>Ga0105237_10000107_pt1 | contig 117149 bp, 83 predicted proteins | sample KBSC24metaG_FD_81520 | JGI IMG/M metagenome (GOLD analysis project Ga0105237, IMG submission 81520) | Corn rhizosphere microbial communities from Kellogg Biological Station, Michigan, USA - KBS C2-4 metaG | ecosystem: Host-associated > Plants > Roots > Rhizosphere > Soil | place: Michigan, USA...
AGCTGATTGCTCTTCTCTTCCAGCTCCCCGTAGCTCAGCGACGATCCCTCGTATACCAGGGCAATTTGTTCCGGAACCCTCACTACCTGGGCCGTAAACAGCTCGGGAAGCGTCTTGTCTTTCCAATAGCGCCTGTCGGTATTATTCCACTCATAGATTATCTGATGATGGGATTCCGGCGTGAGAACAGAATAATCCCTGATCAATATTTCCTTGTACTCAATTAAGTCCCGAATTGCATTTTTAAATGATCCTGTTATTCGTTCGATTAAGTCTTTATCGAAAAGAGACTTTCTATATTCCAGCTTGAATTTGATTTCAGAAGAACGATCATCATAAAGCAATCCTATTTCATAGATACAACTCGTACGATTTGTAATATCAACCGGCAAAATTTTTAAACCTGGCAATTCAAATGGAACAACATTCAGATAACTTTGTGAAAATCCTACGTTAAAAACGTTGTTAATTTCACTTTGATTATATTTCCGGTGGTCATGGATAATATTGGTAAGCGAATAGTTCTGATGATGCTTAACTACTTGTCGTTGGGTTTTTAAATAGTCTATGAGCTCCCCTATAGTATTAGTACCATTCACCTCAAATTTCATAGGGATATTATTAACAAAACAACCACCTACTTCCTTAAAGTCATCAGGACGAGTGTTTACAGTATAGCTAAAGAAAAAAGTATCCTGATTACCATATTTGGATAAAACCAAACCATAAAGAGCGGATAAGACAACAAAAAGAGTAGCCCCTCTTTGTTCTGCATAGGCTCTTAATTGTAAAGATTGAGAACTCGTTAATTTGAAATAAATAAAAGCGCCCGTTTTGTCAGCTAAATGATTGTCCAAATTGACGGCTTTTATATCCGAACTATAAGGTAATCTTATGTTTAAAGGGATATCACGAATAAAACCCAACCAAAATTCCTGAGCCTTAGCTTTATAATCCTCATTTAGTATCTTTTTTTCAGCCTCGACCGCCTGGTTAAGAGTTTTTTGGAATTCTATAGAAATCTCTTCTTTCTTAGTAAGTTTATTATAAGCATGTTGTATTTGATTAAAGAACTGCGTTATCCAAACCGCATCACAAATAATGTGATGAGCCACAAAAAAGAAATAAAATTCCTGATTATCATTCTCATTACTTCTTATCAAATGAATTCTGAATAAGGGACCCTTTGTTAAGTTAAAAGGTTCATATAAAAAACCTTGTATTTGTAATTGTTCTGACCGGCTTGAATCAAAAATTGATTCATGATAAAAATCATTTATAGAAAAATCGCCGCAATAGCAAGTCTGACCATCGTCTGAAAATTGCGAATAGACAATATCATTTCGATTAATAAATATCTCACACGCGCGCTTTAAAATTTTTTCGTCGAGCCTACCTATAATTTTATTTACATAAGATATGTTATAAATATTCTCACCAGGCGCTAACGCCCATTCTAAAAAAAACCTTTTTTGATTCTCGGAAATTGGTAATTGTTTTAGATTTTCTATGGCTTGTCTCATGAATAAACTTATTATACACTGCGCATCAGCGTTAATTTTGATATTCGGCCGCTATAACTTTAATACTCTATAATACGATTTTTTCCCCTTCCTGATCAAGTAAAATGGCTTCTGCTTTATATTATATGTTTTTCAAATTCTACGATAAAAAAAACAGTGGCCGGGCCCTTAACGACAACTATTTAAAATTCAAGGCTGAATATTTTATAATTCTTCAGATGTGAAACAAGCTCAATGCAGTGATCCCCAAAATTTGGACAGGTAGTTAAGAATAAAAAAAAACACTTAAATTACGAGTATGAGTAAACTAAGCAGACGTAAATTTTCGGCAGAATTCAAAACGCAAATAGTTCTTGAATCTTTGAAAGCGCGCTGTAGCACTGAAGAATTGGGCCGGAAGTATGAGGTGCATCCCACTCAAATAAATACCTGGAAACGGGAGTTTTTAGGGAAGGCCTCTCAGATATTTGGCAAGAGCGATGGGGAAGGTCAGAAACCGGAATTCGACACAAAAAAACTCTATGCACAGATAGGTCATCTGAAAATAGAAAACGATTTCCTCAAAAAAAAATTGATGTACGTCATACTAACAGTCCTTACTATTTCGATCATCAGTTTAGCTAGTTGCAATTCGAAGACTGCAGATCATCAAACAGATTCCGTTTTCAAAATGGCCATTCATTATTTGAACACGAATAAGCCCGACAGCTTTTATCAGTTAACTGATCAAAAATTTAGAAAACAGGTACCGCCAAATCTTTGGGCAAGCATTTATAAAAAAAAGTTATCAACTGCATTGCCGTTTACCGGCTTAACGTTTATTACCAGGAATGATTTTGTAAGCCAGTACAAAATAGATGGGAAAATACCTCTCAACTGTTATATTGGACTGGATAAACAAAGTAAAATCGACACTTTTAATTTTGCTCCATACCAGGATGGGATCAAGCACGCTGTAAAAGAAAAAAAAGCTTTGACAGATAATAAGCTGATCACTAAACTGGACAGCACTGTTGATCAGGCCATTTCCCCTTATATTCAAACTTATGGCAATGTTGGGGCGAGTGTCAGTATTTTTTATAATGGAAAAAGCTACTATTATAATTACGGAGAACGTAAAAGGGGTAGCGGAATATTACCCGATCAACATACGCTATACGATATTGGGTCGACTACAAAGACATTTACATCAACATTGTTGGCAATAGCTGTGGACCAGGGAAAAGTGACGCTTGAAACATCAATCATTAAATTTCTGCCTGACTCTGTTGCTGAAAACCCGGATCTGAAAGAGATAACATTTAAAGATCTTGCAAATCATACATCCGGCCTACCCATGGAACCCCCAAATTTAGCGAATACCATAACGGATGTTGACCAGCCTTTTGGCAATTATCAAATTAAAGATATGCTTTCATTTCTGAAGCATTTTAAACAAACAATAAAACCTGGCGCAAAATTTAGCTACAGCAATTTTGGCAGTGGATTGCTTGGTGTATTGCTCGAAACAATTTATCAGCAGCCGTACGCAGACCTTGTTCGACAATACATTACTGCACCATTGCAAATGAATGAAACTGTGTGCACTATCGATACCGCGAAATTCAAAAACCTTGCACAGGGTTACGGCACAGGATCCGAGCCTTTGCCTTTCGCCAGTTTAATAGCAATGAGCGGAGCAGGTGTTATTAAAAGTTCAACTTTTGATCTTTTAACTTATGCAAAAACACAGTTATTCACTACAGATCCCATTTTGGAAAAAGGAGTAAAATTAACTCATCGCACTACATTTAATGACGGATCGATTATAATAGGGTTAGGTTGGCTCTATCTACCGCAAAATCAAAATTTGTTACAGCATTCGGGATCAACATACGGCTACCGCAGCTTTATTTGCGCAGATCTAAGTAAACAAATAGCGCTCGTTATCTTAACCAATAATAACACGCCCGAGAGGATCGCTAAGATTGGCGAGAATTTAATAAAAGCCATACAGGCGGGCTAACATAGTTTTTTTCTGATCGCAGAAATAAGTTCGTCTATCGCGCCGGAGGTGGAGAATAAATTGAGTTTCGATTCAAAGCCAGCCTTAAAAGGTAATTTTTTCCAATTAAAATATTCATTATAAAGCTCATCATCGTTGTTTAGCGTCGTCAAACAATTTGCAAGCTCGCTTACTGATGAAAATGAATCAACATTGATATAACAGTGATCTCCCGGTGTAAAATCGTCAACATTTGGTGCGCCCAGATACACAGGAACAGACCCCAACAATAACGGTTGAAAAAATTTTTCAGTTACATAGTCTTTTGCTCTGGCATTTTCGAATGCAAGAGTAAACTTATATTTAGGTATCACATCATTTTTAAAATTGAAACTTTCAGCATTAAAGCCGCTTTTGAAATAAGGGTCTTTTTCTCGTGGTATATTATTGAAAATTTTCCCAAATGAATCGATCCCTAAGAGGGAGATCATTTCTGATAAAAAATGATATCGCCCGCTTTTATCCCATCGGCTCGAAAAAAAAGCATTAATAAAGGCTGTTTTTTGAGCAGGAGGATGCCTCCAATTCACATTCCTAAATGAACATATATAAGGTACCGGGACATCTGCATCTGTGCGATAGGTAACTGTTAAATCAAATAAACTCATAATTTCATGCGTCTGAAATTCAGGGTAATGTGCTTCACATTCCATGCACAAATAAACCCATAATTGATTTTTGTTCCTCTTTAAAGTCTTTAGTTCTTCGGGTACTAGTTCTAAGGTAGGTATATGAAACACAACGGCATCTACTTCGTGAATATTATTTTCTGCAAAAAAGAAACGAAAATCAGGATGGCTTGGCATTTTAGAATCCGGATTATCTTGAAACCAAAATTTATTATAAAATAAAACCTTTATTATTTCTTCCCTCATAAGAATAGATATTTATTTCATGGACAGTTTCACTAATTTATAATAAAATTAGTAATCCAATTCTTAAAAAATGTTGTTCCCCATTCTTAGGACAAGAAATAAAAATGTTTATTATTTCAATAAATCTTGTTAAGTTCGAAAATATGGATAATGTAAATTTGATTTGCTTTCCTTATGCCGGAGGAAGTAAATACGCATACTTACGCTTTGAATCAGTCGCCCCAAAAGGGCTTAACATTATAACAATGGAGCTTCCAGGACGAGGCGACAGACTTCTGGAACCCTTGCTTGTTGATGTCAACTCCATGGTAGACGATCTATTTATCAGCTTAAAAGACAATATATATAAACCGTACATCATATATGGGCATAGCATGGGCGCAATTTTAGGCTACCTTATTGCTAAGAAACTACAGGAAAATAACTTTCCTCTTCCTCTCCATTTGATTATCACCGGCTGTGAAGGGCCTGCTTCTAAAAATGAAAATCAAAAAAAACGTTCGCAATTACCCCCCGATGAGTTTATTGAGGAATTAAAAACCTTAGGCGGCATACCTGATCAAGTATTTGAAGACATAAGTTTTCAGAATTTCTTCGAACCAATTCTGAGAGCCGATTTCAAAGCCCTTGAAGACTATAAATATTCAAAAGGCGATCCTCTAAATGTTCCAATTTGTGTTTTATTCGGCGAAGAAGAGAACTTTTCCTTAACGGAAGCATTGTTATGGAAGGAGGAATCTAATTGTGAGGTGGAGGTTATTCAGTTCCCCGGGGATCATTTTTTTATTTTTAAGCATGTGAAGCAGATAATGAATATCATACAGAAAAAAATCCAAGTTGCTTATTGATCATTTGAGACCCCAATTTTTGTTGTTCTTTTTCCCGAAAAACACATTTCATTTTCTCCACGCTATTTTTTATACCCTCATTTGTTAACACGTAAAATATGGCCTCTTCAAGCATCCTGGCTGTCAGAGAGTCGATTTCGATGCTTTTCCCTAAATTATGCTGTTCAATCCTTAAAGCATTTCCTGGCTGATCCCGCATCATTGGAATGACAATCATTGGTACACCAAAATAAAGACTCTCTTTTATAGTACCTAATCCTCCATGCGTGATGACCAGACTGCTTAGCTCTATTATTTTATTTTGGTGCAACCACTTCTTCATCGTCACATTAGGAGGAATATTCGTAAACCCTTCACCTTTGATAACGTCTCCAAGTGCTATCGTTAGATGAAAATCTGAAAACGATGCTGACCGGAATAGACAAAAAAGTTCATTTATAACCTTTATAAACTTTTCCGGATATAATGAACCTTGAGATCCAAATGTGAAAAAGATATTCCTTTTAAAATTTGGAATTACAAAGTCCGATCTATCAAATTTTATTATATCCGCTATACACGGTCCTATATGGCAGACACGTTGATCACGATACTCTTTCCCTGGCATTTCAAATTCTTTGGGACATAGAATTATCTCCAGCATATTGTCAATTGGAAATAATATGTCATCCAATTTTTCAAGGCCAACTCCTCGTTTTTTTTCTTGAATAAAAGCCAGAACAGCTGATGGAACATCGCCTTCCAGGTTCATAAAATAGCCCACACAGACAACTTTCGGAGTTATATTTTCTTCACGTAAAAAAGTGCAAAAGAATACCTGGTTGATGGAATACCTATAATGAATGATTAAAGCTTCAAATGCTAAACTATAATCAATCAAAAGCAAATCAGGCTTGATTTTCTTAAAAACATGATCCAAAGACCCATTTAACAATGAAATAAGGTGCGGCTTTATTTTTGGACTTTTTCCTGATTGTCGTAGTTCATCAAACTCTTTTATAGCACCCGGAGGGTAAAATTCAGAGAAAATTATCACGGAAGAAAAGCCTGCATCTTGTACAAGCCCTTCCATATCTTTGATAATAAGAAATACAATTTCATGCCCATCTTCCCGAAGTTCATCTGCTAAACCTAAGGAAGGGAACAGGTGTCCTATCTCAAAATCACATATAATTGCAACAACAGCCATTCAAATATTACTAAATTTCGCAATGCAACAATTACTCATTCTATATTCCATTTTCAATATGCTTTTATCAATTCCGGATTTACTGATTTGCTTAATTCATCATTATTTATTACTGTAGAGTCTACATAATTGTGCGACTTTCTCCCTTGTTTTCCATATATGATTATACACAACAACAGATTAAGGGTAATAAATAATAAAGCGAAATGATAAGATATGGAACTTAAAGCCATATCATAATTAACAAACCATGAAATCGCGCAAACTACAAATGACAAAATAGCCATACTGAAATAAAATAAATTATTACGTATAAGACTACTCCAACCTATCTTACTCTCAAGGCCTTTTTCAGTAACTTTCCAACCCTGACGAACCCCCAATATGAACTTGATGTCACTTTTAATTTGTATAAACATTATGAAAGTTTCTATCATAAAAAAGGCCGCATAAATGTGTTGTATTTTCTGAACCATAGGCAACTCCATTTTTCGCACTGAAGTAAAATAACTCGTAAACGCGCTGACTACCTGAGGAAAAATGCCGAATAAAACAATGAAGATATTAGCAATAGGACCCCGAACAGACAACTGAAGGAAAATGGCAATTAATAAAAAAAACAGGGTAACCAGGTGATGTGTGATGTGATAAGTAATGTCAAACTTTTCCAGCAGGGTAGTTTTCCTGGAGTATATCTCCCTGAAGCATTTAAAAATAACCTGTGAATTGCCGTACATCCAGCGCATCCACATACTTTCCAATGCTCGTAGCGAGCTAGGGACCCATTCACCCGTTTCAATATTCAATGGTTTCCCATAAAATCCGGCAGAATAGGCATGAGCAGACTTCAGTATATCCTCGGTAATGATGATATTACCCCTAAAATATTCCGTCCAGACCCCTGAATCATCGAGTACCTTTTTTTTCCAAATTCCATTATGCCCCTCAAAAATCTTATATCCTCCATATCCTCTACTAATCATTCTTAATCTTAATAAATCCTGACTGACCGCAGTACCTTGCGTAAGGATATTGAAATGATTATTCGTAGCTTTTATTCTAAACTGTATAAAGCCCAGGGTGCTATCTGCTTCAAATTCCGCCACAGACTGCTCTAATAGATTTTCATTATTGGGAAGAGTGGAATCAACATCCAGGAAAACAACCAATTCGCCTTGTTGAATGGATTTTTGGCCCAAGTCCAAATTACCTGGCTTTAACGTTCCTTTTTTTTCATTGTATAAAAATTTGGCGCTGATCCCCCCATTCAGGTAATTTTCGTTGAAATTCTCTACATAATTTTTCCATTTAAGGAAATCTTCTGTCGAAACGTCATTTGAATTGTCTACTACAATAATTTCTTTATAACTGTTATAGGGGGCATTTACAATTGAGTCAAAAGTCATCTTTGCCACGCTAAAGGGTTCCTGGCAGGATGGAATTATAAATGCAATGGTTGGCAATTTCTTTTCCCTGGGATAATCTACACCAATATCGAACCTATTGTTAAAAAACCACAATTTAAAATCATATAAGATTTGATATGTCCTATGCCAAATGATGAGCACCATAGGTAAATCGATCAAAATAATCAAATAGAAGGGGAAACCCTTAACATAGCCAATATGAATTAAGAGGTAAAAAAAACATAAAGCGAAAGCAATACCTAATTCCTTATAGGTTACAAATTTTTTATGGATTAATGCTCTTTTAATCGAGTAAGGTTTTCTCATCGCATTCTTGTTTTGCATCTGGATCCTTCGATTTAATAAAAATTGAATTGGAGACGTTGATTTGGACAATAGCGCCATCATTATCCTTAATGAATCGAAAGATAGATGACGGGATAGCCTTGGCAAAAAATTCCAATTCTGATCTGGGTAAAAGATCACTTTCGACACCATTCCACGATCGCTTAATCATCAGGTGATCCGCCATAGCAATGATCTGAATAATGAAATTATTGCCGTGTTGAAAATAATATTTCCCTTCATATGTTTTAAGCGTCCCGGAAGAGATCGCGATTGTTTCACTACAAACTTCATAGTTTTTATCCTTTCGAAACGTGTTGTTGTTATTAATTAGCACCGCCGTAACTTCATCGTTCTCGTCTTTTATAAACTTTAAAGGCAGTGGCGCCTTTTTAGAAACGAAATCAACCTCGGAAATCGGCTGATACAAGATATCCTGCCCGCCTAAGGGCTGGAGCAATGCCAACTGGCCTTCTTTCACAGCAAATTCTATATCTACTTTTCCGCTTTCCTGGGCCCTGTAGTATCCTTCAAAACATTTTAACTTTTCTTCAGAAAACTGTAAACTCTTTTTTTCTTCCCATTTGCCGAAATAGCTACGAAATTTAGTAGTTCTGTCCCTCAGGTTATTAGATAACAAACACACCAAAATACCAGAAATATCATATTTTAATTTATCCTTAAGACTTATATCAGATCCGATTCCTCTTGAAGCACATTCTCCTGTGTAAAAGATATAAGAGTTAATTTTGCCATTTACATAAAGAAAACCATCATAATCCATTACTTGAGAATTAAGTTTGGCGTCTAAGATTTTAGGTATACTAGCATTATTAACAAACAAGCAATGTGTGCCCCCGTAATATGGGTAGCTGTAACATCCGGAACGATATATATTGTTCGAGATCTTGTCTATCTCTAAAGGTCCCGAACCCCATGCATCGAAAATAATGACATCAAAATCCCTATCGAATGCATTGACCATCTTTAATGCATTTTCAAAAAATTTCGATCGACAAATGAAGTCATCCTCAAGTACTACTGTAATACCATTTTGTTCAGTTACTTCTTCCAAGACCTTCGAATGGGCTATCCAGCAACCGATCGCGCCGCTAGCTCTATCGCTATCTGTACTTTTTAAATACAAACGAATGCCTAATTTCAGATATTTATCATAAGACTTATTGTGGCTATTAAATATTATCCCAGGGGATCTAAAAACCTTATATGGCATCGATCTGAGCAGCAATTTCATAAACAGCTTTCTATGCCAATTTTTGTCCATATTTATATATCTGATACTTGTTATTTGCATAGGCTATATTCTTCGTCTTTGGGGAAGCTTTTTTACTTTTAAAGTTTCTAAAAACATTCGTAATATTCGAATTTATTTTAACCTTATTTGAAAAACAAAAGACGCCTACATTCCTTTTAATATCTTTAAAACTTAAAATTATTAAGACAGAAAGAGAAACAATTTGGGGTACTACCGGTCATATGAATGTGAATACATTAACGATTTAATTGATCTTTATCCTTTTATGAATTTCAATCTGAAATTATGACGTCCCCCATTCTTAGGACAGGGAGTTTAGTAAACTAAGCTGAGTTCGGGGCTTCGGGAATAGATGATTTCCGAAGCATAAGGCCCAGGCAGGGGTCACGCAGCTTCCCTTTAAGAATAAACTTCTGGCTCCCGGTATGCCAACGATTCATGTAGTCGCTCGTTGTTGTGAAAGTTAAAATCCCAGTCATTGTACGACAGAGTGAAAAAGAAACACTTATATGGGTATCCGCAGCCTTGAAACACAGACTATTCATCCATCTTTATCGTTCTATACCCAAAAGACAAATCCAAATGAAAAACCCCTTTCCTTTAAGGCTCCTATGCCTTTGCTTACTTATATTCCCCCACTTATCGTCCCAGGCACAGAGCCGGTTTGGCATCGATCTCGGCGGCGGCCTGGTTGTTCCGACTTCAACTCAGTTTAATAAGGTTTTTTACACCGGCGCGGAAATGTCGCTAGGTTTCAAGGTGGCGGCACTTCCCAGCAAAAGACTTTGGATCGTGCCTAATGGCGGATTCAAGATATTTGTGAAGGGCGCCGGAAGCGACAATAATGTAACAGAGAGATTTACGACCGGAAGGGCGGGCCTCGAGTTTCAATACAAGGCGGCCGAACACCGGAAATGGGCATTTCTTCCGCTGGTACGGGTCGATTACAGCTGGTGCTCCAATTATTTTTCCAAGTACTATGGCTATGACCCGGCCACCAATACTACGACTATAGGCGAGACCGACAGCTATCTATCCGGACATGATCTTTCTTATGATGCGGGGATCATGATCGTCCGATCTTCGTCATGGTATTTGAGGATCGACTATGAATATTTCAATCCATCCTTAAAAGTCAATAACGATCTCAAAAACCAGCTGGCGGCCGATGGATATGCCGTTCCGGCGACTACGAAGATCAATTGCAGTTCGGTAAATATCGGACTGGGGCTTACTGTCAACTTTAAACATCATTCGAGATCTTAAACAACTATCCCATGAAAAAATATAGCTTCTACATATTATGCCTTGCTGCCCTATGCGGTTGCGGAAATAAGAACGTGCTTCTTATCAACCAGGTACCGGTGGCGCCAGCCGTTAACCCGGCCACCAAAGCCATCATCAAAAATAACAGCCTTTTATACGTACGGCTGGACAGCGGAGCCAGTATCCATGGCATAACAACTAATGGCGCTTTCAGGACAGCCAACGATTTCACGGCTTTCGACCTGCATTCTTTTTCCGCGCAGACTGCCACTACTCCCTATAGCTTTGATGGGAACAGATTTGTCTATGCATCGGGACCGGCGCTAAAGCCCTTGATTAATCTTTCCGCCGATTATGGCAATACCTGGACCTCGTTCTCACCGGTTTTTAATCCTGCCTTGCCTGGCTCCGGCTTTTATTCCAGTGGGTTCATCGGACTAAGCCCTGTGGGCGATCAGCAGGTGCTGGGATTATACGTTCAGCAAACCTATGCAAATGGTAATACCCGGCAATTGTTTAACATCGATGTCACGGCCAAAACGGCAACTTTAGTGTCCAGCATCCAGGACAACTATGTGCCGCTTGCCATGCAGTTTGCGAATGCGAAGACAGGATGGATACTCTTGAGCAGCGGCGGCACCTGGATATCCAGCACCACTGACGGCGGTGTCACCTGGAGCAAGCCGGTTCTTATCAACACCAGGAGCCTGGGCAGCTTGCGGGCGAACGCGACCGGTCAGATAGCTGTATATTCCACATCAGGCGCTTATTTTTCGGCGGACAATGGCGCCACCTGGAAACAGACGCCAGCCTCGGTGTATTTAAATGATGTAAGCCTTGTCAGCTCTTCGCTGATATATGGCCTCACGGACGGGGGCCTGGAAAAAAGCACAGATGGAGGGGTCAGCTGGAGTTACGTATCAAAGTTTGATGCCAATTTCAGCAATGTTACGAAGATATTCTTTGAGAATGAACAACATGGCCTGGCCTACGGCCAGCAGCGATTGTATGAGACGGTGGACGGAGGGACGACTTGGAAGACGCTGCTGTATCCGTATAATTATATTTTGCAATAGCCACTTGTCTTAACAAAAGGCCCGTAAAACTCACTGTTTTACGGGCCTTTTTATTTTTTCTTCTCAGGCATTATTCAGCGGCGCCGCGGATACCCCCCCCGGCCATGCCTCCTGGCCAAACCGTTCCTTCTGGATACGATCGTACTCTGTGACATAGTCGGGATTTTCGGTCTTCATCAGGCGATCCCAGATCCTGAAATAGAGTCCATAGTTCCCGGTAAATTTACTGTGATGCATGTTGTGATAGACGGAGGTACTTACTATTTCGAAAAGAAAGCTCCTCCTGAGCCAACGTGGCGCGATCTCGTATCCTAAATGACCGTAAACATTGATGACAAGGCTGAAGATCGTAAATATGCCGAAGGCGAGAGGATGAAGAGGGACAGCGCAGACGACCACCACCAGTACGGCGCCTTCGAACCAGGTCTCGATGAATTGGAAGGAATAGGCGGCCCAGGGAGAGGGATTGGTAGACCGGTGGTGGAGCACGTGGGTGAGACGAAATAATCTTTTATGGTGTATCAGGCGATGCATCCAATAAAAATAAGTGTCTTGTACGACGAGGCTGAGCACCAGGCTAAGGATCAGCCAACCTATTGAATGATCGGAGATCTTTTTGTATACCAGCGTGAATTTTGATAAAGGTGTGAAAAAGATGCAATAACCGATGATGGCGAAGACAAGGGCGCTCAGGATGGAATGAAGTATTTCTCTTTGAAAGTCTTTGGGCAAGGCATCGCGGTCCTGGATCTTATTCCGTGCGAAACGGCTGCGGGCCAAACGATAGAAAAGGAAGAAGGGAATACCTGCCAGGACGAAATATCTTAATGCCGTGAAGGCGAATATACGGGCGACAAGGTTGATGAAGTTATGCATATAGGTGGAATTGGTTTCGCATAAAGTTATAACGGTGAGTGAAACAAATAATTAGCGAAAGATAATTATCGGCAGCGACTGATCCTTTTTCGGATGCGGCTAAGAGACACCGGAGTAACACCCAGGAGGGTAGAGATATATTTAATAGGCACCCGGTTGAAAAGACCGGGTTTTTCATTGAGGAGTTTGAGATAACGTTCTTCAGGACTGAGCAATACAAAGGATTCAAGCCGGTCCAGGGCCTGGGAAATGATCCGCATCAGCAGCTGGTTACGCATGGAGGACATCCGTGGGTTATTATCGATGATGCTCTGAATGGCTTTGTAGTCCACTTCCATCAGGGTAGTATCTTCCACCGCCTGGTATATAAAGCGGGATGCCTGTTGATGAACTATGCCGTCAAAGGAGGCCAGGAACTGTTGCTCCCAACGAAGCACCAGGGTGATCTCTTCGCCATTGTCTTTTACGTGATAAGCCCTGATGAGCCCCTCGTTTATGAAGGCCAGCTTTTGAAAGAGGGCGCCCTTTTCTATATAGATATCACCCGCCCGAAGGGTCCTTGTTGCCGCCAGGCTATATAACTGGGTCACCTCCTCCGGAGATAATCCTTTGGACAGATGAGCATAGAATACTATTTCATCGTAAGGCGCCATGACTATAAATATAAAGGGATATTTATCAACGACCCCTAGAAAACAATCTATTAAAAATAATTAAAATAGATGTGTTTCTATAGCGGCCAGGTTTCAATTTATGTATTATTGAAGTCATACTTATTTTCTATGAAAAGTCGAATTGTTCATCTGGATTTTGACCACGATAATTATATCCTGAGAGACCACAAAGTGTATGATGTCAGCATCATACCCGGAGTCACCTATCTTGACTTGATCGTACGCGCTGCAAGACAACTATTCGACCGGAATTTCCGGCTTAGTAAAATTCTCTTTACCGAGCCTTTAGCCACCACAAAAGAGTATGATCGGAAATTAGAAATTGCATATAGCGAAGGAAAAACATCGGCCTATGAAGCTGTACTCCGTTCCCAAAGAATGGATCATAAAGGAGCAACGTTCGGCCCCTGGACAGAGCACATGCATTGTCGCTTAGATACTTTTGAGCAGCAGCCTGTAGAACTTTTTGACGTAAATGCGTTTATCGCAGACAGCCAGCATGTGTATGATGTGAAGGAAGTATATGCGAAGACAAGAAAAGCGGAGATCTTCCATGGCGAATTCATGCAGGCAAAAGGCAAGATCTATCAAAAAGGAGAAGAAGAGCTAATGGCTCTTCATTTAAGTGAATTAGCCGAGGAATATAGAGAACAGTTAATAGCTCACCCTGCTTTTTTGGATGGTTCAACATTTGCAGGTATGTCCTTCGGTCTGCAGGAAGGACAGGGAATGTTTGCCGAAGGCATTCCCTTTATTCCCTTTTCGATCGATCAATTCGAAATATGTCTTTCTTTCCCTTCGACGGTGTATGTATACAGCCAAAAACAAGTATTGCCGGCAAATAAACTTCCGGAGGTGATCAAAAATGATATTACACTGTACGATGAAAAGGGACGAGTTCTCGCCCGTTTCAGGGGCTTGACCAGTAAACGCATCCGGCACCCTGAATTGATCAGACAATTGATAGAAGAGCCGGTTATGGCTCCCGCCGAACCCGCTGGTCCATCACGGGAACATCCGCTCCCATCGGCTGACAAAGGGATCGCAGCTATAAGCCGCTATTTAAAAGAAATAATAGCCGAAAAATTAGTAAAACCCGTTTCCGCACAGGAGGAAGACACGGGCTTTTACGAGTTGGGCCTGGACTCCAAACAAACCATGGAACTGGTAAGACAACTGGAAGAAAAATGCGGACATGATTTTTATCCCACCTTGCTGTTTGAATATCAGACCATAAAAGCACTTAGCGAATATTTATCGCAACAGGAGGCTCACCATTTTGAAACAGTAAGAGAGCAGGTCACAACAAAGGAAGCTAATACACAAAAGATCCCCGAACAGAACTCACCCTCCCCTTATAAGCAGTCACCCCATGACGGACTTCCGGATGAGCCCATAGCGATAATAGGCATCAGCGGAAAGTATCCGGGAGCCAGCAATGTAAATGAATTCTGGGAAAACCTGCGGCTAGGCAAAAACAGCATTACGGAAATTCCCCGGGACAGATGGGATATTGAAAATTTTTATTCCGAAGAAAAAGGCGGCGGTGGAAAAAGTTATAGTAAATGGGGCGGGTTTCTGGATGACGTCGACAAGTTCGATCCCTTATTTTTTAATATATCTCCCGAGGAAGCCGAAAACATGGACCCACAGGTTCGATTGTTCCTGGAAGAAAGTTGGAAAACCCTGGAAGATGGCGGCTATACCCCACAAAAACTCTCAAAGGAGAAGGTCGGCGTGTTTGCCGGAGTATTCTGGACAGATTATCAGTTGTTCAGAGCAGAAGTAAGAACACCTTCCGTTTTCCCCAGCAGTTTCGTCTCCCTGGCGGCTAATACGGTCTCTTACCATTTCGGATTTCAGGGACCAAGTATCGGGTTGGATACTCAATGCTCCTCTTCATTGACGGCCTTACACCTGGCATGTGAAAGCTTACGGAGAGGAGAAAGTACCACCGCCTTAGCCGGCGGCGTGAATTTGAGTTTACATCCGAGTAAATATAATTGGCTGTCTAACTCATTTTTCCTGTCTTCCAAAGGGCTATGTGAAAGCTTTGGAGAAGGGGGAGAAGGCTACGTTCCGGCTGAAGGAGTGGGAGTCCTATTGTTAAAACCGTTAAATAAGGCAGCAGCAGATGGCGATCTGATCTACGGAGTCATCAGGGGAACAGCCATCAATCATGGCGGAAGAAGTAGCGGGCTTACCGTGCCCAATCCCAATGCCCAGGCAGCAGTGATACAAGAAGCGATGAGAAGAGCAGGCGTAAAAGCGGAAGACTTCAGCTATATCGAAGCGCATGGCACGGGCACCAGGTTAGGAGACCCGATAGAGATAGCAGGATTAGCCAAAGCATTTCAATCCGATAGAAAACAATATTGCAGCATAGGATCAGTCAAATCGAACATAGGTCATTGCGAATCGGCCTCAGGCATGGCCGGTATTACAAAAGTCCTGCTGCAAATGAAGCATAAGCAATTGGTGCCCTCACTACACTCCGTCCGGCTCAATCCAAATATTGACTTTGCGAACAGCCCATTTAGAGTACAGCAGGAATTGGAAACATGGAGTACACAAAACAACGAACCCCGCCTGGCAGGCATCAGTAGTTTTGGAGCAGGAGGTAGTAATGCCCATATTATCATAGAAGAATACAGACCGGGAGAAAGGAGATCATACAGCAATGCAGCACCGGCAATTGTGATTTTATCGGGTCGAAATGCGGAGAGTCTGAAACGGCAGGCACTGAATTTAAAGAATTACCTGGTGTCGAATCCAGACACTCCTCTTCACAATATCGCCTATACTTTGCAAGTAGGCAGAGAGGCTATGGCGGAAAGATTGGCGATAGTCTCAAATGACCTGGAAGAACTAAGGGCACAATTGATAAGTTACCTGGAAGGAAGAACAGACCACCTCCTCGCAGGAAATATTAAGAAGGAGAACCTTGATTTTTTATTGGAAGGAGGAGTAATACAAGCAAGTATAAACTATGCAATAGAGCAAAATGAGCTCAGATCCCTGGCGCAGTTATGGGTAAAAGGAGTACCTATCGACTGGCATTTACTTTATGGAGAACACAGACCCGACAGGATCGCTTTGCCGGCCTATCCCTTTGCCAGGGAAAGGTACTGGATCCCCAACCAGGACAACCCGCCGGCACTCACTGGCAGTGCAACGCTACATACCTATAGCTCTACGTTAAATGAACAAAGCTTTACAAGTGTAAACAAACCTTCATTTACCCATTTATACAGCAACGCCTGGCAATTGTCGGAAATAGCTGCCACCAGTCATCAGGAGACGAACTCAACCCAACTGGTGCTGCTGGCAGGAGGGACTGTGGATCTGGCCGATAAGCTGCAGGAAGCATTGGCGATAGAAGTGGAAGCCATCTCCCATGAGACACCCGCGGCGTATTTTATACTTGTGCTGGAGAGGCTAAAGACAAAGCTCCAGGAGAAACTCCCGACCCACATAACAGTAGTTTACCCCAATACGGACTACCTGGACTATAGCTTTGTATCCGGACTGTTAAAAACCGCCGCCTGGGAAAATCCAAAGATAACGGGGAAGACAATTGGGGTGGAAAGTTTATCGGTAAAGGAGCTGTCTGCACTCACGGAAATACTGGGAGCCGAACAATACACTACAGAGACAGAAGTACGCTACCGGGAAGGAAAAAGAGAAAGTAAAGTTGTGAGATCTGTCTCAGACACACAGCGCGGGGTAAATGCCGTGACCATCAAAGAAGGCGGGGTCTACCTGGTCACGGGAGGCGCAGGCGGTTTAGGAAGGATCTTTGCCGAACATATCAGTAAGACCAAAGACACGAAACTTATCCTCACCGGAAGAAGCCAACTCAGTAAAGAAGACAGCCAATCGATAGCAAATATACCCAATGCCCTATATTATCGGTGCGATGTAAGCCATAAAGAAGAAGTCGTCTCTTTAATGGAGATGATCAAGGACAAATACCACCAGCTGGATGGGATCATTCACAGCGCAGGTACGATCCGGGATAGCTTTATTATCAAAAAGACAGCGGCGGAAGTCAGCCAGGTGCTCCCCCCTAAAATACAGGGAGTAAGGCACCTGGACGAAGCCACTAAAGAATTAGCGCTGGATTTTGTGGTATTCTTCTCCTCGCTGGCAGGAGTGCTGGGCAATATGGGCCAGGCCGACTACGCCTCCGCCAATGCCTGGATGGATAACTATGCGCATTATCGGAACGAACAAATGAACAAGGGATTACGCCAGGGGAAAACGCTCAGCATCAATTGGCCGCTCTGGAAGGACGGGGGCATGCAGGTAGGCGAAGAGACGCAAAAATACCTGGAAAGACAGTGGGGCCTGTTGCCCTTGCCCGCGGCGGAGGGTATCGCGGCATTTGAAACACTGCTCAGCAGCAATACGGACCAGGGAATAGTCACTTATGGACCGGGAGAAAAGATTTTCATTCGCGACCAGCCGACCACTCGCGACCAGGCGACCACTCCCGACCAGGCGATCGCTCCCCACCACGCCACCGGCAGCCATAGATCAGCCATTGAAGCCATATTGACAGAGATCTGTTCATCGCTGCTCAAGCTGGACAAAGAACACCTGGATACAAATACTCATTTTTCGGCATATGGGATCGACTCTATTAAGATGATGAAGATCCTCAATATGCTGGAATCCAGGTTTAAAATAGCCATCGAACCCAGCGCTATAGCAAGTTATCCCACCATTGCCTTGCTGGCAGAATACCTGGAAACAGAAAAAACAATGGTCTTACCGGCCCCCGCCGCAGCGGCCGCACAAGCAGCCGCACCCGCATCCACCCCCCTCCCCTCCGTCACCCGTATCCCCAACAGGCAACAAGGGACTGGCAAAGTGGCGATCATCGGCATGTCCTGTAAATTACCGCAGTCCGACTCCCTCGACGAGTATTGGGATAATTTACAGGCGGGCAGAGACCTGATCAGCGAAATGCCGGCCGACAGATGGGAAGCAGCCGATTACTATTCGGCAGAAGCGGCCACTGACAAGACCTACACTACAAAAGGAGGATTTCTTAAAAACGCGGGATTGTTCGACACCCTTTATTTTAATATAAGTGATAAAGCAGCTATATCGATGGATCCCCAGCAACGGATCATACTGGAACTCACCAGGGACCTGTTATCCCATGCCGGGTACAGCAAAGAGGAGTTGGCCAATACAAAGACGGGCGTCTACATAGGCGCGAAAGACAACAATTATGTCCGCAATAATTATCATCTCCTGCCGGAAGGGACTCACCAGCTTACGTTCGTCAATAATATCAGTAATATGATCGCGGCCAGGGTTTCCGACTTTTACGATTGGAAGGGGACCAGCCAGGTCATCGATACGGCCTGCTCCAGTTCACTGGTTGCCGTTCACCAGGCCTGTGATGATATCCTGAATGGAAAAGCTACGATGGCCATAGCAGGAGGCATCTCGATCCTGGTGGATGCATTCGCCCATATAGGATTTAGCCAGGCAGAAGTATTGTCCAGGGATGGCAGAAGCTATGTATTTGATGAACGCGCCGCCGGATTTGTACTCGCAGAAGGTGCAGGGCTCGTTATGCTGAAAGACTACGATCAGGCCCTCGCGGACGGCGATCAGATATTTGGCGTCATCGCAGGATCCTCCGTGAACAACGATGGCCAAACGATGGGATTGACCGTGCCCAATAAGGAAGGACAAAAGGAAGTCATCAAAGAAGCCCTGGAGAAGGCAAAAATATCACCTGCAGCAATCACTTATTATGAAGCGCATGGCACCGGCACCTTATTGGGAGATCCGATAGAGATCAAGGCAGCCACAGAAGTATATAGAGTAAGTACCACCAATAAGCAATACTGTGCGTTGGGCTCCGTCAAGAGCAATCTTGGTCACACGATAATGGCAGCTGGCATAACAGGTCTGATAAAGATCCTGTTACAGATGCAGCACGATCAATTGGCGCCCACCCTGCACTGTGAAAATCCGCATCCTCGGTTCAAGTTTGAAGAATCTCCCTTTTATCCCAATACAACGCTCAAAGCATGGAATGCCGATAAGAAGATAGCCGCCCTGTCCAGTTTTGGATTTGGAGGAACCAATTGCCATATGATCATAGAAAAGCCACAGACAGACGCCGCTCTCGTTAAGAGAACCGCATTGCCGGTAGTAAGACTATCCAGCAAGTCATACTGGCTGGGGCAGGCTACGCCAGCCCAAAATGATGAGCCGGCCATTTCCTCACTGCCCCTCCCCTCACCCGCCATCTCCTCAGCAGCAATCTCTCCACCGGCCTCCTACTCACCGGCAGATCATAACATGCAGTTTACAGCGTACCTGCAATTGAAAATGGCAAAGGCAATGAGCCTACCCCAATCAGAGATTTCCGTGGTCCAGAATTTCATGGATATGGGTTTGGATTCCATCCAACTGATCGGCATATCTCAACAGCTGGAAAAAGAGCTGGACATAGAATTATATCCCACCCTCTTTTTTGAATATCAGAACATAGAACTCCTGGTTGGCTATTTTATAAACGAGCATGCCGGTAAATTAGCGGAGAAGTTCGGGTCTAAAACAGACAGCCCTCAAATGGCCGCGGCCCCCGAAAAAGCCGACCGCCCACAAACCGCCGGAGCCCCCGAAAAAACGAACAACCCACGAACGGCCCCCCGGGACAACCCACGAACGGCCTCCGAAAAAGAGGATATCGCCATTATTGGAATGAGCGGCTACCTTCCCCGATCTGCCAGTCTCGCAGAATTCTGGGACCACATTGCAGCCGGCACCGACCTGGTTACCGAGATCCCCGGGGACCGTTGGGACTATAAGTCATGGTTTGACGAAAACAAAGAAGCCGATAATAAAACATACTGCAAATGGGGAGGATTTCTCAAAGATATAGACAAATTTGATCCGTTGTTCTTTGGTATTGCTCCGGTGCAGGCAAAATGGATGGATCCCCAGGTGCGGCTGTTCCTGCAATCCGCATATCACACATTTGAAGATGCCGGCGTCGTAAATGAAATAAGAGGTAGTCGCACCGGGGTATATGTCGGAAGTTGTTTTCAGGAATATTGGGATGAAATAGTGCGGGCACAAACGCCTATCAGCAACTACCAGCATAACAGCAGCGCCATGTCAAGCCTATCAACCAGTGTTTCCTATCATTTTGATCTACGGGGAGGGTCCATCCCACTGGACAATGCCTGTGCGTCGTCGTTGACGGCCTTACATCTCGGGTGCCAGGCCATCCGCCATGGAGAAATAGATATGGCAGTCATAGGGGGATTGAATGTCCTGCTGAGTCCCCTGCATTATGTGAATTTTTCAAGAATGCAGGCATTGTCGCCCACCGGAAGATGTAATACATTTGATAAGAAGGCAGATGGCTATGTACCCGGAGAAGGAGTAGTTTCCCTATTGATAAAACCATTATCCAGGGCGTTGGCGGATGGCAATAAAATTCATGGCATTATCAAAGGCAGCGCGATCAATCATGTAGGTAAATCGAATAATCCTACCTCCCCCCGACCTGAATTGCAAACAGAGTTATTGATCGATGCCTGGACCGCAGCCCGCATAAATCCGGAAGACATCAGTTACATCGAGGCACATGGCACCGGTACCGTTCTGGGAGATCCTATTGAGATCAATGCGTTAAAGAAGGCTTTTAAACAGTATACCGACAAAAAAGGGTTCTGCGCCATCGGCTCTACCAAGGCCAATGCAGGACATTTGGAAGGCGCAGCAGGATTGGCAGGTGTGATCAAGGTCCTGCTCATGATGAAAAACCGCACGATTCCTGCCATGCCCAATTTTAAGGAGTTGAATCCGTATATTAAGATAGACGATTCACCTTTCAGGATCAATAAGAGGAACGAGCCCTGGGAGTCGGACAAGCCATTCTTAGTCGGGGTAAGTTCCTTTGGCATGACAGGAAATAATGCGCATGTTGTCATAGAGGAATACCAGTCAGCCGACAAACCCGCTTACGATAACCCCTCACCTGCCATCATACTCCTGTCGGCCAGGAATGAAGACAGGCTGAGATCGCAGGCAGCAAATTTAAACGCCTTCCTGCAGTCTGACCAAGGAGCAGGTCTTCATGATATCGCCTATACGCTGCAAACAGACAGGGAGCCCATGGAACAGCGATTGGCATTGATAGTAAAAGACAAGGAAGATCTGACAGCTCAGCTGACCAGTTATCTGCAGGGGGGATCCACCGATCTTATTTCACGCAAGAGCATAGGAGACAGATCCGACATTCTGCTCAACGGGAAAGGAGGACAAGCATATATTCACAAGGCAATTAAAGAAAAAGAGTTGGGCAGCCTGGCCCTATTGTGGGTCAGCGGATCAAATATTGACTGGACCGGGCTTTACCCGGTTGACAAACCGGGTAAGATCAGCTTGCCGATGTACCCTTTTGCCATGGACCGGTACTGGATACCACCCGGAGAAGGGAAAATTGCTGAAAAGAAAAAGAACCCCCATCCCCTTTTACATAAACGTGAGCTGAAATTAAAATATCAGATCGATTGATCTGGGTTACCAACTTTAAAGATTAATTAAATCACGATTTTATGAGCAATACGATCGATAATGGATCGACCCTGAAAGGGTATCGTTACAGCGCAGACTATAGCGGGGAAGAATTCTTCTTAAAAGATCATCAGGTAAAAGGCCGAAGGATCCTGCCCGGCGTATGCCATATTGAGATGGCAAGAGCGGCGGTAACCCAGGAGAAGGAATTGTCTGAACACGACCAGGCGGTGATGGTGCTCCGACAGATCGTATGGGCTAAGCCCGTAGTGGCAAATGCGGAAGGCGTGCAGGTTCACTTGGATTTATATCCGGAACCCACCGGCAGCGTACGCTACGAGATAGGTACGGCGGATGGGGCAAATGAGAATACAGATGTGGCTGTCTGCAGCTGGGGATCGGCGTCTATCGAAATGGCTGTAGAAACGCCCCGGATAGATATTCCTCGATTACAAGCAGGTTGTAGCGGGCAGGTCAGCGGAGAAACCTGTTATAAAGTGACGGAAGAAGAGGGACTAAATTATGGACCGGCTTTCAGAGGTATAGTGAAAGTACAGGAGGCTGAAGGCTATGTATTGGGCTGTCTGAAGCTGCCATTGTCGGTAACGGATACACTGGATGATTACATGGTTCATCCGTCGATGCTGGATAGCGCCTTGCAATCTTCGATCGTATTGATGGGACAGGGACAGGAGCAATTGTATTTGCCGTTTGCGGTAGACGAGGTAAGGATATATGGCGGATGCAGCGAAAATATGTGGTCCTATGCCCGATACAGTGAAGGCAGCGTACCATCGGATGCTACACAACGACTGGATATCGACCTGGCAGATGAGGAGGGAATTACCCGCGTACAGATCAGAGGGATCGTTTTCAGGGCTTTAAAAAAGACGACGCCAGGCGACACCAGGAAAATTTCCCAAAACGCCCCGAGCCCGATAACGGGAGACGTCGGGAAAGTTTCTCAATCCAGTGTAAGCGACTGGCTAAAAATACTGGTAAGCGAAGAATTACAGCTCCCCGTGAGCGAACTGGATATTGATATCCCTTTCCAGGAATATGGCGTAGACTCTCTTCTGCTGGCGCGGATCGCAAAACGCATCGATGCACAATTGCAAGGGGTTAACATCTCGCCGACGATCATACTGGAGAACCCGACGATCAGAATGCTGAGCGACCATTTTAAAGATCATTATGCCACGGAATTATCGGCCCTGCTTAAAGTGGACGTAGTATCCGATGCACCCGATGCCCCCCCCACCGATCCCGACCCCTACACCCGGTCTCCCATCGGTCCCAGCCCCTATACCGGTTCCTCCGATGCCCCCCTACCCTACACCAGGTCCTCCAAAGGAAAAACACCGGCTCCATCAGCCTTTTCCAAAAATAGCCCTATCGCTGTCATCGGCATGGCCTGTCACTTTCCGGATGCGCATAATATCGCTGAATATTGGAAGAATTTAAAAGAGGGCAAAGACAGCATCAGGGAAGTCCCGGAGGATCGTTGGGATATCAGGCTGCATTACACCCGGGAAGGCCAGCAACCCGGGAAGGCTATTAGTAAGTGGGGAGCTTTTCTGGATAATATTGAAGACTTTGACCCCGGATATTTTGGAATAGATCCGGCTTTGGCCAGCCAGATAGACCCCCTGGAACGGCAATGGCTCGAGGTCAGCGCGGAAGCCATCGCCGACGCCGGCTATAAAAAAGAAGACCTGTGGGGAAAACGGGCTGGCGTGTATGCCGGCAGCAGACCAGGCAATTTTTCGGATAAGATCGGGGTGGCTCATAAAGATATTTTGGTGGGAGTAAGCCAGAACTTTATCGCCGCCCACCTGGCGCATATCTACAACCTGCAGGGACCTAATATGGTTATAGATACGGCTTGCAGCAGCTCCATTACAGCCATCGACCTGGCAGTAAAAGATCTCCGGTTAGGCACGACGGAAATAGCCTTAGCGGGCGGCGTAGATATATTATTGGATGAAAAAACCTTTATTGGGCTCAGTACAGCCGGAGTGCTGTCTCCGCAAGGGAAAAGCAAGACCTTTGACGCAGAAGCCGATGGGATCGGCCTGGGTGAAGGGTGTGGAGTACTCGTGCTCCGACGACTGGAGGATGCCATAGCCGCCGGGGATAAAATATATGGAGTGATAGAAGGCACATCCGTCAATAACGATGGGAACACGATGGGCATTACGACTCCCAATCCAAAAGCCCAGCACTCATTGATCGCAGATGCGGTGAGGAATGCCGGCATCGATGTCTCTACCATCAGCTATATAGAAACGCACGGAACAGGAACATTGATAGGCGATCCGATAGAATTGAAGGCTATCACCGGCATCCTGGAAGCCCATACCCGGGAAAAAGGCACGTGTGGCGTGGGCAGCGTAAAAAGTAATATCGGGCATTTGCTGGCTGCAGCCGGCATCGCAGGCGTCATCAAAACCTTACTTTCGATGACGGCAAAACAGATCCCGCCAACGCTGCACTGTAACACGCCTAATCCACGCTTTGATTTTGCTAATTCACCGGTATATCCTGTAACGAAATTACAGCAGTGGGATGGTATTGGAGGTGTCAGAAGGGCTGGTGTAAGCGCTTTTGGATTGGGGGGTAGCAATGCGCATGTCATAATAAGCGATGCGGGAATACCCGAAGCCAGCCGGGTACAGTTGCCATTCGCTTTGCCGGCTGTCCGCTACCGGCGGAGCAGATACTGGCCGGAAGGCGATCAGCAATTGGTGCAGGAACCGGCAAAACCGCGGCCGCAAGGTATAGCGCCTGTCGCAACTGACCAGCGTATGGCGACTGTTACAACAGACCAGCATGTGGCGCCGGTTACGATTAACAACGGTATAGGAGCCATAATTGATTATTTAAAAGGTTTAGTAGGCGCCAAACTGGACCTTCCCGTTTCAGAGATAGATGACACAACTGGCTTTTACGAGCTGGGCCTGGATTCCACCATAGCCCTGGACCTTGTAAAGGATCTTGAGACAAAATGCGGGCATGATTTTTACCCGACTTTGTTGTTTGAATATCAGACCATAAAAGACCTTAGCGAATATTTATCCGAAAAGGACGGGGCGCATTTTCAGGCGAACCTAACCCCAACCCCAACCCCAATCCCGCCCCCGCCCCCACGATCCCCCCGTCAATCACCGGAGGCCTCCGCCTTACCGGTATCCTCCTCCACCGGCGCTAACCCCAGCTCCACCGGTCCTTCGGAGGAGCCAATAGCGATCATAGGCGTCAGCGGCAGATATCCGGGCGCGCGCAACATAAATGAGCTATGGGAACACCTGCGGCAAGGAAAAAGTTGTATCACTGAAGTTCCTAAAGACAGGTGGGATGTCGATAAGGAATATAATGAAGGCAGAAGTAAAGGTAAGTGGGGCGGCTTTTTGCAGGATGTCGATAAATTCGATCCCCTGCATTTTAATCTTTCTCCGGAAATGGCTGAAATGCTTGATCCGCAGATCCGGCTTTTTATGGAAATAGTATGGGCGACATTTGAAGACGCCGGCTACACGCCAAGAACCCATTTGGATACCCGTATAGGAGTATTTGTAGGTTCGATGTTCCATGAATATCCCGTGATAGCTACGGATAAATACATGTCGGATCAACTTTCTTTCACTACCAGTTGGGCAATAGCCAACAGGATATCTTATCATTTTGGATTATCCGGTCCCAGCATAGCGGTGAACACAGCCAGTTCCTCTTCATTAACCGCAGTTGTACAGGCATGTGATAGTATCAGGAAAGGCGACTGTAGCGAAGCGATTGCCGGAGGAGTGAATTTAACCCTGCATCCGTCCAAGTGGCGTACATTAGGCGAATATGGCCTGTTAGGCAGCACCCGGTCCAGCAAGATCTTTGGGGACGGAGATGGGTATATCTCCGGTGAAGGAGTGGGCGCGGTATTATTAAAGTCTTTAAGTGCAGCTGTGAAGGACGGCGATCAGATTTATGGAGTTATTATCTCGAGCGCTTTAAATCACAATGGCAGCACCAGCGGATTTGGAGTGCCCAATCCCAACGCTCAATCTCTTTTAATGACCGATTCTTTGGAACGCTCCGGTATCGATCCTGCAACCATCAGCTATGTAGAGGCTGCTGCTAACGGATCGCCAATAGGTGATCCTATCGAGATAGCCGGTCTGTCGAGAGTATTTAGCAAGACGGCAGGAAGAGAAATTACAATAGGATCGGTGAAATCCAATATTGGACATTGTGAAGCCGCATCGGGTATATCCCAGTTGACAAAAGTGCTGCTTCAATTGAGACACAACCAGTTTGTGCCTGGAATAAACCTGGAAAACCTCAACGCAAATTTACATTTGGAGCGTACCCCATTTAAATTTTGCAATGCGCTGACAGATTGGAAGCCCAATGGCCCTACGAGGAGAGCGATGATCAGTAGCTTCGGAGCAGGTGGCAGCAACGCCCACCTGGTCATCGAAGAGTACCTTCCGGAACATAAAGAACATTACACCTCCGGGGCCCCGGCCATCATAGTGATGTCAGCCAGGGATGCAGACAGGCTTCGCGAACAAGCTGCGAATTTGAAAGCTTATATGACATCGACACCGGATATTGATCTTTCCGATATTGCGTATACGCTGCTAGTAGGCAGAGAGCCCATGGAGGAGCGATTGGCATTGGTAGCAAAAGATAAGGAACAGCTGGCAGCAGAACTGGGCATTTACCTGGAAGGAAAGACGGGTAGCTTTCTGACTGGAAATATCAGAAAAGATAAGATCGATATGTTGATAAAGGGTAAGGCAGGAGAAGCCTACATAAGGGAGGCTTTAAAAGAGAAGGAACTTGATTCCCTGGCCCAATTATGGGTAAAGGGCGCTCGTATCGACTGGAATACTCTCTATCCGGCAAACAGACCCAATAGGATCAGCATGCCTACCTACCCGTTTGCCAGAGAACGTTATTGGATCCCCGGGCAGGTTAATCGGGGTGGCCACACACCGCGAACCGGCCAGACAGAAACAGACACGCCGGCAGCTATGACCGGCCGGGCAGCCATAGCCACACCAGCAGCTATCAACGGCCAGACAGCCACAGCCATGCAATCAGCTATGACCCGCCATGCAGAAATAGCCCCGCCAGCACCTATAAATGGGCGGGCAGAAAAAATAAGTATGCATTTATACAGCAGCAACTGGCAGGAGTTGCCATTGGCCGAGGCCATCCATCAGGAGCCCCCCTCCGCACGGTTGATACTATTGGCAGGCGGTACGACGGTCCTCGCGGATAAGCTCGCCGAACAGCTGGATACCACCGTGGAAGCCCTGCCTCAGCTAACGACGGAGGCTTACTTTATCCATGTATTGGGAAAAATGAAAGAGAAGGCGGCGGAGAGAGCAGCTACCCAGATCATAGTCGTTTGCAGGAACGCAGAGTACATGGACTATGGCTTTATCGCCGGGTTATTAAAGACCGCTGCCCGTGAACACCCGAAAATAAGCGGTAAGATCATCGGCGTAGACGATCTGTCGCTGACAGTACTGGAAACGCTCACGGAGATGCTGCAGGCGGAACAACACACAGTAGCGACGGAAGTACGTTATAAAGATGGGATACGGGCGGTCAAAACCTTTCAGGAGATAGAGCATTCTTCCACGCGGGCCGGACAAATGACCATCAAAGAAGGAGGTGTGTACCTGGTCACCGGAGGTGCAGGAGGATTAGGACGCATCTTTGCCGCGCATATCAGTAAAACCAAAGACACCAGGCTCATCCTGACAGGAAGAAGTGATCTCAGCCGGGCTGGCAAAAACGCGCTCGCCAAAATACCCAATGCCGAATACCAGCGGTGCGATGTAAGTAACAAGGAAGAAGTAATGACATTGATCCAAACGATCAAACGAACATACCAAAAACTGGATGGTATTATCCATAGCGCAGGCGTCCTCCGGGATAGCTATATCCTGAAAAAAACAGCCGCGGAAGCCGGCGAAGTACTCTCCGCCAAAATTCAGGGCGCCCGCAACTTAGACGAAGCCACGAAAAAAGAAAAACTGGATTTTATGGTCTTCTTCTCTTCTGTCTCCGGCGTATTGGGCAATCCAGGCCAGGCGGATTATGCGGCTGCCAATGCTTACCTGGATAACTTTGCACATTATCGCAATGAAGAAAAGGCAAAAGGAAAAAGACAAGGAAAAACCATAAGTATCGATTGGCCGCTATGGAAAGACGGAGGCATGCAGATACCCGGTGAAACCCTGAAGCACCTGGAAAAACAATGGGGCATCCAGCCCTTGACCACCAGGGAAGGAGTCCGGGCTTTTGAAGAACTACTCAACGGCACGGCCAGCCAGGGCATAGTTGCTTTTGGAAATCACAAGCTCATGGCAGGACTCTTTACCAATAGCCACAACGCGAAAGTCCCTATATAGAAAAAGTAGGGGGGTATGTCTATACACCCCCTTTTTTTTTTAAAAGCCGGCATGCTCCATTTTTTTATTGTTTGAGATGATGTTCTTTCCTTTATTTGCCCTAAATTTGCACCCCAACAACGCTTAAACGGAACAAAAGTCCGAATGAACGAAGTGGCAAAAAGATCTTTTAATATCTGACAATCAAATAGTTAAGTTGCCAGATATGGTTTTTTTGAATTCGGCCGGAGGGCCGGGCATTAGTCAAAGTTGATTTGAAAAATGCCTAATTTTGTGAACATACAATTGTCTCTGTAGCTCAGTCGGTAGAGCAGCTGACTCTTAATCAGCGGGTCCACGGTTCGAGCCCGTGCGGGGACACAGAAAATCAAGCGCTTAGAAGCACACCGCGACTAAGCGCTTTTTCATTTGATACATGTTTTTTTAAGGCTGGTTTTTCGTGAACGCCTCTGGCAGAAACTTTAAGATTTTAAATGACTTATGAGTTCATTAAAAACAAAAGTATCATTAAGCCGGAAGTCAAATTTCCTTGTCCAGAGATTATTTGAATTTAAAGCAAGAGATAAATCTTCAACGGATCCTCCATAAGGTAGAAAATCTTTTAAAAACGGCCTCATTATGTTATTATGTTTTTGCAGCTCATAAAGTGCATAATTTCATGCAGAAGCGCTGTATTGTACGTAATTTTTTTCTATTAACTTGATAACTTGTTTGCCAAACACAAGCCTTGCCAGCGCTATATCACCACCAATGATCACGTTGGGGCTCCAGCTTGAAGACGCCCAGATCAAAGGTCCTGTTAGATAAGCCGTTGTCGTACAGGCTCCTGTTAAGGAAGAGAGGTGTATCATATTTTGTGACATTGAGTAATTGCCCTGAAGATTTAATTTTAAATATTATTCTATTAAAAAAATAATTTTACTATTTTTAGCAACCGTTACAAGTAACCGTAAACTGGCCATTCTTTAAATCCCTCCAGAAAACACATACTCATTATTATTCTATGGGTATGGTATCGTTAGATATAACTTAAAATTATTCTATGGATGATGTTAGGGTTTCTAAGGCTCATAGCATTATCAGGGGAGCAGTATTACCTCATACCGTTAACCTCGACAATAAAACAAAGCTCCGTTCGGAGGTTGCCCAGGAAATTATAACACATACGGATGGAAGACTTGTCCGGCTGTTTGGCCACAGCTCACAATAACTTCACCACCCTGTCAAAGATTTAATTAATGAAGAAGAATAAGTGGCTTGCCATATCAATATTTTCAGCAAAAAGAAACTGGCCGTTTTTATTAAAAAACGGTGTTCATCCGTTAATTGATCAGCTTACGAATAATAATGAGATCATTTCTTTTAATCTTCAATTTAATGATACTAATAGTGAACATATTCGTCTAGCGTTATTAGCGCCAGGCGATCTTGCTTATAAAGTTGCAAAAAAGGCAGACATCTGTTTTAAAGAATTATTTAAAGAGAATGAACTTTCCCTAGCGTCTCGAAGCGACTCTTTAAATCAATTGTTTGTACCATACCTAAAACATAAATTGCATTACGATCTTTATTCAACGACGATTCTTCCGGTTTCAGGCGTTCTTTTAACCCTTCAACAAGGGCTTTCCTGGTCGATGCTTGAAGCCTTTTCGGATGGTGCATTCATAGACAACGACCTGATCTTGACTTTTTGTTTACATATCCTGTTTAGTTGCTATAAAGTAATTCCTGAATCAGAAAGGGTGCTTTATGTCAAAGAATATTTAAGCCGACATGATATCGGTTACTATTTTTTTTATTTCAAATACAATGCTACTGCCATAGGTGAAATTTACAACGACGTAATGAACCCCCTGGCTGAAAATCCAGCAATATGGTTAAATAAATGGGAGGAAGCTTTTAAAAGAATGTACGCAGTCGCCTCCGACAATAGTCAGCAATTAATTTATTTCAACCAGGCCGTAAATTTCATTCAACTCCAATTGAGATTAAGCGCTTTCTCAATGGTGTTTCTAAATTTCTGTATTCTTAAAACATTATCAGCATGAATACAAGTTGCGTGATAGCTGCTATAGGCGAGTCGAGTTTACATCAAAAATGGATAAACAAACATTCCAAGTTTGATTTGCGCCTAATAATATACGACGATTCATATGAAAAATTCAAATCAGACAGCCCGTACGTTACGCAGGCCAAAGGCTACAAGTTCACCTTGATATATGACTATTTAAATAATAACCCAACAATCATCGATCGATACAATTACTTCTTTTTCCCTGATGATGATATTTCAATCAACACTGCCGGAATACATAAATTGTTCCGGTACATGAAGAAGTACGATCTGGCTATAGCTCAGCCGGCTATTGTCAATTCATATTATTCCCATCCTCATACATTAAGAGTTGAAACCTCTAAAATTCGTTTCACAAATTTTGTTGAAATCATGATGCCATGTTTTTCAAAAGATGCATTAAGAAGGGTTTTATTCACTTTTAATGCAACAAAATACGGATGGGGAATAGATTTTCATTGGGGAGACATTTTAGAATACCGTCACATGAATATGGCAATAATAGACGACATCTACTCCGTACATACCAGACCTGTACGATCAAGTCATTATGCTGAACTTAATGACTATTTAAAAAGGAATAATTTGAGTGGTAAAATTTTTACTACCTGAATAGCCATTTTTACATTCACTGTGCATTAACCTTTGTTTATATGACCCAATACGATTTTCTAATAGTTGGTGCAGGTTTATACGGCGCTGTATTTGCCCGTCAAATGACAGATAAGGAAAAAAAATGCCTTGTAATAGATAAAAGAAATCACACAGGAGGAAATGTATTTTGCGAAAAAATCGAAGGAATAAATGTGCACAAATATGGAGCGCATATCTTTCATACAAATGATAGAACGATATGGAATTATGTTAACTCATTTGTAACATTTAATCATTTCATGTATTCACCGCTTGCAAATTACAAAGGGCGTCTTTATAATTTGCCTTTTAATATGAATACATTTTACCAGTTATGGAACATTCAGGACCCAAAGAAGGCTGAAGATAAAATAAAAAACCAGATTAAAAAGTCAGGAATTATTCGCCCAACAAATTTGGAAGAACAGGCGATCAGCATGGTTGGTACTGATATTTATAAAGCATTTATTAAAGGTTATACCGAAAAACAATGGGGCCGTAAAGCTACCGACCTGCCAAGCTTCATTATTAGGCGATTGCCGGTAAGATATACATATGACAATAATTATTTTAACGACAGATACCAGGGTATACCCAATGGAGGTTATAACAAACTAATAGATGGTCTTTTAGCAGGCATTGAAGTTAAAACGAATGTTGATTTTTTTAAAAACCGCTCCTATTTTTCGGCTTTGGCTGATTGTCTCGTATATACAGGCAAACTGGATGAGTTTTATGCTTATAGATTCGGTCATTTGGAATATAGAAGTTTACGATTCGAACAGGAATATATAGGTATACCAAATTATCAGGGAACCGCCGTAATAAACTATACAGAACAACGAATTCCGCATACAAGGATTATAGAACATAAGCATTTTGAATTTGGCAGGCAGAAGTCAACTATAATCACAAGAGAATATCCCGAAGAGTGGAGCAAGGGTAAAGAGGCTTATTATCCTATTAATGATAATAGCAATGATCAAAAGTTTAAGCAATATATGAATTTGGCTAACAATGAGAAAAAAGTAATTTTTGGCGGACGTTTGGCCGAATATAAATATTACGACATGCACCAGGTAATTGGGGCAGCACTAAAAAAGACAAAAATGATCAGTGAAATGGCGTTGAAATACTAGCATGTCCGAGCGTCTGCTTAGCCAGCGCCAGAACCAGATTGACAATCTAACAGGCAAATACACAAATTATTGAAAATCAAATCATAATGCGGGCAAGTGCTTTGGGTAGATGTTTTCAATTTCGAAATATTCAAATAACATATTGCCGGATCTTTAAATTCCCGCATTCATTGGCCCTTTGAATTATTGTATCGAAGATCTTTCTATTGTTAAATACCTTTGTAAAGATATCGATCTCATACTCGTCTAAATTTTCATCGCAAAACGTAATGGACGTTTTTTTGGCCAGATCCAGAAATTTAAACCTTGCAGAAAGAACACCAAGCATATTTCTTTTTTGCTCCAGCTTTGTTATAGCGCTTAAGGGTATTTCCCCCGACAGTCCTAAGAGCGTCTCATATTGAATGGAAGTTTCGGTCAACGTTGCAATATATCTTTTATTAAACAATATAAATGAAAGGTAAAATACTCCCCCCAAAAGAATTGGATACACAAGCGCATAGTATAAATGCTTCCAGATCAGCAATGCCAATATATTTTCCAGAACCAGGGGGAAGAAGACAATTGCTATCTTGAGATGGTTGACATTTACTTTTAAGACTAATTTCCTTAACCCAAAGTACAATCCGGCGGTGAGTAGAATGGAAATAAGGATTTGCACAGTATAGGTTTCCCCGTAGTAATGGAAGTACCTGCCTGACCAATTAATGATCATCCAAAGAGAAGGGGCCAGTAACACGATAAAAGGCAATAAATAAGTAACTCTGCTTGTGATTTTCATAGTATTACCCAAACGAAGTTACCATCACCGTTAGTATGTCTGAGACGAAAAAAGGGGGTCCGTTCGTCTTATTCCGATCGCAAGCTGTCCACCGGATTCATCAGCGCCGTTTTCAAAGATTGATAGCTAATCGTTAAAAAAGCGATCGGCATTATAACCGCGCCAGCCATCAGGAATATCCACCATTCGATCGTAGTATGGTAGGCAAAGCCCTGCAGCCATCTGTTCAAAGCAAAATAAGATATGGGAGAAGCTATTAAAAGCGCAATAAGGATAAGCTTTAAAAACTCGCCGGACAAAAGTTTAAATAACGACGTAACGCTTGCACCCAGCAATTTTCGAATGCCGATCTCCTTGATGCGCTGTTCAGCAATGAACATGATCTGCCCCAATAGTCCAAGACAGGAAATAAATATTGCTAAAAAAGAAAACGATGTGGATAGGCGACCGATCATTTGTTCATTTTGGTAGAGATTCTTATACTCCTCATCTGAAAAGGTGTAATTAAAAGGAAAATTTGGATTTAATTGCCTGGTCACCGCTTCCAGGCTGGCCAGGGCCTGTAGCGTCATGCCGCTGCGTGTTCTTACTAACGCGCTGCCTGTGGATTCATACTCTCCAAAACGAATAATTAGCGGCTTTATAGGATCATGCAAAGACGTAAAATGAAAATCCTTAATCAATCCAATGATACTCCCCTTCTGTCCCCAAAGGGCAAGCGGCCTCCCTATTGGATCAGCATATCCTATTTTCTTCCACGCTGCTTCATTGATCAAAAACCCTGAAGAGTCCGTTTTGAAATCCTTAGAATGATCCCTTCCCGCAAGTAGCTTCAATTTCATGATATCAATAAAATCATACCCGGCACTCATGATAGTAAATGGAATTTTTTCATTCAGGTCTTTGCCAGCCCACTGCACATCCGTTTCAGCATTCTCAATGTCCGTAAGCGCTTCGCTTGTATGTGATACTGCTTGTATCCCCGGCATATTAAGAACCTGATCTTTAAACAATTCGAATTTACCCTTTAAATTCCCTGTCAAAGGCATGTAGATCAAATTTTCACGATCATATCCCAGGTTCCTGGACTGAATATAATTGATCTGCCTTGCTATTACAATGGTGCCGATTATCAGAATTATCGATAGAACAAATTGAAAAACAACAAGACCCTTACGAAACAAAGCCGGCCCCCTGCCAAGTTTCAAGACGCCACTCAGCACTTCCACCGGATTAAAAGAGGAAAGAAATAAGGCGGGGTAGCTTCCCGAAATGAATCCGGTGACGACCGTAAGGATCAGCAGCATTATCCAAAAGGATACATGACCAAAAGGCAAGTCAAGCTGTTTTTGAGTCACCTGGCTAAACGCGGGCAATAATAACACCAATAAACCCAGGGCCATCAGCACGCTGATAATTGTGACCAGTAACGATTCACCTATAAACTGCTTTATCAAGCCAGCCCTCGACGCACCAATTACTTTACGTACGCCAATTTCCTTAGCCCGCTTCACCGATCGCGCCGTCGCCAGATTCATGAAATTGATACAAGCGATCAGCAATATAAAGGCGGCGATCAGCACGAACATCTTTACATACTCAATTCGTCCCCCTTCTATTTTCCCATTTGCAAATCTTCCATGGAGATAGACATCTTTATAGGTTTGCAACCCGAGTTCTACTTTAAAAGATGGCGCATCTTTGTTGAATTTATCGAGAAAATGCCTCACCTTCTTTTCAACATATTCAGGATTCGCGTCTGGACGCAACAACAGATAAGCCTCCAAACCTTGTGTATCCCATCCCTTCAACCAGGGATGTTCTTCCAATTGTTCATTTAAGGTAATTAAATATTCAAACTTCCGCGACGTATTATTGGGCAGATCCTCAAACACCGCCGTGACCATGAAGTCACGTTTATTGTCATATCGAATACTCTTACCCATTGCAGCCTGCGAGCTTCCGAAAAAAAGATCAGCCATTTTATGCGAAATGGCAATCCCGGAAGGAGAGCTTAAAGCAGTTTGAGCATCGCCCTCCAAAAGCTTATTGCTAAACATTTTAAAATAATTCTCCCCCGCATAGCCCCCGTTTAAGGTTATGATCCTCTCCCCCAACTGAAAGGTATGCCACTTATCATAGGCAGCAGCGGTAGCATACTGAACTTCAGGTATGGTTTTCTCCATTTCAGATGCCAGCAGGGCCGGTGTCCCATAATTTCCCTCCACTTTGTAATCGGAATATACCCTTTCATAAACCTGCTTCAATCGATCTCCATTATCATGCCAGGCATCCGTGCTTAACTCATTTTCAACCCACACCAGGATAAGCAGACTGCAGGCAACGCCAACGGATAGACCGGCAATATTGATCAATGTCTGCGCCTTGCTTTTCAACAAAGTGCGGAAAGCAACCGTAAAATAATTCCTTATAATGAACATAGGATCTGTTTATTTAAATGGGAATCAAATATACTACACTTTCGCGGTCATTCTATGCCGGAACCGCCGGAACCGCCGCACCAGCGCCAGCCCCCTCCTTCGCCCTCCGGAACAGCATCAACGCCCCCAGCAACAATGCCGCCAGTAAAAAATACACCACACCCAGCAAACCCTGATTTTTTATGGCGATAGCGCCAACTATCCCATAGCTAAAAAACGAAGTGATCATAAAAAGCGATCCGCCGGTAATACCGCTGGCCACACCCGCATTTTTGGTAAAACGGCCCAGACAGTAGGCGAATACGTTATTGAAGATAAAACCCGCCCCCAGGTGAATAAGCACGACAAAGGGCATGAAGGTAAAAATGTTCGACTTCCACCCGGAAACAAAGATCATGATTATCGCGACGATCAGTTGCAGACTTACGGCTATCAATACCTTCTTCACCAGATGCTTCCTGATCAATATCTTGTTGATGATCCCCCCCGTCATCAGCGAGACGCCGGACAATAAGGCACAGTAGCCGGAAACTATCGGCGAATAATGAAACAGATGTTCGATGATGAACGGACTGGTCATCCCGAATACCACGAGCATCGAATAGCTCAGCGCAATGATCACCAGCCCCAGCGTGAAATCACCGGCCTTGAGCATCGAGGAATAAACCCCTACGATGGCTCTAAATCGGAAAGGATGATAATTCTTTAGCGACTCGCCGCTATAAATGAGTTCGAGGATCATGATGCCCAATGCCAGAAACCCTAAAAAATAAAAATTGGATTGCCAGCCAAAAGAAGCCTGGAGATAACCGCCCAAAAAAGGCGCTATGATCGGTGCACAAGCCCAAACGATGGAAAAAAGACTGGTATAATGTTTCAATTTCTCGCCGGCATAGATATCCATAAAATAAGCCCGTTTGCCCACCACGATGAACGCTACCGTGATGCCGTGCAGGATACGCATGGCATAAATGATATAGATATTATGCGAAAGCGCTATGACAAAACTGGCCAGCGTAAAAATAAAAAGGGCCGCTATCCCCAGCCGGAAACGCCCAAAACTGTCCAGCAGACTTCCCACAAACAACTGGCTGATGCCGGAACTGACCATGAACAGGACGATGGACAACTGGATGGCCGCATTGCTGACATGCAGTTGCCCAGCCATCGCCGGTAAAGAAGGAATATAGATGTCGGTGGCAAATCCGGATATAGGTATTAGGGCAAAGGCCAATATCGTACTGACGCCCTGATGATTTTGACTGATTGTTCTCATTCCTATCTTATTAAAATATTTAAATATCTAAGTATTTCGATCAATTAAGGCAAAAAAAATCACGCCAGCCGGTTAAAATACTGCACATACAGATTCACCGTCTCTTTATTGATCTTGTATTTCGCATGACGCCCATCTTTTTCCGAGATCAGCAGATCGGCATCTACCAATTGTTTCAAATGATGGGAGACGGTGGATTGGGCAAGATCGAACATTTCGGTAATGGCCGAACACTGCATCCAGTCCTTTTCGCTTTTGATGGCTTCCATCATTTTTAGCCGATAAGGGTCGCCCAGCGCCTTCGAGGCCCTTTCGATCCTTTTGATATCGATATCTATTTTGGGATTCATCGGTGCAAATGTATCGATAAATTTCGAATTATAAATGTCAGGCCAGTGACAAACGCAAGACAGCCCACTCCAAAATGCGACAGCCCACCCCGGAAAGGAATGGGCTGTCCGATGACAGCAAAACAAAATGCGGCCCCAAAATGGTCTCCCCCCGAGCCTGCCCCTTAATTCAGCGTCCCCTGCTGCGCCTTCTCCTTCATCTGGTCATTAGCGGAAATGGCCAGCTCAACACGGCGGTTCTGCGCCCTATTGCCTTCATTATCGTTCGGGACTTTCGGTTGTGTTTCGCCATACCATTTAATATCCATCCGGCTGGCAGAAACCCCTTTGCTCACCAGAAAATTGCTGACGGCATACGCCCTCTTTTTGGATAGCTCCATATTGTATTCCGGGGCACCGGTATCGTCGGTATGCCCTTCGATGAGAATATTGGTTTCCGGATATTTTACAAACACTTTCGAAACTTTTGTAAGATTTGCCTCCGCCTCATCACTTAGTAAGCTGGAATTGATCTTGAACAGCAGTCCCGAATTGAAGGTCATGTTGATCCCTTCCCCCACCCTTGACACCTGCGCATCAGGCACAGCCTGCTTGATCTCTTCCGCCTGTTTGTCCATATGATGCCCGATGAGATATCCCGCCGTACCGCCAACGGCCGCGCCGATCAGAGCAGTCCATACGGAATTTTTGCCATGACCGATAAGCGCGCCGGCAGTAGCTCCCGCAGCTACCCCGATGGCCGTTCCCTTTTGTGTCTTGTTCATGCTCTTACAGTCTGTCAGCAACAGGGTTACCAATGCGGCTCCCCATACCAGTTTATTATGTTTCATACTTACATTAATTATAAATGATTATTTACAAACAGAGACCCCCACCAGGTCGATACCCATATCCTGAACGCCGTGCTGCCTGGCGGCACTGATACTATTACACACCGCCTGCCTGTCTGTGTTATTGATCTTTTTTGACAGCGCGCCGGCATCGTCCGTTCGGTATTTCTGCTGGTACATTCGGATCACCGTCGTGGTTTTGGCCTTCCATGCCTCGGGATCATTTTTTCCTTTTGCAATGGCGTCGTCATAATTGCCGATAGCAGCAGAATAATTACCTGCAGCGACATTGATGTCCCCTTCCTGCATATAGAAATGAAGATTGCTGTTATCCATTGCAATGGCCTGGTGAATGTTTTGCAAGGCCTGGTCATACTGCTGCTGCCGCATGTCCACTTCCGCCATTTTGGAGTAGATGGTGGCCCGCTGAGCGATGTTCTGATTTTTCCCTGTCAAAGCAGTGATGGTGCTCAGATCCGCCCTGGCATCCGCATTCCTTCCAAGCCCCAATTCGGCAGTAGCCTTCTCAAAAAGATTATCCAGACTGGATTTGTTGATAGCCAGACCTTTACCAGCCGCGTCCAGCGCGTCATTGTACTGCGCCATGCCATTCAGAGCGGCCGCTTTTCCGGCATACGCTTTCTCTTTGGCATCGTACGCATCACATTTTTGTAGAACTTTGTTGAAATTGTCGAGAGCGCCGGAGTAATTGCCGGACTTGTTTTGTGTCTGTCCCTGGGTGATAAGATCATAACAGCCATTGGACATAGTGACCAGCCCGCTTTTGCATTGGCAAAATACCAATGACAGGACCGTCACACTGAGGAAGGTCAGGTGATTTTTCATTGTTATTCGATTAGCGCTGCAAATATATAGAAAAAATAAACCCTTACATCACATTCAGGGGATACATTGCAAAAAGAAGCCAAGCAATGCGCTGCCTATGATGACAAACACCGTGTTCACTTTTCGGAACCCGAACGTGACGCCCCCGCTGATCACAGCGATCAGTATCGTTCGCCAGTCGGTGATGGTTTCCCGCGCGAAGGTGATACAGACGGTAAGGATAATGGCGATGGAAGCGGCATTGACACCATCCAGGAAGGCGGAGAACAAACGCGATCTGCGCATGAATGGCACCAAAGGATTCAACAACGCCACAAACACAAAGGAGGGAAGAAAAATAGCTATCGTCGCCAGAAGGGCGCCCTGGAAACCGTTGATCTGCCAGCCGATAAAGGTTACTGATGAAAATACCGGACCGGGAGTAAATTGCCCCACAGCGATCGCATCGACCAGCTGTGTTCTGGACAACATTCCTTTTGCCACCAACTCGCTGTCGAGAAAGGCAAACAAGACATAACCGCTGCCATAAAGGATCGCCCCTATCTTTAAAAAAATAAGGAAAAGTTGAATATTAGCACGCGAGAAAATATCCAGGAAAAGAAAAGGTATATAGCTTTTAAGCGTCTCGCCGGGCCGTCTTATCAAATATACCAGCAGTATCACCAGCCCAGCCCCAAACATGACGATTATTTCATTGTATCCTGCCAGGGAGGCGGCAAGCGCCAGAACACCCGCAATGATCAGTTCCCCTGTCCGCAATGCCTTTTTAGCCAGGGGAAAAACAGCAGCCAGGATGATCGCGATGATCGCCGGCTTGATGCCATAGACAAAAGGTTGAACTTTTGGCAACTGTCCAAAATTCTTGTACAACCAGGCAATAGTACCGGTGATAAACACCGCCGGCATAATGAAACAAAAACCTGCCACTAACAGCCCCTTCCACCCTGCCCTCTCCTGCCCGATGTGAATGGCCATCTCTGTACTGTTAGGCCCCGGGATGAGATTGGTAGCGCCGATAAGATCCAGGAAATGCTGATGATCCATCCAGTTTCGCCGGTCCACCACTTCTTTCTGCATCATGGCAATATGCGCGGCAGGCCCGCCGAACGCAGTAAGGCCCAGCTTTAGGAACAGCCGGGCCAGGTCTTTCAGTGAAGAAGTATTTTGTTCTGGCATTTGATTGGCCACTAAGATAAGCCACGCCGCTGATAAATCCCTCCCTTAATCCACTTTGATGAATTCGCCTCCCTCGCTAAAGACAAGATCTTTGTGGTTGACCTCGGCCTCATAACCGATCTTTCCGCCAGCATCGGTGACCTTCCCGGCCTCGGTGATCTTCGCGCCGGGATAATGTTGCTTTACATAGGACTTTACCCTTTCCGGCAGACTGCTCACAGGAATAGCAACGACCATTTCAACAAATTTCCCCTCCGGCGTATAGACGACCGAGTTGTCCTCTTTGGACCTTCCGCCCCAATTGGCCTCAAAATTCCCCTTTTCCTTTTCCCAGCTAACGCCGGAGGCCTTGGGATAATTTTTTGCCAGCGCTGTTTTGACGGCGGCAGGGACATCGGTGTTTTTTACCTTCTGTGCCATGATCTTACCAGTGGCAAGAGCCAGCACAACAGTAGCTGTCAGGATGATGTTTTTCATTTTTAATTGCATTGATTAGCAAAACAAAGATGAAAGATCATTCTAAAGAAAATCTGGAAAAAAACCGCGCGCATCCTAGAGATCGATCTTCTCCCGCCGCCTGAACAATTTTCTCTGCACCGCCGGATACACCCAGTACGCCACCTTCGTCGACAGAAACCCTATGGCCGCGCCGGGCAACAGCTGACTGAACCAATGTTTATCATTGTACACACGAAAACCCGCAGTGAATACCGCCGCCGCATACCCCCCGACACCATACCAGGGGGATACGTATTTGTATTCCTGTCGCAGGAACTCGGCAGCGGCAAAGGCCGTTGCGGCATGACCGGAAGGAAAACCATCATTAGCCGACCCGTCCGGCCTTTCCCCATTGATCGTTTTTTTTAACGACAACACGGTAACCCCCATCATGGCGTTGGCCATCAGATACAGGATCGTCCTGTCCCGAAAATTATTCCGGCCTTTTATTCCCGCCGCATTGAGGATATATACCGTGGCGGCAGGCGCATATTGCAGATAATTATCTATAGTAAGCCTCCGATGCGGATTGTCTTCCCACACCGCGTCCCGAATGGAATGATCAAGGTCCTGCAAAGCCCCATTTTTCAACGCCAGAAAGCCATAGGAGATCATTGCCGCCGGCACTATCAGCGAACGCGGATGGAAATGAGGGCCGGGGCCGCCCTGCCACGAAATAGAGTCTTGCTGCGCAGATACGTTAAAAAAACTAAACAACCCCAGAAAGATCACCACCCGTCGTGTTACCATAATGTAAACTAAATGCCGGATCCTGTTAAAAAACAGGAGCGATTCTGAGGACATATTGAAGACTTTCTGATTTTGTAACACAATTGTTATTAAATGATTATTCAATAGTTATGAGAAGTTTATTTCTGTCTTCGCCCTGGACATATTACCCAAAATAAAGACAGTTTTACCGCACCAAATAAAGCCCTCATGAAGTGGTTCCTGCTGCTAACGTTGATAGGTATTCTAAGTTTTTCTACCAAAGGGTTGGCTCAAACAGTTGTCACCGGCCGGGTTGTCGACAAGGAAAAGTCGGAAGGTCTATTCGGAGGATTTGTCTCCTGTCTGCGGCAAAAAAAGACCATAGCCAATACAATGACGAATGAAAAAGGAGAGTTCGCCTTTACCCATCTGTCGGCGGGCGCCTATGAAATAAAGGTGGAGTATGTAGGGTATGCGCCTTTTGTAACGACGGTGAACCTGCAGGAAGGGCAACGGCTCGACCTTCCTGTAGTGCTGACGCTAAAGAGCGGACAGCTTTCCGACGTACAGGTATTCGGACGTATCAGCCAGGAGGAAGAGGCCGGTGCAAGACAAAAAGAAAAACGCTCCGCCAATATAGTGAATGTCATTTCTGCCCAGGCGATGGAACGGTCTCCGGATATCAACGCCGCCAATGTGCTCCAGCGAATGAGCGGCCTGACCATCCAGCGCAACGGCGGCGGGGATGAGGCCTACCCTATCGTTCGCGGACTGGACCCACGCTATAGCAATACGCTGATCAACGGGATCAAGATCGCAAGCCCGGACGACAAGTCGCGTTTTGTCCCTTTGAATATTGTCCCTTCAGACCTGCTGGGCAGCATCGAAGTGCATAAATCCCTGCTGCCGGAAATGGAAGGAGACGCCATCGGCGGTACGGTGAACATGGTGATGAAGGACGCGCCGGAAAAAGAAACGTTTAAAGCACTGGGCTCATTGGGTTATAGTAAATTATTCATCGACCGGAAATTTGAAACTTTCTCCAAAACTGACATCCGGTCGAAAAGCCCCATCGAACTACACGGGACAGAATATCTGGCCCAACCCGGGGATTTCAGCCGGTCAAACCTGGACTTCAAGCCGGTGACCCCTGTCCCCAACTCTGTGGCACAGGTGGCTTACGGCAAACGGCTGATGCATCGCCGGCTGGTTGTGCAGGCTGCAGTGAATTTCCAGGATCAGTATTATGGCAGCAACTCCATTTTCAACCAGGCGGCGCCGGACGTCCACACGGGTCAACCCGCCCTGTCGGATTATGCCGTCCGCAATTTTTCTACCCGGCAGCTGAATAGCGGCCTGACCATCCACCTGGACTACCGGCTGAATGCAAAGAATTCTCTTACACTGACCAATATTCTGCTGTACAGCTATCTCGCGCAGTCACGCCTCATTATCGACACCGCCATATTCGGCGGTAATGGCGGACGTACTGTCCCCGGTACCGGACCTGTCACGACCGACTATACCTCGGTCACCAGCCGTCAATACCTGGAAAATTTGAAACTGGCAGGTAAACATCTGCTCTCCCGCCATTTCGAGATCGACTGGGCCGGGGTTTTATCCTACGCGAAAAAGGCAACGCCAGACCAGGCCGATCTGGGCCTGAACAAAAAGATCGATACGGTGCATACTACGTCTGATATAAACGGCCCTTATAACTTTACCCAGACCCCGAATTATTTCGACGGTATTACCCGCACCTGGCAACACAATGAAGACAAGGACTACGACGCGCTGGCCAATCTCGCCTACCGGACCCATCTGCAGGGCAACGCCGGTGTCGAACTGAAAGCAGGCGGTCTCTACCGGCACAAGACGAGGTCCAATAACCAGGACCAGTATGTCCTGCAGCCTACCACCAACGGCAATGGCGTCAAACAGGCATTCACAGACATCTATTCGGCGCAATGGACGGTCTACAACAGCAGCGGCACCTATGACTATGACAAGAATAAATACCATCTCTTCGAAGATATTACGGCAGGATACGGACAAGCCCGGTTCACGCTGCCCGGTCTGGAGATCGCCGGAGGCGTAAGGGTCGAAAAGACCAAACAAGGCTATACCCTGAACACGTTCTATCCCACCGGCATCAATGGGGTGAACAAAGACTACACGGACGTATTGCCCAGCGCCATGGTGAATTACAAACTGAATGACAGATCCAATCTCCGGGCATCCTATTACAAAGCCATCGCCCGGCCGAATTTTTACGACCTGGTGCCAGCGGAACGGCAAAGCGCCAGCTCAGCGACAAATACAAGGGGCAACCCCTATCTCAATCATACCGTAGCAGACAATTTCGATATCCGTTACGAATTATATCCGGGCGGCGAAGAACAACTGTTCGGAGGCGTATTTTATAAAAAGCTGACCAATCCCATCGAATTCGCCTACATTTCAGGTACTACCTTCGAGCCGCAGAACTTTGGCAATGCCACCGACTATGGCGCCGAACTCGCTTTTACCAAATATTTCGGGTATTTCGGAGTCACAGGCAATTACACTTATCTCTATTCAAAGATCTATTCCAACAAATCGTATTACAATCTTTCGACGGGATACAGCAACCCCGACACCCTGCAAAAAAGAAGCCTGCAGGGACAGACCGATCATACATTGAATATTTCACTGCTGTACCGGCGGGAGAAGAAAGGCCTGTTCATCCAGCTGGCTTACCAGTATGTCGGTAAGTCGATCGCCCTGGTCTACCCCATCTATGGGTATGACTATTATCAGCAGCCGCAGTCGAATCTTTCCCTTTCGGCAGAAAAAGGCTTGCGCAACCGGCACCTGACGCTTTTCACTAAATGGAACAACCTCCTCAACAGCCCCTCCGTCAATCAGATCAATAACCTGCTCACCGTAAGAGATATTACGAAGTTCAATTTCAGTTTCGGATTGCGCTATGCCAATTAATCCTGTTATGCCCGACAACCGGCCCGATCATCATCTTAAAAACAACACAATATGAAAGCGAACCAGGTTCATCTTTTTCCCGTCCTTTTATTAGTGGCGGCGAGCATGTATTCTTGTTCAAAGAATGACAACACCACCGTTAACACGCCTACCGTTCCCTCGTCTAACCCGATCAGCCCCGGTAACATTTCGGGGTTTGTAAAGGGCACGCTGACTACAGGGAATACGTATACCATTACCGGGGATCTCACGGTGAAACCGGGCGATACCCTGGCTTCCCAGCAGGGAGTGACGGTTATTGTGAAAGGGGACGCCCAGATCAATATCCAGGGAACGCTGCTGCTGGTGGGCACACCCGACAAACCCATTTCTTTTAATTCCGACTCCCAGAAACCCGGCAGCTGGGGCGGTTTCCAGTGCGACAGCGCAAAATCCGTCACCATCAAGTGGGCGCATATCGACAACACGGGAGGCCCCGATCCTGGCGGAGACCCGCGCAAGACGGTGTTCGTGAATGCACCCATCAATGTTGATATCGAGGATTGCTGGTTCACCAATGGCCAGGACGATCTGCTGCGTATGCAATCCGGAGCCAAGGTTACTATCCTACGCAACACGATCCTTACTTCCGGCAGCACGGATGGCGAGGCCATCAATCTCAAGACCGGCGTCACCGGTACTGTCGCCTATAATGTCATTTACAGCCAGGCCGGCACCGGTGTCAAGCTGGAGACGAGCAGCACTATCCCAATTCCGCAGACTGTCGTCGACGTATACAACAATACCCTCGTCAGCAATGGCTGGAGAAGAGGCGCGGCAGAACCCGGCAGAGGCGTATCCGTAGGTCTTAACGCCATCGCGCATGTCTATAACAACATCATGGTAAATAATTACCAGGGGCTGGAAATATTTACGGACGCCGATGTGACGAATACCAAATATGGCAATAACCTTTTCTATGCCACCGTGGATGCCTATACGGACACGACAGCCCATCCGAATATCTCTATTAATTTGCGTTCTAACTTCTATCCCGGCGACGGCGTAGGCAAACCCGTAGCCAGCGATCTTATTTCCACGGGTACGACGAATTTAGATCCTATGTTTAAATCTTATGACAGGAAAGTGGCCACCGCCAATGGTGCGACAACCAGCAATGATTTCCACCTTCTGACGAATTCTCCCGCCCTCGGAAAAGGCAATACGACCTATAATGCCGACCTGGGCGCTTATACGTCCGACGGCAAAGGCAACCAGCATTAAAACGCGCAGGCATAGGGCTTTCCCGCGGCTCCTATAAAATAGCAGGGCAAATTCAGAATACTTGCAGAATCATATACGATTTTTGCAAGTATTCTTTATTTTTTTTAATTACTCTGCCGGATGATCAGATCATTACTTGTTGCATTTTTTCTTTGTGTTGTCACCTTCTCTTTTGGCCAGACCCTATCAAGAACTGTCCCTGTCAGTGGTGTCGTCCGGGATTCCGTTTCCGGTCAGCCGCTGGAAAAAGCCAGCATTACCTTTAAAGGATTGAATAAAGAAGGCGGCGTATTTAGCAGCCTCACCGACGGCCAGGGACATTTTTCGCTTCCCCGGCTCCCCACCGGCAGCTATTCTCTTTCTGTTGGATATATCGGTTATGACAGCTATCATATCTCCCGCATTGTTGTCGGGGATGAAGGCTTCGATCCGGACCTTGGCGTCATAAGGCTGGCAGCCCGTACGATAACTCTTGAAAAGGCCATCGTGACAGCCTCGCGACCCTTATTGGAAAATAAGGTGGATCGCATTGTATATAATGTCGACAGGGATGTGACTTCTCAGGGGGGCGCAGCAACGGATGTGTTGCGAAAGATCCCGCAGGTGAGCGTCGACGTCAATGGCAATGTCGAGCTGCTGGGCAATCCCAGCGTCCTTTTTCTTATCAACGGCAAACGCTCGACCATTTTTGGCAACAGCATCGTGGACGCTTTGCAATCCATCCCTGCCTCGCAGATACAGAGTATAGAAGTGATGTCCAGTCCGGGATCGAAATATGACGCTACAGGCACGGGCGGAGTCATCAATATCATCCTGAAGAAGTCAAAGACGGAAGGCATCAGCGGCACGGTCAACGCTACAGCCGGCACGCGGCAGGAGAATGGCTCGGTCAATCTCACGTATAAAAAAAATAATGTCACGCTGGGCGGCTATTTCAGCGGAACGGACCAATTGAATGTCAGCACGATCACCACCTCCCAAAGAAATTCCAGCGATACCGCCTCGGGCAGCCGCTATTTTCTGGGTCAACACGGGAATAGCGATTTCAACCGCTATGGCTTCCGGAGTGGAGTAAACCTGGACTGGGATATCACGGCCAAAGACAATGTAGCCGTTACGCTGGGATACAACCAGTTCGGCAATTCCACGGACGGCCAGTTCGATCAGCATAACACCGGCGCCGACCTCAACGGCAACGCCCTATACGACCAGTACAGTCTCCGGGCAGCCAATAATAAGATCAGGAATAACTCCACCGACGTGGGTGTCGACTATACCCGTAAATTCCGCCGGGATAAGGAGCAGCTGAACTTCTCTTTCTTATACAGCGCAGGACAGAACAACACCTCCTATCTGCAGTCGCAGCGGTATACGACAAACGATTCGCTCTTCTCCGGATCCACCAGCAGCAATCCCGGCCGCGACAAGCTGACCACCCTGGGACTGGATTACTCCTGGCCGGTAGCCAAAGGGCTGCTGCTGGAGACCGGCGTTAAGACAGAGATCGAGACCTTTATCAGCGACGCCAACGTTTATACCTTCAGCCCCGCCCAATATGCGTATGCATTTGACCCCCAACTATCCTATGGCTCTACCTTCAAACGGAGCGTATACGCCGGATATGTCTCGGGCTCTTTTCGCCTGTTCGATTACCTCAACGTAATAGCGGGTCTTCGAAGCGAATACACCGTGAACAAAGCCTATTATAGCAATTCCGGTCATGTCGGTATCCCGGATTATAACAACTTGGCCCCTTCTTTGACCGTTTCGCACGGCTGGGACGATGGACAGACCCTAAAATTCAGCTATGCCTATCGTCTGGAACGGCCCGAATACCGCGACCTGAACCCCTTTTTGAACCTGGCCGACCCCCAGAATATCACCACCGGCAATCCGAATATCAAACCCGAGATCGGTCATGACTTCCAACTGGGATATAACTATAATATCAACAGGGATAACAACCTCAATCTTGTGCTGGTGTACAACCATAATAGCCCGGATATAAAGTCTTATACCACCTTTTACCCCACCTTCCAGGTAGGCGACTCTACCTATACGAATGTGAATGTCACCCAAAGGGCCAATATTGCATCAGAAAATCGATGGGGCCTTAACATCGGCGGGTCTTTTTCCCCTTTTGCCAAATTTACCATCAGACCCAATATCCAGCTGTACGAACGGCAGACGCTGAATAACTATTCGATACCGCCAAAGATCAGCGGTTTTGAATATCGCTGGAATATCAACACGAACTATCAATTTGGCAAAGGGCTCATCGCGGAGGCATTTGGCAATTACCGGTCCGGCATCCGCTGGCAGGGCAGGACCGCCAGCTTCTTAACGTATACCTTCGCGTTACGACAGACCTTGTTCGGCGGAAAAGGCAGCCTGGGTCTGGTTGCCGTGAACGCGTTTGGCAATTATCTCACCCAGCACGCCATCGTGGAAGGGGTAGGTTTTGTAACGGACAACAGACTGGAGATCCCCTACCGCTCGTTCGGTATCAATTTTATGTACAAGTTTGGCCGGCTGAAGATCAGCAAGCCCAAAGAAGATGAGAATTTCCTGGGTAGACCGCCGGTGGAAAATTAATGGCTGGCCAGGCCCCCGCCTTTAGTTATTTTAATGCTGTCCAGCTCTTTCCCATCCGGCGATATCTGCCGCAGCGTGAAATTATTACCGTCGATATCCACCACGCTCAGCGAATGGAGATTGGCGATAAACTTGTCGGTATACTTCTGCCAGGAGTCGGGATCGTCCGTTTGCTCGGGGTTATACAATTCCTGCCCGCCGGCGCCGGTGATAATATAGACGATGCCATCCGGACGGGTATTGGTTTTGCCGTCAAAGGTCTTATCTAATTTCCACGCGCCGTTGACCACACGGCCCCGGATGGTCTTATTGTCTTTTCCCACAACGAGCAGAACGCCTTGTTTGTCGGGGGTAAACCGCATCGGGAAGGACCGCTGATAATTATGGACGTGCCCGCTGAATACGACGTCTACTTTTCCGGCTTCGAAAACAGGGGATAACAGCCGGGTCTGCTGCTGTTCATAGTGTTCCCGCGCGGAGTTAAAGGGAGGGTGATGAAAGACGACGAAACGCCAGGCCGCCTTCTGCGCACCTGCCAGGTCTCTCGCCATCCAGTTGCGCAGGGCGCTGTCGGTGAAATTGACATAGGGATCTGAATCGATCACCAGCCAGTGCGCATTGGCATAGTCAAAACTATAATTTACGGCATTCGGATAAGCTTCGCCGGCCGCCTGTAAAAAAGCTTTCCGGTGTTGTTCCGTAGCTTTCATCACCGGTACGAACGCATCTCCTTCTTTTCCTGCGGGACCATTCAGGGGCTGCCGCCAGAAAAAGAAATAGGCAAGCCCGTCAGGATACTGGTCGAGGTTACGATTGTCCACGTCATGATTGCCGGGCACTCCGATATAGGGAATGCTGCGCATCAGCGGAGCGCCGTCATCGGATACGGCATCGGCATTATACACGGGCCAGAACTTTTCATCGTATTCGGATACCCGCCCATTCTCATAAATGATATCGCCCGGAATGACCACCAGGTCGGGATGCGATAAAAAACTTTGTTTAGCCAGCAGTTTGGCATCGGTAGTGGCGGCGCCGATGTCGCCATTGACGACAAAACGATAGGCTTGCCCTTCGGCCTTCGGGGCATGGCCCTCCGCCATAAAAACAGGCTTGCCCGCACGCAGCACGCGATAGGTGAAGACGCTGCCGGGAACAAGATCCGTCAGCCTGGCATGATATACGCGGCGGGGAGAAAGACTGTCTGGCGCTACGGAAACCCATTGCGGGACTTCCATCTTTGCCCATTTTGCGCTGGCCCCGCCCCCCGGGCCAGCCCCGCCCTTCACCTCCACACCCCAGTCTGCTGCCCCCTCCGGCGCCTGCCATAATAATTCAAGACTGCTGGAAGAAGGATAACGGCCTATATTTAAATAGGGTTTGGCGACGAAGACATTCTCCTGCGAAAAACTAATAAAAGGCGCAGCGAAAAATGCGACTAAAGAAAATATTCTTTTCATTGAAGAATTTTAATGCTGGTTGCCCGATTTAATGCTGGTTGCCCGAACCATTTATCTGGTAAGCACCCATATCCTTTCCGGGAGGCGTCAGTTCCGTTGCACCGCGGATGGGGTCCACCGGTACGTCGCTGCGCGGCGCAAATCCGGTGTATCCTTTATTGGCGCAAGGCGATGTCGTTTTCAGCCGGAAATTATAGCTGCCCACCGTAGCAATATCCCTCAGATTCAACCCTGCGGGCATGGGCACCGGGCCACTGATAAACTGCGGATCATTGGTTCCCAGTAAAGAAGCCGGCGCCGTATACTGGTCACCAGCCTGCCATCCCGCAGGCAGAAAAGAGGATGGCACGGGAATATCGGTAGGTATGGCCTGTGTGATACAGGTACTGATCTTCATCGAAGGATAGATATTATTGGCTACCAATGCTGAGTCGGCATAGGTCCAGTTATACCCGTAACGCAGGTTGGCCGTGTCGGCAATAGGATTCTGCACGACACGAAGACCGAACTTACAGTTAACGATCAGGTTATTATAAGCCATGCCTCCCGCGCCTTCTTCAAAATTGATCGATCCGCCACGACCAGCTGCCGCCCTTCTGTAGCCGCAATTGACGATGGTGTTGTTGTACATTCTGACATTGGAACCAGGTACGCCGACGGCAGCGCCGGAGTTGGAGAGCTTGGGGCCATTGGTCGCAATACCGATGCAGAGATTATACGCAAAATTGCCGATGGTGCCTGCCTTTGCATTCATGGCCTCGCCGCCGGTGTAACCACATTTTTCAAACGTATTCCGATACACGGCTATCTTGCCCCCCAGGACGCGGAAAGGATCATCCGTACTGCCATATATCCAGGAGTCTTCGAGTACGAATATTCCACCCGGATTCTGAAAGAAAATGGGGTAAGGGCTTTTGTTTATCTGCCCCATTACACTGCCGGAAGAAGGAATGGCAGCCCCGCCGTATTCGATATGTGTCCATTTTACGATCATCATCGGGCAGGTGGTCGCACCCATGATACCGATCCATTTGCCGACAAAGGCGGAATCTTTATTGGGGTCCGCGCCATACTGGTCGGTTTTGGTGAGACCGGGAAAGGTAAACCGGTTGGGGTGATCTTTCGTACCTATGCAAATGAGACTGCCCTTTACCGCGATGCCGTACTTCCCGGTGATATTGACGGTAACACCTTCCTGTATGGTCAGCGTGTCCCCCTCGTTGATGGTTACGTCCGAGGATATAGTATAGGTTTTACCGGCAAGCATGGTTCCCTTAACGGTAGGTTTCAACGGCGCCGAATCGCTCACCGGGGACGCCGGCACAATGACCGCTTTCCATAGATCTTTGTGATCTGTCTTCGCACAGGAAGCGACGAATACCCCTGCGATTATACTGATGAAGAAAATATATCTTTTCATGTTGAAAATGTTAAAGTTTGTATCTGAATCCGAATAAGAAAGAAGACCTTACATAATCCTTTTGAACGATCAGCTGGTGACCGGCATCGGTTTGCAAAGACAGGGGCCTCGAGCCGCCGCCGGCGATATAGGCATTATAAGGCATATGAAGACTGCTGGTCGTCGGCGTATTGGTGAGATTGTTCATCTTTCCATAAAAGCTGAGATGTCTGACAATACGTTTTTCGAATGATATGTCAAGACCGGCATAGGGTTGCTGCCAGTAATGCAGACCCGCATAAGGACTTACCAGCGATATTCTCTCCCCGGTGTAGGTAAAGGCCACCTGCAGGTCAAGACCGACCCTGGATCCTTTATAGAGTAAAGAAAGGTTACCCATATGGTCAGACTGTCCCTGTAAAGGGCGGGTTTCCGAAACGTATTTCGAACTGACGATGCCCGCATCGTTCCGATAGGTGTACAACATGCTGTCATTGGTGACCCTGGAATGCGTATAGGTGTAATTGGCCGAGACACCGAAAGACCCGAAATATTTGGTGAAGACGGCTTCAAACCCATAGTTGGTAGCATTGCCGATGTTTTGCGGGATGAGATTCTGACTGGTCACGCCTGTTTTGACGGCGGTATATTCGATGGGATCTTTGATCTTCTTGTAGAACACGCCGAGCAATACCTGGTCGGCCTTGCCGGGGAACATCTCGTACCGGAGATCGAAATTGTCGGCAGTTGTGTGTTTAAGACCTGCAGGATTACCCGTTTGTTTAAAGGTTTCGTAATTGTCGGGGCCGTCAGGGATCAGTTCGGCAAACTGGGGCCGGGCAAGCGCCTTGTAGTAGGACAACCGTATCGACTGCAGCGTGGTGATATCATACCTGGCCTGTCCGCTGGGCAACAGATCGGTATACCATATCTTACCGTTGCGGTACGGCACTTCGGGGCCTAATTGCGTGTTGTATTTTTGTTCCGTGTGTTCCACCCGGACACCGCCAAGCAGTTCCAGCCTATCCAGCAATTTCCATTTGCCCTGGGCATATCCGCTGTAAATATCCTCGCTAAAAGTATAGTTATTGCCATTTAATCCCGGCGTGGAGCTTGCGCCTTTAAAAGTATATTGCGCCGCATTGATGTTCGTATACAACTGCGTAGTACTGCCCGAAGGGAGCAAGGGATTCAGCCCGTAGGAGTTGTAAAAATTGTCTCTTTTTTTGTCCCGGACCATTCCACCCACTTTTATTTCCAGCGGACGCTGTAACAACCGGGTCTGTTTGGTAACATTCAGATAACCGGACCAGTCCTTATCGCTGTTATGTTCCCAATTGCGGGTCATATCTTTTAAGATGTCCGGCGTACCCCTTGTTACCTGTTTGGTACCGGGGTCTACCTGTACCGGGTATTCATGGGTAAAGATGGCCTGATCCGGAATATGATTGCTGGCTATGGAATATGCTGCCGCCCAGTCTACTATCAGCGAAGGGCTCAGCTGGTGGATGCCCTGCAGCGTTGAATTATAGATGGACTGGTATTGCCAGGTGCTTCGATATGACTCGTCGACGAGTGAGTTAAGGGCTACCGTATCGAAGGACTGCCGTGTTTGCAGCATGCTCAGCCGTACATAGGTATTCGTCAGGGCGATCTTGCTGGTAGAACCTAGCCGGTAATCAGCCTTTGCTGTCAAACCCAACCGCTGATTTTGCGTGGAATATTCGCGGTAATAAAGGTCTACGAATTGAGGAAGATTATTCAGCCCCGGCTGCGCGTTGGGTAAAAGGAAAGTGGACTGTGTGCCGCTGAAAATGTTCTGATAGCTTCCGGAGAACAACAGGCCCAGCTTTTTATCCTTTCCAAACCGGTTGCCGGCCGTGAGACCGAACGCCTCGTTCAAAGGGGTATTTCTTTTGATATAATTCAATGCCCTCACGGGGAAATCAGCCGGCACGGCCGAATAATCACTGCCATGGATCTCCGCGGGAGAGGATTTGCTGATGCCGCTGCTGTAGAACCTTTGATAATCCTGCCTGGAAAATATATTGTTATATCCCATTGACGCATTGGCCTGCAAGACCTTATTATAAGGCGCGTCTTTCATCACCAGGTTGATCGTGCCTCCGATGGCGTCGCCTTCCATTGCCGGAGTAAGGCTTTTGCTCACTTCGAGTCTTTCGAGGAGTTCTGACGGAAAAAGATCCAATGGGATGAAACGGTTCTTATCATCGGGACTGGGTATCTTGATACCGTTGACGAGCGTGTTGATATATCTTTTTTCCATGCCCCGGATGATGGGATAACGCCCTTCCCCGGCATTGTTTCGTTCAATGGTCACCCCGCTGACCCGCTGCAGGACATTGGCCACCGTAATATCGGGCAGCAGCTGAATGGTGTTCGCAGAAACGACATTAACCAGCTGATTGGAATGTTTTTCTATGTTCCGGGTGTTGTGTTCCCCCCCTCCGCCTTTGGTGACGGTAACCGTTGATAATTCCGTGATAGCCGGTTCGAGGACGATCCTCAGACCCGCAGCCTTTGCATCGGGCAATGTTATATGTTCGCTATATTTCTTATAATTAGTAAAGCTGACTTCCACCTCATAGTCGCCGGATGGAACGTCTTTAAAGGCAAAATAGCCATCCAGCCGGACAAATTGCCGTTTGCCGAAGTGGAAGGAAGCCTGGCTGCTTTCTTTTACCATTACCGTCGCGCCGGCCATAGGTTCGCCTGTTGCGGCGTCCAGCACGACACCCCTGATCTGGCTGGTACCGGTGAGATAAAAGAGAAGCAATAACAAGGAAAGACAGATCCTTGTACGGTTAGTAGGAAGGGACATAAGTAGGTAGTTATTTGTGGCGCAAATGTTTGAAAAAAAGCATAGTATCCAATGTGCGCGGGGCTCATTTAGCTATTTGATAAACATTCCCTAACCTTCATTTAACTTCAACTCCAGAATCAATTCAGGTTTGATCCAGAATGCCTCCCATCCAGAATTGCTTCAGAATGCGTCTCTACTTTGCCCGTTCAAACATTACAATGAAAAAGCAATTCCTTTATTTAGCCGGCCTGGTTTTTTCTTTGGCCACCACCCATCTCTCCGCTCAGCAGTATGCATTCGACAAGAAGATACCCCTCCCCGGGGATGGCGGTTATGACTATCTTTTCATCGATGAGACGAGCAATCACCTTTTCGTTTCTCATGGCACGTCCGTGAATGTGGTCGACCTGTCCAGCGAAAAACCCATCGCCGCTATCGACGGGCTGAAAGGCTGTCACGGTATCGCAGTGGCCCACGATGTCAACCGCGGATTTATCAGTGACGGAAAAGGCAACTCTGTAATGGTATTCGATCTTTCGACATTTAAGCCTATTACCACGATCGCGTTGAGTTCGAAAGACCCGGATGCGATCATGTACGACCCATACAGCAAAAAAATAATGGTCTTCAATGGCGACGGCAAGAACACCTGTGTGATCGATCCGGCGAGCATGAAGGAGATAAAAGCCATCGACCTGGGCGGTGGCCCGGAATTCGCGGTTAGCGATGGGAAAGGAATTGTCTATAACAATATGGAAGATCTCAACGCCCTGAAGTTGATCGACACAAAGAACTGGACAGTAAAAGCCACCTGGCCATTGGCGCCCTGTGGTGCTCCGACCGGCCTGGCTTTTGACGCGGCCAATGGCCGGCTCTTTACGGGTTGCCGTTCCAATAAAGGATTAAGCGTCGTGGATATCACCAATGGGAAAGTGATCACTACCCTGCCGATAGGCGCGGGCGTCGACGCCGTCGTCTATGATGCCGCCGACAAATTGATCTTTGTATCCAATGGTGATGCTACTGCCACGATCATCCGCCAGGAGTCTGCCGACAAATACAGCGTTATCCAGACACTGACCACCGCGCCCCGGGCCAAGACGATGGCGATGGATAAAAAGACAAAGAAGATATATTTCAGCGCCCCCGAATTTCAGCCCGGCACGAGATCTATCATTCCCGGTACCTTTGCTGTCCTGGTGTACAAGCCGCAAAACTAGCCGTCCTTTTTTCTGTATAATATCCGCAACATAGAAGGCAGCACGATCAGCAGTATCGGCAACGCTGCCACAAATCCTCCGATAACTGCAATGGCCAGGGGCTGGTGCAACTGAGCACCAGTCCCAATACCCAGCGCCAGCGGCATCAGGGCGATGATGGCACCTAAAGCCGTCATCAATTTGGGCCTCAGCCGGTGGGAAATGGAATACACAATGGAGTCATCCACAGACCGCTCCTTCAACGAATCCCGGAATTGCAGAAAGGTAAAGATCGCATTCTCTCCGATGATGCCTACGATCATGATAAGCCCTGTATAGCTGCCTACATTAAGGGGCGTATGGGTAATATACAGGGCGATATAGCTGCCTGCAATGCCCAGCACAGCCAGCAGGATGATCAGCAACGCTACTCTTATCTGCCGGAAAAGAAAGAGGATCACACAGAAGACCAGCAGACTGGATGTTATGAGGATGGTCAGCAGCTCTTTAAACGATTGCTGCTGTTCGGCATACGCGCCGCCATATTCGATGTGATAACCCTGCGGGAGAACGATCTCAGCAGCTAAATTCTTCTGAATATCCTTCATGACGCTGCCCAGATCGCGGTTCTCCAAACGTGCCGTCACCTCCCCCATCGCCTGGATATTCTCTCTGTTGATCTCCGCGTCCCCGCTGTTCACTCTTACGGTCGCCAGGTCGGCAATGGGTTTGAGCTTCCCATTCGGCAGGAAGATCGGCAGCTGACCGATATCAGTTACGGAAGCGCTTCTGCTGTTGGGATAAAGCATGCGGACATTGGTCAGCTGCTCTTTTTCAGGGACGGCGCCGACAATATTTCCTTCCAGCCTTGTCTGCAACTGCAGCTGCAGACTGGCTGGCGTGATACCAAACTGCGACAGCTTGTTATTATCCGGTGCAATGCTCACAGAAGGACCGGCGACGACAATACCATCGAATACGTCTGCCGTGCCGTCAATCTTTCTGACGGACTCTGCCACCTGCCGCGACAGGTCCTGCAGCTTATGTACATCGTTGCCGAATATTTTGATGGCGACGGGCTGGACCGAGGTCATCAGATCACCCAGCATATCTCCGATCACCTGGCCAAAGTCCACCCGCAACGCAGGCTGCGACCCCTCTACCTGTTTGCGGATATCCGCGATGACATCCTCAGTAGAACGCTCCCTGTCCTTTTTCAGCTGGATCAGGTAATCACCGGTATTGGGTTCGGTGATAAAAAATCCCATTTGCGTCCCGGTGCGCCGCGAATAGCTGGCTACTTCGGGAACGGAAGTGACGATCTTCTCCACCTGTCGCAATATCCTGTCTGTCTCCTGCAGCGAAGTGCCCGGCGGAGAAGTATAATCCATTACAATGCTGCCTTCGTCCATTTCCGGAAGAAAACCGGTTTCCAACTGAGGAAGGATCCAATAGATGGAGACAGCCAGTCCGGCAATGATCACAATGCTCACGTAAGGTTTATGGATAAAGAACCCGACCCATTTTTGGGGACGGACACTATGTGCAACAGGAGTCTTAACAAAGCCATTCTTCCTTTCCCGACTCAGCAGCAGGTACACAACCGGCAGACCGATCCAGGTGACGAAAAAGGAACACACCAGGGTGATGATCATGGTATTGGTCAACACCTTGAAATATGCGCCGGCCACCCCGCTCATCAATTCAAACGGGATGAAGATAACGATGGTGCTAAGCGATGATCCCACCATCGCCGGAAAGAGATAGCGGATCGCCTTCTCCACCAATACCGTCGAAGATTCCAACGGATGTTCCTCATGCGTACGCTGTATCTGTTCGACCACCACGATCGCATCGTCGATGATCAGACCGATAGCCGCTGCAATGGCGCCCAGCGTCATGATATTGAAGGTATACCCTATGGCATACACAATGATCAGGGTGAGACAAATGGTGATGGGAATAGTGATCAGTATGGTGGCGCTGGCCTTGAGCGACCGTAAAAAAATTATCGCCACAATTATAGCAAGCAGCAAACCAACCCAAAGACTGTCCGTCACGCTTTTCACAGAATCTTTTACAAAGTCGGCCTGTATATAATAGGGTTTAAGATGAATATCCTTTGGCAGTACCTTTTGGAGATCAGCGATCTTTTTCTCCATCTGCACCGACATATCTATAAGATTGGCATTCGGCTGTTTGATGATGGCTACCAGCAGGCTTTCCCGGCCATTGGCATTGATCTTGGTGTATTCCACCGCGTCCTGGATGGAGACGTCCGAAATATCCTTCAGCTGGACAACCCGCTTGCCGTCGTTAGCGATGATCAGCGCTTTTAACTGGTCCAGCGTCTGGACGGTAGCATCGGTAACGGTAAGATATAATAAATGATAGTCGGAGAGATACCCGTTGGATTTGATAAAATTGGTCTGCGCCAATGTATTGGAAAGCATGTCCGGGGTAATACCAAGCGTGCTCATTTTTTGCATATTGAGGGTAAGCCAGTATTCTTTCTGCTTCCCGCCGATGATGCGAACCTCGGAAACGCCCTGCACCTGCGATAAAAAGGGCTTGATGGTATATAGGGCTATCTGTTTGAGCTCGATGGCGGAATGGTTCCCTCCCGTCTCCAGCGAATAACCCAATACAGGCAGAATAGAGGGATTCATTTTTTCGACGGTCACCTGTACGTTTGCCGGCAGCGTATTGCTCACCTGGGCGATCTTCGACTCGATGCGTTGCTGCGCCAGATCGATATTGCTGTTCCAGTCCATAAACGCCGAGATCTCGCAGGTGCCCCGGCTGGTAGTGCTGCGGATGGTCAGCAGGTCGGGCACCTGTTTGATGACATTCTCCAGGGGTTTGGTGACGGTCACCATCATCTTGTCAACGGGCTGCAGGCCGGCGTCGGCTATGATCTTTATCTTGGGAAAAGTGATCTCCGGGAAAAGGGAGGTCTTCAACTGGCCATAGAAATAGCAGCCGCCAATGATGATCATCGCCAGCACGGCCGTTACCGGGTTCTTATACGAAACAAAAAAATTCTTCATGTTGTTACGGTTTCTCGATGATAACCTTTGCTGTGTCAGGCAGGCCGTAATTACCCGTTATAACGATACGATCGTCTTTGCTAAACCGGGGTTCAAGTATCTCTACTTTATTATTTAATTCGATGCCTTTCCGGATAGGTTGTTTTACCGCCGTGACCGAGTCGATCAGCTTCATCACCCAGAAGCTGGTCTGTGTCTCATCCGCCATGATGGCCGACTTTGGCAGAACCTGCGCCCCCGTCCGCTGATCTTTGATGATACGCACCTTTGCAATAAGATTCTGGGGGATGGACCTGCCTGCATTTACTTTTATGACCACCGGCTGGGTCTGCGACTGTGAATCGACCACCGGCATCACAGATTGGATTCTGCCGGACAGATGAACGCCATCGGGCAAAAGAAGGTCTACCGATCGTTTATTAAGGACATAAGGCCGGAGCTCATAAGGCAGATTCAGCAGAAAGGCAAAACTGTTCACATCGCTGATGACGGCAAGCTGTTCGCCATCCTGGACATAGTCCCCCACCTGGTGGCTCAGTTGGGTCACATATCCCGATGTGGTGGACCGGACATGACTCACCCCCGAGAATCGGAACGAGCTATCGAGCGCCGTAATGGAATTCCCGATGACCTTCGACTCCTTTGTCTCGATGGTGAATAACACTTTTCCCGCCGGCACGAATTCGCCGGGTCTTGCGTCAACAGCAGTGATGTACCCTATGGCTATGGACTTGAGATAACTGCTCTGCAGGAACACCGATGTCGCATTCAATTCGATGGAATCGGACAGGTTGCTGATCTCGACAGGAGCAACGGTGACGGGTGTCTTAACCTCTTCGGCGGCCGGGGCATCGCCGGAAGCCTTCGCATCGGAGTTAGTATCAGCCTTGGCGGAATCTTTTCCTCCGGCTGCAGAACCACCACTATTGTGACAGGCAACCAGTCCTGCCAAAACGATCATAACTATATATTGTCTTTTCTTCATAGTATCGTGGGTTTAAAGCGCTTCCCAGTAATTTATCTGGTTAATTATCTGCATACGGCTGATATAATTTTGCGTCAGCAGATTTTTAGCATTGAGATAGGTATTGATGGCGATGATAAAATCAGTGATCCGTATATTGCCCGTCTCGAGCAATTTTTCATTAACGCTGATGAGCGTATTGGAATATTTGATCTGGCTGTTGATCTCTTCGAGCAGGGATTCGATGGATCGCAGTTGCTGGGTCAGCTGCGCGATCTGTTGGGCATACTGGCGCAGAAAAAAGTCCCTGTAACCGGTGCGGGTCCGCTCGGCGATATCCAATTTTTTATATTTCAGCTGTCTTTGCCTGCCATCGTAAATGGGAATATTAAGCGTAAGACCGACGCTGGCGCCGAAATTCTTTTCTATTTGATAAGAGAGACTTGAAAGATAACCCGCATCGGCAAAGGCGCTGATCTTCGGTTTATAAGTGTAATTGATGGCCGAACGCTGGTTGAGAAATTTGAGACTATCTATTGTGAATTGCCGGTAAAAGGATGAAGTATAGGCATCGGGCAATGTGGCGAGTCTAAGACTGGGATCAGCCAAAGACTGCGTGGCAGTATCTACGATGCCACAAAGATAGTTCAATGTGGCATAGTCGTTTTTAAACTGGATCTCCGACTGCCGGAGAAGAAGCCGCTGCTGTTGCAGGGTCACATAGAAGGTAAGATAATCCGCCTGTTTGTAAATGTTATTCCGGGTAAGCGCTTTTAATAGGGTATCTTCTTTTTGCAGCAAGGCCAGTATCTCCGCATTGAAATTCATAGTCACCATATTGCCATAAGCGGATATATACTGCGCAGTGACCGTTTTTTTAAGATCTTTCCCGGCAATGACGGCCGTATTTCCGATGGACCGGCCGTCCAGCGAGAAGGCCTGGAGCTGGTTAGTGAGATTATTGCGGCTTACAAAAGTTTTGCTCACCTGCACCTGCGCCGACAACTGGGCTCCATTGGTGATCGCGTTGTCATATCCGTAACCGGAGATGACAGGCGCATAAAGATTATTGCTGATACCATTCACCTGCGGTCTCAGGGTAGAGAGCAGAAGCTGACTGTCTACCCGGACAGAAGCCTGCTGGTTCTGGTAATCCTTTAACAGGGGACTATTGTCTTTAGCCTGCGTGAGGTAATAGTCAAGGGAATGATTCTGGGCGAAGACACAAGAATGCAGGAACAGGCCAATACCGATAAGGATCTTTTTCATTGCTGTGATTTTGCAAAAGCAACACTGAATGTGTGCAAATTCTCTCTATAAGAATAGCTGACGGTATATTTATATAGTGAACATATATTTTTGACAATGGCAAGACCGAGCCCCGTGCCGTCTTCGAAACCTTCGGTAAGATTCTGCTTGTTGAACCGGTCGAATATCCGATAAGGATCCAGCGGAGCGCTAAAGCTGGAATTTTGAATGGTAAGCGTATCCTTTTCCACGATAATCTTTATCATGCCGTTTGGCGGAGTGTACCGGAAGGCGTTGGAAAGCAGGTTGCCGATGAGGATCTCTATCAGCGTAGGGTTTACCACCAGGAGCAAAGGCTCAGGATACAGCTCCTGTATGACCTGCTTTTTTCCTCCATTGTAGGACTGGAACTGCCGGATCAGTTTTTCACAAAGGGTCCTGATATTTACTTCTTCGACGGGCTGATACTGGTTGTTCTCGATTTTTGTCAGCAACAGCAGCGACTTATTCAACCTGATCAGACGCCGGTTCGTAGTGTCCAGATCGTTGATCAGCTGGGCCTGGTCTTCTGACAAAGGGGAGGTTTGCATCAGCAATTCCAGTTTGTTCTGGAAAATGGCCAGGGGAGTTTGCATCTCGTGCGAAGCATTCTCCGTAAACTCCTTTTGCTGCAGATAAATGTCATAGTTCTTGCGGAAAAGGTTTTTGATCGCCTTGTTCAATTCGTTGAATTCGTCTGTCGTGCTATCTTTGAATGGGAGATCGGTATGTTTATTGAGCTCGAATTGCTGCATATTCCGCAAGGCGGCATAAAAAGGCTGCCACAACCGTTTGGATGTCTTGTGATTTATCCAGAGCATACCGCCCATGAGCAACACCAGCATGACGGTTTGCACCAAAAGGATGCTGCCCAGTAAGTCTTCATTCTCTACCATGGAGCTGCTGACAATAAGGCTATATCTCTTCCCGTCAACCATGATCGCCCCCTGGATCTCGCGGAAGGGTTCTTTCTCGTGGTGTTTGGGGCTGAATCTATAGATCGTATATACCTTGTCCGGCAGCGTATCGCTGGCCGGAGAAAGCATGATATCCTTATCCAGCTTCGACCAGGTGGCCAGGTCGGCGGGTGAATATACCTGGTCCAGATTGGATCGTATCTCCCGCAACTGGGACTTTAAAGATCTGTCGACGGCATGCAGCAGTACCGATCGTACCACAAAATAAAATATGGGGATCGTGACCATGAAAATGGCAAACGAATAGAGAAGGTAAGTACGTATCGTTTTGCTGAAAAGCCTCATTGTTAAATGTCAAATTTATAGCCCATTCCATAGATGGATCTGATATATTCATTACAGCCCGCCTGTTGCAATTTTCTTTTAAGATTTTTCATATGCGAGTAGATGAAATCGAAGTTATCGAAGATCTCCGTTTCCTCTCCCGACAGGTGCTCGGCAATGGCATTTTTGGAAACGACCCTATTTTTGTTGTAGGCTAAAAATAGCAGCAGATCATATTCTTTCCGGGTGAGGTCTATCGCCTTATCGTGCACCAGAACCGTTTTGGCGGTAAGATCGATGGTGAGTTCGTTAAAGACGAGTACTTTTTGCCCCTGGAAATGGCGGCGCCGGATAACAGCGGCGATCCTGGCGTTGAGCTCGGATAAATGAAAGGGTTTGGTCAGATAATCGTCTGCTCCAAGATTGAGCCCCTCGATGCGGTCGGTAATCGAATTCCTGGCGGAGATGACGATCACGCCATCCGTCTTTTTATTTGCTTTCAGATCCTTTAACAACTGCAGGCCGTTGCCATCGGGAAGAGAAATATCCAACAGGATGCAATCGTAAGTAAAAAGTTCAATTTTTTGCAGGGCCGTTTTATAATTGAGAGCCGTTTCGCACAGATAATTCTCGCCTTTCAGATAGGTTACCATGCTTTTTAATAGCTCCTGCTCGTCCTCCACGATAAGTATCTTCATTGCCAAATTTTGCCTAAAGTAACTATCAGAATCTGCACAAAAACTGAAGAATCACCTCACAAATATACAACATTGATATTCAGACATTTACTTTTAACTTCAGGATCTCCTTATCTTTAATCTATATGTGGAAATACTTTGCTTTGCTATCGGCGCTTTTTGCAGCCCTTACCGCCATCCTTGCCAAAATGGGTCTTAAAGGAATAAACTCTAATCTCGCCACGGCCATCCGTTGCGTGGTCATTGTGATCGTCGCCTGGGGCATCGTGGGATTTTCGGGTGAGCTCAGGGATATCAAAAACCTGACGAGGAACAATCTATTATTCCTCGTACTGTCCGGTCTGGCGACCGGCCTCTCCTGGATATTTTATTTTAAGGCCCTGTCTGCCGGCCCCGTGTCAAAAGTCGCGCCTATCGACAAGCTCAGCGTGGCGCTTACTATTTGTCTTTCTGTTCTGTTGTTCAAAGAACCGTTAGACTGGAAGGTTGCCCTCGGAGGACTATTCATTATTGCAGGAACGCTGATCCTTGTGCTTTAAGCCCCCCACTACTCTATGCGAAGGCTAACCACCGGATTCACCAGCGCCGCCCGGATGGCCTGGAAACTCACCGTCAGCAACGCAATGCCAATTGCAGCTCCCCCCGCCTCCACCAGCACCCATCCGCTCATAGCCGTTCTGTAGGCAAAACTTCCCAGCCATACGTCTGTAAAATACCAGGCTATCGGAGAGGCGATGACAATCGCAATGACCACCAGCATAACAAACTCCCTGCTGAGCAGCATGCTGATACTGGCAACCGATGCGCCAAGTACTTTCCGGATGCCTATTTCCTTTGCCCGTCTGCCTGCCGTAAATAATGCCAGACCGAACAACCCCATACAGGAGATAGATATGGTGATCAACATAGCTGCCTGCATAAGCCAGGCCGCATGCGTCTCCTGGTCGTACAGCCGGGTGATGGACTCATTCAGGAAGCTGTATTGGAAAGGCGTTTTAGGGTACACTTTTTTCCATTCCGTCTCCATACCAGCCAGGATCAGCTTAACATCGGCAGCCTGTTTGCCCTGCGTCGCCAATTTCATCGCCACACTCCTTTCCCGGGCCGGGTCGCTTTGGATGATCATCGGCTTGATTATTTCCCGGAAAGAGTCTTCATGAAAATCCGCGACAACACCTACCACCTTAAATGGCACATCATTGTTGAACAAGATGCTGCCAACAGCCTGCCCGGGTTCGCTGAATCCCAACATACGGGAATAGGTCTGATTGATGACCACTTCCCGGACGCTATCGCCCGGTATCATGTTCCTGCCAGCCACCAGCTTCATCCCATAGAAAGGAATGAAGCCAGCATCGCCCGCCTCGACAGAGACCATCATGTCTTTCAACCCTTTTCCCCTGTATATGAAATTCGCGCCGCCGTGCGCAAACCCCATCGGGGCATTCCCTTCAATGATGACCTCTCTGACACCGGACAATTTTCGTACTTGCTGCGCGAACAATTTCAGATCGTCCACTTTGGCCCTCCATTTACTGACAGTGAGGATCGCATCGCTGTTGAATCCTTTATCCGCATCCCGCATATACTTGATCTGCCGGCTGATGACCAGCGAGCCGATGATGAATATCAGTGATATCGTAAACTGAAAGACGATGAGCGCCTTCCGCAGACCGGCCCTGCCGGCGCCTGTTTTGTCAAGAGCACCTTTAAGGCTTAACACCGGCAAATAGGACGCAAGCAGCCTGGCCGGATAAAAACCTGCCAGCAGGGTCGTTGTCAGTAACAGGCAAGAGAGAAAAAGCAGATTGCTCCTGTCCAATGGATTAAATCGTACCCCTTCCGGTATATAACGGCTGAAAAGAGCCAGCGCTGGTTTCACCAGGATAACAGAAATAAACACCGCGGCTGCCGTTAATAACAGGGTCTCCACCAGGAATTGACGGATGAGCCCCTGTCTGCTGCTGCCCATCACCTTACGGATGCCGACCTCTTTTATCCGCTGCAGCGATTGGGCCGTAGACAAATTGATGAAGTTGATGACGGCCAGTACAAGAATAAAAACAGCGACCCCCATCAGTGCATACAACATCGGCATATATGCTTTATCAAAATCATCTCCATCATCTCCCCGGTGGAATTCCGGCGTATAGTGCAGGGTACGCAAAGGCTGCAGATAAAGCCGCAAGTGATCCCACCTATCAAACTTGCTATTTTTAATATAATTGGCCAGTGCCGCATTCACCGCGGCAGGGTCTGTACCTTTCGCGAGCTTAACCCAGGCCTGGGAGCGATGCGGCTGCAGGCTGCTCCAATCCGCAGTGGCGATCCGGTTGCGTATCCAGCTATTGGGGGCGGTCGTTATTGAGATGAAATTGGTATAGTTGACATCGGATCGTTTGTCCCAGTCGGCAACGATACCCGCAACCGTTAGCGGCAGGCTGTCAGCATAAATAACGGTCCTCCCTATGATCTTATCCAGGGGGCCGGATCCAAAATATTTACGGGCCGCGCTTTCAGCAAGCACTACCCTGTTCGGCGCATCGAGTACATCCGGCTTACCGATGAGCCATTGATGGGGGAACAAACTAAAAAAAGACGCACCGGTAAAGATGATGGAAGCCGCACGACTGCCTTCCTGCTGCCCACTGAATTCTTCTGCCGCCTTGCCTTTTTCCGCCGGAATGGTGATCATTTCCCTGAAAGTATGAAAACCCACCTGTGCCTCGAATCCCGGAATAGCATGTTCGATACCGGCAACATCCGGAAATGGGCAATTGAGGAACCTTGTTTCGCCGCCTTTGTCCTGCACATCCCCGACGATGCGGTAAATACGGTCTTTATCCGGATGGAAGGTGTCGAAGCTGAGGTCGAAACGCGCCACCAGAAAGATAACCGTACAGGCGCAGATACCTATCGACAACCCAAGGATATTGAGGGCCGAATACAGCTTGTGATTGCGTATCTGGCGCCAGGCTATGCGGAAATAATGTCTGAGCATAATTAATCTGTTTTAAGACTTTTAACAGGATTTTGTCTTGCGGCACGGATAGTATTAAAACTAATAGTCAACAGCGCCAGCAGGAAGGCAGCCAGCGCCACGAGCACAAACATCCACCAACGCAACTCGATACGATAGGCAAAACTCTGCAGCCAGTTGCTCATCGCCAGCCAGGATAAAGGGGTCGAGATCAATACAGCAAGGAGCACAAGGAACAGGAATTCCTTCGAGACAAGGATGGAGATACTTTGTACGCTGGCCCCCAATACTTTTCGGATACCGATCTCTTTCACCCGCTGCTGGACGATCAGTAACACCATCGCCAGCAGGCCGGTACAGGAAAGCACGATGGCTACGGCGGCGGCAATGCTAAAGAATACGGATTGCATCCTTTCACCCTGGTACCAGTTTTTGATGTTCTCATCGACAAAACTGCCGCGAAAATCCTGCCCGGGCTCCAGCGCCGCCATGTCTTTCTTTATGGTCTCCATCGTGGCGGCAGCCCCGACGGGCGCAATTTTTATAAAACAATAGTTGATACGTGGGCTTTTGTTAAGGAAAAGGGTCAGCGGTTCGATCTTTTCTGCCATAGAATACAAATGAAAGTCAGGAAACACGCCGACTATACGCCAGGTGACCTCACCGCTGTCGGCCTTGATGATCTTCCCCACAATGTCCTTTTCGTTTAGCTGTTGAGCCATGCTTTCGGAAATGACCACGTTGTTGGCCGTGTCGGTTGAAAAACTACGGTCAAAATCCCTTCCCGCCAGCAGCCGTACACCAAAGGTCTTCAGATAATCATACTCGACCCCGGCGACGGTCGTATTGACGGTCCGGCCCTTGTAATCAAATCCAATACCGGTCTTACTGGACCTGCGATCCATTCCGCGTCCCATATTGATATCGCTGCCTGTCACAGACAGAATATGCGGATCGGCGGCAAGGAGCCCTCTCAACCTTTCAACCGTTGCCTTTCCTGTAGCCGGGTCGTGCAAGGGTACGCTGATTACATAATCCTTTTTGATGCCCGGATCGGCGTTTTGCAAATGGACGAATTGCTGGTAAATGATAAAGGTGCAGTTGATCATGATACAGGCGATCACGAACTGCATTACGATGAGCGAACTTCTTAAAATATTTTTCCGTTTCAGACTGAGCTTCCCTTTCAGCGATTCTACCGTACGAACCCCCGTCATCACCCAGGAAGGGTAACCCCCGGCCACCAGGGAAACGAATAATAATAGAGCCAGGGAAAGCAATAAAAAGTCAGGTCTTAAAAGGATCTCCGAAAAAGGAATATTCAGTTTATCGATACCATCGATACTATGGACAAAGGTATTTACAAAGGTCAGCGCAAGCGCATACGCCAGGAAACACACCAGGAAGCTTTCCCCCCACAACTGTGCAAATAATTTTATCCGGGCTGCGCCCAGACATTTTCTAATGCCGATCTCCCTGCTGCGGGTAAAGGAGGTAGCCAGGTTGATATTGATGAAATTGAAGCTGGCGATAAGAATGATGAGCAGACCAATGGCCAGCAACGTGTATATCAGCGTGTAGCTGCTGCCCTTATGCCCGTTGACGCGCGTGGAAAAATGCACCTCGCTCATCGGCAGGAGCCGGGTGGCGAAGACATCGCCGTACTTATCCGGTTTGGCGCCTTTTTTTACCAGATCGTCGTACCAGCCCGGTACATATTTTTTATCTACTTCTCTCAACTGCTGTTCCGCCTGCCGCTGCGTTGCCCCGTCTTTCAACTGTACATACACGACATGTGAGGTGTTATCCCAGCTTTTCATCCCGGATGCATAGTTGCTTATGTTCTCGGTGCGGACCATGACGTCAAAGCGAATGGAGGAGCCGGTGATGTTCTTAAGCACAGCGGATACCGTAAATTCCTGCAATTTATCACCCACCGATGCTTTGATCCGTTTACCGACAGGCTCTTCATTGCCGAATATCCTTTTGGCAGCGTCTTCGGTGAGGACAATATCGGTGAGTTTCTCCAATGGATTGACGGTATTTCCTTTTACGATCGGGAAGCTGAACATGGAGAAAAAATCTTCATCCGCGAGCGTTACAGGAATATCCAGGTCCTTGTTATTATACACAACATGATTGCCGCCATCGAGGAGACGGGTCATTTTATCGATAGCAGGCGCCCCGGCCTTAAAAGCCGGCCCCGCGGGATAACCGAAATGATTTTGGATATCCTCGCCCTCCGGTCTGTTAAAGAATTGATACGCCTGGTACAATTGCTTGCGGTGAACATGAAAATCGTCATAGGTCAGCTGATCATATACCAGCATGAGCACTCCTAACCCTATGGTAAAGCCGATAAATAAACCGCCCAGATTGATGCCCGTGTGAAGCTTGTTACGAAAGAGATGACGCCAGGCCTTAGCAACGTAGTTTTTACCCATGATGTAGTTTTTCCGGTACGGGTCGTGATACCAAAAAAATGCCAGGTTAGTAAAACGCTCGTATTCAAAATATTAAGACGCATACTCCCGGCACAATTGTCCGGTATTGATACATAGCCTGTACGATCTGAAAAAATCCTGTAAAAAAAATTCTTTCAAAAAAATTTGCGCAGATCGAAAATTTAACCAACCTTAGTGTACTACTTCACTAGTACACTATCAAATGATCACCATCAAAGACCTCCACTTTTCCTACCGCCGCCGGCCTGTATTTACGGGGTTGAACCTGCAGCTGGAGCCGGGCAGCATCTATGGCCTGCTGGGCCGCAACGGCACGGGCAAGTCTACCTTGCTGCGCAGCATCAGCGGATTTCTTTTTCCCCAGCAGGGTCATATCGATGCATTCGGTTTCCAGCCCGGAAAAAGACAGCCCGCCTTCCTGGAAAAAGTTTTCCTGGTGCCCGAGGAATTTCAGCTGCCGCCGGTGAGCATACAACAATGGCTAAATAATACAACGCCTTTTTATAATGGATTTAACATCCGCGCATTCGAGCGCTATATACGGGATTTCGACGTACCTCCCACGGCCAAACTAACGGACATGAGCTATGGTCAGCAGAAAAAGGCGCTGATCAGCTTTGCGCTGGCGACCAATGCCTCTCTCCTGCTGATGGATGAGCCAACCAACGGCCTGGACATTGTCAGCAAAAGCCAGTTCCGGAAGGTCATCGCCGGAGCCATAGACGACAACAAATGTATCCTCATCAGCACCCACCAGGTGAAAGATCTGGAACAACTGATCGACAGGGTCATTATCCTGGACGAAGGCAAGATCCTTTTTAATGAATCTGTAGCAACCATCTCCGAACGATTGCTGTTCAAATTTTCTTTTGACCCCGAAGAGGCGGAACAGGCTATTTACAGTGAATACTCTTTCAAGGGAAATACCCTTATCCTGCCAAACACAGCGCAGGAAGAGAGCCGGCCCGATCTCGAAACACTTTACAAGGCGATCACCCTTGATGCATACTCTATAAATGTACTATTCCGCAAATGAATACTTCTTCCCAAACTTTCAATTTTGCCCGGTGGTGGCTGTTGGTATCCAAACACTGGTCCGAGAACCGTAAGCGGTACCTGTTATTCCTGCTCGCCATCGGCGGTCTGGAATTTGGCTGGTTCTTCTTCATATTGCTCGTCAGCAACCTCACTCTGCTCGATCCGTTTCTCCAGTTTTCCGCGTATTATATCGGGCTCTTCCTGGTTGGCTGTCTTTATGCCAGCACGCTCTTTTCAGAACTTAGCTCTAAAAGAGAAGGGACCAGCTATTTAGCCCTGCCGGCTTCCCATCTTGAAAAATTGCTCTGCGCCCTGTTCTTTGGCGTTTTGCTGTTTTTTACTGCATATACCCTGGTCTTTTACCTGGTAGATATCCCGATGGTTCATTTAAGCAATAGTCTGCTCGAAAAGTATCCCCGTAATTTCCCCAATACCACTGTGCGCGTCGGTCCGAATATCGTCTATAATATTTTCACGGCTCAACAGGGGCCTATCCCGGAAAAAGAGTATCACCTTTTCCTGTTTGCCTTTTTCGCCGCGCAAGCTGTATTTATTCTCGGGTCCGTCTATTATACCCGGTATGCTTTCATCAAGTCCATCATTGCCGCATTGGTTTGCTTTGCGATCTATGTAGTCTTCGAAAGTAAAGTTATCCGGCTGTTGCTGCCGCCCGGCTGGCATAGCGACTTTTTCTCCTGGACACATTACGATCCGAATGATCACCCGGATAAATTAATATATCTGCCGAAATTCCTGGAGAGTAGTCTGCTTTTTTCCATCAAGGTGTTGCCGCCTGTTATTCTTTGGGCGATCACATATTTCCGGCTTAAAGAAAAAGAGATCTAATTAATGCAGTTCAGAGAATCACAACCCATCTATTTACAGATCGCCGATTTTGTCTGCGAGAAGATCCTGTTGAACCAATGGCTGCCCGGCGAACGGATTCCATCCATACGGGAGCTGGCGGTTCAGCTCGAGGTCAATCCCAACACGATCATGCGAACGTATGAATTTCTTCAGGCCGAGGGCATCATTGCCAATCAGCGTGGTATCGGCCTGTTCACGACTGAAGACGCGATCGCACAGGCTACCCGGTATAGAAAAACGCTTTTCATTGAAAAAGATCTGCCCCAGGTGTTCCGGAGCCTGTTTTTACTGGGAATGGACCCGACGGAACTGCAGCCCCGTTACGAACAATTCAAAAAACAAATGCTCCGGCAGGCTAAACAATAAACCTGAACGTCTATGAAAAAAAGCAACAAACTTATTTTAGGGTCGATCTTCATGGCGTTGGTGGTAGTAACCGTCACTCATCTTATCCTGTATGGACAATACCATCGGGGCCATATTACAACGGTAAAGCTACGGGAGGCTGAACAAATGGTTGTATACCACCCCTCTGCCTTTCACTATATTTCGCTGTCCGGAACAGTCTGGGTAAATATCATACCTTCGGACTCCCCGATGGTGGAGATGTCAAACAACGGGAACAGCGCGGATCTCGTCGGTATCACCGCAAAACAGCCCTTCCATGGCGAAAGTAAAGGCCCTGACCTCCGGGTGTCCGGTGACACGTTGTATATCACAGGAGAAAACACGATCCCCATTCACCGGCCATATGCTGACTGGTATTACCGGCACAGCTTCCTGCCCATAAACATCTATGCCCACCAGCCGCAGGGGATCAGTATAACAAATGGTCAGTTGATGCTCGTCGGGGCAAAAGACAGCGCCATCCTGAACTCTGCGGTCCTGACGGCCACCAACTCGACCGTCTGGATTGGAGAATTTAACGAACCGCGACATGGTGAACCTTCAAAGGAATTTTTTGATTCCCTGAATATACAGTTGGATAATACCATTCTCCTGCTGAACCGGCCTGCTGTGATCACCAGGCTCCATGCCCGGCTGGACAATAATTCCGAACTGAACGACCGCAGCGCGAATATTGCCTTTCCCGAGGTTAGCACCAGTAATGATTCACGCGTATCCTTTACAGGCGCCAATATAAAAAAAACAACGATTAACGTCCACTAATTAAATCATATTCCCATGCAACTGTCTATTGATAGGTTATCCAAGACCTATCCCAACGGCGTGCGCGCCTTACACAACGTCTCTCTCACCCTTGGCAACGGCATGTTCGGACTGCTGGGCCCCAATGGCGCCGGCAAATCCTCGCTGATGCGCACTATCGCAACCCTACAGGAAGCTGATTCAGGCAGCATCAGGCTGGACGACCTGGATGTCCTTACCAGCAAAACAGAAGTCCGTCAGCTGCTGGGTTATCTGCCCCAGGAGTTTGGCGTTTACCCGCGCATCACCGCACGGCAGATGCTCGATCACGTCGCCCGGCTAAAAGGGGTGGAACGAAAAGGCGAACGGAACGACCTGGTACTCGGCTTGCTCGAAAAAGTGAATCTATATAAAGAACGCGATCGCAAGCTCGGCACTTACTCGGGAGGCATGAAACAACGCTGGGGTATTGCCCAGGCACTAGTCGGCAATCCCAAACTGATCATCGTCGACGAGCCTACGGCAGGTCTCGACCCCGCCGAACGCAACCGTTTCTACAACCTGCTGAGCCAGCTGGGCGAACAGACCATCGTCATCCTGTCCACCCATATCGTCGAAGACGTCAGCACGCTCTGCTCCCAGTTTGCCATCATCTGTCATGGGGAGGTCCTGTACAACGGCGAACCCGACCAGGCGATCTCCAGGCTGGAAGGCAAGATATACAGCAAAAAGATCCCGCAATACGAGATCGAACATTACCGCGCGGGCTATCCCATTATCAGCACTCAATTAAAAGCCGGACAATTGTATATCCGGATCAAAAGCGAAGGACACCCGGGTGATGGATTCAGCGAGGCGGTTCCCGATCTGGAAGATGTTTACTTCAGCCATATCTCCACTAAAATGGACATTAACACCCTTTAAACTCTTCCTATGTTCAAAGAAATATTCCTGTTCGAAATACGGTACCGGCTCCGCCGACCCGTCTTTTATGTCTATTTTTTCCTGATGCTGGGCTTCGCGATGTTTTCTTTTGCCCGGGGCATGGTGCCCGTGCAGTCGAAAGAATGGATAAACGCGCCTGCCGTACTGGCCCAGTTCGCCAGCATTATGTCCCTTTTTTTAATGCTGGTCGCCGCATCCATTATGGGCGTCCCACTGTATAGGGACATCGAATACCAGACAAAAGAATATTATCTTTCTTATCCTATCACCAAGGCCGGTTATTTCTGGGGGCGTTTTCTGGGATCATTTTTATTTGTCACCCTTGTAGGGGCCGCTGCTTTGATTGGCGCCTGGCTGGGCAGCAAACTGGGGCCCGCCGCCGGCTGGCAGCCTGCCGCTCGTTATGGGAAAGATCAGTTCTCTTATTATTGGTACCCCTATCTCACACTACTCCTGCCGTCCCTGCTGTTCATGTCCTCTTTCTTTTTTGGACTGGTCTCCGTCTTCCGGAATGTGAAAGTCATCTACAGCAGCGGCATGCTGCTTTTCCTGGGTTACCTGATCAGCAATTTTTTTCTTCACAACATCAACAATCCAACGGTTATCTATCTTGCAGACCCTTTTAACTTTAACGGAATAAGGGCAGAAACCGCCGGACTATCTCCCGACCAGCTGAATCACTCTGTCGTGCATATGCAGGGGCTGCTCTTGCAGAACCGTATCCTCTGGCTATCGATAAGCGCCGTAATTTTATTGTTAACTTATCTTCGCTTCAATTTCGAACGCTTCTTCGGGGGACGACATGGAAAAAGTCCCGCTGAACGCCCCGTTAACTCTTCCATGTCCCTGCCCTCTGCTGGCAAGCTCCATATCAATCTCAAAGGAACTTATTACCGGAAAAGTCTTTACAGCCTCACCCGCATCGAGGTGCTCAACATCGTCCGGGACAATTACTTCTGGATCATCCTCTCCGGCGGCCTGATCTTTATGACCTTTATATTCTGGCTGGGCCCCGGCCGGTATGGCGTCCCCGACTATCCACGCACCATCTTTTTTATGGACGCCTTCATGGAGAACCTTCCTTTTTTCCTCTTCCTTATTCTCATCTTTTATACCGGCGAGACGGTACACCGGGAAAAATTAACCCGTTATCATCTCATCAACGATACCCTGCCGCCACCCACCTGGATATTCAACGGAGCGAAACTGCTGAGCCTGCTCTGCGTAGCCGTAGGTTTGTCCCTGGTGCCTGCCGTCATCGGGGTTATCATACAACTGGTCAGGGGTTACCCCTATCTCAACCTGCCTCAGTATGCGGCTTCGGAATTTGTCTCGATACTGCCCAAACTGATCATAATGGAACTCTTCTGTTATGCCGCCCACATCGCTATCGATAACAAATTCGCCGGCCACGGGGTAGCGATCACCATCTGGGCCATCCTGTTCGCACTAACCACCTTCGACTACTTTACTTATTTCCTTTTGCTGTACTCCTATTCGCCGCCTTTTTGGGCATCGGACATGGATGGCATCGGGCATATGGTGGGGCCGGTGTTGTGGTATCAACTTTACTGGTCGCTCTTTGGCTGGTTGCTCGTTGTCACCGGATCATTGTTCTATGCCAGGGGGACCAGGACTTCTTTCCGGGAGAAGATGATTCTTGCCCGGCAGCGGTTCCGGGGAGTCACCCGGACGGGTTGGGTAACGATACTGGCGGCATTCCTGGTCACCGGCGGATACATTTATTACAATGTCAGCTATCTCAATGAATACCTGACGCCCTGGGAAAAGAAAGAGCGGGCGGCGCTCACGGAAAAAGCGCTTAAAAAATACGCAGGATTGCCCCTGCCCAGGGTCACCCGGGTGAAAATGGTTCTCGACTTGTACCCCGACAAACAACAGGAACAGACAAAGGCGGTTGTTACACTAACCAACAAAGGTCAATTACCCATCGACAGTCTGCTCATCGACGGCGACGGCCTGGACTTCACTCTTCTTTATCAGGGTGCGGAATTGCCCTATCATAACCCATTGTATTATCCCCGGGGAAGTTTTAATTGGTTCAGGCCCCGGCAGGCGCCCTCCGACTATCGTTTTTACCGGTTGCCGGTGCGGTTGTCGCCCGGCGATAGCGTTCAGCTCGAAGTGCGATCGGAGCTCGCCTTCCATGGATTTCAGAATATGCTCTACGGTGCCAACCTGTTGCACAACGGTATTCTTACTTCCGGCAATCTGCCGGGAATGGGATATGACGAAGGAGACGAGTTGAAGAGGAATGACGAGCGCAGGGAACATGGGTTGCCGGAGAAAATATCAAAAGACATTCTTCCCAACGACCCCGTCGGACAAAGACAACTGAACGGCGCTCCCAGTGCCGACCTTATCTCGCTGGATATGCTGGTAAGCACCAGTGCCGACCAGGTTGCCCTGGCGCCCGGCAGGCTTGAAAAAGAATGGATCGCCGGTGGCCGGCACTATTATCACTATGTACAGGATCACCCGGGTGTCTATCCGCCTTATGCGGTGATCTCAGCCCGTTACAGCGTATGGAAAGACAAAATGCAGATTGCTGGTCATCCGGTGGATATCGGTGTATTTTATCATCCGACGAATAACCTGAACCTGGCCCATTATACAGCTGTGCTGAAAGACGGACTGCAGTATTATTCGAACGCTTTCGGTGTTTATCCTTTTGATCGGCTATCCCTCACAGAGACACCAGCCTATGGCCCTTTTGGTATATCCCTGCCCGGACTGATGGGACTTGCGGAAGCCAACTCCGGGTGGAATGCCGATCTCTCCGGGAAGGATAAGACAGACTATTTATATTATAATACCGCCCTATTCCTGGCCCAACAATGGTGGGGACAGCAGGTGGCGGCCAACAATACAGTGGGATCGTCCATCCTCACCAGGGGTCTTGCAGGTTATTCGGCGCTGCAACTGATAAAACAGCGTCATGGGAAAGAAGCCGTCCGTCCTTTCCTGGAAACATTTTCCCGGGAATATGGATGGGGCAGGCGGACCAATTTCGACGGCGAGCACGACCTGCTGCATGCGAACAGCGGGTATCTTTGGAATGACAAGGCGCCGCTGGTATTGTATGCCCTTGCCCAGACCATCGGCGCAGACAGCGTCAATGCAGCTTTGCGGGAATTCCTTCGGCAATGGAGCTATCGCGATGGCGGTCCCTATGCCGGCGCCGGGGACTTGTACAATTGTTTAAAAAAGCATACTCCCGACTCGCTGTTTTATTATTTGTCAGACTCCTGGGAGAAAGTAACGCTATACGACAACCGGGTTTTGGAAGCGACCGTTCTGCCCCGGCAAAAAGATAGCGCCTATATAATTCGGGTGCGGGTAAGCGTGGATAAACAGCAATACGATAAAGGGATTGCCCATAGCGTGGCGGCTATGAATGACTACATAGACATCGGAGTATTCGGCGCCGGGGGCCTCCTCTCACAGCAAACCAGCCGCTGGACAGCCGGCGAACATACCCTCGAGCTGACCGTTCATCAAAAACCATCTTTTGTCCTGATAGACCCGGACAGAAAACTAATGGATGAGCGGGAGGGGGACAATCGGAAAGAGCTGCAATAATGTGTATATTTAAATTAAATATACAAGGATGATCAAAAACTATATAAAGATCGCCGTTAGAAGCCTGATGCGGCACCGCCTGGTCTCTTTTATCAATATTTTCGGTTTGGGGCTGAGCATGTCGGTGGGTATGATGGTAATGGTGATCCTGCAGGATGAACTGAGCTACGACCATTTTCATCCGCATCCCGAAAGAACCTTCCGGATCATCAGCACCTATCAGAAAAAAGGCGGCGCGAAATGGAAGATGGCCAGCACTCCCCTTCCGCTGTGTTCGCTTTTAAAGGAAGATACGGCAGAAATTGAAGACGCCGTCAATCTTTATCCCGCGCTGGACGGCAAGGCCACGGCCGGTTCTAAAGGGCTGACGGTGCATGGAGCTTTCACCACTCCTTCTTTTTTTACGGTATTTGGCTTTACCCTTGTCTCGGGAGACGCTGCAACCGCATTACAGCAGCCCAATAATATTGTCCTCGCTCGCGCAACGGCTGAAAAATTTTTCGGCAGCGACAATGCAATTGGGAAGGTCATCACGATAGAACACAGGGGAACGTTTATCGTAACGGGCGTACTGGCCGATATTCCGGGGAAGTCGCATATACATTTTGATGCTTATGCCCCTGTTGCCGCCATCCCGCAGCTGATACAAAGCAAACAGCTGCCCGACAAGCTGAGCGACTGGGGGGATTGCATGGCAGCCTATACGTATGTGTTGCAAAAAGAAGGGGCAGGAAACAAAATATTGAATGGGCAGTTGAATGGCATTGCAGCCGGAATCAACAAATACGACCACCAGGGGAAACTGTCCTTTGCCACCCAGCCAATTGAAAAGATCACGCCGTCCGATGACAACACATACAACGATATTGGCGGCGGCACCGGCTGGGGTAAATTATGGATAGACATCGGCGTGGCATTGCTGATCCTTGTTGCCGCCTGTTTTAACTACACCAATCTTACTGTCGCCAGGGCCCTCACGAGAGCAAAAGAGGTGGGGATACGTAAAATATCCGGCGCCAAACGGCATCAGATATTCACGCAATATGTCGTGGAGGCTTGCCTCCTGGCCTTTCTCGCGCTGGGATTCGCCTGGATACTTTTTGCCTTCATCGTAACATATGCGCCCTTCAACGACAACTATGAGATGATCCCCTCGACCTTCCGGTACAATCGCGTTTTCGTGTTTTGCACGTTTGGCTTTGCGGTGTTCACGGGCCTGATGGCAGGAGCAGCGCCTGCATGGATATTGTCCGCCTTTAAACCGCTGCGGGTGTTAAAGAATTTGTCTACGGCAAAGATATTCGGCAATATAGGGCTGCAAAAGACATTGATCGTATTTCAATACAGCTTGTCTCTCATCATCATCATTTTCCTGTTTGCCTTTTACCGGCAATTTGCTGCATTGGCGAACGCAGATCCGGGTTTTCAGCGCGAGAATGTGCTGGTGGTGCCCCTCGAAGGTCTCGACGAAAAAATTGCCGCCAACACGATCGCTGCCACTGGCGGCATCCGGTCGGTGTCCGGTCTGTCCACTATTTTCAGCAGCCACTTTACGGGGGAACGCGGTCCGGCATGGATCGATCTTGCACAAAAAGGATCGATGACCTTCAACAATTTTTTTGCGGACATGGCCTTTATCCCGGCGATGAAAATTCAACTCCTGGCCGGGAGAAACTTCAGCGGAACGGCCGATAATACGAAGGAGCATGACGTCATTATCAATGCAAAAGCAGCGCAATACCTGGGATTCAAGCGCTACGATAAGGCCCTGGGCCAAAAACTATGGGTAAATGATTCGACCCGACTGGAGATCGTCGGCGTAGTAAATGATTTCATTTACGAAAATGCCGCCAGCCCCATCGACCCCATCGCTATCCGAAATAAAAAAAATGCCTGTAACTATCTCTATGTCGGCGTAGAAAAAGGCGACAAACCCACTATCGTCAGCCGGGTCGAACGCGCACTGAAAACTTTGTCCCCGTCACAGACATTTGTTTTTACCTGGCTGGATGATACGGTGGAGCGTATAAGCACCCAACATGCAACCCTATCCTTATTGGGCTATCTTGCGTTTATGACTGTTACCATTGCCTCCCTGGGACTGTTAGGCCTGGTGATCTATAGTGTAGAAATTAAAAGAAAAGAAATAAGTATCCGGAAAGTCATCGGCGCCAACGGAAAACAATTGGTAGCGATGCTGTCCCTAAAGTTTGTGAAACTTTTACTTATTGCCGGCGCGATCGGTCTGCCCATAGGTTATACCCTGAGCCATTTGTTTCAACTGAATTTTGCCATCCGCCCGGGATATGCATTTATCTCCGCTGTAGCGTGCTTTATCCTGCTGTTAACCATCGGGCTGTTTACGATCATATCCCAAACGTATAAGGCATCCCGGGAAAAACCAACCAACTATCTAAAAGTAGAATAAATCGTCAACTGGGACCCGAAGGAGGCGCCGCCACCTCTTCCAGGATCTCGATGATCCCCTCATTTTTAATGATCAGCATCCCTACCCTTTCATTGGAAATGCCTTCCCTGATCTTATAGGTATACCAGGGCACACCGCTCTCCATGACGGATTCGAAACAGTTGAAGAAGATATTGGCGTTGTGTTGCAGCTGGGGGGCGATCTCGACGATATGGGTGGAGATGAGGAACAGGCTGTCGCGGACCTTGGAAAGGGAATCGATCACCTGCAGCGAAGCATCGGAAGCATCCTTTACATTTGTCCCCCTGAATAGTTCATCAAAGATGACGACGATCTTTTTCTTTTCCTTGATCTTCAAAGCAACGTCTTTTACCCGCCGGACCTCATTATAAAAATGACTGTATCCCTGGCTGATATTGTCCGATAAATTGATGGTCGTGATCAGGCCATTAAAGAGAGTTGTCTCCATATAGGCCGCCGGCACCGGGAAACCAATATGAGACAGATAGGTAGACAGGCCGAATGCCTTGAGGAAGGTGGATTTCCCGGACATATTGGCCCCGCTGATAAAACACAGGTTATTTTCGTTGTCGATATGGTAATCGTTGATCACCGGGCTGGCCAGTAAAGGATGGAAAAGGCCCTGTATCTTTATCGAAGGACGGGATTGGCGGCCTTTCTCCTTCTCTCCAACATAATTTGGAAAAGAAAGAGCGTGTTTTTGGGCAGCAGCGGCAACAGCCTGAAACACATCGAACTCATAAATAGTATCCATTATCACCCGCAATTGCTCCCGCCCTTTCCGCCGGAAATAGTGATCACATTTTGACATATCCATCATCGTTAGCTCGCTTTTCGAAGATGAAAGTATGGCTCTGACCCGTTGGTCGGAAATGGTTTCAGCCAGGTTGTGACACAAGGTAGCCAGATGATAGGGACATCCTTTTGCCCTCAACTGGTCGGCCAGACGGAAAAAATGTCTCAGGGTGCTGATCGTCGTTTGTATGCCGATGGTGACCAGGTAGTGGTTATTCGTTTGTTTAAATCTGTTGCGGATATTATATACCAGTACATCCAGCCAATGGTCAGGATATAAAGGGATACTGGAAGAAAGATAATGTTCGATGGTATCCATCTGCTGCCGGCCGATATTGACGTCGATGCCATTCTCATAAAAGAAGCGGATCGAATCCCGTCGTGCTTCCAGCTGAGTGAGGTCATTTATAGGCGATTTGAACAACTGTTCCAATCTGTCGCCTCCCCCGACGGTTTTTACATTGTTGAACAACGAATAAACAAGTCCTTTCCGCCCCTGGTCGAAGAGATCCAGATCTTTCAAGGTCTGCTTGTCGATCTCGAAAGGAATGGTTATCGCGTCGGCGGCATGACCCACCCCATCGCCGACATGGGTCATCGCGTCAGCCGGATTGGTTTGCGAAGCGATTTTCGGCAGAGGGCCTTCGCTGAAGGTCCCGCGAGGTACATAGCTGAATTGTTCCAATTCTTCCGGTTTTGTTATAGGAATTGTTTTGCCCTGATCTATTAACAGAATTCTGTCGCTTATACCCATGATCTTCCGGTACACATGGTCAGTTACAATGAAGCCTTTTTCCCGCCGGTATTCGTTGATCAATTCCACGACCTTATCCTGGTACAGCGGTTCTATCCCCGAGAAGGGTTCGTCTAATAAGACGAACCTGACCTTACAATTAACCAATAATAATATTTCAAGATATCGCAGCTCGCCGCCGGACAGATCCCGGGTGCTTTTATTGAGGTGTGGCCGCACCCTTTCGTCATTTAGTATTTTCTTTTGATCTTCTATGTCGACGTAGAGCGAGATGATCTTTTTTATCGGGATATTTTGAGGAAGATAGCCGTTCTGGGGCAGATAGGCGATCCACTCGCCCTGAAGGTCGGGGGCGTGGATAACCTTTCCATCGATGCGTATGCTCCTGTCCTCCGTATGCAATGTGCCAAAGATCAACTTCAATAAGGTGGACTTCCCCGAGCCATTCCTCCCCAACAGACCAACTACTTCACCAATCTGACACCTGAGGTATATGTCAGACAATACTTTGCGTCCACCGATGGTGGCGATGATGCTGTCTGCTTCCAATACATGCGTGTTCATTGGATAATGCTTTTGACGATTAAGATCAAAGAAGCCAATAGTCCGTTCAACAAATAGGAATAAGTGATCAGGCCTATCCAGGAAAACCCCTTGTTATAGTAGAAATAATACTCATGTTTGCGCCTCCTCTCATATACATATGACGCAAGAAAGTATCCTCCTGTTACAAGCGACAAAATAAAGGACGTAAGAAGATCCCTACCTGTTGCATGGATTGCCAGTCCGATTAAAAAAGAAAAAAGGAGATTGAGGCCCTGGATGTCTTTATGGTAGTTAAAAAGGAGTTTAAATTTTCCGGCAGTCATGGAATAAAGGTTGGCCCCAAACTAGGAAAATTTATTTAGGATGCTAATTCTCAAATAGTTAAATAAAATATAAGATGGCTTGCCGGGCTCGGCCTATTGGGGTCCGCCCGCCGGATAAATACGATGATCCACTGGAAAGGTACATGACCCCACATCAGGTTCGTCCCCCATTCTATCAGATAAAGCAGCCCCACCCCGCGATCTGGCAAGGCCAATATTATTGGCCAAAAACGCCGGTAAGCGGCAATACCTCGCTACCCTCCACGATGGTACGGAAAGTGAGATTGATCCGCGGCCGTGTCACCTTTTTTGTCTTTGGCAAAGCATGCCACCAGAAGGTCTGACAGGTGCCCCGCATAACCAGCAGGCTGCCTGTCTCCAATAACACTTCGACCAGCTGCCGCGTTTGTTTGTGTTTGAACTGGAATTTACGCTCCGCGCCAAAACTAAAAGAGGCGATGGCCCCGTCTTTCTCCATTTCTTTTTCGCTATCGCTGTGCCAGGACATGCCTTCATCGCCGGCATGATAAAGATTCAGCAAACAGGAGTTATAGCGGGCGCCCGAGAGTTCTTCGGCTTTCCGTTTCAGCAGCAGCAGATCCTCTGTCCAAGGTAAGGCCCGTTTGGTGCTATTGGAGTAAGTATAGGAATAATCCCGGTCTCCATACCAGGCGACCTTTCGTTTGGTCTGGATATGTTTTCCGTAGATGACGGCTTCATCATTGCGCCATTCGACCATCGTCAGCAGACGGTCGAGAAAGGAAGCCGACTCTTTAACACTAAAGACTTTCCCATAATAGTCGGCGCCTCCATCGTATGGAAGTACGTTGACTACGGGTTCTGAATTGAAGAGATCCATCCGGCAAAATTAACGCGAAAGAAGACAATGCGAAAACCGCATATCGTTTACTGGTTAGGACTGGAAAGGTGTTTGATCAGGAAAGCACGACCAGGATGGCTGACATGAACGAGTTGGTCGACTACGAGCTGGTGGTCGTATGAGACCTGGCGATGGTTCACACTGTAACCATCTCGTGTTGCCTCCAAAATGGCATAGTAAGCGTCACGATCGGGGGTAAGCGACAGACTAACTGCGCCGGGGTTTACCAAATGTATTCCCTTCCAGCGATGCTCAAAAGGGAGGTGGGTATGGCCCATACACACGAGGGAGTCATCACAACCATCAAACAGCGCTTCTAGCTCATTATCCTTTATCCCCGGATATACTCCCGTACCATCGTCACGTTGCGGAGAAGCATGAACGCCTAGAAATCGGGTCCCATCAGGCAAGGTCAATCGTAGCTCCAGAGGTAGGACTTTCAGCCGCTCTAGCCAGCCAGCGGCGGTGACCATGCCTTGTGTCCAGGCAAATGTATTTGCTACTTCGACCAGGGACGGAAGAAGCTTTGGGTCTTGCCTGGCCTCATCCAGTGTCGGAGAAGGTCGATCTCCGGAAACGACATAACGATCGGTGTTCCCCCGGATCATTCGCAGGCCAGGCAGCAGTGCCAGGTGTTCCATCACTCCGACAGGATCAGGTCCAAGGGCGACAACATCACCCAAGATCCAATACTCATCCGCACCGCCTTCGCGGGCAATGCTCGCCAATACGGCTTCAAGGGCGATTGCATTTCCGTGAATATCGGATAGCAGGGCAATTCTCATCTACTAAAAATAACAAATATTCCCTAACCTTTCTATAAGCTCACACGTCCTTGTTATCCCGGGGCAGTAGCGGCCTCACTCCGACCGAAGGCTCTTCACTGGATTAGCCAACGCAGCCCTTATCGTCTGGAAACTGATCGTCACCAGGGCGATCAGTAAGGTTAACACTCCTGCAATAGGGAATATCCACCAGCCGATGGAAATACGGTAGGTGAAATTGTCTAACCATTTGTTCAGGGCCAACCAGGCAATGGGTGTTGCCAGCACAAACGCCAGCAAAACCAGCCGCACAAAATCCCTTGACAACAACCCCGTTATCTGCGCCAGCGAAGCGCCCAGCACTTTCCGGACGCCGATCTCTTTACGACGTTGTTCCATTACCAGGGAGACTATGGCGAATAGCCCAAGACAGGACAGTAGGATCGCGATGACGGCAGCCGAGCTGAATATCGACGAAAGACGCTGCTCCCTGTCGTACCAACGGCGGGTATTCTCCGTCAGAAAAGAAGGGCGGACAGCATTGTCCGGCTCGATGGCCTTATAAGCTTCGCTTACGAGGGTCATGGCGTTTACAGGATTGTCGGTACGGACCTTTACCAATATATAACTGAGCCCCGCATTGCCGGTTCTGATCTGCAGGGCCAGCGGAACTGGTTTTTGCCGCATGGAATAAAACCGGACATCCGGTATCACGCCGATGATATTCCATCTGGGTCTTGAACTGTCCGAAATAAAGGAGAAGCCCACGGCATTTTTTACCCCGAATTGTTTAGCCATACTCTCCGTTACTACAATGGTCCTGACAGAAGACAAGGTGTCGGAAGGATAATCCCGGCTAAAATCCCTGCCGCCGATGGGTTTGATGTCCAGCGTCTTTAAAAAGTCGTAGTCCACCGTAAGCATCGTCATCCCGATGGATTTGCCCTGCCAGTCAAATCCGATGGAGTGCTGGCTCTGGCTGCCGTCCTCGCCTATGCCGACATTGACCGAACTGCCTGTTATACTCATCACCTGCGGCTGGGACTGCAATCTGGCTCTCAGGGCAGCCAGATAACGGACACTATTCTCTGCTCTTCGCACCGGTATGCTGATGATCGATTCCTGTTTAAAGCCAAGAGGAGCAGTACGCAGGTGTTCGAATTGACCGTAAATGACCAGTGTACCGCATATGAGCAGGCTGGCCATCACAAACTGGAAAGTGATGAGTCCATTACGCAGCCAGGAAGCACGATTGACAGCGACTTTGCCTTTTAAAACTTCTATCACGCGGAACCTGGAAACCAGCCAGGCCGGATACCCCCCCGCCAGGAAAGATACCAATAGGACACCCATCAAGGTTACCGCCAGCACTCCCGGATGCAACAGTGCCCCCATCGCCAGCCGTTCCGTAAACAGATCATTGAAAGGCTTCAATACAAGAAGAGTAAGCAGCAGCCCCACACACAAGGCAATAAAGCAAAGCAGCAGGCTTTCCGTCCACAACTGGAAAAAGATATGTTTCTTCCCCGCGCCGATGGTCTTGCGTACACCTACTTCTTTTGCACGGGTAAAGGCGCGGGCCACATTCAGATTGATGAAATTGAAGCAGGCGATCGCCATCACTACGATAGATATGAGGACCAGGATATATAAATAAGATTTGCTGACGGTATCGCCCGAGCCTATCTCATCATCAAAATGCAGCAAGCTAAAGGGGAGAAGTTTGGAGGCAAAATAGTCTCCATTCGCATCCTTACGATCGCCTTTGTTTTTCATGACCTCATCGTTAAAATCAGCCATCCTGTATTTCTTTATCAACTGCCGCATACCTCTTTCCAGTTGTTGTTGCGTAACGCCGCGTGCAGCCTGAATATATATGGGATGATGATTAGCCGTCCAGTCATTCTTCGATTCGGGGTAATCCGTATTGATCTCGATACGCGCCAGCGCGCTATAGCGAATAGAGGAATTCAGAGGTTGCGCCACGATGACAGCCGATACCACCAGGTCCTTCCACCGTCCGTTCAGTTTCACCTGCACCGATTTTCCTATGGGCGATTCTTTGCCGAAAAGAGCTTCTGCCGTCGTCTCGGAAAGGACCACATTGCCCAGGTTGCCAAGAGGCGCCACCTTATCGCCGGCGACAATAGGAAAAGAGAACATGCTGAAAAAATCGTTATCGACCAGCCGGATGCCTTTGTCCACTTCTTTATCCTTATAACGGATACCAGACCCCGCATTCATGACCGAAGTCACCTTCACCACTCCTGGTACCTCGGCCTTTAATGCCGGCCCCATGGGATAACTCATGGCGTCATCTCTTTCATCGCCATTCGCAGCGTAATTGACATTATAAACTTTGTAGAGACTCTCCTTGTTCACCTGGAAATCATCGTAGGAAAATTCCCTGTGTACAGTGAGGAAAAGCAAGATGCAGCAGGTAAAAGCTACCGTTAATCCAAGAACGTTGACAGATGCATTGAGTTTACTCTTCTTCAGATGCCGCCAGGCGGTGAGAAAATAGTTGCGTATCATTTTTGGTGTCCTCCGGGGCTTCTTGGATACAAAAAAACGACCACTTTTTTAAACTATTGATATCCAACACCCTACAATTAATAAATATACTAAGACCTGTCCGTTTTTAATACACTAACTGTTCTAATTTAGAGAAGCATATCAATGCGCCTCCAACTCTACCCTCTCTGCAGGCGGCGCGCCAGGCGCAGATGACACTCCCGACGCCGCCGGCGTCCCTGGTGAACCCGGCGCCCCGGCGGCAGCCGCCTTCTTCTTACGGATGGTCGTCACGACCAGGGGGATACAACAGGCATTCAAAATACACAGCAACAGGAACGCATCCATATAGGAGAGCAGATAGGTCTGCCGCACCACGGTCGCCTCCAATGCCGCAAACGCCTGCCGGGAGGCTTCCCAGGTGCTGGCTCCGGCGGAAATAAAACGGTTCGTCGCCAGCCGCAGCCTTTCCTGCGTAGGAATATCCATAGCCGTGATATGGGTGACAAGACTCGTCCGGTTGTAGGCAACGCGATGCGCGATATAGGTGTTGATGAGAGCAATGCCAAAAGAGCCCCCCATCTGCCGCATCATGTTGTTCAATGCGGCGCCCTGCGGAATATCCTTCGGGGCCAGCTCGGAAACAGCCAGCGCCGTCAGCGGCACAATGAGCAACGCCGCGCCCAGCGCGCGGAACACCAGGGGCAGGGCAAAATCGCTGCTACCGGAAGATAGATTCGACCGCGACATCCAAAAGGTGAAAATAGCTGTCAGCCCAAATCCTAAAATGACCAGGTATTGCGGCCGGACGCCTTTCTGCATCATTTTACCCAGAAAAGGAGAGATCAGGGCGCCCATCAATACGCCCGGCATGATCATTAACCCCGTCTGGAACGCGGAATAACCCAGGATACGCTGGGCGAACAAGGGAAAAACATAGATGGCGCTGAACAGCCCGAAGCCGAGCACAAAGGTCATGATAGCCGAGACGGATAGGGTTACGCTTTTCAATACCCGTAGATTGACGACGGGGAATTCGATCTGTAACTCCCACCAGACGAAGAGCGTCAGACAGAGAGCGGATATAGCCGTCAGCACGATGATGTAAGCAGCGGAAAACCAGTCATCGGTCTCGCCCCTTTCCAGCACCACCTGTAGTGAACCGATGCCGATGGCCAGTAAACCAATTCCTGTCCAGTCAATGGGTCTTCCTTCACGGGATCGCTGGGTAGGCCGGAGATAACGGATACATAGCAGCGTAGCGACAAACCCGATAGGGATGTTGACGAAGAATATCCAGGGCCAGGTGGCATTGTCGACAATATAACCACCCATGACGGGGCCTATCGAAGGACCGATAATGACTCCCAGTGCAAATATGCCGCTGGCAAGAGGGCGGTCCTTGGGCGGAAATGTTTCAAAGAGGATAGCCTGGGAGGTGGACAGGAGTGCGCCGCCACCCAGTCCCTGCAGAAAGCGCCAGCCTACGAGCTCCCAGAGATTCGTGGATAGACCGCAAAGTGCCGAGGCTACGGTGAACAGGATGATCGAACCGATATAGTATTGTTTACGGCCGATCTTCTCCGCGAGGAAACTGGTCATGGGAATGACGATGACATTGGCGATAGCATAGGAGGTAATGACCCAGGCCGTATCTTCGAGGGAAGCGGCCAGGTTGCCGCTCATCGTGTTGATCGATACATTCACGATGGTGGTGTCGATCAGTTCTATTATAGCCGAAATAATGACGGTGATCGTAATGATCCATTTTCTAAAGCCTGTTTCCATAAGGGAACAAAGGAACAGCGTCCATCGGAGTATAAATCGCCCAAACAGCTAAAAAAAATGTCCAATCCGGTGGAATACCGCCGGGCGGGCATTAGCATGGCGGCGGCGCGGGACGGGCGGCGTATGTCATTCTTCATCCGGCGGCAACGCGGATCAACCTTCTTCCGGCGGCAGCTCCAGCTGAAACTTCTTCGGCTTAACGCGATAGGCGCGCTCGAACAAACGTGAAAAATGCCCGATATTGGTAAAGCCCAGCTCGTACCCAACTTCTTTGACGGTGCGGTTATTTTCGGCCAGCAATTGACGCGCCTTCTCCAGACGCATGTTCTGGAAATATTGGTAGATGCTGACCCCGAATATCTCCCGGAAGGATTGTTTCAGCTGTGACTCGCTCACGAGGATACTGCGGGCGAGAGCAGCGATAGTAGGCGGAGCCGAGAGATCATGCACCAGCAGCGCACGGGCTTTGAAGATGCGCACGATATGCGCAGGGTCACTGTTCTTGTTGGGAGCGGTGGTCCTTTTATTTAGCTGCTCCATCAGCAGATAGATAAGTTGCAGGACCCGGACATGGTAAAAAAATCGCTGTAATGCCGTAGCAGCAGGTGGAGACTTCAGCTCCCAAAGTAAGGTGCGCATCTCCGGCGAGAGCTGTTCGTGGAGAAAAAATGTCTCTCCTTTATGAAGCAGCTCGTTGAGATATTCCCCGTTGTCCCCCAGCAGGAGTTCCAGCCGGGAACGGGCGATCCGGATACAAACGACATCGCGTTTGGTATGCGCAGGAAATTCCAGGGTCGCATTGATAGATCGCGCATAGATGTTTACACCCTGGTCATAGACAAACTCGTTTCCGTCGATATAGGCTTTTTCCGGAGCTTCCAGATTATAAAAAACGATATAAACACAATCCGAGGGGGCGCCCGTCGCTTGTTTGATCACCTGCAGGGGCACCTCGAGACGGTAAAATTGAAAATTGACATGAAAATCATCGGCAATGTGAAATGCAGTCAATGCCCCTTCTCCCATGGACGCCGGCACTTTAACGTGACGAAAGCCATCGGTAAAAGCCAGAGTTTCCTCAAATAACTGCTGACCAGGGGCATAGTCGGAGCCACCGGACATGACTTTATAGCGTATGACCATAGCCAACCTTAACAGTTGCCATGCAAAAAAGTTTACACCGCGCCCGGCCCCCAGTTCCGCGTCCAGCCCAGCGTCATTCCACTTCCAGCCCCCAATCAACCCCTTTCAGGGTCGCAGGCACTCCGTCCGTGATCCAGCGGGCCGGAGCTTCCCCTTTCAGGTAATACCCAAAGAATTGGGACAGCCGCATGGACCAGTCTTTCTTGTTGCGTCTTTCTATGAGTCCATGATCTTCCCCGTTGTATTGCATCAGCCATACTTTCTTTCCCAGACGGCGCAGCGCGGAGAAATACTCGATACCCTGGTACCACGGCACGGCTCCGTCGGCGTCGTTGTGCATCATCAGCAAGGGAGTGGTCACTTTATCAGCCCGGAAAAGAGGAGAATTCTTTATGTAGAGATCAGGGTGTTGCCATAAGGTCGTGCCAATGCGGCTTTGGGACTTTTCATACTGGAACTCGCGGCTGATCCCGGTAGACCAGCGGATACCGCCATAGGCGCTTGTCATATTGGCCACCGGGGCGCCGGCCTCTGCGGCAGCAAACAGATTTGTCCGGGTGACGAGATACGCCACCTGGTAGCCTCCCCAGCTGTGACCCTGCAGACCCATTTTTGTGGTATCGACCCATTTAAAACGCGACAGATAGCGGGCAGCGGAAATGACGGAGTTGTAGGCGTCTTCGCCTGGCTGACCGGTCTTATAAAAGATGTCCGGATCGAACACCAGGTATCCATTACTAACAAAAAAGGGAATATTGATAGAAGCCCTCACCGGTTGAGGTGCCATATATTGATAACGGGTTTCGGCGTCTCTTTCATAGAAGTAAAAGATGACAGGATATTTTTTGGTGCTGTCGAAATTCTCCGGTTTGTATAACAGGCCCTCACTCATCCTGCCGTCAAACATTTTCCAGTGATGTAGCTCGACGCTCAGCCAGTTGTAGCCGGCTTGCTGGAGATTGATGCGGCTGAGGGGGCGCGCCGCTGTCACTTTAAGGGTGTCTTCCGGATTGGTGGAATAAACATCATTGGGCTTGTCATAACTTCCTTTCAGAAAGGCGAGGGTCCAGTTGTTCTTTGCCTTTACAAACCCGCTGTAGCTGAAAGGGAAGGTAGGCTTCGATAGGGTGTCGATTGAAAAGGGCGTCCCCATCCGGTACAGTTGCAGACCGGCCGACATATCCAGCTTGTTAAACAGGCGAAGCAATACGAGTTGACCGGCTCTGATAGGATGTTCGCCGCCCAGATCCATTTCTTCCCGGCCTGGCCGGGTATTTTCTTCCAGCTCGAAATAACGAAAGGTCAGTTTATGACTCCGGCCGATGCCTCGGGTAAGATTGACGGGGACAGCAATACCGGTTGGGTCGCATTGCCAGATATCATAGCGGTCATAGAGATAAACAAAACGGTCGTGCTCCAGCCAGCCCATGGCGCCGTGTGGCGGCGGATCGTCGGGATTATCGTCGAGCTCATCGAATAAAGGCGTTTTGATACCGGACGTGATATTGCGCGTCTTATTCGTGGCGATCTCATAAGCATACCAGTTCTTTCCCTTCCAGTCATACCAGAGGATAAATTTTCCTTCGGGTGAAATGGCCGCCTCTCCCCTTACCTTTTCCCGCACCAGCCGCCGGGAACCGTTCGTTGTATTGACCAGCCAGATATCCTGCAGACCGTTCTGTTCCCATTGCTGCTGGATCCGATATTTCTTCGAACTCATGCCCAGGGAATAAATACCGTTGCCTTCACGGGAAGGGATAACTATTTCACAACTGTCGTCTGCAAGAGGAATAAGACTGCCGCCGCTGGTCTGTTGCACGGCCAGGAAACTTTGTTTGAGAGCCCTGTTGAGTTGCACCAGTTGTTGCGGAGAAAGATAGTCATCCTTATAGGTCCACACGTCGAGCCGGGCCGTCTCAAAATCCACCAGGCTGGTATCCTTTGGCGGCCATACCGGTGCCAGCCCCAGGAACAGACGGCTGCCGTCCTTGCTGAAATAATTGGCGAAGTCGGCGCTGACAGTGAGTTGTTGCGTCTTCCCGGCCTTATCGGGTCCGGCGCCGTTGCCGACATACACCGGCAGGGATGGGAAATGTAAACCACCGCCCGCACCTGTCACCACTGCATTAATCCTATTGCGGTCCACGCGGACGACCGCGCTGTCCATACCCGGCTTATAATACCACAGCCGGTAGAATTTCACCAGGGCTTTGGATACACTGTCTCTTTCCGCCACAAAGGCCAGCTGGCGGCCTTCTTCATCAAGGGCATAGTTGCGGGCATCGTGAAACCCTTTCATGACGGTGTCTGCTTTATTTCTGCCGGGGCTAAGCCAAAGGATCGATGCCTGGGACGTAGTATCCGTGTTGCGTTTCGAAGTCTCTACAACGAGGGTATTCCCTTTTTTGCTGAAATAATATTCGCTGGTGAGGGGGATCACTTTTGAATCTCCGCTGATAAGGTTGTGTAGTACCAGGTCTGTGGCACTGTCGGTATTTTTTTTAGCGCTGTCGGCCCCCTTTTTAGCGCTGTCGGCCAATGGTTTTTCCAAAAGATACGCCAGCCAGCCTCCTCCTTTTTCAGGTATCTTATACGACTTCACCCTGGGAACTTTAGTGAGGACATCTGTCCCTAATTGTATCCAGGCCAGCGTATCTTTAGGAGAAGATTCAGGGGTCTTTTTGCGGATGCGGGCTTCACGGCTGTCTTTGTAAAAAGGTTTAATATGGAACACCAGGAAACGGCTATCGAAGGTAATCGCGGCTGTTGCGCCACGAGGTATTTCTTTTGCATAGTCCCCAACTGTGGCCCGAATCACCAGACGGCCATCCCCTTCCTGGGGATTGATGGTATAGACCAGGTATTTGCCGTCCGGCGAAAGTAGTTTTTCACCGATACTTTCCCAATGGTCATAGACGGAAGGATCAAGCGGTTTTTTCTGACCCACGACGGCCAGGGCCGAAAACACCAGGAATAGGATACCAAAGAAAACTTTTTTCATGAAACAGCTGTTTGGTGGTATGTGACGAATTTAAAATAAACCAGCGATACAGCGGGAACAATCTCTGTTTAAAACTTTTCATTATATGAGTACAAAGATCTCTTTTAAAAAAGACTTTACCCTGGGCGGTGACCTTACGGTACGCCGTATGGGTTATGGCGCGATGCGTATTACCGGGGAAGGCATCTGGGGTCCGCCCAAAGATCGCACGGCAGCGATAAAGGTGCTGCAGCGGGCTGTTGAGCTGGGTGTCAATTTCATCGACACGGCGGACAGTTATGGACCCAATATCTCTGAAGAACTGATCGCTGAGGCGCTGCACCCCTACCCTGCCGGGCTGGTCATCGCCACCAAAGGAGGGTTTATCCGTACGGGTCCGGGCCAATGGCATATCAACGCGAAACCCGAACATTTAAAAATAGCTCTCGAAGGTAGTCTCGCCCGGCTGAAGATAGACCGCATCGATCTTTACCAGCTGCATCGTATAGACCCCACCGTTCCATTCGAAAAGACACTGGAATTCTTACAGGGTGTCCAGGAAGAAGGGCTGGTCAAACATATTGGTCTCTCAGAAGTGAGTGTGGAAGATATCGAAAAGGCAGAGGAATATGTCGACATAGTTTCTGTCCAGAATAAATACAGCCATGATTACCGCAAATGGGAGTCGGTGCTGGAATATTGCGAAGAGACGGGCAAGGCCTTCATCCCCTGGAACCCCATCAATGCAGGCAATATGAGCAATATGCAGAAGGTGGAAAACATAGCGAACAAGATAGGGGCTACCACACAGCAGTTAGCCCTGGCCTGGTTGCTTTACCATTCGCCGAACAATCTGCTCATTCCGGGCACGTCCAGCGTGAAACACCTGGAAGAGAATCTGGCGGCGGAAAATATCGCACTGACGGAGGATCTGCTGGAGCAACTGGAGGATTAGGACAAAATTTTTTTGATGTAGGCGTCAATGGCTTCAGGCTTGGTCACAGGTCCCCACCTTTTCACCGGCTTGCCATCCATATCGACAAGAAATTTTGTGAAATTCCATTTGATACGGCTGCCGAATAATCCGCCAAGTTTACGTTTTAGAAATTTATAGACGGGGTGAGCCCCGGGCCCATTGACATCGATCTTTTCAAAAAGAGGAAAAGTGACGCCAAAATTAATTTTGCAGGTCTGTTCCATGGTCTCGTTGGATTCAGGCTCCTGTTGTGAGAATTGGTTACAGGGGAATCCGAGGACGACGAGCCCCTGGTCTTTATATTGTTGATAGAGACGTTCCAGCCCCTCGAATTGGGGAGCCAGGCCGCACTTGGTGGCAGTGTTGACGATCAGCAGGGTCTTTCCTTTATACATGTCCATCCGGACGGGCTGTCCCTGGGGGTTGTTTGCGGTGAGCTGGTAGAATTCGCTGGCCATACACAAATGTAGTGCAAAAAGAAAACCCCGGTGGCTCCGGGGTTATATAAGAATTGGTACGCAATCGTCAGATATTCCAGGCAGGAGTGCTGCCTGATAAATAAAGATAGAGCATTTTATCGCATTGACATAGCAGCATAAAAATCTTTTTTACGCTATCGGAATTCATACGAACCGTCTGATTTTTTATGCATATACTTTTTATATAATGTATCTAATCTTTTCTTTTCGGTGGGCGGCGTATCGGTGCGCAGCGCAGCGTCTTTCATTTCAATGTAATGGAGACCCAGGGAATAACAGGCGCCGATCAGGACAATGCAAATGAGAGCCAGGATGCATTTATTAATGAGGTGTCTGAAGCTGCCATTGATGTCGTGGTCCGGAAAAAAGGACAGGCGCCATTGTTTGACGACGGCTTTGGGTTGTGCTTCGACGATGCTGGCGATGTGATCCATTTTATTGCCCGTGTCACAGCGGGCGGCGTCAAGCTGGGTTTTTACTGCCTCCTGCATACCGGCTATCGCGGTGCCGGTGAGTTCCTGGATAGCGGTGGTATCGGCCGGCGGAGCGATCACCTGTTGATCGGTCAGCTTTTGTTCGAAACCCGCGGTTGTGGTCTGCAGCTCCTTTACTGTAGTTTGCAGGGTTTTTAGACTTTGGTTGGACTCTTTCAGCTCGTCAAGGATCTCGTTGAGCACCGTACTGAATATTTCTTCGTTCATGCATTATTAATTTTAGAAATGATGAGAGATACGGTGACGGATGCGGGGTGTTTCGGGATCTTCCTGTTTGAGGGTCTGCTGTCGGATGGATTGTTGCCGGGTCAATCGCTGCTTGGGTTGTAGGACCGGTTGCTGCGACAGACGTAATTGCAATTCCTGTTTTTGTATTGCATTTTGTTGCAGGATGGCTTCTATCTTTTTCCAGGGGTAGCCGGCTTCATAGCCGCGAAAGAATACGTGCCGGTCCAATCTATAAGCCGTTCCTTTTTCATTTTTATAAACTTTGATTCCCTGGTCAACCATTTTCTTTTCGAACTCCGGATAGTCGCAGGCTGTTTCCAGCGTTGTCCGAAGGGTATCCCGAAGTCTGTCGAGCCGGATGTTTTTGCGAAGCATCAGCTTTTCTTCATTTGAGAGGCGGTCCGCGTGATTCACCGTGTGATTAAGGTGATAGCGATCTTCCAGTTCCCGGCGGAAGATGCTGAGTTTATAGATCGAAAAATGCCCCTTGGCCAGTTTCCGGTCGAATCCCACCCTGTTCGCAATGATATGAATGTGTTGATACGGCTTATCCTTATGCAAAATGGAGACATACTGATTCCGGTCGAATTCCAATACGCGGGCGCATTCCCTGGAGATATCAACCCACCTGCTTTTGCTGAATTCCTGATCGTCATGTCCGCTGAGACTGAGAACGATATGAAAAAGTGGTTTTGACACATTCTGATGGCGATCGGCCACTTCATTAAATTGCCGGATCAGCGCTGGCCTGTCACCGAAACATTGATTGTAATAAAGTATTTCGGCCCGATCCTTATACTCGGGTATTTTTTGTCCATCCTGGCCCAGGACCATCTTGTCCTGCAGACAGTAATTCAGGCGATCGTTAAAAGACACCTGGTTATAAATGCTGGATGTCATTGTAAATGGTTTTTGAGCTGCCGGGTCATCTCCCCGACATCGTGAATAATTTGTTTTACTTCGGCCCTATCCAGGGCATTAAGATCATCTCCGTCCAGCCTTTTACGGCTAAATGGCTCCAAAAGACCGCACAGGTGGAGTAAATGGCCTTTGAAAGCGAGGACTTCAGGGGCGAGGGTAGGATCTTTTTTGATCTTTCCTTCCAATACCACCCTGCGGACATATTCACTGCGAGTGACGCCGGCTTGTTTTGCACAACCTATCAGATAGCGCAACTCGATACTGGAGACCAGGACACGCAGATCTTTGTTTTTTCTGATTGAAGGATTTCTTAGCATAATAAAAAAGTTTGAGCAGGCAATATGGAGCCTTTTCCAAACTTTTCTGGTCATGGATACATCATGGATATACTGCAGATCCACTGTAGCTGAACGTCAGCGGCTTATGACGTCTTATAGAACGGCTTATGACGCCTTGTAGAAGAAGTCCGTCAGCGCCGCGATCAGTTTCGCCGTCACAGGATCATCGGGCCGCAGTTCGTCGTTACATTTGCCGATGGCTTTTTGGATGGTATTTACCTGTTTGTCCCTGAATTCGGGAAAATTACGCAGGATGGCGGCCAGGTCGGTATTGCTGAATTGTTTGAAAAGAAGCTGTGGTCTTTTCCCGGGAGCTGTAAGTTCTTTTAGCAGGATAAATACCTGTATCAGCCGGGAGAGATGCAGTTCATTAAAGAGTGTGATCGCACCGTAATGCGACCGGGTGATCTCGCTAAAGGCAGGCTCCAGCTGGCTCGTGAACCGCGCATCGATCAGCGCGTTGAGTGCCGTTTCCGTCGGCGCAGCGGCAAACAACAGCTTTTCCTGTTCGATGACCCATTCGTGGCAGGACTCCAGTACATCCCAGTAACGGCTGAACTTCTTTTTAGGCGACCGCCATTTCAGCCTGGAAGTCATTTCATATCGGAGGAAGCGCAGGAACTCCGCCTTATCCTCAAACAAGCGGTAATGAAAATCAAGAAAGCACGCAAGATCATGCCCGCTGTACCCAAAGAATTTGCGGGTCAGCTCGACCATATATACATTGAAGTAAGGCGGCTTCAGAAAGTACAAATAGTAGTCCGACACGTAACTCCCGATCTTATATTGAAAATAAGGGGTAAAATCGCGCCGCGGCCGCCACACAAGACTATCTAAACGAAAAACATACATCAGGAAACGGAAAAAGGCCCGGTCGTACAGCTTTTTAAACAATGACATGGTTCTCCAACAATTTGTGCCCTTCAAATTACCGAATGCGGGGATAAAAAAAGCGGCAAATCCCGTTTTTTTGCTTTCGCCGCAGTGTATGCGCAGGCGCCTTTGTCAAAAACAAAATAGAAATAGCAGCGACACGCCCGGATTCAGCGGGATCCTGCCGGTAAAAACTTCGGGGAGGTTGGTTTGGAAGGTCGTCCCTTTTACTTTGGGACGACCTTTTTTCCTGTTGTGGACCACCTATTTATTTACTGTGAAATGAACTTCTTCGGAATATTCGATTCGGCCGCCGGAAGATTCAGCATTTTTGTGATCGCCGGGTAACTCGCCGTTCTAATTTGTTGCTGCGTCATTCCTTTGAACGCTGTGACAGCTATAGAGCCCGGAATAACGATAAAACGGTAGTAGTAACCCGCGAAATTAAAGCCGGCTGAATGACTCGGCGCAGGCGGCGGGGACACGACAAATATACTCCCCACGTAGTAGGACTCCGTCAGCGCGGTCGCGGCATTATAAATGAACGAGTTTCCGTTGCCATCGACCCCTGATAAATACGTCAGTACCGTTCCGGAATTTATGATATCACTGGTGATCGCATTAGCAGGAAAATCCTGAGAGTAGGTAGTGTCCGAATTGATATCGATGTTTTCCGACATATTCATCGGCATCCAGTTGCTATAAAGCACGCTGTCTGGGCCCGGAGCACCGTCCGCACCGTCCGCACCGTTTGCGCCGTCCGCACCGGCAGGCCCTGCTGGACCGGCGGGACCAACTTCTTTGGAACAGCTTACGAGAACAACAATAGAGGCAAAAGCAAGAATGTAGAAAATCTGATTCTTTTTCATTTTTGATTTTTTTTGACAGTGAAAGATTAATACGGCTGATCGGAATGTTCAGCCAGCTATTTTAACTCGAAGGAGAGATAGAAAGGGAGGTCAGCTATTATTGAGACTAGCCCCGTTGATTGCCAGGGACTCAGACGTAGCGCCAATACAGGAATTGGCAAATAATATTCTCGCGTTTGTGGAGGGCGAATTGGATTTACTGCATGAAGACATAATAATAAGTCCAGCTCCTAGGAAAGGTTTAATCTTTTTCATGGGAATAAAACGGACAATATTTGTCCGCAGATAATCAGACTGATGAAGATCAATGAAGTAAAAATCCGACCCGTTAATGGAGTGTTAATGCGCTTATCTATCCGGTCGGTGGTCAAAATGAGCCCGGGTCTGTTTCGACATCACTCTAAAGTGTTTTTGTAGAAATGAATTAGGATGAAAAAATTTCTTTTCCTTAATATTGTCCCCATGCAAAAAAAATGGCTCCAGCCGCTGCTCCCCCATCTGATCGCGGGGATCGTTTTCCTGATCATCGCCGTCCTTTACTGCAAACCCGTTTTTGAACACAAGGTGCTGCAACAGGCCGACGTCACCCAGTGGAAGGCGATGGCCCAAAACTCGTTCGAGTACAAGGATAAACATCACACCTTTCCCCTGTGGACACAAAGTATGTTCAGCGGCATGCCGGCATATCAGATAGCCATGGATGCGCAAGTGCTCTCCCCGCAATATGTAGCCGGCTGGATACTGACACTGGGTCTTCCCAAACTGCCGGGCTTTTTCTTCCTGGCCTGCATCTGTTTTTATTTTCTTTCCCAGGTGCTGCGCGTGAATCCTTACATCGGCATCATCGGAGCCCTCGCCTTTGCCTACGCCACCTACAACCCTACAGCCCTCGTAGCCGGCCACGATACCAAGATGACGGCACTGGCCTATCTGCCGGCCTTCATCGGTGCGCAGTTATTGATCTACGAAAAGAAATACGCCTGGGGGGTAGCGCTCACAACACTCACGACCGCCCTGTTCATTGCCGCCAATCACCCACAGATCGTCTACTACGGGTTGATGATCTCGGGCTTTATGACCCTGGCCTATATCATCCGGTGGATCAGACAAAAAGAATTTCGCCACCTCCTCATCGCCGGCGCCCTGGTCCTCACCGGAAGCCTCATAGGAATTTTATGTAATGCCGTAGCCACCCTCACCACCTATGACTATGCGCCTGCATCCATCCGCGGCGGCAGCGCACTCGCGGTAGCCGGCGGCAATGTCTCCAACAGCGGGCTCAGCCAAAATTATGCCTTCAGCTATAGCATGTATAAGACCGAAGCTTTTGAATTGCTGGTACCCAAGATCTTTGGCGGCGGCGGGAATACAGAAGATATCACCGATGGCAAGTCAAAAGCATTGGATGCCCTGCAAAGTATGCCGCCAGAATTGGGACGCGCGCTGCAGCAATTCCTGGTCCTTTACTGGGGTGGGATTAACAACGACACGGGCGGCCCTGCCTATGCAGGCGCCATCATCTGCCTGCTGGCTTTCATCGGGTTTTTTGTGCTGGACAACAAACACAAATGGTGGATACTGGCAGTAAGTATACTAAGCATCATGATGAGCTGGGGAAGCTACTTCCCGGAATTCAACGGATTTCTGCTAAAGACGCTGCCCGGCTATAACAAATTCCGGGCGCCCAGCGTCATCATGGTCATTCCCAATTTCCTGCTTTGCGTCCTGGCCGTTCTAAGTCTGCAGCAATTACTGACCCTGCCGGCGACCACCCGCGAGGCCTTCTGGAAAAAATATAAAAAAGGGCTTTATTTCACCGGCGGTGTTTTTGCCGTCCTGCTGCTGTTGTATTTCAGCTTCGACTATACGTCCGTGTATGATAAAGACCTGGTGCGCCGGGCCGCAAATACACAGCCACAGGTGCTGGAGACGATACATGATTTTCTCGGCGCCTTACGACAGGACAGACAAGCGCTGTTCTTCAATGGCATCATTCGCAGCCTCCTCTTTATCGCAGCCGCAGCCGCCCTGGCGGGACTCCTGATCAAGGGGAGACTAAAGCCCTTATTAGCCATCGGGCTCATCGGCGCACTTTCTTTTATCGACCTGATGGCAATGGATGTCCAATATCTCAACTACGACCGCTTCAGGGATGAGGAGGAACAACAGACGCCTTTCACCCCCACCCCATCGGACCAGGCCGTCCTTCGTGACAGATCTTATTTCCGCGTGCTGGACCTTCGCAATGGATTGGATTACGCCCTTACCTATGGTTCATCCACCGCCTATTTCCATAAGACCATCGGCGGTTATCATCCTGCAAAACTGAGCATCTATAACGACCTCATCGAATATCAGCTGGGCAAATTCCCCAACTGTATGCCGGTGATCAATATGCTCAATACCAAATATATCTTTCAGCCTACGCAAGATGGACACGACTCGGTAATGGTCAACCCGGATGCCCTGGGGCCGGCCTGGTTCGTGCGGGCAGTAAAATATGGAAATACGCCAAAGGAGGTGATGGAAGGGCTGACAACATTGGACACAAAGGATACAGCGATTGTTTTCACCAACCAGGCTACGGAAGCCTTGAAGGCACTAAATGAAGCCAGGCCCGACACTGATATGACCAGGCGTAACGCCGGTATAGCCAGCCCCGATGCAGGCGACACGATCACCCTCCAAAAAAGCGATAACGATGAAATGATCTACCATAGCCAGACCGCCAAGACGCGTTTTGCCGTCTTCAGTGAAATATATTATGACAGGGGATGGCACGCCTATATCGATGAGAAGGAGACACCGGTGATGCAAACAAACTACGTGCTGCGCGGATTGGTGGTCCCCGCGGGAAAACATATCATACGGTTTACCTTCCATCCGAGATCTTACTATACGGGGATGACCCTGCAGCTGATGGCCAGTTTGGCGCTACTCGCACTGCTGATCGGCGCAGGAGTGTTAGAGAGAAGAAAAATCAATAAAATTACTAACTAAATCAATTTATTGTACTTTTATAAAAGAAAAGCCGGAGAAGTGGTGTGCATAACAATATTTGGATAAGTTAATTTTTGATGATCAAACACTTATACTTTTATTAATTTCTTCTTTTCCCCCCAAAACATCCTAATTTCGCACCTCTTTTACTTGTATTACACCCTGTTTGATTATGGTTATTTTAGTGTTTTTTCTCTGTCACTGGTTTCTGTCCCTATTTTCTCAGACATTTTTCCTGCACCGCTATGCTTCGCATAAGATGTTTAAAATGAATACTTTTTGGGAGAAGTTCTTTTACTCGCTGACCTTCGTTTCGCAAGGCTCCTCCTTTCTCAACCCGAGAGCCTACGCCATCCTCCACCGGATGCACCATGCATATAGCGACACAGAAAAAGACCCCCATTCCCCGCATTTTATCAAAGACGTCTGGGGCCTGATGATCAAGACGAAAAATATTTATCTCGACTATCTCCAATATAAAAAAGAACCCGAACCCGCCTTCCGCGACCGCTACCCCACCTGGAAAACAGTAGACCGCCTCAGCGACCTCTGGGTAACACGCATCGCATTCGGAGTCGGTTATACCGCCTTCTATGCCGTATTCGCCACACATTGGTGGATGTTCCTTTTGCTGCCCATCCACTATTTTATGGGACCCATACATGGCGCTATCGTCAACTGGTGCGGTCATAAATATGGCTATTCCAACTACGACAATCACGATCACAGCAAAAACTCCCTTCCCCTTGACTTTCTCATGATGGGCGAGCTGTTCCAGAATAACCACCACAAAAGCCCGAATGACGCCAATTTTGCAAAGAAATGGTTCGAATTGGACCCTACCTATCCCATCATGAGGATGCTGCACGCCCTGCGGATCATCCGACTGAGGAAGATGTAGGCCAACGATTTTCGTCTGATCATTCCTCTTTGAATCGGCTGAAAAAGACAAAGGCCAGCAGACACAACACCATTCCACAAACACCATTGAGACGAAGCCCCTGATCGTGACCGGGATCCTTTCCATACACGGTGAGAAAGGCAAATAATGCAATGCCCAGCGTCTGTCCCAATTTCACAAACAGGTATTTTACCGCAAAGAACATCCCCTCCCTGTTGTCACCTGTCCGCGCCGCATCATGCTGCGCAATCTCCGCCAGTATCGCATTCGGTAGTATTCCAAGGGAAGCCAGCGGAAAGGCTGCACCGATCAATAACGCATATATCTGAAGGTGAGCCGGCAATGGGAAACGGCCTAAGAAGTAGATCGCTATAAAAAGAACGCTCAGCAACGCAAAGGAGAACAGCACCACCGGCTTCTTACCCCAACGCGCCGCCAGCCAGTTGATCAAAGGATAAAAAACGAGAGATACCACCACCATCGTCGCCATCATCATCCCCCCCTCCGACTCCGGCAGCCTCAGCAACACCGTAACAAAATATAGCAATCCGCTGGAAATGATGCTAAGGGCCATATAATACGAAAAGTCGGAGATGAGGTAATACCGGAAATTCGGATTGGCAAACGTTTTCCTTATCGCAGTCCAGATACGCACAGGAGAAGGTTTGCCAACGGCATATTTCTTTTCGTCAATACAAAACACCGGGACGAGCAGGATCACCGCCGCGAAAGCGCAAATACCGCCGATGGTCATTTGCAGCGCTATCGCCCTGTCTGTTATATGAAAACCCGTCTGTACCGCATCGGCGAAATTATTCGCCAGCGACGACACTATGATCCCCAGTACAAAACCTACCTGCTGGAAAGAAGACAGCCGCACTTTTTCGGCCGGGGTCTTCGCCATCTCCGGCAACAACGCATTATAGGGTATGATATAGGTGGTTGCAGCAATAAAAAAAAGGATCATCGTAATCGCCAGCCACCAGGCGTTTTGCATACTCTCGGTTCTCTGCAGGGGATGAAAGGTCAAAAAACAAAAAGCCGCAGCCGGCAGGGCTGCCTTTTTCATAAAAGGAAGCCTTCGTCCTTTTGGGTTTTTGCTCTTGTCGCTCAGCGAAGCGATAAAGGGATCATACAAGGCATCGACCAGCCGGCCCGACGCCGCTATCACCGACAGAATATTGACTACTCCCCACAACAGGAGTTGCGGCACCAATGGGTTCAACCCCGCATTGGAAGGAGGCAGGTAATAAAAGGGCAGCATGACAATGATCGTATTGGTCAGAATACTCCACCCCATCATGCCTGCGGCATAAGCCAATTGTCTGCTGAACGGTAACTTTTCTGCTGGCATGAACAAATTTTATTTTTGCACGATCGCCGGCGCATTGCCGGACAGGATCGCCGGGGCATCGATAAGCAAGCCCCCTTTTGTCTCCTGCTGACCGGCAGCCTGCCAGGCCTTTCTGTCGACCCAGACCCTTATCTTCAATTTTTCAGCCAGGGCCCGGTTGGCCGTTTTTTCAAAAACAAGTTGACGGGTAACCGCTTCCGGTATCCAGGTGAAATAAGATGACGCAAATCCATATTCATCCCATGAGGACTGTACTCCATATTTTTTCCGTACTATGTCCTCCGGGGCACGGATATAATCTATCGTAATGACATTCGGATTATAGTTGCTGTCAATGAATGTTTTTAAAGCAACATATTCGTCAGTGGCAGGGCGAAGAAAAATATGCCGGAAATTATTCAAGGCAACGAGTGCAAGCAGTACACAGGTCAAGGTCAACAAAGACGATCTCAGTTGTTCATTTGGGATAACCCGCCATAAAGAGACAAAGACCCACAAAAAAACAGCCATATCTAATCCCAGCAGCGTCCTGTTAGAAGAGTGATCCTCATGCACCACCATCGAAGGAAGATAGATGAGGATAAAAGCAGCCAGCAGGGTAAGGGCATATATCAACCACCGCCGCAGATCTCTGCCGGCTGAACCCGACAGCCAAAAACAACTGGCCAGCAGACAGCCTCCCGCGACCATCAGGTAATAAATTCTGCCGGCAACAGATGTTTCCTGAACTACTGCATTAAAATAAAACGCGCCCGGCAAGCCTTTGGACAGAAGATAGAATGCCTTGTCCAGCGGGTCATTTGCGAGCGCTGTACGCTCCTGGGCATCAATGTGGTAGACGGCATGCAACCCTATCTTAAACAGAAAAAAATAGATCAGATAGATCGAAAAATACACCAGCAGCGGCATCCACATTTTCCGGCTGAAGGTCTGACGGGCGACGAAGCGCATAAAAAAAGGCAGCAGGTAACATCCAAACCCGTTTTGGTAAAAAAACAACGATACCAGCCCCAGCAATAACGCCGGGATCCATCCCCGCCGTTCATAGCGGTAGACAAGATAACCGGCCAACAGACCGCAGGTATTGGCAATGAACAGTTCCATACAGGCTGCCCATTGGATGGAAATGGCAAAGGGGAGACTGGTAGTCAGATAGAGCACGGCCCAAAAAGGCAGTTGCGGGGGCAAGTCTTCATCCCGCCTTATCTTACTGAGTATTTTATACCAGACAGGAATGGACAATAACCAGCCGCCCAGGGCAAACAGACGGAGATACCGTAGCTGCGCGATCGTATCGATTGCTCCATACATAGCCCGGAAAAGCCTATCGTTCAGAAACCGGCCCTGCGGAACGAACATCGCAAAAGACGGGTCCTTGCCGTATAACCATAATTGGAATACCTCATCCGTATAAAAATAGGTAGTGGTGAACAAGGGATAAAAGATCAGCAGGGGAATGAGCATTAAAAATCCGATCTTGTAATAGTCTGTTCTTTCCATAAAGACTAAAAATATACAATTATTTAACAGCCCACCCAACTTTATGTCATGAAAGCCATACTGATCACTAAAAAAGGAGGCCCCGAAGTACTGGAGATCCGGGAGGTGGAAAAACCAGTTCCGGCCCCGGGTGAAGTGCTTATCCGTGTTAAAGCGGCAGGCCTCAATCGCAGTGATATCTATTCCCGTAACAGCAGGGCGTATGGCAATGCTGATCCCGCGATACCAGGCCTGGAAGTGTCCGGCACCATCGAAGCGGTCGCCCCGGACACATCCTCCGACACCACCCGTTGGTCGCCGGGCGATGAAGTCTGCGCGCTGGTCACAGGCGACGGATATGCAGAATATGTGACCGTGCCCGCAGGACAGTGCCTGCCCATACCAGCCGGCTGGAGCCTGGAAGAAGCCGCCGGACTGCCGGAGACGGTTTTCACGGTCTGGTTGAACGCTTTTCGCACCGGCGGCCTGCACGCGGGACAAAATTTTTTGGTACATGGCGGCACCAGCGGCATCGGCACTACTGCTATTCAATTGGCGAACGCCATGGATATAAAAGTGTACACCACCGCCGGGACGGATGAAAAATGTCGCTGGTGCGAATCGCTCGGTGCAGTGAAAGCCATCAATTACAAGACACAGGATTTTGAAATTGAATTAAAAGACATCGGCATCGACGTCATTCTCGACATGACGGGAGGTGATTTCACCCTGAAGAACCTTCGCATACTACGGGAAGAAGGCCGGCTGATCTATATTAATGCAATGCGCGGCAAGGACGCGCTCATCGACATCCGGGAGATCATGAACAAGCGACTGATCATTACCGGCAGTATGCTCAAACCACGCGACGCGGCCTTCAAGACGCAGTTAGCCGCAGACATAGAAAAGCACATATGGCCGCTCATCGCCGAAGGAGCACTAAAACCCCTTATCTATAAAGTATTGCCGCTTGCGCAGGCAGGCGAGGCGCAGCAACTCATGGAAAGCGGCGAACACAGAGGTAAGATCCTCTTACGCGTGAGTTAGAGTAGTCGGCTCATGCTTCACCGGAAAATTAACCGAATTGGCGATAAAACAAAGTTTGTTCGCCTCATGATGCAGGCCCGTGGCCTTTTCTACCATAGCACCATCGGCAACTCTTACCACCGGCCTCAATATCACCTCCTTAAAAAACCCGCCGCCGTCAGCCGTCTCCTTCATTATGCCCTCTGCCGCATCCTGGTAATCGACCACTACCACGCCATTGACAGCGCAAAGATGCAGATACCATAACATATGACAGGAAGAAAGTGAGGCTACGAGCAATTCTTCGGGATTATACCGCTGAGGATCTCCGCGAAAGCTGGGGTCGGAAGAAGCAGGGATTTCGGGTTTGCCAGTCACTGATAAGACATGATCCCGGAGATAGGACCTGTAATCTGCCGTGCCTTTTCCCTGATTACCGATCCAGGTGAGCCGGGTTGTGTACTGATGCTCTTTTTCCATAGGCCCGTAAAGATACGGAAAAGCCCATAACCCTGTCTCACGGATCATCATCTAAAACTCCGCCTCGGACACCATCGGATATGTCACTCCATTGTCCAGCATATACACCTGGTTGGCTATTTCCGTCAGCGAATCCTTATGCGAAATGATCAGTATTCCCGCGTGCATACGATAGCGTTGCAGCACCGAGATGACAAATTGTTCCGTCGACGCATCCATGGCCGCAGTAGGCTCATCCAGCAATACCAACTGGGGTGAAGCAAAAAGACAACGCGCCAGGGCCAGCAGCTGCCGTTGCCCTCCGGACAAAGCCACGCCCCCCTCGCCCAGGATAGTGGCATAGGACTGAGGGAAATTTTCGAAATATCTGTCGAAACCATATTCCGCGCAAAAGCCGGCCAGACGATGGACATCGGCAGCAGGGTCGAGACAGATATTTGCCAGCAAGGTGCCGCTAAAGATAGCCGTGTCCTGGGGAACCACGCCGATCATCTCCCGCCAGGCCCAGGTGTCGACCGCCGCCAGCTCGCGGCCGTTACACCGGACCGATCCGCCCTCATAGGGATAAAACTTCTGCAACACCTGCAAAAGGGTACTTTTCCCCTGACCACTCTCACCCGCCAGCGCAATGATCTCCCCTTTTTTCAGTTCCAGCGAAATATCTTTTAGCAATAATTTTTTTCCAGGAAACCGGAAACCGATTTTTTCAATGATCAACTGGCGAAAGGGTTCCAATCCGCCCGCCCCTCCCGCAGTAGACGGCCCCGCAGTAGACGGCTGCCCCCCCCGCCGCAGGCCGGACGCCCCCGGCGGAGGCTCAAACTCGGGCTCCAGCATCGTAAACTCATACATCCTGTCCAGCGCCACTCCAGCCTCCTGCACCTGCAGGTTGGTCAGCGCCACCGATGCCACCGACTGCATCAACAGACCCGCCAGTTGAATGATGGCGATAAGACCGCCGGTATGAAGACCGCCATGAAACACTTTCAGCGAGGCCCAGCCGATGATGAGCAACAGGAATAAAGAGGTGACGATCTCGAGAAAAACGCCAAACCGGATGCGCGTCTTGCCCAGCCGTAGGATAGCATCCTGAAACGATTGAAAAAAAGCCGCTGCTGCAGTAGCAAAAAGTGGTTGTCTGTTCATAGCTTTAATGGTATGGATACCCCGGATGCTGTCTACGTAATTGCTCTCATTGCGCGCATGAGCAATCATCATTTCCTTTTGTCCCCGGATGATATCCCCTTCAAAATATTTTACAATGCCAAAAACGACGGGTATCATCAACAGACAACCCAGCGCGATCGGCCAGCTATAAATAAAAAGAAAGGTTAACGACACCACCAGCAACAAGCACTGGATGACCATATCACCCAAAATATAACTCACCGCCTGCTGGATACGGAGGGTATCTCCAAGACGTGCCGTGAGATCTCCCGTCTGCCGGTGATCAAAAAACGATTTGTTCAGATAAAGGATACTCCGAAAAAAATTACCGGTGATCCGGAGATTGAACCCGTATCCCTGACGGATGAGGAGATCCTGACGAAAAAAAAAAAATATGCCTTTTATTATTAATAAAAGCCCTAACGACCCCAGCCCCAAATACAGCGTAGAAAGATGACGGGCAGGGAGAATATGATCGATCAGTTGTTGTGAGAAAATGGCCGTGGAAAGATTGAGCAACGAACATATCGCACCCAGCGCAAGGGCGACATATAACAGATGGACGTCCTCATTCAAGGTCTGCCGCAGCCAGCGGAATTTTTTTTGCCGCTGCTGCTGCCATTGCGACAAACATTCACCCGGCTCCAATAACAGGAGCGTACGGCTGACCCATATCTCTTCGAGCTCGGCCGCAGACATACGAATAAGCCCCCTGGCCGGATCGCCGATAAGGACATCTCCTTCGCCGCGATCAGCCCCGCCGGAACCACGATCAGCCCCGCGACGAGCCCCACGGAAAGCACCGCGACGCCCCTCCGGCGAACCCTCCGGATAATACACGACATAATGCATCATGCCCCCATCGAGAGTAACATGCAGGATACAGGGATGTTTAATTCCTGTCAGATCCCCTGTATCCCTCGCCTGCAACCCCTGCGCCGCAAACCCGGACTGGACTACCGCCTGGTGAAGCCCCAGCAGCGTCGTGCCCTGACGGCCCGTGCCGCTCCATTCCCGGAGCTTTTCTAACGAAATATCGGCTTTATAATACTTCAGGATATTGCGCAGACAGGTAACGCCGCAATCATATTGGTCCTGTTGCAAATGAAAAGGGACGGACCGGCGTTTTTTTAGCAGACGGCCGAAAGGGACGGATCTTTTTGTCATGGTACGGTTGGATTATGGATTAAAAGTGATCGAGATAAAAGCAAACCCGATCATACAGCAGAATAACCCCAGCCCATAGCTGCCCAATACGAATACCAGCATCTCTTTAAAAGGCTGCCGCAAATAATATTGAAGACCTGTCGCCAACAACAGGAAATACCCCACCTGGAAAATATCCAATGTCTGCAAAGGATAAGCCATCCAGTTGGGCACAGCAGCGACAGGAAAAAGACTATACAGGGACAGCGGAGCAAAACTCATATACTGTCCCAGCGTCTCCACCTTGTGCGAGAAAGCCAGTAATAAAAGACGGATCAGGGTTCCTGCCACAAAAGCAGATTCGGCAAAAAGCACAATTCTAAATATCTGCCGAAGAGGTAATTTACGGGAGGTAAGCACGAGGCCGGCAAGTAAGCATAATGTCACCAATGTCATTTTTAAAAGAATGGCTACGGGAACCATCAGGTAACTCACCACAACCATGCGATGCTGCCCCTCCAGGAAAGCCGCCAGCTTATCCGGATTGACCTGCCCGGCGAGTGTATAAGTATATACCTTGTCGGTCAACACCTCCGATTGCAGATACCAGTTGAAGAAGAGGTAGATAAAGCAAAAACTGCCGAATACCATCCAGGCATTCGTCGCATAGAGCGACAAGCCTGAAAGATCATTCTTCTGTTCCGTCGCAGCCAGTTCAGTCATAAAAATGATTTGGTCGATGTGGTTTCAAAAAAGAACAGGATGATAAAACCTGCCGGGAATTATCATCCTGTTACTAAATGCCATTACAGTGCGGGCAAAGCGGGCAATTGTGGCAGCGAGAGATCGCTGACGTTGTAGCTGACAGATACGCCAAAACCCAGGCCAACGCCAAGGAGTGATCCCAGACCCATCGTGGAGATCAGCGTGGAGATCGGGAAGTTGATAGCGATGTTTCCGGTAGAGCCACCTTGAACCTTTTCCATAGCGGCAAAGTCTAAGCTTTTCATCTTTTTCTAGTTTTTTCAGAAGCACTGCAATAGCGCAGCGTAACGTAAAATTGCGAGTAAGCTATTGGATATCCTATCCATTATACTAATAGTTTATGCGTAATTTGTTTAATTTATTTCTCTTTTGGATAGGCGCCCATCGTATATTTCCTATACAAAAAACCTCCTGTTAATAAATCTGTCCTTGCTGATTTCACGTATCTGTCTAGCTGCTTTTTTAGGGTCTGATTAGTACACCAAGCCCCTTTTCCCCCTGTCAGGACATAAGTAATATACCGGATGCTCCTATCCGGCAGATCTAATTCATCCCTTATGACTGGACAAAAACTAAGACTGTTAAGAGAGTATCGTAATTATTCGCAAGTGTACATTGCCGACCAACTCGGCATCACGCAAAATGCCTATTCCCGAATTGAGAATAATCAGACCCGGCTCACTGCAGACAGGCTGGAGAAGCTCGCAGAGATTCTAAATGTACCCCTCCTTGAATTATTGTCGGAGAAAGAGCCGGTGATCCACTTCTCCGCATCCCCCTCCCAACCCCCATCCGTCAAGGACGAACACTGGAAAGAAATGATCGAGAATACCCGGCAATTATATGGACAGGTCATCTGCGGCAAAGACGAAAAGATCGCCCATCTCGAAAATGAGATCAGTTTCCTGCGTAAGGAAAAAGACAGGATCATGCACCTACTGGAAAAGCTGACCGACGGGATGCCGATGCTGTTTGGCGTTTCTTCGTAGATTTACGATACCGCCGGCCCAGCCAGATCATAAAACCCGTCACGGGCATGGAGGCAGCTATCAACGCCACTAAAAAATAAAGTATCTTACTTCCGATGCCCAGGGCGGCGATCCTGCCGGTGTGAAGATTGTAATTGCTTTTGGCGATATAATCGTAACCCGTGTATTGGCTGTACAATTCCGTCTTCAATACTTTACCGCTATACTGGTCGAAGACCAGGCTGTTCTGTCTGCGGGTGATCGCGTAGGGATAACGCATCAACACCCGGATGGCCCCCGTCGAGTCAGCCGGGGGAGCGATATAGGTTTCCGTAGCCCCCGGATATAATCCCGCCATATAACCATACGCTTTGTCAATGCCATATTTTTGTCGGGCCTCTCCCCGCACCGACTTCATCTTCTCCTCCTTTAACGGCGCCGGCGAACCCATAATAAACCCGGCAAATTGTTTCACCGAATCATATACCATGAACATACCCGTTAGGGAAATGACTAGCAGCACAAGCAGCGCATAAAAACCAAGAACGCTGTGCAGATCCCAGTTCAGACGCCGCCAGTTCTTCGCCCGGAAATTTATCCGCACCGCCTGTTTGAAAAATTTCTTCTGTCTGGGCCACCAGAGAATGAGCCCGCTGACACACATAATAAAAAAGATGAGCACATTGGCCTTGATGATGCCATTACCCACACTGCCCATCAACAGATGGGTATGAAGATCCAGCACCACGCTGTAAAAATCCCGGTTTTGTTTTTGTACGCCGATGATGGCCGAAGTATACGGATCGATAGATACTGTTATATTCTTCCGGCTGATAAACAGCACCGCCGCATCTTTTGCCTCTTTAAAACGGATATTGGTCACCTTTTCTTTGGGAAAATGTACCTTAAAAGTATCCGTCAGCTGTTTGAGAGGAAGACGCTGCTCCCCCACAGTCCTGACATGATAAAAATCATGCTGAAAGAATTCACGCCCCTCATCCTCGAAGACGAGTATCGCCGCGGCAATAGCTATCGTAAAAACAACCAGCCCGGAACTAAGTCCGAGCCAGAGGTGTAAAGTGCGAATAAGTTTCTTTAGTTTTCCTTTTTCTAACATGTCCTTTTCTTAAAATCTGAACGTAATATTTGCCGTCACCCGCGTCGGGTTCTGCGGCGCCAGCCGGTATGACCAATATTTTTCATTGGTCAGATTGTCGACCTTCACCCCTATGCGCCATGAAGGCTGGTCATAAAAGACAGTCGCATCCAGCACGGTATAGGAAGGAATGGCGAACGCAAAGGTAGCGGTATTCGTGTTAAAGAAGGAACTTCCATAATTACCCCCGACACCAACACCCATCCCCTTCATCTTTCCACTGACGATCCGGTAGCTCATCCAGAGATTGGCCAGATCGGCAGGGCCGGCACTCGCGGGTCTTAGCCCCTGCACGGTTTTATTCGCCTGCGTGTATTTGCTGTCGTTATGCGTATATCCGGCCACGATGTTGAACTCCGCGAAAGGATTGGCGATGATCTCCCCTTCAAAACCACGGCTCAGTTGGGTGCCATCCTGGATGGAATAGCCAGGGTGGTCGAGGTCATCCCGGGTGACATTCTTAACCCGGATGTCATAATAGCTAAATGTGGCGCTCACCCGATGCCTCAACAGGTCGACTTTAACCCCACTCTCCCACTGGTTGGCCTGTTGCGGTTTGAAAGAAGCTCCGTTGAAATCGGTGCCGCCCGTATTGCTAAAACCATTCATATAATTACCGAAAAGGGAAACTCTGTCTTTCACCAATTGATATACCGCTCCAAATTTGGGGGACAGGGCATTCTGGGTATAAGCGCCTGCCGTCGAATCCGCGCTGGGATAAAAGGTGCCTTTATTGTCGAAACGATCGGCCCGCAGACTTACCATCACATTCAATTTCTCCGTCAGATCGAGCACGTCGGAGAAATAAACGCCATAGGTGGTTTGATTGGTGAGATAGTTGACATGGGCATTGCGCGCTGCTGCGGAGTCTACCTTGTCGGAATTGAAATTATTATAGGCTGCACCGGGATGCTTGAAATTTATCGCCGGCATCGCCACAGTAGTATTGGTCCACTCGCTTTTTTGATTGTAAATATCCACTCCGGCTACCAGACGATTACGCAAACGGCCGATAAAGAAGTCGCCAACAAAATTCTGCTGGATATTGGTGCCATAGTAAGGAAAATCTTCGGGTTGCGTACTCTGTTGCAGGGTGCTGTCCGAGCGGCCGATCAATTGACTGACGTATCCATTGGTCGTCGAAAAGGTACGGGTGTACAAAGTCTGTAACTTCCATTGGGAAGACAACTGGTAATTGATCTGTCCAAAAATATTCAGCTGTCTTGTCGTATAGTCCAGGGTGTTGTTCATAAAGGACAATTTATAGCCCATTCCCAGATCCTTTATGTTATGCACCTTTCCCGTCGCAGACGGGGTATACCGGATAGGCGAAGTTGCATTGAAAGATGAGGCTTCCACATCCAGCAGAAAACTCAGCCGGTCGCTGGCTTTGTAAACAAAACTCGGCGCGATCATATAGCTGCGGGTAAAGCCCGCATCCTGAAATGATTTTTCGGTGTGCAGTGCGCCATTCATCCGGAACAACGCCGTCTTCTCATTGTTCAACGGCTGGTTGAGATCCAGCGTAAGCCGGTTGAGGTCAAAACTCCCCCCCGAGTATCCTATCTCTCCCCGGAAAGAGTCGAAAGGTTGTTTCGTGACCCTGTTGAACAACCCGCCAAAGGAGATCATACTGCTGTTAAAAAGCGTGCCCGAAGGCCCCTTTATCGCCTCCAGTCTTTCCAGGTTGGCCGGGTCGATATTGGTGTAGACGAATCCGGACACGCTGTTGCGCACGAGATTTTCCGTATTAAATCCTCTCGACAATAACGAACTGCGCCCCTGGTTGTAAACTATCGGAACACCGGCGCCGGGAATAGTCTTGAATGCGCTGTTGTAATCAGTGATCAGCTGTTCTTTCATCATCTCTTTGGTGACTACTGTATAGACCTGCGGGTTCTCCATGTTCTTCAAGGGCAACCTGGCGATATCGTCGGTCTCTTTTTTATTGAACTTGTTATAGCCGCTGGTGACGGTCACCTGGTCCAGCTGCTGCTCGGACACTTTTAATTGCAGGGTCAGAGCGGCAGGTTTATTGGTCTCCACGGTGACAGACCGGTTGATGGACTCATATCCGATAAAGCTGATCTCTATTTCATAGTTGCCGGGTGCCAGACGATGGAAAGAGAAATGACCATCGTCATCGGTCAGCGTACTCCGGTTGCTCCCCTTTAAAACGATGGTCACCCCGCCTGCTGGTTTCCCGTCCGCAGTCGTCAAAAGACCGGTAATTTGTGCTTCAGCAGAAAAATTAAAAATTAGTAATATGACCCATGCTACAATAGCGCCTTTCATTCCTTCAGATTTTGCGCAAAATTGACGTGTTACAACGATTTGTTAAAGACGGATTGGGAAAAGCGCTTACGCAAGACGGAAAATGTAAGGACGAGTCAGTAGTTTTGCGCACATATGGTAAAAATAGTAAGCAGTCTCCTTTGGCTAGGTCTTTTTTTCGGCGTTACAGCCGCCCCGGCGCAGCCCCCGTCCTTTACCGTTGTCCCGCTCGGCGTAAAGGGAGGATTGGATGAAAGCAATCTTTCCGCCTATATGGCAGCAGCGGCAGGCACCAATGATTATATCTGTCTCGACGCGGGAACCCTGTACAGCGGGATCAGGGCGGCAGTGGAGAACAACGTATTCCCGCCTCCGGTGAATACAGTCATGCGGAGATATATCAAGGGATATTTTATTTCACACCCGCACCTGGACCATGTAGCCGGGCTGATCATCAATTCTCCCGACGACAGCGCCAAAAATATTTATGGATTCCCGGCCTGTCTGAACGTATTAAAGGAAAAATACTTTTCCTGGCAGAGTTGGGCCAATTTTGCAGACGAGGGAGAAAAGCCCCTTTTAAAAAAGTATCATTATGTTCCCATGCAGCCGGGGCACGAAATGGCTGTCGAACACACGGCTTTATATGTCCAGGCCTGGCCCCTGAGTCACGGAGCGCCTTATGAAAGCGCAGCTTTCCTGGTACGCAGCAGTGGCCAGCCCGGCGCCGGGGATAATTATCTTTTGTACCTCGGAGACACCGGCGCCGACTCTATCGAACAGTCCGACAGACTGCATACGCTGTGGTTGGTAACGGGACCGCTGGTGAAGACGGGGCGTCTCAAAGCAATTTTCATCGAAGTGTCCTTTCCCAACGAACAGCCCGATAAGCTGCTGTTTGGCCACCTTACCCCCCGGCTGCTGATGCAGGAGATGAAGGCGCTGGAGCAGGTGGCAGGAAAGGATGCACTCAAAGGATTTCCCATCGTGATCACCCATCGAAAACCCAGCGGCGACCAGGAAGAAACCATCCGCAGACAATTGACGGCGGACAATCCCTTGCAGCTAAAACTCATTTTCCCCCAGCAAGGGAAAAAACTTGATTTTTAATGCCCCCGGTCTAACACCCTTTGGGTTAAAATAATACTATGATTGGTTAATATCCTGCTATCCCGGACTGAAAAAACATCGTTTTTTGAAGTAGGGGACTAATTTTTAACTTATTATCATGCTTAGTTGTTAATTAGTACGACCGGTCGATTTGCCCTATTATTGGAAGAGTATTCAGACAGTAAACAGCTAAGTTTGCAAGGTTATGCACTAACCACCGCCCCCGACGCCCACTAATCTACCAAAAAACACACACTGAGATTATGACAGAGAGAAAAACAAGCTCCACCAATTATCGCAACCAGTCTTTTCTGGAGGAAAAATGCAGCCTGAACGAGTTACTCGATCTCGTCAGCAAAAGATGGTTCAGCGATGTCCTGTTCTGCATACAGGAAGGAAACAACCGGTTCAAGTTGATCAAGGATGACCTGAAGTATATCAGCGATACCATTCTTTCAGACCGTCTTAAACTCCTGGAAAGATATAGCCTGATCACCCGCACGGACTACGACGAGATACCCCCCAAAGTAGAATATGCCCTGACGGAAAAAGGAGACGAGCTGGCCGAACTGCTGGAAAAAATGTGCGGCTTCAGCGACACACTCATGTCCGGTATGCTCGCCCGGAAAGTGAGTTAGCGGCAGCCGAAAACAGACCGTCAATCTATTTAGACCCTTAGGAATATTTTCTTTTTATAAAGAATATACAGAAAGATCCATTTCAACGCTAAAAAGCAAAACACCAGCGCCAGGGCATCCCAGGGCGCGGCAATGATCTGTCCCACCCAGTGAAAGAACCCGTCTGTCATAAATTTCCAGTTGATAAAGTGCGGAGACAGATAAATAAGGATCGAATTCATCCCGATGACGGAAAAGAAGAAAGCCCATTTCTTATACCCCATAACGTCGATGACATGATAGAACCCCGCCAGCAGCAGCAGGCTGATCCCTCCTACATTCAATACGAACGAGCTCGTCCAAAGATTTTTATTGATAGGAAAAACGATGTTCCAGACCAGCGCCAGCACCAGCGAAATAACCCCGGCCATCGCCAGCCGTCCTGCCTTGGCTGCGGGAGATATCGGGCTATTCTTCAGCAACTGGCCAGCCAGCACCCCCAGCAAGCCCGTTCCAATGGCAGGAATGGTGGACATGAGCCCCTCAGGGTCATGAATGCCAAGATACAACCGGCCCGGTATGATCGACCTGTCTATGTATGAAGCAAAGTTTCCGGGCATCGTAAGATCACCGGCAGGGTATCCGGGCGCTGACGTAAAGGATAACAATAACCAATATCCGATCAACAAACCCACAAACCAGATCATCTGGCCCCGTTGTTTCGTATACAGATAAATGATATTCGCAAACATATAAGCCAGCCCGATGCGGCCCAGTACGCTGCAAAAACGGATCTCTGCCAACGGGTGTATTTTAAGTCCGTTATTATATATGATGCCCAGCAATACCAGCGTGAGGCCCCGGCGAATAACACGCAGCAACAGCTTTTGCCGCGAGGTTCCCTTTTCAAGCTCACGACCGACGGAATAAGGGGTCGCTACCCCCGCAATAAAAAGGAATAAAGGGAAGATCAGATCATAAAAATGAAACCCGTTCCATTCCGGATGTTCAAACTGGTCGGACAGCGCTTTCCAGAATGGCGAGTTCGTGGCCTTGGCCATTGTATGGAAGATCTCTTCCCCACCCATGATCCAGAACATGTCAAATCCCCTGAGGGCATCCAGCGAATAAAGTCGTTGTGACGGCGTGGCTTGTGGCATAAGACCATGAATATAGGGAATTTAACAAACTATTTAAATACTGGCGCCGAATTTATCCTGCCTGGTATGGCTTACCCCAAATTGTAGAAAAAAGGCTCAGTCCAGGTCGTTTTTTGGACCACCCGGCCGATGGCAGGCTTATTGAACTGCTACCTCTGTCTTAGATATTTTTTCACTTAAAGCGAAAAATTATGAAGAAGATCATTCTGGGACTTTGTCTCATCACATCTACGGGCATCGTATTCGCAGGTACTCCCACGCATAAAATGACAGTTCCGGGTTCTGTTAAAGAATCCTTCCGCCGGGATTATCCGGATGCTCCCGTCGCACATTGGAAAATGGTCAATGGCAAATGGGAGACAAGCTTTCGTAAAATGGACGATCAGGACCATCAGCTGATGACCGCGTGTTATGACCCTAGGGGGCATCGCATAGACACCCGTATGGCCGTTGCGCAGAATACAGTACCCGACAAGGTAATGCGCCGGCTGAATGAAAAATATCCTGGTAGCTACAGGCATAACTTTACTAAGATCGACAGGGCCGGAAAACGCGATCTTTATGCCGTAAAGGTTAGGAAACAAGGGACTTACAGGACCTTATATATGGATAATAAAGGACATGAACGCGATTACGCCATCCGGTAAGTAATCTGGTCGTATTCCGATGGTAAATCATAAAGGGAAGCTATAGGCTCCCCTTTATTTTTTTTATCCTTGTTGGTCATGTCCAAACCCTAATTGAAAACCTTAATCATCTTATCATGCAAATCAAAGGCATTGAAGGCCTGAGCAAGCAGGAGATCAACACAGAATTACAGGCCGGCGGCAAATTTGTGCTTTACCGGTATACTATCTCCCTTCTGGTCGTTACGCTGCGACGCAGTTCGGACGTATATTTTGTCCGGTCGAACGAAAGGGCGGCCGTGAAGGGCCTGCCCTATACGATGCTGACCCTTATTATGGGCTGGTGGGGCATCCCCTGGGGACCGATCTATACCATCGGAAGCCTGGCGACCAACATGGGCGGCGGTAAAGACGTGACCTCCGAAATTTTGAATGCGGTAAATGCTTCCGCAAAGCCCTCTGCCTCCGCAGGAAGGTCCCCGGTTCCCGCAGCATAAGCATAATGTAGCAGCCAAAGGCATAATGAAAAAATGTAGGTGATTGTGGCGAATCACCTACATTTATCCTATGGAAAGAAAAGAGTTCTTATCAAAAACCTTATTGGCCGGCGGCTCGCTGCTGGCCGGCGGTTCACTCCGCGCAGGACAGCCAGCACAGGCCCCCTCAGCGGGTACCCCTTTCCGCCTCAATTACGGCATTCACGACGGGATGTTCAAGACACACGCCGGACCGGAATTTACCGACCAGATAAAGTTCGCTTATGAACAAGGATTCCGGGCCATCGAAGACAACGGCATGATGGACCGCCCGCCGGAACAACAAGCGCGTATCGGAGATACCCTCCGTCAGTTGGGGATGCAGATGGGCGTGTTCGTACTTAACTTCGACCACTGGCCGGTGAGCACTTCCCTGTGTTCGGGCGATAGCGCCTGGCGGGAAAAATTTCTTCACGCCTGCCGGGACGCAGTTGACGTAGCCAAACGCTGCAATGGGAAACTTATCACCGTAGTGCCCGGCAACTACGATCACAAACTGGCCATGGGGTACCAGACCTCATTCGTTATCGAAACTCTGCGCCGCGGTTGTGAGATATTGGAACCACATGGACTGGTCATGGCGCTGGAAGCACTCAGCGACACACCCGAGCTATTCCTCCGGCATCCCGATCAAACCTATATGATATGCGAAGCCGTAAACAGCCCCTCCTGTAAATACCTTTTCGATATGTATCACATGCAGCGCAACGAGGGGGATCTCATCCCGAATATCGACCGGGCATATAAACATATCGTTTATTTTCAGATCGGAGACAACCCCGGACGCAAAGAGCCGGGGACAGGAGAAATGAATTACCGGAATATCTTCCGGCACATCTATGAAAAAGGCTACAAGGGTGTATTAGGCATGGAGCACGGAATGGCGGGGACAGGTCTGGAAGGTGAAAACGCCTTGATAAAAGCCTATCGCGAAGCAGATAATTTTCTTTAAAAAAACAAACAACCGTCTACAACTATGTTCTCCTTTCGGTCACGCACCTTCTCCTTTTTGACCTTTTTGACCTTACTGACCCTGACCACACAAGCACAATCTACTGACAAAGCCCTGACCGACTCCATCAGCCAAATAGCAAAGGAAGCCCAGGGCAATGTCGGGGTCGACATCCTCGATATCGAAGCCAACAACGGAGTGTCCCTCCAGGGACACCAACATTTTCCCATGCTGAGTGTGTATAAATTTCCCCTGGCCTTGTACGTGCTCGACCAGGTGGACAAAGGGAAATTATCACTCGAAACTCCCATCGATATCCGAAAAGAAGACTGGCAGCGTATGTTCAGCCCCATGCTCAACAAATACCCCCAGGAACATTTTACGCTGACGCTGCGGGAAGTGCTGGCGCCAACGGTGAGCTCAAGCGACAACGTAGGATGTGACCTGTTGTTCCGGCTGGTCGGCGGTCCGGCAAAAGTGAACAAATATATCCACGACCTGGACGTGCCGGCGATAAATATCGTTTTCACCGAAATGCAAATGGCTGCCGACTGGAATAATCAATACCAGAACTGGTCCGAACCCGCAGCCATGGAGAAACTGTTACTCCTGTTCTATACCGGCAAGCTGCTCAGCCCTGCCAGCACAAAGCTCTTATTGCAATGGATGACCGAATCCACTTCCCCCAAACGGATACATGGATTAATGCCCGCCGGTACCATCGTTGCGCACAAGACCGGCAGCTCCAATACCAACGCAGCCGGAATTACAGCCGCCACCAACGACGTAGGCGTCGTTACCCTGGCCAACGGACACCATTTGATCGTCGTCCTGTATGTATCGGATGCAAAGACGGATCAGGCTACCCGCGAGGGGGTCATGTCAAGGATCGGACTGGCCGCCTACGATTATTACTCCAAAAAGTAACCCGGCCCCCCGTCACCCGACCTCCCGGCCCCAACTCCGGTCCCCCCCCAAAACCTGCCTGCAAGAAAAATTTGGTGGAATAAAAAAAGGCCGTAATTTTGCCTAACACTGTTACAAAAAGTAACGGAGGTAGAAAATGGGAATCACAGATCGAAAATTAAGGCAGAAAGAAGAGGTCCGGGCCAGCATCCTGGACACCGCCTGGGAAATGGTCGTCGCCGAAGGGTGGCAGTCCTTTTCCATCCGGAAAA
>Ga0105237_10000108_pt1 | contig 116481 bp, 113 predicted proteins | sample KBSC24metaG_FD_81520 | JGI IMG/M metagenome (GOLD analysis project Ga0105237, IMG submission 81520) | Corn rhizosphere microbial communities from Kellogg Biological Station, Michigan, USA - KBS C2-4 metaG | ecosystem: Host-associated > Plants > Roots > Rhizosphere > Soil | place: Michigan...
CCTCCACCGCCTGCGGCGCGCGCGAGGGCGGCAGCAGGTTGGCCTGGCCGCGCCGCGCGATGGCGCAGAACGCGACCAGGAAGGCGTAGCGGTCCTCGCACAGGTTCACCGCGGCGCTCGCCTCGGGCAGCAACGCGGCGACCTGTTCGACGTGGGCGAGGAACTGCGCCGCGCGCACCGCCACGCCGTGGCGCCAGGCCACGATGCGGCATGGATCCCCGGCGCGCAGCAGGGGCAGCACGGCTTGCGCCGATTCACGCTCCAGGCTGTCGTGGACGATGGCCAAGTGTTGCTGCTCTCCCAGGTTGGCGGCCACCAGCGGCCGCGCTGCGCCCCGCCCATGCGAGGGTGGCGTCCGGATGCTAGGGGTTCCCCTTGCTCGCGCTGCTGAATCGCGCTCGCCAGTCGCAGTCGCGATTCACCGGCGAGTCAGGCGCGGATGATAGCGCCGGTGAGTGCATCGCGGATGGTGGTGGGGCGGTCCTGCGCGCCCAGCGGGGCGTCGAGCAGGCCGGCCAGCGTGTCGCCGAAGTAGTCGCGCACGGTCTGTGCGCTCTTCGCGGGCGGCCTACCGTGCGGGTTCGCGCTGGTGGAAACCAGTGCGCCGCCATACGCGCGGCACAGCGCGGCAGCGGGTTCGTGGGCGGTGACGCGCAGTGCGATGCCCGCGTGTGCACCGACCACCCAGTCGGGCACGGCGGCGCTGCGCGGGAAGATCCAGGTGTGCGGGCCGGGCCAGCTGGCGCGCACTTCGTCCAGCACCGTGTCGGGCACCTTGCTGAAGTCGATGTAGCGCTCGACCTGGGCGAAGTCGGCGGCGATCAGCAGTACGCCCTGGGTGGCGGGACGCTGCTTGAGCGCGAAGATCTGGTCGAACGCCGCGCGGTCGTGCGGGTCGCAACCCAGGCCGTAGACCGCCTCGGTGGGATAGGCCAGCACGCCGCCCGCGCGCAGCAGCGCGGCGGCGGCGGCGAGTTCGGCCAAGGTGAAGGTTTGCGGCATCGGGTCAGTGATCCACGGGCGCCATGCCCATGGGGGTGCGGCAGCCGGATGCATGGGGCTGGCGCAGGTCGGGCCGTAGGTCGGGCTTCAGCCCGACTTGTTCCGTGTGTCGGGCTGAAGCCCGACCTACGGGCATTGCCGCTCTCCGGCCGGCAGCGGGCAACCGCAGAGGCCGCAGCATGTCGCACATCAGGCGGGCGTCTTCTTCGCGGCGACCTTCTTCGCTGCAGCCTTCTTCGCTGCAGCCTTCTTGGTCGCGGTTTTCTTGGTGGCCGTCTTCTTCGCCGGCGCCTTCTTGGCGGCGGCCTTCTTCACCGCCGTCTTCTTCGCAGCCGGCTCCTTCTTCGCCGCGGTCTTTTTCACGGCGGCGGTCTTCTTGCCGAAGCGGCCGCCCTTCTTCACCGGTGCGGCGGCGAGCAGCTCCAGGCACTGCGCCTCGGTGAGTTCCTTGGGCTCCTGGTCCTTGGGGATGCGCGCGTTCTTCTCGCCGTCGGTGATGTAGGGGCCGTAGCGGCCGTTGAGCACCTGCACGCCGTTGCCGAAGTCCGCGATCACGCGGTTCGCGAGCAGGGTGAGTTTCTCTTCCACCAGCTGCATCGCGCGCGGCAGTTCGATGGTGTAGGGATCGTCCTCGGGCTTGAGCGAAGCGTAGGTGCCGCCCTGTTTCACGAACGGGCCGAAGCGGCCGATGCCCACGCTCACCTCGTCGCCGTTCGGCGCGGCGCCCAGCTGGCGCGGCAGCTTGAACAGCTCCAGCGCCTCGGCCAGCGTGATGGTGTGCATGCTCTGGCCGGGGCGCAGCGAAGCGAATTGCAGCTTCTCGTCCGAGTCCTTGTCGCCGATCGCGGCATACGGTCCGAAGCGGCCCAGGCGCACGAACACCGGCTTGCCGCTCTTGGGATCGGTGCCCAGCTCGCGCGCACCGGTGGCCTCGCTGCGGTCCACCGATTCGGTCTTCTCGTCCACCTGCTGCTTGAACGGCTGCCAGAAGCGCTGCATCAGCGGCACCCAGGCTTCCTCGCCGCGGCTCACCGCGTCGAGCTCGTCTTCCAGCTTGGCGGTGAAGTCGTAGTCCACGTAGCGGCTGAAGTGCTGGGCGAGGAACTTGCCCACCGCGCGGCCGATGTCGGTGGGCTTGAAGCGGCGGCTGTCGAGCAGCACGTATTCGCGGTTCAGCAGCACCTGGATGATGCTGGCGTAGGTGGACGGACGGCCGATGCCGTATTCCTCCAGCGCCTTCACCAGCGAGGCTTCCGAATAGCGCGGCGGCGGCTCGGTGAAGTGCTGGTCAGTCTGGACGTCCTTCAGCGGCACGTCCTCGCCCTTTTCCAGCCGCGGCAGGCGGCGGCCTTCGTCCTCGTCGTCCGCGTTCTTCTGGTCGCGACCTTCCTCGTAGACGGCGAGGAAGCCCGGATCGACCACGGTGGTGCCGGTGGCGCGGAACGCGGCGGGACCGCCCGCGGCATGCGGCAGCTCGAAGTCCACCGACACGGTGTTCAGCGTGGCGTGGAGCATCTGGCAGGCCACGGTGCGCTTCCAGATCAGCTCGTACAGCTTGCGCTGCTCGTCGTTGAGGTAAGCCGATACTTCGCGCGGCGTGCGCATGGCGGAGGTGGGGCGGATCGCCTCATGCGCCTCCTGCGCGTTCTTGCTCTTGGCCTTGTAGAACTGCGGTCCGTCGGGCAGCGCCTTGTGGCCGTAGTCGCGGGCGATCAGCGCGCGCAGCTCGGCCAGCGCGTCGTCGGCCAGCGCCACCGAGTCGGTACGCATGTAGCTGATGAGGCCCACGTTGCCCTCGCTGCCGAGGCTCACGCCTTCGTACAGGCCCTGCGCCACCTTCATCGTGCGGCTGGTGGTGAAGCCGAGCTTGCGCGCGGCCTCCTGCTGCAGGGTGGAGGTGGTGAATGGCGGCGCGGGGCGACGCTTGCGCTCCTTGCTGCCCACCTCGGCCACGGTGAGGCGGCCGTGCGCGGCTTCCTTCAGCGCGTTGCGCGCGGCGTGCGCATCGTGTTCGTTGGTGAGGTCGAACTGCTCGAACTTCTTGCCGTTGAGTTTGGTGAGCCTGGCGCTGAATTCGCCGTCGGCGTGGCGCAGTTGCGCTTCCACCGTCCAGTATTCGCGCGCCTTGAACGCCTCGATCTCCTCCTCGCGCTCCACGATCATGCGCAGCGCGGGCGACTGCACGCGGCCGGCGGAGAGGCCGCGCTGCACCTTGCGCCACAACACCGGCGACAGGTTGAAGCCGACCAGGTAGTCCAGCGCACGGCGCGCCTGCTGCGCGTCCACCATGTCCAGCGACAGCTCGCGCGGCGCGGCCACCGCGGCCTTGATCGCCTTCGGCGTGATCTCGGAGAACACCACGCGGTGCAGCTGCTTGCCCTTGGTGAGGCCGCGGTCCTTGAGGATCTCGCTGATGTGCCAGCTGATCGCCTCCCCTTCGCGATCCAAGTCGGTCGCGAGGTAGATGTCGTCGGCCAGCTTGGCCGCCTTGGCGATCGCATCGACGTGCTTCTCGTTGCGCTCGATCACCTCGTACTTCATGGCGAAGCCGTGGTCCGGATCGACCGCGCCCTCCTTGGGCTTCAGGTCGCGCACATGGCCGTAGGAAGCAAGGACCTGGAAGTCCTTGCCGAGGTATTTGTTAATCGTCTTGGCCTTGGCGGGCGACTCGACGATGAGCAGGTTCTTGGCCATGAATCTCTGATTGGGTGGTGTGGTGATTCATGCCGCAGTGCGACATGTCTATATATTAGTGAGACCACGCCGGCCGGCAGACTGTCAAGCCGGGCGGCGTGAAAGCGCGCCGTGGCGCGGGTTTCGGGGCACCGACTACCCCGGCATGCACTGGTAGCGGTTGCCCGGCAGGCCGGCCACGCGCCCCTCCAGCTCCAGCATCAGCAGCATCGAGGACAGCGCCGCCGCGGCCAGCCCGCTGCGCCGCACCAGCTCGTCCAAGGTGGCCGGGTCGTGGCCCAGTGCATCGAGCAGGCGGCGGTAGTCCGGGTCGTCGCGCCAGCCGCCGTCGCGGGCTGGTGACGGGGCATCGGGCCGGGCCAGCCGCTCGGCCAGCTCCACCCCCAGCGCACGCGCCGCCGGGGCCAGCGCCTCGATCACCTCGGCCGGCTCCTCGACCAGCCGGGCGCCATCGCGGATCAGCCGGTGGCAGCCGCGCGCCAGCGGGTTGGCGATGGAGCCGGGCAGTGCGAACACCTCGCGGCCCTGCTCGCCGGCCAGCCGCGCGGTGATCAGCGAGCCGGACTGCAGGCCCGCCTCCACCACCACGGTGCCCAGTGCCAGCCCCGAGATGAGGCGGTTGCGGCGCGGGAAGTGGTCGGCGCGCGCCGCGGTGCCGGGTGGGAACTCGCTGACCACGGCGCCCTGCGCCGCGATCCGCTGCGCCAGCGCGTGGTGCTTGCGCGGGTAGACCCGGTCCGGCCCGGTGCCGACCACTGCGACGGTGGCGCAGCCCGCATCCAGCGCGGCCGCGTGGGCGGCGCCGTCGATGCCATCGGCCATGCCGCTGGTCACCGTGAAACCGGCCAGCGCCAGCGCGCGGGCGAAGCGGCGCGCGTGTTCCAGCCCCGCCGGGCTGGCGCCGCGCGCGCCCACGATGGCCACCTGTGGATGCAGCAGCAGGCCGGCGTCGCCGGCCACGAACAGCGCGGCGGGCGGCTGCGGGATGGTTTCCAGCAGCGGCGGGAAATCCGCCTCGGTGCAGCGCAGCAGGCGATGGCCGGGTTCGGCCAGCCACGCGAGGTCGGCGGCGAGGCGCACCTCGTCGGGGGCGTCCAGCCACGCGGCGGCGCCCTCGTCCAGCGCGGCGGCCTGCCGGCGCAGCCGCGCCAGCGCGGCATCGATGCGGCCGTCGGCCGCGGCCAGCGCCTCGCGCAGGCCGCCTTGGCCCAGGCCCGGAGTGCGCAGGACGGTGAGCCAGGCGCGCAGTTCTTCCGTTTCGTCCATCACCGCAGTGTACGCAGTCGGCTCCAACAAAAACGGCGCGGACTGAGCCGCGCCGTCGTGTCGGTCGATGCCTATGTGAACCTTATTCCGGCAGGCGCAGCTTGTCGCCCTTCTTCACCGGACGCAGGCCGTCCATCACCAGGCCGTAGCTGACGTTGTCGAAGGTGCGGAACACCATCACGTGGCCGATGTATTCCTCCGGCAGGGTCACCCGCTTGCCCACAGCACGGTTCCAGCTGTTGCTGGCCACGTCGTCGTGGATGTTCTCGCCGGGCTGCCAGATCGCGAAGGTGGTGCCGTTGTCCACGCCGTCCTTCGAGCCCACCGACAGCGCCACCACCTGGTGCGGCCCCACCGCGTCCATCGCGTCGGTGAACGCGATCACGCGGCCGTCCTTGGGCTGGTCCTTCGGCGGATGCGGGTAGAAGTACGGGTCGTACGGGTTGTCGTCCACCGGCATGATGCGGTCGCCGCTGCGCACTTCCTGGGTGGAATCGAGCAGCAGCAGGGTGGACGGATCGCCGGTGCGCAGCGTCTCGGCGGTGCCGATCACCTTCACCTCGACGCCCATGTCGCGGCCGCGGCGATAGTGGCCGGAGCCGTTGTCGAAGTCCTCTTCCCACGGCGACTTCACCATCGCCGCGTTCGCGTACAGCTCGTCGCCGAACACCGCGCTGCCGCTGGAGCCGTCGTCGAAACCGCGGAACACGTGCTCGGGCCGCACGATCGCCCAGCGCTGGCCGGGCTGGCTGTCGAGGCCGCGCACGTAGAGGTTCTGGCCCGAGGTGGCGCGCAGCTGGTTCTCTTCCACGCCCACCACGTAGGGGGCCTTGCTGACTGCGCTGGAATCCATCACGCGCAGGTCCTTCAGGAAGGTCTTCAGCGCGTCCAGCGGGATCGCCGGCACCGCCTCGCCTTCGCGGTGCATGCTGGGCGTCAGCTTCAGCGCGGGACCGTTGATGAAGGACAGGTTGAGCACGTCGCCCGGGTAGATCAGGTGCGGGTTCTTCACCTGCGGATTGGCCTGCCAGATCTCCGGCCACAGCCACGGCTTGACCAGGAATTTCGCCGAAATGCCCCACAGCGTGTCGCCGCGGCGCACCGTGTACGAATCGGGATGGTTGCTGCGCAGCTGCGCGGCGCCGGCGGCACACACCGCTGCCGCGACCATGGTGCCGGCCAGCACCGTGAAGGCTTTCTTGAACATTGGTGGGAATCCCCCTCCCCGCAGTGAGAGCGAGTGTAACCGAAGCATTAAGCGGTGCAATCGGCACCGGGTCGCAGAATCCATGGCCGCCGTGGAGACGCTGCCGTCGGCTCCTCCACGCCGGTGGCGTACTACAATGACGGCATGTCCTTGCTCACCATCCTCGAATTCCCCGATCCCCGCCTGCGCACCCGGGCCGCGCCGGTCGGCGTGTTCGACGCAAAACTCCGGCAGTTCGTCGCCGACCTGTTCGAGACCATGTACGCCGCCAACGGCGTGGGCCTCGCCGCCACCCAAGTCAACGTGCACCAGCAGGTACTGGTGATCGACATGAGCGACGAGCGCAACCAGCCGCTGGTGCTGATCAATGCCGAGATCGTCGAGAAGGACGGCGCCCAGGTCTACCAGGAGGGTTGCCTGTCCTTCCCCGGCGTCTACGCCGACGTCACCCGCGCGCTGAAGGTGAAGGTGAAGGCCCGCGACGTGGACGGCAAGGAATTCATCTACGAGGCCGAGGGTCCGCTGGCGGTGGCCGTGCAGCACGAGCTGGACCACCTCGCCGGCAAGGTGTTCGTGGACTACCTCTCGCCGCTGAAGCGCTCGCTGCTGCTCAAGCGCCTGGAGAAGCAGCGCAAGCAGGCGGCCAGCGCTTGAGCATGCGGGTCGTCTTCGCCGGCACGCCCGAATTTTCCGTCCCCTGCCTCGAAGCCTGCCGCGGGAGCGGCGCCGACGTGGTGGCCGTCTACACCCAGCCCGATCGCCCCGCCGGCCGCGGCCGCAAGCTCGCGCCCAGTCCCGTGAAGCAGGCCGCGCTCGCCGCCGGCATCGCGGTGGAGCAGCCCGAGTCACTGAAGGGCGCCGAGGCGCAGGCTGCGCTGGCCGCGTATCGACCCGACCTGATGGTGGTGGTGGCCTACGGCCTGATCCTGCCGCGCAAGGTGCTGGCGATCCCGCGCCTGGGCTGCTGGAACGTGCACGCCAGCCTGTTGCCGCGCTGGCGCGGCGCAGCGCCGATCCAGCGCGCCCTCCTCGCCGGCGACGCCGAGACGGGCGTGGATCTCATGCAGATGGAGGCCGGCCTGGACACCGGCCCGGTGCTGCTGGAGCGGCGCACGCCGATTTCGCGCGCGGACACCGGCGGTTCGCTGCACGACCGCCTCGCCGCACTCGGCGCGGAAGCACTGGCCGAAGGCCTGCGCCACGTGCTGGCCGGCAAGACGCTGGCCGCCACGCCGCAGGCCGCCGATGGCGTCGTCTACGCGCACAAGCTGGACAAGGCCGAGTCGGCGCTGGATTTCGCCCGACCGGCGATCGAACTGGAACGCCAGGTGCGCGCCTTCGACCCGTGGCCGGGCAGCGATGCGGAAATCGCCGGTGAGCGGGTGCGGGTCTGGGGCGCCACGGCCCTCGACCAGCGCCACGCCGCCGCGCCCGGCACCCTGCTCGCCGTCCACCGGGACGGTCTCGACCTCGCCTGCGCCGATGGCGTGCTGCGTGTCACCGCGATCCAGCGCGCCGGCGGCCGACGCATCAGCGCCGCTGACTACCTCAACGCACGCCCCGAACTGCGCGGGGCCCGCCCATGACCCGCGCCCGGCGCCCTCTCCCCCACGGGAAGAGGGCTGGGGTGAGGGGCGGGTACTCGCGGGAGCATCACCGGCTCGCCGCCCGGAAACCTGGGCCGCACGGTCCACGCCAGCCCGAACTTCATGGCAAGCCCCGTCCCTTCACCCCTACCCTCTCCCCACAGGGGAGAGGGAGTGAAGCGCGATGAATGCCGACGTCCGCGCGTTGGCCGCGCAGGCGCTGGCACAGGTGGCCCTTCGCGGCGTCTCGCTGCGCGAAGCGATGGAGCGCCACGCACAACGACTCCCCGATTCCCGCGATCGCGCCCTGCTCATGGCCCTGGTCAGCGACGGCGCGCGCTGGTGGCCGCGTTTCGACGCCGCGCTGGATCGCCTGCTGGAGCAGCCGCTGCGCAAGAAGGCGCCGGTGGTGCATGCGCTGCTGGTGCTCGGGCTGGTGCAGCTGGAGGTGCTGGAGCTGGCCGACTACGCCGCGGTGGCGGCGACGGTTGAGGCGGTGCGCGCGCTGAAGCGGCCGCAGTTCGCGGGTCTGGTGAACGCCGTGCTGCGGCGTTGGCAGCGCGAACGCGCCACGCATCTCGCCGCGCTCGATGCGCAACCGGAAACCCGCCACGCCCATCCGCGCTGGCTGGCCGAGGCGATCGCGCGCGACTGGCCGGCGCAGGCCGAGGCGGTGCTGGCGGCGGACAACCGCGAACCGCCGCTGATGCTGCGCGCGAACCGCCGCCACGGCACGCGCGGGGCACTGATCGAGCGCTTGCGCCTGGACGGCCAGACGGCCGAACCGCACAGCTGGCTGGCCGACGCCATCGTGCTGCCGCACAGCACCGACGTGACCCGCCTGCCCGGCTTCGACGACGGCGCCTTCGCGGTGCAGGACGGCGCCGCGCAAATCGCCGCCGACCTCGCCGACCTGCGCGGCGGCCTGCGCGTGCTCGACGCCTGCGCCGCACCGGGCGGCAAGGCCTGCCACCTGCTGGAACGCGCGGAGATCGACCTCACCGCGCTGGACTCCGCGCCGCCGCGCGTGGACCGCATCCGCCAGAACCTGCAGCGGCTGCGCCTGGATGCGCGCCTGCTGACCGGCGACGCGGGCTCGCCGAAGGCCTGGTGGAACCGCCAGCCGTTCGACCGCATCCTGATCGACGCACCGTGTTCGGCCACCGGCGTGCTGCGCCGGCGCCCCGACGTGCGCCTGCACCGCCGTGCCAGCGACATCGCCGCGCTGCAGGCGCAGCAGCGGCGCATCCTGGCCGCGTTGTGGCCGCTGCTGGCGCCGGGCGGCCGGCTGCTGTACATCACCTGCTCGCTGCTGCGCGCGGAGAATGAGGCGATCGTGGGCGAGCTGCTGGCGGCACAGCCGGACGCGCATGCTGTCGCGTTCGACCTGCCCGTGGGCCAAGCTGCCGCCATCGGCTGGCAGATCCTGCCCGGCGATGGCGACCTCGACGGCATGTACTATGCGGTGCTCGAAAAGCGCTGAATGCCGGAAGCTCCATGACTGTCCCCTCCCCCGCGTGCGGGGGAGGGTGCCGAAGGCGGGAGAGGGAGCGCGGCGGAGTCGCGCCGCTGTCATGCTTTCGATCCATCGAAAAGCACCCTCTCCAGCCCTTCGGGCAGCCTCTCCCGCCAGCGGGAGAGGCGAAAGCAAAAGCCTTCGCCCTCCTCACACTCCCTGAGCGTTCCATGTCTGCTCTTTCCAAGGCCACGCCGCAGGAACGCCGCCAGTTCTGGCTGTTTCTGCTGATCGCGCTGGTGATACTCGGCGCCGGCATCGGCCTGCGCGACCCCTGGCCCTCGGACGAACCGCGCTTCACGCTGGCGGCGAAGCAGATGGTCGAGAGCGGCGACTGGATGTTCCCGCACCGCGGCAGCGAGCTGTACGCGGACAAGCCGCCGATGCTGATGTGGGCCGAGGCGGCCAGCTTCGAACTGGTGCGCTGGTGGCGGCTGGCCTTCATGCTGCCCTCGCTGCTGGCGGGGTTGGGCACGCTGCTGCTGGTCTACGACCTCGGCCGCCGGCTGTGGAACCGCCGCACCGGCCTGTACGCCGCGGGCGGCCTGCTGCTGGCGTTCCAGTTCGTCTACCAGAGCCAGCGCGCGCAGATCGATCCCTTGGTGGTGTTCTTCATCACCGCGGCGAACTGGGGCCTGCTGCGCCACCTGCTGGCACCGCCCGACTCCGGCGCCAGGACGAACTGGCCGCTGTACTGGTTCGGCTGCTTCTGCGCGGGACTGGGCGTGATCACCAAGGGCGTGGGTTTCCTCGCCCTGCTGATATTGATTCCCTACGCCTGGGCCGCCTGGCGCGGCTGGGACGGCGTGGCGTGTCCCGGCCGCGGCGCATGGTGGCGCTGGCTGCTGGGCTTGGCGGCGGTGCTGGCGGCGATCGCGCTGTGGCTGCTGCCGATGCTGCTCACCGCGCAAGCGCGCGACGGCAATCCCGCCTACGCGGCCTACGTGCACGACATCCTGTTCAAGCAGACCGCGAAGCGCTATGCCAATGCATGGCACCACATCCACGCGTGGTGGTACTACCTGCCGATCCTGCTGTTCAGCTGGCTGCCGCTGTCCCTGCTCTATCCCGGCTGCCTGCCGCGCTGGTGGCAGCGGCTGAAGGCGCGCGACGCGCGCGTGCTGCTGCCGCTGGGCTGGGTGGTGCTGGTGCTGCTGTTCTTCAGCGCCTCGCCGGGCAAGCGCGACGTGTACATCCTGCCCGCGCTGCCGATGCTGGCGCTGGCCTGCGCGCCGTTCGTGGACGAGTTGTTGCCGAAGCGCTGGCTGCGCGTGGCGGGCCTGGTCTTCATCGCCGTGCTGGGCGCGGCGATGCTGGCGCTGGGCGGCTGGGCGCTGATCTCGCACGCACCGAAGGTGGCGCAGTTCGCCACCGACCGCGACCTCGCCGACGGCGGCGCCGCGCTGTGGTGGATGTGCGTGGTGCTGGGCTCGGTGCAGCTGGCGCTGGTCGCCGTGCTGCGCGTGCGCCGCGCCGTGTGGGCGGTGTGCGGCGGCATGGCCGCGCTGTGGTTGGCCTGGGGCTGCTGGGCGGTGCCGTTGCTCAACCCCTCCAGCTCCTCGTCTGCGCTGATGGCCGAGGTGCGCGGCCATCTCGGCCCCGGCGACCAGCTCGGTCTGGTGGCGTGGACCGAGCAGAACCTGTTGATGCTGGATCGTCCCGCTACCGACTTCGGCTTCAAGGTGCCGTGGCACACCCAGTTCGCCCGTGCGGTGCAATGGCAGGCGCAGGCACCGGCCACGCGCTGGCTGTTCGTGCAGCAGCCGGCGATGGGCGACTGCGTGGATCGTGCCAAGGCGATTTCTCTCGGCCATGCCAACCAGCGCGACTGGTGGATGTTCCGGGCCGATGCGCTGGTGCCGGGCTGCCTGCCGGGCGCCAAGGTGGACGAGTCGCTGGACGACGATCCTTCCGCCGACATGCAGGCGGGTCCGTGACGGATGCGCCGCGCATCCGGCTGCTCGGCCGCGACAACGGCGCAGGCCTCAGCCGCGACATGGCCCTGCTCGCCGCCGCGCTGGGCGAGGCCGGCGCGGCGGTGCACAGCTCGGCGCTGCCGCACCGTGGCCGTGTCGCGGAATGGCTGACGCGCCTGCGCCTGTCCAGCCGCGCACCCGCGTTCGACCTCAACCTGATGCTGGAACGCGTGCGCCCCGAGTTCGCGCCCGGCGCGCGGCGCAACGCGCTGATACCGAATCCGGAATACTTCCGCGCCCAGGATCGCGCCGCGCTGGATCGCATCGACATGGTGTGGGCCAAGACCCGCCACGCCGAGCGCCTGTTCGCGGCACTGGGCAAGCCCGTTCGCTACATCGGCTTCGCCAGTCCCGACCGCCGCGACCCTGCGGTGCCGCGCCGGCATGCGTTCTTCCATGGCCCCGGCCGCAGCGCCAACAAAGGCACGGCGGCACTGCTGCGGCTGTGGGCGGCGCACCCCGAATGGCCCGTGCTCACCGTGGCGTGGCGGCGCAAGCGGGTGGAGCTGGATGCGCTGCCCGCCAACGTGGTGCTGCTACGCGAGCATCTCGACGACGACACCTATCGCCGCCTGCAGAACGAACACCGCTTCCACCTCTGCCCCTCGCAGACCGAGGGCTACGGCCACTACCTGGTCGAGGCCATGAGCTGCGGCGCGGTGGTGCTGACGCTGGACGCCGAGCCGATGCACGAGCTGGTGACCGCCGAGCGCGGCGTGCTGGTGCCGGCGCACGCCACGGGCACGCAGGACCTGGCCACGCTGTACGGCTTCCGCGACGCGGACATGGTGCACGCGATCGAACGCTGCGCGGCGATGCCGCAGGCCGAGGCCGATGCGCTGGGCGCCGACGCGAGGGCGTGGTTCGAGTCCGAACGCGCCGCGTTTCCGGCGCGGCTGCGCACGGCGCTTGACGATATCCGGCGCTCTTGATGCGCCGTCTCGTTGCGTAAAGACACTGGATCCCGGATATCGCTACGCGATTCCGGGATGACGGACAACGCTCAACCGCCGTCGGATTCGAATTCCGCGAGATGAGCGTCGATGCCGTGCTCGCAGCGCACGATGCCTTCGGTGCGGGTGGCGTGGAACAGGCGGTTGTTGGGCAGGCTGAGGTCGTTGACGTCCGGCTGGGCGCGCGAGCTGTGCCACAGATGCACGGCCAGCGCGGCCCACTTCAGCGCGCGCCGGCGCAGGCCGGCGTTTTCCAGCCGCGCCACCAGTTCGCGATCCTCGGCGCCGTAGCCTTCCATGCGTTCGTCGAAGCCATTCACGCGCAGCAGGTCTTCGCGCCAGAAGCTCATGTTGCAGCTCATCACCCGGCCACCGTTGCGCGAACGCGCCTTCCAGCGCGCCAACTGCGGCTGGCGGAACGCATAGAGACGCTTGATGCCGTCGAATTCGTGGAAGTCCGCGCGCGACCACGGCGCGAACACCGGTGCGCCGCCCGCCAGCAGCTCCGCGCTTTCCTCGCGCGTGGCCTTGATCCGTCCGCCCTGCAGGAAGAAACCGCGCTCGGCCAGCATCAAATGATCGGCCACGAAATGCGGATGCAGCAGCATGTCGCCGTCGAGCAGGATCACGTAGTCGCCGCGGCTGGCGGCGATGCCGCGATTGCGCGCGCGCGCGGCGCGGAAGCCGCGGTCTTCCTGCCAAACGTGGCGCAGCGGTACCGGGAAGTCGCGCGCCATGCGTTCGACCAGCGCGCGGGTTTCCTCGCCCGAGCCGTCGTCGGCCACGATCACCTCGTCGGGCAGGCGCGTCTGCGCGGCGAGGCTGGCCAGCAGGCGCTCCAGTGCCGCGGGCCAGTTGTAGGTGAGCGCGACGACGCTGACCCTCATGGCCGGATCAGCGCCCACGCAGGCCGCGGGCCAGGATCGACAGCGCCCGCTCGATCCGCTTCCACCACGGCGAAGGACCGCGCAACGCGATGCCGGCGTAGCGGCGCGCCTCGGCCCAATCGGGGCGCTCGCGGGTCTTGAACTCGGCGCGGGCGAGATCCAGCACGTGCACATCCAGATGCATGCGCTCGGCGTAGAAGTTGATCAGGCAGCGCGAGCGGAACTGCGCGGGAAACTCGCGCATGCGTGCCTGCTCGTGCCACCAGCCGTTGCGGCCGTGGATGCGGTAGTCGACGTTGCCGGTGGGCAGGAAATACTTGCGCGCGCCGAGGAGGCTGGCGCCGAACACCAGGCAGTTGTCGGCGCTGATGCGCCAGTTCGCCACGAAGCCGGCGGGCAGGTCGAGCACGCGTTCGGCCAGCTTGCGCCGCAGCGCCAGCGCCGAAGTGGGCGCACCGTACCAGCGCGCGTACACCCAGGTGCCGAGCACGGTGTGGCCGAGATCGCAGGCCGCTTTCGCGTAGCCCTGCACGCCGGATTCGTTGCCGACCAGACGCACGTCGGAGAACACGAAGTCAACGTCCTTGCGTGCGGCGAACAGCGCGGCCACCTGCTTGAGGTGATCCGGCCCCCAGCGGTCGTCGGCGTCGAGGAAGCAGACCACCTCGCCGCTGGCCGCGGCGAGGCCGCGCTGGAACGCGGCGAGCTGGCCGCCGTTCTCGCCGCAGAGCAGCGTCACGCGTGCGTCGTGGCCGTAGCGCTCGCGCAGGTAGTCGGGCGAGCCGTCGCTGGAGCCGTCGTCGACCAGGATCACTTCCAGCGGCGCATGCGTCTGCGCCAGCGCACCGTCCACCGCTTCGGCGACGAAATCGCGGTAGTTGTAGTTGGTGACGACGACCGAGAACGCGGGCGCGGCGTCCACCTCAGGCCTCCAGCGTGCGGCGGAAGTAGGCGATGGTTTCCTTCAGGCCATCCTCCAGCGCCACCTTCGGCTGCCAGCCCAGCTTCTCCTGTGCCAGCGCGATGTCGGGCTGGCGCTGGCGCGGGTCGTCGGCCGGCAGCGGGCGGAACACCAGCTTCGAACGCCCGCCCACCAACGCGAGCACCTGCTCGGCCAGCTGCAGCATGCTGAACTCGCCGGGGTTGCCGATGTTCACCGGGCCGGTGAAGCCGCGCGGCGATTCCATCATGCGCACGAAGGCCTCGATCAGGTCGTCCACGTAGCAGAAGCTGCGCGTCTGGCTGCCGTCGCCGTAGATGGTGATGTCCTCGCCCTTGAGCGCCTGCACGATGAAGTTGCTCACCACGCGGCCGTCGTTGGGGTGCATGCGCGGGCCGTAGGTGTTGAAGATGCGCACCACCTTGATGTCGAGCGCGTGCTGGCGGTGGTAGTCGAAGAACAGCGTCTCGGCGCAGCGCTTGCCCTCGTCGTAGCACGAGCGCAGGCCGATCGGGTTGACCCGGCCCCAGTACTCCTCGCGCTGCGGGTGCACCTCCGGGTCGCCGTACACCTCGCTGGTGGAGGCCTGCAGGATGCGCGCCTTCACCCGCTTGGCCAGGCCCAGCATGTTGATCGCGCCGTGCACCGAGGTCTTGGTGGTCTGCACCGGGTCGTGCTGGTAATGCACCGGCGAGGCCGGGCAGGCCAGGTTGAAGATGCGCTCCACCTCCACGTACAGCGGGAAGGTGACGTCGTGGCGCAGCAGCTCGAAGTACGGGTGGTTGAGCAGGTGCGCCACGTTGCGCTTGCTGCCGGTGAAGAAGTTGTCCACGCACAACACGTCATGGCCGTCGGCCAGCAGGCGGTCGCACAGGTGCGAGCCGAGGAAGCCGGCACCGCCGGTCACCAGTACCTTGCGCATCATGGGTCGTTCCGGAACGCGAGGCGCCTAGTGTAAGCGAGCCGCGACGACCGCACGGCGACGCGCATCCAGCTCCAGCCACAGCGCCAGCGCCAGCGGCAGCCACACCAGCAGCCAGCCGGGACGCGGGCTGTCCAGCAGCTGCGGCATGTCGAACTGCAGCACCACGCTGGCGTACACCCACAGCACCAGCACCAGCCGGCCGGTCACCCGTTGCCGATGCCGCCAGCCCAGCCAGGCCGACGCCAGCCAGAGCGCAACCAGCAGCAGCAGGCCGGGCAGGCCCAGTTCGATCATGGTCTGGGTCAGCACGTTGTGGCTGTGCGTGTAGTCGGCCCCGGCCACCACCAGCGTGAACGGCGCATTCTGGCCCAGGCCCAGCCACGGGTGTTGCGCGATCAGGTGCATGGATTGCACGAAGAGCTGCGGCCGCAGCGAGCTGCCGCGTTCCACCAGCACCGGCAGCGGCCAGAAGCAGCTGGCCAGCACCACGACGAGGGCCAGGCCGGCCAGCCAGCGCGCGCCACGCCCTGCGTGCCACAGCGGAGCGAACATCGCGCACAAGGCCAGCGCCAGCCACACGCTGCGCGATCCGGTCAGCGCGATGAAGGCCAGCAGCACCGGCAGGGCCAGCCAGCGCAGCGCCGAAACGCGCCGGTCGGCGATCGGCAGCAAGGCCAGCCAGAGGCAGGCCGCGCCCATCACCGCCGCGGCGTAGTTCGCGGTCGCGATCACACCTTCGCCCACGATGCGGCCGTCCTCCGGCGGACGGTACAGGTAGTGCACGCAGTAGTAGCCCGCGAACAGCGCGACGCCCAGGCCTGCCAGCAACAGCAGGCGGTGCCCGCGCCGTTCGTCCTCGCCCAACCAGACCGGCCACGCCAGCACGAAGGCCAGCACGCTCAGCAGCCGGCTGAGCTCGTCGCCCGGATGCCGTGCGTGCGCCCACAGCAGGGACAGCGTGGCCCAGGCCAGCAGCAGCAGGAAGATCCGGAACGCCGGCAGCGGCAGCAACGCCTTCCAGGTCGCCGCCCGCAGCGTCAGCGCGAGGCACCAGGCCGGCAGGTACAACAGCACGATCAGGCTGCCCTGGTACAGCTTGCCCGGGTTGAACGATATCCCCGAGGGCATCGCCACCAGGCCGAGCATCATCCACACGATGCCTGCGCCCAGCACGCCCTGCCAGAACCCGCGGCGGCGCAGGAACAGCGGTACGGCGCCGATGTCGGCGCGCGGCTGCGGTGCGACCGGCAGGCTCTGCATCAGCGGTATGTTGTGCTTCTCGTGACCCATGGAACCTTCGGACATGGCGCGTGCGATCGCCACCGCACTCCCTTGCGCAGCGCGCAGCATAACCAATGGCGCATCCCGCAGGGTCAATACGCCGGCGAACGCGCCAGCGCATGATGACGATGACCGCATCATGCCTGTCGCCAGCTGAAACCCAGCCCACCAGTCGGCAGAGTGTGCAGAAGGCGTCAACGCGGCCACCCACGGAGACGCGCGCCGGCCCGCTAGAATCCCGCCATGCCCAGCCTGCCGATCACCCTCGCCGTCATCACCCGCAACGAGGCGGCCTGCATCGCACGCTGCCTGGACAGCGTGCCGTTCGCGGCGGAGAAGCTGGTGGTGGACTCGGGCAGCGACGACGGCACCGTGGCGATCGCACAGGCGCACGGCGCCCGCGTGGTGCACCAGGACTGGCTGGGCTTCGGCCCCCAGCGCAACTTCGCCACCACGCAGTGCGCGCACGACTGGATCCTGGTGCTGGACGCCGACGAATCCCTGTCCCCGGAACTCGCCGCCGAACTGGAACGCAAGCTGCCCGCACTGATGGCGGGCGGCGCCCCCGCCGCGTGGCTGCGCCGGCGCACGATCTACATGGGCCGGCCGATGCGCTGGTACCGCCCCAACGTGGGCGAGCAGCTGGCCCGGCTCTACCACCGCGGCCGTGCGCGCTGGAGCGATGCGCGGGTGCACGAGTCGCTGCGTTTCGAGGGCAAGGCACCCACCTTCGATGCGCCGTTCGACCACGCCAACAACCCCACCCTGGTGCACAAGCAGCTCAAGGTGCTGCGCTACGCCGAGCTGAAGTGCCGCGACTGGCGCGACAAGGGCAAGCCCGCGCGGATGTGGCAGGCGCCGTTCGTGTACCTGCTGGCCTTCCTCAAGGACTACGTGTTCCGGCTGGCCATGCTCGACGGCTGGCGCGGCTTCGTGATCGCGCAGACCGCGGCGAGCTACGCGCTGTACAAGCGCATGCGCTACTACGAGATGGTGGAAAACCCCGCGTCGGTCGCGGAGGCGGCCGACGCATTGGAAAAACACCGCATCGAGCATTGATGCCCCACGCGACTGCGCAGTTCGAAACTGCGGGCCTGCACGGCACGTTCGCCTCCTCTCCCCTTTGGGACGCGGGGAAGGGCCATGGATGGCCCTGCCTTGAGGAGCGAGGAAGAGGATTGAGGTGAGGGGGCCAAGGCTTGCCTCGTACTTGTCGAAGCGCACTTCGCCCTGATGCTAGGTCCTGGCAAGAACCACCCCTCACCCCAGCCCTCTCCCCGGCGGGGAGAGGGAGCAAAGTAAGCTAGGCCCTTCCTCCGCACACCCGACCTCCATGCCCAAGCACTACCTCCTCTACGGTTCCGAGCGCTACGCGCTGGCGATCCTGCGGCCGATCCAGGCGGCGATCCGCGCGCGCGGCGACGAGGCGGCATGGTTCTTCGACGGACCCGGCGCCGAGGATCTGCACGCCGACGAGCGCCTGCTGACAGTCGCGGAAGTGCGCGCCTGGAAACCCATCGCGGTGATCACCTCGTCCAACGCGGTGCCGCACTTCTTCCCTGGCGTGAAGGTGGAGACCTTCCACGGTTTCGACGCCGGCAAGCCGCGGCACATCTACGTGCGCGGCTTCTTCGACCTGTACTGCACCACCGGGCCGCGCGACACCGCGCAGTTCCAGGCGATCGCCGACCAGCTCGGCCACTTCAGCGTGATCGAGACCGGCTTCCCCAAGATCGACCCGTTCATGCGCGAGCTGGGCGGCGCGCTGCCGCCGGTGCGCACGCCGCCGGTGATCCTCTACCACTCCACCTTTTCGCCCTCGTGGAGCGCGGCGGAAACGCTGTACGAGGAAGTGCGTCGGCTGTCGCGCGACGGCCGCTGGCGCTGGATCGTCAGCTTCCATCCGAAGATGAATCCGGACACCGTGGCGAAGTTCAAGGCGCTGCAGAACGAGTACCTCACGTTCGCCGAGAACGACAACATCCTGGAACTGTTCGGCCAGGTGGACATGATGTGCTCGGACACCAGCTCCGCGCTCAACGAGTTCCTGCTCACCGGCAAGCCGGTGGTGACGTTCGACAACCGCCGCCCCGGCCCGCAGCTGATCGACATCCACGAGGCGAAGGATTTCGAGCCTGCGATCGAGCGCGCGCTGAGTCGGCCGCCGGAACTGATGGCGGCGATCCGCGCCTACGCCGACGCGATCCACCCGTATCGCGACGGCCGCTCCAGCGAGCGCATCCTCGACGCCATCGACCGCTTCATCGCCAAGGGTGGCCGCAACCGCCGCGCCAAACCGTGGAACCTGTGGCGCAAGCTGAAGATCCGCCGCCGCATCGGCTACTGGGGTCCGGCGCGCTGGCCGCGCTAACCTTGGTAGGAGCGGCTTCAGCCGCGATTGGCGACGATACGAATCGCGGCTGAAGCCGCTCCTACGCCGCCGCTGCGACCATGGCGGCTAGAATCCCGCCGTTCCCTCCCACGAGTTTCACCGTGACCCTGAACCCCTACCGCCGTTCCGAACACCTGCGCTCGCTCTGGCCGTGGCTGCCGCTGTGGGCGGTGGTGGCGCTGCTGGCGATCTTCGCGCACGGCCCGATGCCGCTGTATTCCACGCGCACGCTGGCGGTGGCGTGGGAGATGTGGAACCAGCACCACTGGCTGGTGCCCCACATCAACGGCGAGCCGTACAGCGAGAAGGCGCCGCTGCTGTTCTGGCTGATCCATGCCGGCTGGTTCGTGTTCGGCGTCGGCGACGGTTGGCCGCGCGTGCTGGAAGTGGGCTTCGGCGGCGCCGAGCTGGTGCTGATCTCGCTGCTGGCGCGGCGTCTGTTCCCCAGCCGCCCGTGGATGGCCAAGGCGGCGCCGTGGACGCTGCTGGCGCTGTCCTACGCCTTCCTGTTCGGCCTGCAGATCATGTACGACGTGCTGCTGGCGGTGTGGGCGCTGGGCGCGCTGCTGTGCCTGGCGCCCGGCGTGCGTCTCGACGAGCCGCGCTGGTGGCTGTTCGGCCTGTGCATCGGCTTCGGCCTGCTCACCAAGGGGCCGGTCATGCTGCTGCATGTCGCGTTCCCGTGGCTGCTCGGCCCGCTGTGGAGCGACTGGGCACGCACGCATCGCGCGCGCTGGTACGGCCGCGGCGTGCTGGCCACGCTGCTGGGCTTCGCCATGCTGCTGGCCTGGGCGCTGCCCGCGGGTTTTGCCGGCGGCGAGGCCTACATGCATCGGCTGTTCTTCAGCCAGACCGCGGCACGGGTGATCCACGGCGTGCAGACCGCCGAGCCGCTGCAGAGCCATGCGCGCCCCGTGCTGTGGTACGTGCTGATGCTGCCGCTGCTGCTGTTCCCGTTCATCGGCTGGCCGCGCGCCTGGGTGGCGCTGGCCGCGCTGCGCCGGCCGCTGGAACCGGGCCTGCGCTTCGCACTGTGCTGGGTGCTGCCGACCTTCCTGGTGTTCTCGCTGGTGCGCGGCAAGCAGCTGTATTATCTGCTGCCGGAACTGGCCGGCACGATGCTGCTGCTGTGCGGCGCGATCGCCACGCTGCGCGAACGCCGGCCGAAACTCGCCAACACCGGCTGGCTGGGCACCTGGCCGCTGGGCGTGGGCAGCCTCGCGTTCGCGCTGCTCTTGTTCGTGTTGCCCAACCTGGTGGCGGGCAACCACCTGCACGGCGAATGGCCCGACGCCTGCGCACCGTACAGCCGCTACTTCGCCGTGGTGTTCCTGCTGCTGGGCCTGCTCCTGCTGCTGCGTGGCCGCGGCGAGCTGCGCCGGCTGGCGGTGGCGGGGCTGGTCGGCACGTTGGCGCTCAATACCTTGTTCACCCTCACCATGTGGCCGCGCTACGAGCTGCGCCCCACTTCGCTGCTGCTGGGCGCGGCGGAACAAGCCGGCAAGGAAGTCGGCTATCTCGGCAACTACGAGGGCGAGTTTCATTTCCAGGGGCGGCTGATCCGGCCGATCGAGGAATTGCGCGACCCCAGGCAACTGGCCGCGTTCGCCCAGGCGCATCCCGACGGCCTGGTCGTGCAGCACCCCGAGAAACTCGATCCGCAGGCCCTGCGTTACGCGCTGCTGATCCAGCCGTTCCGCTCCTCGTGGCTGGTGGTATGGCCCGCCGCCACACTGCTCGACCTGCGCAACGGCAACACGCCGCCCGAGCCGGAGCAGCCGCCGCAGGTCTACACGGCCGACGGCGGGCGCTCGCGCACGCTGCCGTGAGCAGGGACGCGCTGATCGCCGGCCTGCGCAGCCAGTGCGGCGGCCCGCGCGACGGCGCGCTGCTGCGCTACGCACTGGGCAACGCGCTGCTGGAAGCGGGCGATGCCGCCGCAGCGATCGAGGAATTTCGCCACGCCCTGCGCTTCGACGCGCGCTATTCCGCGGCGTGGAAACTGCTGGGCAAGGCCTGCCTCGCCGCGGACGACCGCGCCGGCGCCGCCGAAGCATGGCGGCAAGGCATCGCCGTGGCGCAGGAGCGCGGCGACAAGCAGGCGGAGAAGGAGATGGTGGTGTTCCTGCGGCGGGCGGAGCGCTGACACGTGACGTGTCGGGATTCAGCCCGACATGCGCACGGCATGGACGATGGAATCAGCGCTTGCGCGCCCGCGACGCCCCCAGCTTCCGCGTCAGCGTGTTGCGCCCCACCCCCAGCGCCGCCGCCGCATGCTGGCGATGCCCGCCATGCGCGGCCAGCGCCGCCTCCAGCAGCACGCGATCCAGCGCTTCGCGGGCACGGGCATGGATGTCGGCCTCGTCGTCGGCCAAGGCGCGCGTGGCCCAGGCGCGCAAGGCATCAGTCCAGTCGCCCGCCGCGCTGGCCTGCGACGACGCGCCCAGGTCGGCGGGCAGGATCTCCGCACCCGGGGCGATCACCGCGAGACGGCGGCACAGGTTTTCCAGTTCGCGCACGTTGCCGGGGAAGTCGCGCTGGGCCAACACCTTCAGCGTGGCCTTGGCGAAACGCTTGGGCGACAGCTTCAGCTCCCGCGTCGCGGCCGCGAGGAAGTGTTGCGCCAGCAGCGGGATGTCCTCGCGGCGCTCGCGCAGCGCGGGCAAGGCGATGCGCACCACGTCGAGGCGGTGCTTGAGGTCGGCGCGGAACTGGCCGGCGGCCACTCGCGCGTCCAGATCCTGGTGGGTGGCGGCGACGATGCGCACGTCGCAGCGGATCAGCTCGCGTCCGCCAACGCGGTAGAACTCGCCGCCAGCAAGCACGCGCAGCAGGCGTGTCTGCAGCGCCAGCGGCATGTCGCCGATTTCGTCGAGGAACAGCGTGCCGCCCTCGGCCTGCTCGAAGCGGCCGGCCACGCGCCGCTGCGCGCCGGTGAAGGCGCCGGCCTCGTGGCCGAACAGCTCGCTCTCCAGCAGCTCGCTGGGGATCGCCGCAGTGTTGAGCGCCACGAACGGGCGCTCGCGCCGCGCGCTTTCCTCGTGCAGCGCGCGCGCCACCAGTTCCTTGCCGGTGCCGGTTTCGCCGGTGACCAGCACGTTGAGGTCGCTGGCGGCCACGCGGCCGATCAGGCGAAACACCTCGCGCATGGCCGCGCTCGCGCCCAGCAGCGCGTGGGTGGGCGTCGATGTGGCCGCCGACGGTGCTTCGGTCGACGCGCCGTCGGCCAGCGCGCGACGCACCGTGGCCACCGCCTGGTCGAGGTCGAACGGCTTGGCGAGATAGTCGGCCGCACCCGCGCGGTATGCCGCCGCGGTGGTCGCCACGTCGGTGTACGCGCTCATCACGATCACCGGGGCTATGCCCTTGGACTTCAGTTCCTCCAGCAACGCCAGCCCGCTCTCTCCGGGCATGCGCACGTCGGTCAGCAGCAGTGCGGGGCGCGACTTGCGCAAGGCGGTCCGCACCGCATCCGCCGCGTCGAACTCGCGCACGGCAAGGCCCGCGTCGCGCAGCGCTGTGGCCAGCACGAAGCGCACGCCGCGGTCGTCGTCGACGATCCAGATTTCGCCGTTCATCGGTGTTGCTCCCGCAGGAGCGGCAAGCTGCTTGCTCATGGCGCATGCTCCAGCGGCAGGTACAGCGAGAACACCGTCTCGCCCGGATGGCTGCTGCAGCACAGCTCGCCACCGTGTTCGCGGGCGATCTCGCGCGACAGCGCCAGGCCCAGGCCGGTGCCGTCGACACGGCCGGACACCAGCGGCTCGAACAGTGTGTCGCGCAGTTCCGCGGGCACGCCGGGGCCGTCGTCGACCACGTCCACGCGCAACGCGCAGCGCAGCACGCGGGCACCGGCGCGCACGCCATGCTCGGCGCGCGTGCGCAGGGTGAGCGTGCGCCCGCCCGCTTCCACCGCGTTGCGCGCGAGATTCAGCAGCACTTGTTGCAGCTGGTCCGCATCGCCCCACACGTCGGGCAGGCTGGGGTCATAGTCGTGGCGCAGCCGCGGCGGTGCGGGTTCGGCGCGCATGAGCTCGGCGAGCCGGTCCAGCAATTCGTGGATGTTCACCGTGCCAAGCCGCGCCGCGCCGTCGCGATGCAGCAGGCGATTCGCCAGCGCGGCGAGGCGGTCGGCCTCGTCGATGATCAGGCCGGCCAGCGCCTGCAGCTCGACGCCGTCGACGCGCCGCTGCAGCAGCTGCGCCGCACCGCGCAGGCCGGCCAGCGGATTCTTCACCTCGTGCGCGAAGCCGCGCAGCGTGGCCGACAGCGGCGAGACGGCCGGCGCCGACGCGGCCAGCGCGTGCACCTCGACCAGCAGTTCGCCATCGTCCGCGGGCTGGATCGCCAGATCGGCCTTGAGCGTGCGCTCGTCGAACGCGGACAGCGCCGCCTCGCGCAGCTGCACGAAGCGTGCCTCGTCCAGCGCGCGCTGCACCTGGGCCAGGTTCTCCGGCGAACACAACCACAACGCCAGCGGTTGGCCGACCGCGCTGCGCATGCCGCTGCCCAGCAGTTCGGCCAGCGCGGCATTGACCCAGCGCACGCGCAGCTCCGCGTCGACCAGGGCCACCCCGGTAGCCAGCTGTTCCAATCCGCTTGATGCTGCATTGCCGCGCATTGCACCATCATGGGCAATGCGCGGCGTTGGTGCAACGGGTTTCGGTGCCGCGCTGCGCTATGGCCCGAGCGACAGCACCAGCGCCTCGTGGCCGGGGCGTTTGGCGTGATAGTCCATCCACACGTGGCGGCCATCCGGATCGATCGCGAAGTGGCGGTTTCCGCCTTGTTGCAGCGCAGGCAGGGCTTGTTGCAGGCGATGCGGCCAGTCGGCCGCGCCGGCGGTGTCGCTGCGGTGCTGCAGCACCCAAGCCATCAGGCGCAAGCCGGCGGCATAGTCTTCGTTGCGCTGGAGGTACTTCGCGTAATCGGGCGGCGCGATGCGCGCCAGGATCAGGCCCATGGTGTTGGAGACGGCATCGAAGAGGTCGTAGCGCACCGGCGGCATCGACGTGGCAGCCAGCGACCGATCGGACATTTGCGCGGCGAGCACATCGCGCTGGCAGGCCCATGCGTAGGTCGGCGCGATCAGGCGGCGCGTGCCCCGGGGGTCGACCACCAAGCGCAGACGCAGGCGCGTCGCCCAGTGGCTGGCCCGGCTGGGGTCGACGACAGCCATGGCGTTGGCGGCGCGGTCGTACTCATGTCGCATCGGCGCGCACAGGCTGACATCCGCGGCGACGACCGGTGCGAAGGCCTGCGTGCAGCCGACCGGGATGGCCTCGTCGTCGGGTAGCGCGGCGAGCATGCCGGCCAGCTCGCGCTCGATGCCGTCCATCCAGGCCACGGCCACCATCGCGCCCACCAGCGAGTTGGTGTGGGCGTGCAGGCGGCGCACGGTGGCGGCCTGAGTGCAGGTCGCATCCAGCGCCTGCGCTTGCCGGTCCTCGACGAAATCCAGCGCCGGTGCGGTGAGCAGCAGCTTCATCGCCGTGCCGAACCCGGGCAATGGCGTCTGCGGCGAGATCGACAAGTCGTCCCACAACGCGTCGTCGCCGGTGACGGCCTGCAGCGATGCCAGTCGCGCGGATTGCCGCGCCAGCAAAGCGTGCAGCGGCACGGCCTGCGCGCGCACCTTGGCGAGGCAATCCTCGTCGCGGTTGCTGCACAGGAGCTGGTTCTCGTCCGCCGTGAGTGACGGGCGCTTCTGGAAGCCTTGCGCAGCCAGCGGCACGTAATCCGGCGCAGCCGTGGCGTCCGCTGGCAACTGCGCCAACCAAGCCTGCAGATGCGCGCGCTCCTGCGCGTAGACCGCATCCACGCGATCGATGGGTACGTCGTAATCCTGCAGCCACAGCGTGGCCCAGGCGTTGTGCCCGGCCGGCGCGGGCGCCGGTTGCAGCCGCTTGAGCGCCTCGGCCTGCGCCGGCGCAGGTGGCCGCAAGCGGCCCCAGGCGAAGGCGGCGACCAGCAACAGCAACAACACGCGCACGATCCATGCCACGGCCTTGAACACTTTCCGCATCGCTCTCCCCTTCCATCCTGGACGCCGACTCCGGGCATGCCGACGCCATGCGCAAGGCGCGGGGTTTGAGGATGGCAGAAACGACAACGGGCGCCAAAGCGCCCGTTGCCTTGCCCCGCATGCCGCCGGTTACAGCGCGTAATACATCTGGAACTCGAGCGGATGCGTCGAGGCGCGGTAGCGGGTCACTTCCTGCATCTTCACGCCGATGTAGGCGTCGATGAAGTCGTCAGTGAACACGCCGCCGGCCTTGAGGAACTCGCGGTCCTTGTCCAGCGCTTCCAATGCCTGGTCGAGGCTGGAGCAGACCTGCGGGATGTTCTTCTCTTCTTCCGGCGGCAGGTCGTACAGGTCCTTGTCGGCCGGCGCGCCGGGGTCGATCTTGTTGAGGATGCCGTCCAGGCCGGCCATCATCAGCGCGGTGAACACCAGGTAGCCGGAGTTCATCGGGTCGGGGAAGCGCACCTCGATGCGGCGGCCCTTGGGGCTGGCCACGTACGGAATGCGGCAGCTCGCCGAACGGTTGCGTGCGGAATACGCCAGCATCACCGGCGCCTCGAAGCCCGGCACCAGGCGCTTGTAGCTGTTGGTGGTGGAGTTGGCGAACGCGTTGATCGCCTTGGCGTGCTTGAAGATGCCGCCGATGTACCACAGCGCGGTCTGCGACAGGCCGCCGTACAGATCGCCGGCGAACAGGTTCTCGCCGTTCTTCGCCAGCGACTGGTGCACGTGCATGCCCGAGCCGTTGTCACCCACGATGGGCTTGGGCATGAAGGTGACGGTCTTGCCGTTCTGGTGCGCCACGTTCTTGATGACGTACTTCATCGTCAGCAGTTCGTCGGCCTTCTGCACCAGGGTGTTGAACTTCACGCCGATCTCGCACTGGCCGGCGTTCGCCACCTCGTGGTGGTGCACCTCGACCTTCTGGCCCAGCGATTCCAGCACCTTGCACATGTCGGCGCGCAGGTCGCCCAGCCTGTCCACCGGCGAGACCGGGAAGTAGCCGCCCTTCACGCCCGGGCGATGGCCCATGTTGCCGTCCTCGTACTTGAAGCGCGTGCTCCAGGCGGCCTCTTCCGACTCGATCTCGTAGAACACGCGGCCCATGTCGTTCTGCCAGCGGATCGAGTCGAAGATGAAGAACTCCGGCTCCGGCCCGAAGTAGGCGGTGTCGGCGATGCCGGTGGACTTGAGGTAGGCCTCGCCGCGCTTGGCGATCGAGCGCGGGTCGCGGCCGTAGGCCTGCAGGGTGCTGGGCTCCAGCACGTCGCAATGCAGCACCAACTGGGTGTGCGCGCTGAACGGATCGAGGTAGGCGGTGTCCGGATCGGGCATCAGGATCATGTCCGACTCGTTGATGCCCTTCCAGCCGGTGATCGAGGAGCCGTCGAACATCTTGCCGTCCTCGAAGGTCGACTCGTCGATCGCGTGCGCCGGGAACGTGACGTGGTGGTGCTTGCCGAGCATGTCGGCAAAGCGGAAGTCGACGAACTCGACCTCGTGTTCAACGATCTGGTCGAGCACTTTCTGGGCGGTCATGGCGGAACCTCGGCGAGGGATGGACGGGAATGGAGGGAACGGATGCGCTGGACAGAGCAAGGTCGATGCCAAGCCGTGCATTCCGCGTGAATTCATGGGCTTGGCCATCCGGCGGGCTTCGCCCAACGCATGATACACGCCATATTGGTGCATTCATTTCCTTTGTTGCACCAGCTTGGCACGCACGGAGCTGTCGTCCCTCCAGCAAGGAAACCGCCTTCGAATCGCCATCCGGAATGCGTAAGCTGTGCCGCTGCGCGGTCGCCATGGTGGCGCTCGCCCCGAACCGACGAGTGCACCCGTGACCGATCTCATCAACGTCATCCTGCTGGGCATCATCGAAGGCATCACCGAATTCCTGCCGATTTCCTCCACCGGCCACCTGCTGATCGCCGAGCACTGGCTGGGCGCGCGCTCGGACCTGTTCAACGTGGGCATCCAGGCCGGCGCGATCCTGGCGATCACGCTGGTGTACTGGAAGCGCATCTGGCAGCTGCTGACGCAGTGGCGCGACCCGGCCACGCGCGACTACCTGGCCAAGCTGACGGTGGCGTTCCTGATCACCTGCGTGCTGGGCCTGGTCGTCACGCATTACGGCTTCAAGCTGCCCGAGACGGTGACGCCGATCGCCTGGGCGCTGGTGATCGGCGGCTTCTGGATGATCGGTGCCGAGGCGCTGGCCGCGAAGCAGGTGGACCGCACCGAGGTGACCTGGCGGGTGGCGATCCTGGTGGGCATCGCGCAGATGGTGGCGGGCGTGTTCCCCGGCACCTCGCGCTCCGGCGCGACGATCTTCACCGCGATGCTGTTCGGCACCAGCAACCGCGCCGCGGCCACCGAGTTCGCGTTTCTGGTGGGCATCCCCACCATGTACGCGGCCACCGGCTACGAGCTGCTGAAGGTGTGGAAGGGCGGCGGCGGCGCGCACGAGGACTGGAGCGCGCTGATCGTCGGCTTCGTGGTCTCGCTGATCGTCGGCTTCATCGCGGTGAAGTGGCTGCTCGGCTACATCCGCACGCACCGCTTCACGGTGTTCGCGGTCTACCGCATCGCGCTGGGCGTGGCCTTGCTGCTGCTGATGCCGGGCGCCTGAGCGGCGCCGTCGAGCGGCTTTGCGCAGGACAGCATCCGGCACGCCGGCATGTTGGTGCGCTCGAACAGTTCGTGCACCCATTCCAGGAAGGCCTGCACGCGCGCGGAGAGGTGCTTCTTCTGCGGGTAGACCAGCCACACCGGCGAGCCGGTGGAGATGGTGTCCTCCATGATCACCTTGAGCTTGCCGTAGCCGATCGCGCTGGCCGCCAGCCAGTGCGGCACCTGGATGATGCCGAGCCCGGCCATCGCCGCCTGGATCACCGACTCGCCGTCGTTGATCAGCAGGTGTGCGTCGATGTCCAGCGCGAGGCGGCCGTCCGGGGTGTCGAACTGCCACTGGTAGGCGCGGCCGCTGGTGGGATAGACGTAGTTGATGCAGCGGTGCTGCTTCAGGTCGTCGATGCTGACCGGCGTGCCATAGCGCTCCAGGTAGGCCGGTGCGGCGCACAGCACGTTGTTGAAGTAGCCGAGCTTGCGCGCGATCAGGTTGGAATCCTCCAGCTCGCCCATGCGGATCGCGCAGTCGATGCCTTCCTCGATCAGGCCGATGCTGCGGTCGCTCATCGACAGTTCGAGCCGGATGTCCGGGTATTTCGCTTCGAAGTCGGCGAGGTTGGGGATCAGCGCGGCACGGCCCACCGAGACGTTCGCCGCCACGCGCAGTTTGCCACTGGGCTTGGTGCGCGCGTAGTTCAGCGCATCCACCGCCTCGCCGAGGTCGGCGAGGATCGCCTTGCAGCGCTGATAGAACGACTCGCCGTCGTCGGTGAGGCGCAGCGCCCGCGTGCTGCGGAACAACAGGCGCACGCCGATCTGCTCCTCCAGCCGCGACACCGCGCGGCTCACCCCTGACGGCGTCATGCCCAGCTGCACGGCCGCCGCCGCGAAACTGCGGGCCTCCACCACGCGGACGAAGCTTGTTATTGCCGAGAAATCTTCCATGCTTGTCATTGTGCCGCCATTCGTGACTGCTCGTCACTAGTGGAGTTCACAAATTGGGGTTTTTCTGTACCCATTGGTATACCTATTATTCGCCTCCCCATCGTGCTGCAGCGCCGCACGACCCCACCCAGGGAGCGCAAAGATGAAGAAGCAACTGATCCTGGCCGGCCTCGTCGTGGTGGCGATCGCCGGCAGCTGGGCCCTGCTCGGCGGGCATGGCGACAGCCACGCCCAAGCCGCCGGCGCCGGTGCCGCCCTGCCGGAAGTGACCGTGGCCCGCGCCCTGCTGCGCCCGGTGAGCAACAGCGCCGACTTCACCGGCCGCGTGCAGGCAGTGGACAGCGTGCAGGTGCGTCCGCGCGTGGGCGGCTACGTGGACTCGGTGGCGTTCAAGGAAGGCGCCTTGGTGCACAAGGGCGACGTGCTGTTCCGCATCGACCCGCGCCCGTTCCAGGCCGAGACGGACCGGCTCGCCGCCAACCGCAGCCAGGCGCTGGCCGAACTGGGCCTGGCCCAGGCCAACGCCCAGCGCGGCCATCGCCTGCTCGACCAGCACGCGATCGCGCAGGAGGAAGCCGACCGCCTCGACACCGCCGCGCAGAGCGCGCGCGCCACGCTGGCCGCCACCGACGCCGCGCTGGCCTCGGCCAGGCTCAACCTCGGCTTCACCGAGGTACGCGCACCGATCGACGGCCGCGTCAGCAACGTGCACATCACTCCCGGCAACCTGGTCACCAGCAGCGACGTGCTGACCAGCGTGGTCTCGGTGAACCCGGTCTACGTGTACTTCGACGTGGACGAGCACACCTGGCTGAAGCTGGACCACCTGCGCGCGAAAGCGAACCAGGACGGCCACGGCGCGCGCATCGAGGCCACGATGGAACTGTCCGACGAGAGCGGCTACCCGCACACCGGCCGCATCGACTTCGTCGACAACCAGCTGCACACCGACTCCGGCACGATGCGGCTGCGCGCGGTGTTCGACAACCGCGACAGCCTGTTCACCCCTGGCCTGTACGCACGCATCCGCCTTTCCAGCGGCCAGCCGCAGCCGCGCCTGCTGATCGACGACCGCGCAGTGGGCACCGACCTCGGCAACCAGTTCGTCTACGTGGTCGACGCGAAGCACAAGGTGGAATACCGCAAGGTCACTACCGGCGCGCTGTTCCACGGCCTGCGCGTGGTTGACAGCGGCCTCGCACCCGGCGACGTGGTGGTGGTGAACGGCTTGCAGCGCGTGCGCCCCGGCGCCGAGGTGAACCCGCAGCAGGTGGCGATGGAATACCGCCTCGACGCGCGGGACAAGGCGCTGGTGGAAGCGGGCGGCCATGACGATTCGCGTACCGCGATGACCACGCCGCCCAAGCACGAACCGCAAGGCTGAGTACTTCGCTTCTCTTCCTCTCCCCTTGAGGAGAGGACCGAGGTGAGGGGCCGATCTTGCGCAAGCGCCGCCAACCCACCGAAACCTGAAAAACGCATTGCCGAAGCCTGAATGCATCGGCAAGCCCCGCCCCTCACCCCAACCCTCTCCCCGGAGGGGAGAGGGAGTCGGCACCCTGGAGTCATCGAGACAAACCCATGAAAAACATCGCCCAGTTTTTCGTCGACCGGCCGATCATGGCCGCCGTGCTGTCGCTGCTGTTCGTGATCACCGGCTCCATCGCAGTGTTCCAGCTGCCGATCAGCGAATATCCCGAAGTGGTGCCGCCCACCGTGGTGGTGCGCGCCAACTATCCCGGCGCCAACCCCAAGGTGATCGCCGAGACCGTCGCCACGCCGCTGGAAACCCAGATCAACGGCGTGGAAGGCATGCTCTACACCTCCTCGCAGGCCACCAGCGACGGCGTGATGACGCTCACCGTGACCTTCGCGCTGGGCACCAACCTCAACGACGCCCAGGTGGAAGTGCAGAACCGCGTGTCGCAGGCGCTGCCGCGCCTGCCCGAGGAAGTGCAGCGGCTGGGCGTGACCACGCAGAAGAGCTCGCCCGACCTCACCATGGTGGTGCACCTCACCTCACCCGACAAACGCTACGACATGCTGTACCTGTCGAACTTCGCGCGGCTGCATGTGAAGGACGTGCTGGGCCGCCTGAACGGCGTGGGCGACGTGCAGATCTTCGGCGCCGGCGAGTACTCGATGCGCGTGTGGCTGAACCCGGACAAGCTGGCCCAGCGCGGCCTCACCACCGGCGACGTGGCGAACGCGATCCGCGAGCAGAACGTGCAGGTGGCTGCCGGCGCGCTGAACGCGCCGCCGGTGCGCGGCAATGCCGACTTCCAGCTCAACATCAACACGCAGGGCCGGCTGAGCACGGTCGACGACTTCCGCAACATCGTGCTGCGCACTGATGCCGACGGCGCCACCGTGCACCTGGGCGACGTGGCGCGGGTGGAGCTGGGCTCGGACCAGTACGCGCTGCGCAGCTTGCTGGACAACCAGCCGGCGGTGGCGATCCCGATCTTCGCGCGACCCGGCTCCAACGCGATCCAGATCTCCGATGAGGTGCGCGCCACCATGGCGCAGCTGAAGAAGGAGTTCCCGCAAGGCATCGACTACCACATCGTGTACGACCCCACGGTATTCGTGCGCGGCTCGATCGAGGCGGTGGCGCACACCTTGCTGGAGGCGATCCTGCTGGTGGTGCTGGTGGTGATCCTGTTCCTGCAGACCTGGCGCGCCTCGGTGATTCCGCTGATCGCGGTGCCGGTGTCGCTGATCGGCACGTTCGCGGTGATGTACCTGGTCGGCTTCTCGCTCAACGCGTTGAGCCTGTTCGGCATGGTGCTGGCGATCGGCATCGTGGTGGACGACGCGATCGTGGTGGTGGAGAACGTGGAGCGCCACATCGAGCTGGGCCAGTCGCCGAAGGAAGCCACGCGCAAGGCGATGCACGAGGTTACCGGGCCGATCGTGGCCACCGCGCTGGTGCTGTGCGCGGTGTTCATCCCCACCGCCTTCATCAGCGGCCTCACCGGCGAGTTCTACCGCCAGTTCGCGCTGACCATCGCGATCTCCACGGTGATCTCGGCGTTCAACTCGCTGACCCTGAGCCCGGCGCTGTCGGCGATCCTGCTGAAGCCGCACGGCGCGCCGAAGGACCGCCTCACCCGCGCCATCGACCGCCTGTTCGGCTGGCTGTTCCGCCCGTTCAACCGGCTGTTCCAGCGCGGCGCGGAACGCTACGTGGCGGGTACGCGCCGCATGCAGGGCAAGGGCGGCGCCGCGCTGGTGGTGTACGCCGGCCTGATCGCGCTCACCGCGTTCGGCTTCTGGCACGTGCCCACCGGCTTCGTGCCCACCCAGGACAAGCAGTACCTGGTGTCGTTCGCGCAGCTGCCCGACGCCGCCTCGCTGGACCGCACTGAGGACGTGATCAAGCGCATGAGCGCGATCGCGCTGAAGCAACCCGGCGTGCAGAGCGCGGTGGCCTTCCCCGGCCTGTCGGTGAACGGCTTCACCAACTCGACCAACGCCGGCATCGTGTTCGTGACGCTGAAGCCGTTCGAGGAGCGGCGCAGCGCGGACCTGTCTGCCGGCGCGATCGCCGGCGCGCTGAACGCGAAGTTCGCGGCGATCCAGGACGCCTACATCGCGGTCTTCCCGCCGCCGCCGGTGATGGGCTTGGGCACGATCGGCGGCTTCCGTCTGCAGATCGAGGACCGCGGCCAGGTCGGCTTCGACGAGCTGTACCAGCAGACCCAGAACCTGATCGCGGCGAGCCGCAAGGATCCGGTGCTGGCCGGACTGTTCTCCAGCTTCCAGGTGAACGTGCCGCAGGTGGACGTGAACGTGGACCGCGAGAAGGCCAAGGCCGAGGGCGTGAACCTGGGCGACGTCTACCAGACCATGCAAGCCTATCTGGGCTCGCTCTACGTCAACGACTTCAACCGCTTCGGCCGCACCTACCAGGTGAACCTGTCCGCCGAGCCGCAGTTCCGCAGCGACCTCGCGGACATCAGCCAGCTGAAGACGCGCAACGCCAAGGGCGAGATGGTGCCGCTGGGCTCCTTCGTCACCGTGGCGCACGGCGCCGGCCCGGACCGCGTGCAGCATTACAACGGCTATCCCACCGCCGAGATCAACGGCGGCCCGGCGCCGGGCTACAGCTCGGGCCAGGCGCAGGCGGAAATCGAGAAGCTGGCGCGCGAAGTGCTGCCGAACGGCATGAGCTACGAGTGGACCGAGCTGACCTACCAGCAGATCCTCGCCGGCAACACCGCGGTGCTGGTGTTCCCGCTGTGCGTGCTGCTGGTGTTCCTGGTGCTGTCCTCGCTGTACGAGAGCTGGTCGCTGCCGCTGGCGGTGATCCTGATCGTGCCGATGGTGCTGCTGTCCGCGATCGCCGGCGTGTGGCTGAGCGGTGGCGACAACAACATCTTCACCCAGATCGGCTTGATCGTGCTGGTGGGCCTGGCCTGCAAGAACGCGATCCTGATCGTGGAGTTCGCCCGCGAACGCCAGCTCGAAGGCATGAGCCGCCACGAGGCGGTGCTGGAGGCGGCGCGGCTGCGGCTGCGCCCGATCCTGATGACCTCGATCGCGTTCATCATGGGCGTGGTGCCGCTGGTGACCTCGCACGGCGCCGGCGCGGAGATGCGCCACGCTATGGGCGTGGCGGTGTTCTCCGGCATGCTCGGCGTCACCTTGTTCGGCCTGCTCTACACCCCGCTGTTCTATGTCGTGATCCGCGCCCTGGTGGAGCGTCGCGAAGCGCGCAAGCACGCGCAGGCGAACGCCGTGCCGGCGCTGGAGGGCCATTGAGATGAAATCGAACATCGTTGAAACGCGCCAGTTTGCTTTTGCTCGTCACCCCGGCGAAAGCCGGGGTCCAGCGACTTCGCCTTCAGACGTCCAAAAGCACTGGATTACTCGCTACGCTCGCCCCTCCGGGGCCGTCCTGCGGACGTTCTTCGCGCGGCGCGCTCGTCCTGCCTTCGCAGGAGTGACGAGCAAAGCGGTACGGCACTCCCTGCCGTTCGCCGCCCTCGCACTCGCCGGTTGCGTCAGCGTGGGTCCGAACTACCACAAGCCGGCCACGCCCACGCCGCAGCTGCAAGGCCTCGAAACGGCGCGCGAAAGCAGCGCGCAATTCCAGGCGCAATGGTGGAAGCAGTTCGGCGATCCCACGCTCGACACGCTGATCCAGCGCGCCGCGGCGAACAACCTCGACCTGCGCATTGCGGTGGCGCGCCTCGCCGAATCACGCGCCCTGCTCGGCGGCGCGAAGTCGCAGTACCTGCCGGATATCCAGGCCGGTGCGTCGTACACCCGCAGCCGCGAGCAGACGCCCGGCTTCGGCCCGCAGCGCAACACGGTGACCGCCTACCAGGCCGGCTTCGACGCCAGCTGGGAGATCGACGTGTTCGGCGGCGTGCGGCGTTCCGTCGAGGCGGCGCACGCCGACCTCGGCGCCAGCGAGGCCGCGCTGGCCGACGCGCAGGTAAGCCTGTTCGCCGAGGTGGCGCGCAACTACTTCGACCTGCGCGGCACCCAGCAGCGGCAGGACATCGCCCGCCGCGACATCGCGAACCAGCAGGACACGCTGAAGCTGATCCGCGCCCGTGCCGAGGTGGGCACCGCCTCCGACCAGGACGTGGCCAGCGCCGCGGCGCAGCTCAGCGCGACGGAAGCGCAGCTGCCGCTGCTCGACATGCAGGCGCACGCCGATACCTACCGCCTCGCCGTGCTGCTGGGCGAGCAGCCCGGCGCGCTGGACGTCGACGTCTCGCCGCAGACGTTCAAGCCGATCGACGCGGTGCTGCCGATCGGCGCCGCCGGCGACGTGCTGGCGCGCCGCCCCGACGTGCGCATCGCCGAACGCGAATACGCCGCTGCCAACGCGCGCATCGGCGTGGCCAAGGCGGATTTCTTCCCGCACCTCTCGCTGGGCGGCTTCCTCGGCTTCCTCGCCGGGCGCAGCAACGACTTCGGCAGCCCGGCCACGCGCGCCTGGTCGATCACGCCCAGCATCACCTGGAGCGGCCTCAACGTGCAGCGCGTGCGCAGCGAACTGCACGCCGCCGAGGCGCGCGCCGACGCGGCGCAGGCGAACTACCAGCGCACCGTGCTGGAGGCGATCGAGGACGTGGACAACGCGGTGGTCGGTTACAACCTGCAGCACGATCGCGTCGAGAAACTGATGGCGCAGGTGCAGCAGAGCCGCCGCGCCGCCGAACTGGCCAAGGTGCGCTACGAACAGGGCGCCACCGGCTATCTCGAACTGCTCGACGCCGAACGCGTGCAGCTCGCCGCGGACGACGCGCTGGCCCAGGCGCAGGCCGCGATCGACACCCGCGCGGTGGCGCTGTACAAGGCGCTGGGCGGCGGCTGGCAAGCCTGCGGCGACGACACGACTTGCGCGCCGGTCGCCACCCCGGTAGCCGCCGTGCCATGAGCACGGCGCGCAAGCGGGTAGTGCCGGCGCCGCTGCATCGCGTGGCCCTGGTCACCGGCGCGAACCGCGGGCTGGGGTTCGAGGTGGCGCGCCAGCTCGCGACGCGCGGCTACAGCGTGCTGCTGGGCACGCGCGATCTCGCCAAGGGCCGGCAAGCGGCGAAGCAGATCGAGGGCGACGTGGTCGCGGTGCCGCTCGACGTCACCGACGCGCCGCAGATCGCCGAACTCGCCGCCTGGATCGCGCGCGAGCACGGCCGCCTCGACGTGCTGGTGAACAACGCCGGCGGCCACGCCGACCGCGAGGCGCACGCCGAAACCGCCACGCCCGGCAGCGTGCGCGCCGCGCTGGAAACGAACCTGCTCGGCGCCTGGCAATTGACCAGCGCGCTGCTGCCGCTGATGCGCCGCCACCGCTACGGCCGCATCGTCAACGTCACCAGCGGCTGCGCCGCCAACATGGCGCCCGACGCGATCGGCTACCCCGCCTACCGCGTGTCCAAGGCCGCGCTCAACGCCTACACCCGCGCGCTCGCGGCCGAACTCGCCGGCAGCGGCATCCTGGTCAACGCGGTCTGCCCCGGCTGGCTTGCCACCGGCCTCGGCGGCCCCGGCGGCGGCCCGGTGGGACGCGGCGCCGCCGGCATCGTGGCCGCCGCCTGCCTGCCCGAACCCGGCATCAACGGCGCGCTGCTGCGCGACGGCCAGCGCATCGCGTGGTGATGCTGGCTGCGCCAGTGAGCCTGCCCGCATGCCGGAGGAACCAGGCTACGTTCAGTCCTTGCCGAGTCCGGTATGCGCCGAATACAGCGCGCGCCAGCGACCGCCCACGTAGACGAACACGTCCGAGGAATACAGCTTGCCCTTGGTCGCGGGCGCGGCGCTGACGAAGCTGAGGATCGCGGTGTCGCCCTGTAGCGTCACCTGCTGGTCCACCGGATGCGCCGCCTGCCACGCGGCCACTTCCTGCTTCATCTTGTCCGAGCCGAGGTTCTTCGCGGCATGCGCCACGATGCCGGCCTTGGTCGCGAACGTGCCGGCCACGTCCACCGAGCGATAGTCCGGCAGCAGCATGCCGTCCAGCCAGGCGGCATCGCCGCTCTCCTCGGCCTCCAGCCAGTGCTGGTCCACGGCTTTCACGGCAGCGGCGGTATGCGCGGTTTCGTCCGTGGCGGAGGCGCTGTCCTGCGGCGCGGCCATGGCTGGCGCAACGATCGCGGCGGCGCCCAGCCACAAGCCGATGCAGGCAAGACGCACGCGGGCGTGGCGGTAAGTGCGGCAAGGCATGGTGTCGTCCCGTTGATGCGGCAACAGTGCCGCAAGCACAGCCTGCGCGGCGCGCGCAGCACACGCCTCGGTTCCGGGGCGAGCGATGGCATGCCGGTGACGAAAGGTCGCCACGGACGTGCCGGCGGCGGACGGTGACCTCCCGTCCGGCTGCGCGTGCCGCTGGTCACGGCGAGCGCTCCGGCCGTCACGTCTCGCGCGACAGCCGTCGACACCTGCGCCAGCTTGTCTCGGCATGGGCGTCCACGCACGGGCGCACCACCGGCGAGGAGTGATGGCGATGCGCCTTTCGACAGCGTTCGCGGCATGGATGAGTCTTGCATCCGTCACGGCCATGTCCGGCCACGCGCCGGCTGCCGTCGTGCCCGTGATCTTCGCGCCGGGCGCAATCCCCGCCGGCACCGACGATGGCGCGGCCGCGTTCACGCCGGACGGCGTCACGGTCTACTTCACGCGCGCCACCGGCGACGGCTCGACGCTGATGGAATCGCGCCGCCGTGACGGCCACTGGTCGACGCCGACGGTGGCGCCATTCTCCGGGCACTGGCACGACCTCGATCCGGCGATGGCGCCGGACGGATCGTTCCTGCTGTTTGCCTCCAACCGCCCGGCCACGCCGGGCGATCCACCGCTCGACGCGGTGCATGGCGGCAAGCGCCACGTCGCGCAGGGCATGAACCTGTGGCGGGTGGACTGGCAGGGCGACCACTGGGGCGCGCCGGTGCGCCTGCCAGACGTCGTCAACCGCTGCTCGCTGATCGCCTCGCCGAGCATCGCCGCCGATGGCAGCCTCTACTTCATCGGCTGCGACGGGCCGCGCGGCGACTTCGCGCTGCTGCGCTCCGCGTATCGCGACGGCCAGTACGAAACGCCTCGGGTGGTGGCATTGGGCGATGCGGGCGCGACGATACGCGATCCCGCGATCGCGCCGGACGGCTCGTTCATCGTGGTCAGCATCAAGCACGCGCCGCAGGCGCCATACCGCCTCGCCATCGCGTTCCGCACACCGGAAGGCTGGAGCGCGCCGCAGGATCTCGGCGACACGGCCAACGGTGGCACGGAGAACATGGGCGCCCAACTCGGCCCCGACCACCGCACGCTGTACTTCTACAGCGACCGGCACACCACCGGCGCGCAAGCGAACGCGGTGTGGAACAACGGCCACGACCACATCTGGCAGCTGTCGCTGGCGCCATGGCTTGACGCGCATGCCGGGCGCAGCCCTTGAGTCCTGACTAACTTTCCTTCCCCATGAGGAACAGCTCGATGCGTTGCCCACACCTGGTTCCTATCCTCGCCCTGGCTCTGGGCACCGCCGTCTCCGCGCCCGCTGTGCGCGCCGCCGCGAACATCGCGGCGCCGCCAGCCGCCGGCCTGTGGACGGAGGCGCGCGACGCCTCGCCTGCCTTCGCGCCGGACGGCGGCACGGTGGTGTTCACCCGCGGCAGCGGCACGGCGCGACGCCTCTACATCACCCGGCGCCACGACGGCACATGGTCGGCGCCGATGCAGGCGCCGTTCTCGGACCGCTGGATGGACTTCGAGCCAACGATGGCGCCGGACGGTTCCTATCTGGTGTTCGTCTCCAACCGGCCGGCGAACGGCATCGGCCATCCGCTGGACGGCGACTGGGGCGGCAAGGCGTATCCCGGTCGCGGCGGCAACCTGTGGCGGGTGGATCGCGTCGGCGACGGCTGGGGCACGCCCCAACGCTTGCCTGATGTCGTGAACGCCGGCACGTCGATCTTTTCGCCGACGGTGACGAAGGACGGCAGCCTCTGCTTCGTGCGCGTGGACCCGGCGAACGGCGCATTCCGGCTCTACCGCAGCCGCTACGTCCACGGCCGCTATCAGGCGGCGCAAGCGCTGGCGCTCGGCGGCGACGACGCGCACTCCGACTACGATCCGGCGGTGGCGCCCGACGGCTCCTTCCTCGTCTTCAGCTCGGACCGCCCGCCGGCGCCGTCCAACGGCGGCGACCTGTTCATCGCCTTCGCCACGCGTGACAGCTGGAGCGCGCCGGTCGACCTCGGCGTCGCCGGCGACGAGGCGCGCCTGGGCCCGGATCGCAAGACGCTGTACTTCAGCGCCGCCGACCATCGCATCCACCGCCTCGCGCTCGGCCCGTGGCTGGCGCAACACGCGACGGTGAAGCCATGAATCGCGCACGCCTCGGGACCCCATCGATGAACCGCTCGTCGCGCGCGCCACGCGCAGCATCCCTCGCCTTCGCCGTGCTGGCGGCTGCATCCGGCTTGCTCGCCGCCCCCGCGCCGGTGCAGGCCGACGCCACGCCGGCGCTCGCACCGCTGGCCGGGTTCGCCGGCCATTGGCGTTGCGCGGGCCGCTTCGCGAACGGCAAGTCGATCACTTCCCGCGAGACGTTCGGCATCGAACTCGGCGGCCAATGGCTGCACATGCGGCACGTGGACGATCCGCCGAACCGCTACCTCGCGGATGCGTGGTGGGGCTACGACAAGGCCACGCAGCATTTCACCGCGACGGTGTTCGACAACTTCGGCGGCGAGCGGCGCTACACCTCCTCCGGCTGGGTGGGCGACACGCTGACGCTGGAGAACGTCGCGACCAGCGGTTACCTCGACCGGTTCGTGTTCCAGCGCCACGGCGACGATGCTTACCGCGTGACCTACACCTACCGGAACCGCAGCGGCACGTGGCAGCTGGGCGACGAGCAGTCATGCACGCGCGACACACAGGCGCCACAAGCTTAGGCCCGGCGCCGGCAATGCCTTCAGGCACTGTCCCGGACGGCTACCGCCGCGCACACTGGCCCGCCATCGGCTGGTACGTCGGCGAGGTTCCCGTGTCTGACCGCAGCGCAGCGCAGCGACTGAAAACCTGGGGACTGATCTTCGGCTTCTGGACGCTGCTGGCGCTGTCCTACGCGCTCAGCGGCGGACTGGCCTCGATCAGCGAGGGCTATCCACCGGCCTGGCTGCGCAACCTGGCCTGGAACCTCGGCAACTTCTGGCTGTGGATGGCGCTGGCGCCGCTGGTGGGCTGGCTGGGACGGCAAAGCGCGGGACACGACTGGCGACGCTTCTTCGCCGTGCACGTGCCCGCTTCGCTGGCGGTGGCGCTGGCGCAGATGACGGCGCACCTGGTGGTGTTCTGGTATCTGTGCGGCCCCGGCCGCATGCCGAACGTGCACACGCTGGGCCAGTACGTGCACATGGAGTTCGCCTACAGCTTCCACCTGGCCTTGCTCACCTACTGGGTCGTGCTGGCGGTGCTGCGCGGGATGGATTCGCGCCGCCGGCTGCGCGACGAGCAGTTGCGCAGCGCGTTGCTGGAATCGCAGCTGGCGCAGGCGCAGCTGCAGGCGCTGCGCATGCAGCTGCAACCGCACTTCCTGTTCAATACGCTCAACGCGATCTCCGCGCTGGCGCTGGCCGATCCGCTGCAGGCGCGGCTGATGATCGCGCGGCTCAGCGACTTCCTGCGCCTCACGCTGGAGGAGCGCCACGCGCCGCAGGTGCCGCTGGCGCGCGAGCTGGAATTCCTGCGCTGCTACCTCGACATCCAGCAGGTGCGCTTCCAGGACCGGCTGAGTACGCGGCTGGACGTGGCCGACGACGCACTGCGCGCCGCCGTGCCGAACCTGATCCTGCAGCCGCTGGTGGAAAACGCGCTGCGCCACGGCCTGCTGGCCAAGGCCGAACCCGGCAGCCTGCAGGTGCTCGGCCAGCGCGACGGCGACGAGCTGGTGTTGCGCGTAGACGACGACGGCCTGGGCCTGCCGCCCGATGGCGCCAACGAGGGCATCGGCCTCACCAACACCCGCGCACGGCTGGCGATGCTGTTCGGCGGCGACGCCAGTCTGGAGCTGCAGCGCCGCGACGGCGGCGGCACGCGGGTGGAGCTGCGCCTGCCATTCCGCGAGCATGCAGTATGAGCGCCGCAACGATCCGCGCCCTGCTGGTGGACGACGAGGTGCTGGCGCGACTCGCACTGCGCCAGGCGCTGGCCGCGCATGCGGACGTGGCCATCGTGGGCGAATGCGGCAACGCCGCCGAAGCCTTGCAGGCGATCGCTGCGCTCACGCCCGACCTGCTGTTCCTCGACATCCGCATGCCCGGCATGGACGGCTTCAAGCTGCTGCACCAGCTGAAACCGGACGCGCTGCCGATGGTGGTGTTCACCACCGCCTACGGCCAGCACGCGCTGCGCGCGTTCGACGCCGGCGCGCTGGACTACGTGCTGAAACCCATCGACCAGGCGCGCTTCGACCAGGCGCTGGCGCGCGTGCGCCGGCACTGGCAAGGCCTGCAATCGCCCGCGGCGGCGACGACGCACGCGAGCCACCTGCAGCGCATCAGTGTGCGCGTGGGCGAGCACATTCAGGTGATCGCCACCGAGCGGATCGACTGGATCCGCGCCGACGGCAACTACGTGCAGATCCACGCCGACGGCGCGCACTACCTGCACCGCGAGACGCTGAGCCACCTGCTGGAAACGCTGGCCCCCACGCGCTTCCTGCGCATCCACCGCGGCACGGTCGTCAACGTGGAGCGCATCCGCGAAGTGCATCCGCTGTTCAACGGCAACGCCGAGATCGTCCTGCGCGACGGCACGCGGCTGGATTTGAGCCGGCGCTTCCGCGCTGGAGCGCGGGCGGTGCTGGGGCTGCCTTGACGGTCCAGGTGCCGACCCATCAAGACGCATGCATCAGCTGATGCGGCCTTCGATGATTGGACATGTCGGCGAATAGGGTCGGATTCCCACAAGCGAGGGATGGAAGCTTGCGATCCTGAGGAGTCATCCGACATCTTGATCTGGCCGCCACGAAGCCGGCATTCGGAACTTTGCCCGCGCGCGGCATGGGCTCGGAGCGGCAGAGGAGTTTCGCGCGATTTGCGCCCGCGGGGTCATCCGCTTGCAAATCACTCATGCTCGCCGTACAGTGAACCATATGGTTCACTATCAAGCCCGCCTCGACGCAACGTTCGCCGCGCTCTCCGATGTCACCCGGCGCGGCGTGCTGGAGCAGCTCGGGGATTCAGATGCCTCGATCACCGACCTTGCCCAACGGTTCCGCATGACCCTCACGGGCATGAAGAAGCACGTCAGCATCCTGGAGCAGGCGGGGCTCGTTACCACGGAGAAGGTCGGGCGCGTACGAACCTGCACGCTCGGGCGACGCCGGCTGGAAGAAGAGGCCGCCTGGATCGAGCGGCACCGCGAACTCTGGAGCGCGCGCTTCGACGCGCTGGACAAGCTTGTCGATCACTTGAAACGCAAGGAGAAGGCAGATGCCCAAAGCAAAAGAAGGTAGTTCCGCCGCCACCAACCGCACCGTTGTGGAGCGCAAGTCCGACCACGAACTCGTCGTGACGCGAACGTTCGATGCCCCGGCGCACATCGTCTTCGAGGCGTGGAGCAATCCCGAATTGTTCAAGCTTTGGTGGGTCCCGAAGTCGGCGGGCATGTCGCTGGTCTCGTGCGACATGGACGTTCGCACCGGGGGCGCGTATCGCCTCGTGTTCAGCCATCCGGCCTTCGACCAGCCGATGGCGTTCTTCGGCACGTACCGGGAAGTGACGCCGAACAAGCGCATCGCATGGACGAACGAGGAAAGCGACGAGGGCGCCGTGACCACGGTGACGTTCGAGGAAAATGCCGGCAAGACGCGGGTCACCTTCCACGAACGCTACCCCACGGAAGCGGCCCTCGACGAAGCCCTCGCCGGCTCGGCGGAAGGCCTGCCCGAACAGTTCGCGCAGCTGGATGAGTTGCTCGCAGACAGATCGTGACCACACCGCGGCCACCGGCGCATGGACGCATGGAAGGGATGCCGATGAAACGCACGATCACCGCCATGCTGGCCAGTTCGGCGCCACGTGAGGACGATATGCTCAGACGCGATTTCCTGAAGACGGCCATGGCGACCGCCGTGCTGACAGCCGCTCTTCCCATTCAAGCCAAGAAGACCCTCGCCGTCCCGAACGGAAACTTTGCCGACGTCGATGGCCAGCATCTCTTTTACAGCGTGCATGGCGCCGGCAAGCCGCTCATTCTTCTCCACGGTGGCATCGACCCGGACAGCTTCGGGAGCAATCTGGCGGAACTGGCCAAGGGCCGGCGGGTGATCGCCCCCCATCTGCAGGCACATGGGCGCACGCCAGACACCGACAGGCCGCTGCGCAGTGAAACGATGGGCGACGACATCGCCGCTTTGATCGGTCACCTGAACCTCAGCAAGGCCGACGTCATGGGCTACTCGCTGGGTGCCAGCGTCGCGCTGCAGACCGCCATCCGCCATCCGCATGTGGTCGACCGACTCGTGCTCGTGTCCGCGGCGATGAGGCAGGACGGTTTTTATCCGGAGGGAGTGGCGGCCTTCAAACAGCTGGAGGCCAACGCTGCCACGCTCGGCCCTGCCGTCAAGGCATCGCCGTTGGGGAAGGCCTATCCCGATGTCGATTGGACCAAGCTCTTCAGGAAGGTCGGTGAACTGACCAAACGTCCCTTCGACTGGAGCGCCGACGTCGCCAGGCTCAAGGCACGCACACTGCTGGTCTATGCCGACGCTGACGCCATCCGGCCCGAACACATGGTCGAGTTCTGGAAGGCGTTGGGCGGCGGTCAGCGCGATGCCGGCATCGATGGCTCCCTGCGGCCCGCAAACGAGTTCGCCATCTTGCCGAACACCACCCACTACACGCTCCCCGTCGAGCCGATGCTGCCGGAGATCGTCGAACGCTTCCTCGGAGCTGCATCGAAGGCAGCAGGTTAGGGGCCCGCGACATGCCACCGCGGACACGTGATGGCCCATGGGTGGGGATGGTTGCGATGTGCTAGCCGGCAGACACCATCCGCCCGGTTGCCGGCTTCGAGCAATGCTTCCCGGCGGGTCCGGGGTTGGCTTTGCGGTTCGGCAATGTCAGGTATCGGCCGACAGCAAACAGACGAAGCCTCTTGCTCTGCACGTTTGGCGTGCCGAACACCGCGACAAGCAAGAGCAGCGCACGATGCATCGAGGCACCTGACATCCCGATGCGATCGAACCGTTCGCCCCGCGCGGGCAACCACTGGTCACGCGCCTTCGCTCCGCTCGTCACAAACCCGCGGCGGCACGCCGACACCACTGCGCAGACTCCTGGTCATCGTCATCGTGCCGAGGCATCCGAATGGTCCATCGCCTGCTTGCGCTGCTGGCCGGTGCGCTCGCCTTGATCGGCGCGTTCGCCGCCGTCGGCCTGCGCGCCGCCGAAGCGACCTCGCCGCAGCCGGAGATCTTCGCGCCCGGCGCGATCTCCGGCCCTGTCGGTGTGGACTGCCTCACCTTCGCGCCCGACGGCGCCACCGTGTACTTCGACCAGCAGGCGGGTGCGAGCGGCTTCATCATGGAATCGCACCGCACGCGCGACGGCTGGTTCGCGCCGCGGATCGCGTCGTTCTCCGGGCAGTGGCAGGACCACGATCCGGCGATGGCGCCGGATGGCTCCTACCTGGTGTTCACCTCGAACCGCCCTGACACGACCGGCGGCCCGCCGCTGCACGGCGGCCATCTGTGGCGGGTGGATCGCCGCGGCGACGGCTGGGGCACGCCGGTGCGCCTGCCCGACGCGGTGAACGTGGGCACCGGCGTCTACGCGCCCAGCGTGGCCGCGAACGGCGACCTGTATTACCAGCGCCGCGACGAAACCGACCACGCCTTCCATCTCTACCGCAGCGCCTGGCGCGACGGCCGCTACCAGCCGCCACAGCGGCTCGCGCTGGGCCATGCGACCGAGGAACAGGACCCCGCGATCGCGCCGGACGGCTCCTTCCTCGTGTTCGACGCGAACTACGCCGGCAAGGACCAGCCCGACCATCTCTACATCGCGTTCCGCGATGGCGACGGCTGGAGCGCGCCGGTCGATCTCGGCGACGCGGTGGACCGCTACCAGCCGTGGGGCTCGCACCTGGGCCCGGACGGCCACACCTTGTACTTCACCAGCAACCGCACCGAGCCGGTGCACTACCCGCGCTCGCCCGCGCAGGCGCGCGCCTACCTGGCGCGCATGCGCGCGTGGGACAACGGCAACAACCACATCTGGCGCCTGTCGCTGGCGCCCTGGCTGGCGGCGCATTACGCCGCCTGAATTCGCCCATCGGAGTCCCCATGTCCCCACGTGCACTCATTCTCGTCGCCGGCATCGCTGTCGCACTTGCCGCACCCATTGCCGCGCGCGCACAGACGCGCGGCGAACTGGTCGGCCCCCGCACGATCTCCACCGGCCTGCAGGAAACCTCGGCCGCCGTGACGCCGGAAGGCGACACGCTGTACTTCATGCGCTCCGACTTCGCCGAACGCGACGACACCATCATGGTGTCGCATCGCGTCGGCGGGCACTGGGGCACGCCGCAGGTCGCCGCGTTCTCCGGCGAGTGGCACGACTCCGAACCCGCGCTGGCGCCGGACGGCCGACGGCTGTACTTCGTCTCCAATCGCCCCGTGCAGCCGGGCGGTGCACCGCTGACGACGGAAATGGGCGGCCATCGCTTCGCCGGCACCAACCTCTGGTTCGTGCGGCGCCAGCCCGACGGAAGCTGGGGCGCGCCGGTGCACGTGGACGGCGCGCTCAACGACGGCGCGATGATCTACAACCCGTCCGTCGCGGCGAACGGCGACATCTACTTCTCCGCGCACCGGCCAGACTCCGGTGCCGCCTACCAGATCTACGTGGCGCGGCGCACCGCGCAAGGCTACGCGGCGCCGCAGCGCGTGGAGCTCGGTGACGTCGCGCGCAACCGCATGGATCCGGCGATCGACCCGCAGCAACGCTTCCTCGTCTACGCGGGCAACGAGGGCGATTCGCTGGGCAGCGCCGACCTCTACATCGTGTTCCGCCAGCCGGACGGCCGCTGGGGCAAGCCGCTGCACCTGCCGGGCAAAATCAACAGCCCCGCGCTGGAGAACGCGCCCTCGCTGGGGCCGCGCTTCGGCGAGCTGTATGTCTCCAGCAACCGGCGCGACGAGGTGTTTTTCCCCAAGCCGCGTGACAACACCGCCACGCTGCAGCAACGGCTGCAGCAACCGCTGAACGGCTCGCGCAACCTCTGGCGCTTCGACATCGCCGACGTGCTGCGCGCGCACGGCATCGACCACTGATCCGCCGCGGAGGCCCCGTGTCCACTACCCGCATGCTGTCGTCCCTGCTGGCCGCGCTGTTGTTGTCCACCGCAGCCGCCGTCGCTCCCGCCACGGCACCGGCGCTGACGCCGGCCTACCGCGCCGGCGCCAGCTTCGCCAACGTGTTCTCGCGCGCCATCGCGGTGCGGGCGCCCGGTTTCGACGAACTGGTGCACCGGATCAGCGGCACCGCGACCTACCGCGTGACCGACACCGCATCCGTGCCGCCGCAGCTGCACATCGACTACCGCTACGACGGACGGCCCGCGGGCAGCGGCACAGTGGCGCTGCCCGACGCCGGCGCCAGCAATTGCTACGACGGCAAGTGCGTGCCGAACACCGACGCCAGCGGGCTGGCCTACAACCCCCGCCTGTGGGGCCCGGCGCCGGCCGCGCTGCACGTGGGCCAGCACTGGACGGTGGATATCGCCGCGCCGTGGGAGCTGGGGCCGGCCGGACGACAAACGGTGACCGTGACGGCGTTCGATCCCGCCACCCGCACCGTCACGCTGGAACGCGAAGGCCAGGGTGACGGCGCCTGGCTGGACGACAAGCCGACGCTCACCCTGACCCGCAACGGCCAGCCCTGCGTGCTGATGCGGCAAGCCGGCCGCACGCATTGGCGCGGCTGGACCACCTTCCGCGACGGCATCGTGCTCAGCGACGAACTGGTCAGCACGCGACCGGCAACGCTGACTTCCGCCCAGTGCGGCCGCGTCGAGGCCACGGAGCGCCAGTACATCCTGCTCAACGCGATGCCGGTGGAAGACGCGCGATGACGCACACCAAGATTCGTTGGCTGCTCATCGCCGGCTTGCTGCTCGCTGCCGCCACAACGCATGCCGCCGACACCATCACCGCCGCGCCGCAGCCCGTCACCCTGGGCGGCATCCTGCATCCCGACAGCGACGACACGCTGGCCTTCACGCCCGACGGCAACACGGTGTTCTTCGACCGCAGCGCGGGCAAGCGCAAGACCATCATGGTGTCGCACAAGGTCGGCGGGCACTGGTCGCCGCCCGCGGTCGCCGGATTTTCCGGGCACTGGTTCGACCAGGATCCGGTGATGGCGCCCGACGGCAGCTACCTGCTGTTCGGCTCGGATCGCCCGCCGACGCCGGGCGGCCAGCCGCTGACGCAGGACTACTTCGCGGCCGGCAGCTGGCCAGGCTCCAACCTGTGGCGGGTGGATCGCGAGGGCAAGGGCTGGGGCCAACCCGTCTGGCTCGGCTCCGTCGTCAACAGCGATGCGTTCGTCGACTTCGCCAGCATCGCCGCGGACGGCAGCCTGTACTTCCTCCGCTTCGATCGCGAGGCGAAGGTGATGCACACCTGGCACACGGCGTATCGCGACGGCCATTACCTGCCGCCGGTGCGCGCGGGACTGGGCGATCCCGCCGTCTCCACCCACGATCCCGCGGTGGCACCGGACCAGTCCTTCATCGTGTTCGACTACGGCAAGACCAAGGGCGGCCTGGGCCGCCTGTGCATCGCGTTCCGCGAGGGCGACCACTGGGGCAAGCCGATCGATCTCGGCGCGGTCGCGAACAAGGACATGCCGTGGGGCTCGCACATCGCGCCGGACGGTCACAGCGTCTACTTCACCAGGCAAACCGGCATCTGGAAGCTCGACCTGCAGCCGTGGCTGCGGCAGCACGCGGCGCTCGCGGCGGCGCGGTAACGGGGGGGGGAACGGCCGCCGGATCCGGCGGTGCGGGGAATCGCCACGTGTTGACATTATTCCATGATTCCGGAAGTATGAAATCATGGAAACGCCAGACGCCCTCGCCGCCCTCGGCGCGCTCAGCCACGATTCCCGCCTCGCCGCCTTCCGCCGGCTGGTGCAGATTGGTCCGGAAGGATTGCCGGTCGGCGAGTTGCGCGAACACCTCGACCTGCCGCCCGCCACGCTGAGCGCGCATCTCAACGTGTTGCGCGCCGCCGGACTGGTCGAGGACCAGCGCGAGGGGCGGGTGATCCGCGTCCGCGCCAACTACGGGCAGATGAACGCGCTGCTGGCCTACCTCACCGAGAACTGCTGCGCCGGCACCGCCGACTGCGGGCCGGCGTCTCCCTGCAAGCCACGCAAGACCGGAGCCAGGCCATGAACCGCTTCCACGTGCACCTCAACGTCGCCGACCTCGCCGGCAGCATCCGCTTCTACACGCAGCTGTTCGCCGCGGAGCCCAGCGTGGTCAAGCACGACTACGCCAAGTGGATGCTGGAGGACCCGCGCATCAACTTCGCGATCTCCAGCACCGGCCGCGCGCCGGGCATCGACCATCTCGGCCTGCAGGTCGACAGCGCCGACGAACTCGCCGCGCTCGGCCCGCGCCTGGACGCTGCGGGTGGCAGCGTGGTGCCGGAAGACGGCGCCGTCTGCTGCTATGCGCACTCGGACAAGCTGTGGACCGAAGACCCGCAGGGCACGCGCTGGGAAACCTTCCACACCGTCGGCGACGCTACCAGCTACTACGCCGCCGACGCGTCCTGCGCGGCCGGTGGCGCGGCCTGCGCTCCGGATGCGCGCACGGCGAAACCGAAGGTCGACAAGGGCGCCGCCTGCTGCGCGCCGAATTCCGGCTGCTGCTGAGCGGCCGTCCACCAGCGCACGCAGCGATTCGCAGCTTGCCGTTCCCAAGTCCCCGTGCCATGAGCCCGATCCGATGAAACGCGTCCTGTTCGTCTGCGTGGAAAACGCCAACCGCAGCCAGATGGCCGAAGCCTTCGCGCGCATCCATGGCGGCGATGCGGTCGAAGCCTTGAGCGCCGGTTCGGCACCGTCCGGCCGGATCCATCCGAAGGCGGTGCGCTTCATGGCCGAGCTCGGTTATGACTTGACCGTGCATGCCTCGAAGTCGCTCGCCGACGTCGGCGGCGAGTTCGACGCAGTCGTCACCATGGGCTGCGGCGACAGCTGCCCGTGGGTGCCGGCGAAACGGCGCGAGGACTGGAACCTGCCCGACCCGAAGAACATGGACGACGCCGGCTATCGCACGGTGCGCGACGAGATCGCCGCGCGCGTGAAGCACTTGCTGGCGGAGCTGTGATGTCGCTGCCGCGCAGACTGGCCGCCGAATTCCTCGGTACGGGCGTGCTGCTCGCCACCGTGGTGGGCTCCGGGATCATGGGCGTGGCGATGTCCGGCGGCAACGACGGCATCGCGCTGCTGGCGAACGCGACGGCGACCGCGGGCATCCTGTACGTGCTGATCGCCGTGCTCGGCCCGGTCTCCGGCGCGCACTTCAATCCCGCCGTGACCCTCGCGCTGCGCGTGCGCGGCGAACTCGACACGCGCGAGACCCTCGCCTATGTCGCCGTGCAGCTCGTCGCGGCAGTCGGCGGCGTGCTGCTGGCCCATGCCATGTTCGGCCAGCCGCTGCTGCAACCGGGCATCCATGCGCGCAGCGGCGCCGCGCAATGGCTGAGCGAGGGCGTGGCCACCGCCGGCCTGCTGCTCACCATCCTGCTCGGCGCGCGGGCCCGGCCCGCGACGATGCCTGCGCTGGTCGCGAGCTACATCTTCGCCGCGTACTGGTTCACCGCCAGCACGTCGTTCGCGAACCCCGCGGTCACCGTGGCGCGAGCACTGACCCGCGCGTTCGCCGGCATCCGGCCCGTCGACGTGCCGGGTTTCGTGCTGGCCCAGCTGGCCGGAACGGCGGTCGCCCTGCTCGTGGCGCATGTGCTGCACGGTCGCCCCGCTGCCGCGGGCCGTCCGTCGCCGCACGGGGACTGACGGCGGCGACCGATCGGCACCGCTCGCGTTGCCCTAGCGCTGCACCATGTGCCCGAACCACGCCCAGCCGCGCACGTGCTCGGCGATCAGCTTGACGCTGGTCAGCATGGGCACCGCGAGCAGCGCGCCGGGGATGCCCCACAGCCAGCCCCAGACCAGGAGCCAGACCAGAATCGCGATCGGCGACAGGCGCATGCGCCGGCCCAGGATCAGCGGCGTCACCAGGTTGCCCTCGAACACGGTCAGCCCGGCGAAGCACAGCGCGGGCAGCAGCGCGTGGCCGAGCTGGTCGAAATGCACCAGTCCCACCAGCAGCAGCACGCTGGTGGTGAAGATCGCGCCCACGTAGGGGATGAAGTTCGCGAACATCGCCACCGCGCCCCACAGCAGCGGATCGGGCATGCGCAGCTGCCACAGGATGCCTGCGGTGAGCGCGCCCAGCGCGAAGTTGATCAGCAAGGTGGTGAGGATGTAGCGCGACACCTCGTGCTGGATGCCGCGCACCACCGACACCGCCTGGCGCTTGTAGCTGAAGCCCGGCCCGATCTCCACCAGCCGGCGCAGCAGCAGGTCGCCGTAGACGAGAAAGAAGAACACCAGCAGCACCACGGTGAGCACCGCCGCCAGCACCTTCGGCGCCGCCGACACCACGTCCCATGCGCTCACCGCCACATCGGCCGGCTGCGGCCGTGCGTAGGTCGGGCGGCCGTTGACCAGGGTCTGGGTGGCACGGTTGGCGGCTTCCAGCGGCTGGGTGATGTGCTCAAGCTTCGGCACGAAGCGGCGGATCGTGCTCGGCGCCTCGTGGATCCAGTCCAGTGCCGGCGGCGTGAGCAGGCCGATGCCGGTGCCGATGCCGCCGATCAACGCCAGCATCAGCACGCTGGCACCCAGCCAGCGCGGCACGCCCCAGCGGGCGGCGCCGGCGACGACCGGGTTCAGCGCCAGGCCGATGAAGGCGGCCAGCACCAGCGGGATCAGCAGCGCCTTGCACAGCGTCACCGTGTACAGCAGCGCCAGCAGCAGCAGCGCGTTGAGCAGCACGCGGATCGCGCGCAGGTGGCGACGCATGCCGCGTGCGCTGCGCCGCGCGAAGCGGCCGCGCGACAGGATCGATGCACGCGGCGGCGGCATCGGCGGCGAGGCTTCGCACGCGGCGGCGGCACCAGACAGCGGCAGCGGATCGTTCATGCGGAAGCGTCGTCGAAGGCGCCGGCACCCAGCTCGACGACCAGTCGCACGCCCTGCGCCACCACCTCGGCGAGGCCGCCGCGCAACAGCGGCCCCACGCCGGGCACGCGCAGAGGATGCACGTCGAGACTGCCGAGCACGAAGCCCGCGCCGCCCGCCGCGCCCAGCGCGAGCAGCGGATGCCGCTCCCCGCGCGCCAGCAGGGCCGCGGCCGGCTCGGCCAGTTCCGCGCGATGCGCGGCCACCCGCGCCTGCGCCGCACGCACCTTGTCGAGATGGCTGAACAGACTCATGGCTTGTGCTCCCCCGCGGATTCGCCGTCGACCTCGCGCTCGGCGCGCTGCAGCGTCTCGCGCATCATCGCACCCCATTCGTGGCGCGTGGCGGGCAGGCTCATCCAGTGCATGCAGCGGCGGAACAGCAAGATCGCGCCCGCCAGCAGCAATGCCTGCAGCAGCGCCAGCACCAGCAGCGCCCAGATCCACGAGTGGAACCAGGTGGCCAGCAGCACGCCGACCAGGCCGAGCAGGGTCAGGCCCAGCGCCACGCCGGCCACGGTGGCGACCAGCGCAGCCACCAGCAGCCACGACACCGCGCTGCGCGCCAGCCCCAGCTCGGCGGCCAGCAGCTGCAGCTGCGCGCCGAACAGCCGGCGCACCGCACCGGCCAACCGGCCCAGTTCGTCCAGCAGAGACGAGGACGGCGCCGGAGCTTCCGGCGCCGTCGCGTGATCCTGTTCGCGCGCGGGTTCTTCCTGCATGCGCGATCAGCGCCTGAGCAGGCGGCCGAGCAGCCAGCCCGCGCCCAGCGCGATCGCCATCGACTGCACCGGTTTCTCGCGCACGTAGTCGCGCACCTGCTCCAGCCACTCGTCGGCGCGATCCATCGTGGCGTCGTAGGCGGCACGGCCGCGTTCGCCCGCCTCGTCGAGCTTGTCGCTGGCGCGATGCGCACCGGCGGCGACCTTGTCGGTGGCGCGGTGCAGGCTTTCCTCGACGTGGTCGGCGGCGCGCCCCACCGCCTCCTTGGTGCCGGCGACCGCGCTGGAGGTGGCCTGCTTGACGCGCTCGGCGCCTTCGTCGATGCGACTGGGCGTGTCGTTTTCGGTCGTTGCTGCCTGCTTGTTCATGCTGTCTCCATGTAGCTCATGCGGAAGAATGCCGGTTCGCCGGGCGCTGCGCCACGCCTCACTTCGCGCGGCGCAGGAACGAGATGATCGCCAGGACCAGGAACACGACGAACAGGATCTTCGCCATCCCGGCCGCCGCGCCTGCAATGCCGCCGAAGCCGAGCACCGCGGCGATGATGGCGACGATCAGGAATACCAGTGCGTAGTGAAGCATGGCGTTGCCCTCTTGAACGAATGCCGACCACGACGTGCGTGGCCGCGTGCAGTCATTCATCCACATTGGCCGCCATCTGCGCGTGAAGGGGCGCGCGTGCGTGCACGCCACCTGCACATTCGCCGTCACGTCGCGGAAGCGGGACGGATCGCGTAGGTGCCCACCAGTTCCGCTTCCGCCAGCACATGGCCGCGCATCGCCATGCGCAGTTCGGCCAGCGTGAAGCCGCGCGACAGTTCCAGCTTCGCCGCGCCCAGCGCGTGGATGCGGAAGTGGTAATGGTGCACGAGGCTGTCGTTCCACGGCGGGCACGGGCCGTCGTAACCAAGATAGTCGCCGCCCATCCCGGCGTCGCCCGCGAACCAGCCGGTGTAGTCGTTCAACCCCTGCACGCTGCCCGGCGGCCCCAGCGGATCGCGCTTGCCGCGCGGCGTGATGCCGTCGCAGCACGCGCCCTCGTCGAACTCGCCGCATTCGGCGGGAATGTTCGCCATCAGCCAGTGCACGAACTCCACCCGCGGCAGGTCCGCGGGCACGACGCGCCCTTCCTTGTTCACGTCGTCGCCACGACTGGGCACGTCGACGTCGATGCAGGTGAGCACGAAGGAACGCGTGCCTTCCGGCGCGTCGCGCCACGCCAGATGCGGACTGCGATTGTCCGACAGCGCCACCGGGGCACCGGGCTTGCCGAAGGCGTTGGCGGCGGGGATGGGCTGGCCGTCGGCGAAGTTGTCGCTGCGTATTTGCATGAGAAGTTTGCTCAGCGTGATAGATACATATCTTGTCATTGACAGACAAATTTCGAGGTGACGCGTATCGCCGCTGTCGAAGTGCGTGGCGACACCTCTACGAACGACTAACGAAGTCCCCATTGGTCACCGACCACTAATCGTCCCAGAGCGATCCCAGTCCATAGGTGTCGTAGTATTTGAATTCTTGCAGTATCAATGGTCTGAAATGTCGGTCTCCATGACGAGCCTTTGTAACCTTATTCTCTCTATCCATGGACCGACTGATGAAATGTCCAGTAAGAAAATTCACACTTATAACTTGGCTATTCCCGTCACTCTCCTTGTCTGATTCAAATTCAGCGCCCGCCAAACGCCAAACGCCATGATCCAAGTGAAATTTGTAGGTATAAGAACTAATATCATTATTCCCATTTGCAACAAAGGTAATAAGAAATCCGTTCTTTGTATATTTTGCGATTCGTGAAACCCAGCCTTTATAGCCCCAGTCGTAATCGAAAGCGTCCGACTTTCCAGTCACATCGAAACCGCCATGCGAGCTGCCCTTTAAAACGAAAATCTGCAAACGCCTACCGCCCGGCTGCACCAGCAGGACAACCTTGTCCTGCACGCCGTCATCATTCAAATCGCCGTCGAATATCATGGATTGAGGCTGCATGGATGGATGTGTCGCGAGAAATGCAGCATAGGATGCGTAATGTTCTTGCGACGCCATAACTTGAGTAGCAACGAAGAACACTGCAAAAAAGAGAAGAAGTGGACTCTTGCGGTTCTTTCGTTTGCCAAAAGTCCGTGCTTTGTATTTTAGCAAGCCATATCCCTCAAGACGCCCGAATACGACCGTTCTTTCCATTATTCCTCCTTGAGCAATCATCTGCGTGTGCAACAGACTTCAACACGCAGCATAACGATGCGCTATGGCGTGTACGTGACGCGATACACCGCCCCCGCCAGATCGTCGCTCACCAGCACGCTGCCATCCGGCAACGGCTGCACGTCGACCGGGCGGCCCCAGGCCTTCTCGTCCTGCTCGAAGCCGGTGATCAGCGGCTGGTAGCTGGCCACCTTGTTGCCGTCGAGGCGCACCGTCATCACGCGGTAGCCGGATTTCTTCGTGCGGTTCCACGAGCCGTGCTCGGCGACCAGGATTGCGCCCCGGTAGCCGGCCGGGAACATGCGGCCCGCGTAGAAGCGCATGCCCAGCGAGGCCACGTGCGCGCCCAGCTTCAGCACCGGCGACGTGTAGTCCTTGCAGCGGTGGCCCTTGCCGAATTCGGGATCGAGGATGTCGCCTTCGTGGCAATAGGGAAACCCGAAGTGTTCGCCGACACGCGAGAGCCGGTTCAACTCGTCGCTGGGGATGTCGTCGCCCAGCATGTCGCGGCCGTTGTCGGTGAACCACAGCTGGTGCGAGCCGGGGCGCCAGTCGAAGCCCACGGTGTTGCGAATACCGTAAGCCACGTCCTGCGCATCGCTGCCGTCGGCATTCATGCGAGTGAGCTTGGCGAACGCCTTGCCCTTGTCGCACACGTTGCAGGGTGCGCCGATCGGCACGTAGAGCTTGCCGTCCGGGCCGAACGCGATAAAGCGCCAGCCGTGGTGCCTTTCGCTGGGCAGCTTGTCGGTGACGAGTTCCGGCTTGGGCGGATCGTCGAGGTGGTTCTCGATGTCGCGCAGCACGACGATGCGGCTCACCGCCGAGATGTAGAGGTTGCCGTCGCGGAAGGCCACGCCCACCGGCATCTCCAGCCCGCTGGCGAGCACGCGCACCTTGTCGGCATGGCCGTCGTGTTTCGTGTCGGTGAGCGCGTAGACCTTGCCCGCGTCCATCGAACCCACGAACACCGTGCCCTTCGCGCCCAGCGCGATCTCGCGCGCATTCGGCACCTGGTCGGAATACACCGCGATGTGGAAGCCTTTCGGCAGCGTCAGCCGGTCCAGGTGGACCGCGCCGAACGCGGGCGCGGCAAGCAGCATCAGCAGGATGCTCGGCAACAGAGACGATACGAAGCGCATGCTCAAGCTCCAGATCGACGAGAGGGTCAAGCCTATACTGATCACGGAGCCGATGCACAGGCCAGACCGGCTGCCATCGGCACGATGCGCTTACCCACGAGAATGCTTCGGACTAAACTGCAGTCGAGTACCGCAACGACCACCCAAGCATTCGCGATGTAGCCATGAGCAAGTTGCTCGACGATCTGCGCGGACAAAAGGACGCCATCCTTGCCGCGTGCCACCAGTACGGCGCGCAGCGCATCCGCGTGTTCGGCTCGGTGGCTCGCGGCGAGGAACGGCCGGACAGCGACATCGATTTCCTGGTGGACTTTCCTCGTGGCTACGACCTGTTCGCGCAGCGCCTGCCGCTTGCCGAACGCCTGTCGGAGATCACTGGTCGTTCGCTCGACCTCGTTCCCGAGCACGAACTCAACCGCCACATCCGCGCCACCGTGCTGAACGAAGCGGTGGAGCTGTGAGTCGGGACTGGCGGGCTTACGCGCATCACATCCTCGACGCCATCGAGAAGATTCGGCGCATCCAGCAACGCGGCGACCTGACACGGGATGAGGTGCTCTACGACGCGACCTTGCGCAACCTGCAGACCCTGTCCGAAGCCACCCAGCGGCACCCGACGAACTCAAGGCTCCCCACCGGAATATCCCGTGGACGCAGATCGGCGGCTTCCGCAACATTCTCGTGCACAACTATCTGGGCAACATCGACGCAATGACGGTGCAAACCGTGGTACGGGATCAGCTGCCGCCGCTCGAAGCGGCCATCCGCGGCATGCTCTCCCGGAGCGCCTCCGACGGTGATTGAACTCACGGGATCGCCGATGCAAGCCGAAGACCTCAAGCGCCTCGTCGTCGTGCGCATGCCCTACGGCAAGTACCAGGGCCACCTGGTCGCGGACCTGCCCGGCGCCTACCTCGCGTGGTTCGCGCGCCAGGGTTTTCCGCCCGGCGAACTCGGCCGCCTGCTCGCGTTGATGCTGGAGATCGACCACAACGGACTGAAGCGCCTGCTCGATCCGTTGCGCGAGCGCTGAAATCCGGCGTCATCCGCCCGGGGTTTCGTCCGCCAGCGCGTTGAAGCGCGCCGCGATGTAGTCGTCGGTGAAGCTGGTCATGTCGCGGCCGCGGATGAAGCCGCAGTGGCCGCCGTGTTCGGCGATGTCCAGTTCCACGTTCGGCGGCAGGCGCAGCTGCTCGAACGCGCCCACCGGGATCACCGGATCGTCGCGCGCAGTGAGGATGGTGGCGGGGACCTGCATCGCCATCAGCGCGTAGGCGGCCACCGAATAGCCGTCCAGGTACTGCTGCAGCGAACCGAAGTCGGTATGCCGCCGCACCAGTGATTCGGTGAGCCCGCGCAGATCCTGCTTCAGCTCCGACATCTCGAAGTACCGGTGCTGCGGGAACGCCTTCTGCTTGGCCAGCAGCGAGTGCCGCCACTTGTGCATGAAATAGGCCTGGTAGAACCAGGGCGCCGCTTCCTCCAGCGAGAACAGGCCTTCGGCGGGATCGATGATCGGGCACACCGCCAGCGCGTAGGCGAGCGGGATGCCCACGCGCGAGGTCTGCAACGCCGCGCGCAGCGCGAAGTTGCCGCCCAGCGAGAAGCCGGCCAGCGCCAGCGGCCGCGCCGGCCAGCGCGCGGCGATGTCGCCCAGCGCGTGCACCACCTCGTCGATGCGGCAGGAGTGGAACAGCGCCTCGTTGAGGCCGTGGCTGTCGCCGTGGTCGCGGAAGTTGAGGCGGAAGATGTCCCAGCCGTCGGCGAGCAGGCGGCTGCCGGTCTGCAGCACGTAGGTGGAATCGACGCTGCCTTCCCAGCCGTGGAACAGCACGGCGAGGCCGCGCGGCTGCGGGCGCGTCTTCTGCGCGGTGAATGCGCCGGTGAGGCGCACGCCGCCGCCGCCGTCCACCATCACCGGCTCGGCGCCTTCCTGCACCATGCGCGCGGCGCGCGGCAGCAGCAGGCGGCGCACGCCGCTGGAGGAGAGCATGGTCTGCAGATGCCCGCTGGTGAGCGGCCAGGACGGACGGAAATCCTTTCCGCACGGCAGGCTCATGCGACGCACGGCTCCTGCGCGGCATTTTCCAGGGCCGCGGCGATGCGCTCGCGCGACAGCTCGGCCATGCGGCGACGCGCGTCGGGACTGGCCGGCACCGGCTGCAGGAAATGCACCTCGGCATCCATCGACGGGCCGCCGAGCAGGCGCAGGAAGTTCTGCAGGAAGTTCTCGTGCTCGCGGAAACCGGCGTCGACCACGCGACGGCCGTCGCGCACGAAGCGCAGCGCCACCGGCTGCACGGCGACCTCGGCGTCCAGCGCAGCCTGGAAGATGCGCGCGTGGAACACCTTGAGCACACCATCATGGCCGGTGCCGCCCTCGGGGAACACCGCCACCGAACGGCCGGCGCGCAGGCGCTCCACCATCACCTGCATCACCGCGGCGAGCGAGTGGTTGCTGCCGCGGCGATGGAAGATCGTGCCGCCGCTGGCCGCCAGCCAGCCCACCAGCGGCCAGTGCGCGATCTCCGCCTTGGCCACGAAGCAGGCCGCGCGCTGCGAGTGCAGCAGCTCGATGTCGATCCACGAGGTGTGGTTCGCCACGAACAGCACCGGATCGGCCAGCGGCTCGCCGACGCGCACCGCGCGCAGACCGAAGATGCGCATCAGCGCAACCGACCACCAACGCACCAGCCGATGCGAAAACGGTTCGCGACCGTCGCGCATCACGCGGTTGCGGTTCCAGCTCATCACGAACGCGGCCAGCATGATCGCGAGCACGGCATGCAGCAGCAGCAGCGGCACGCGCCACAGGTAGCGCAGCGGACGCAGGTGGTCGCGGATCGGCGGGGAGGCGGTGGCGGTGTCCATCAGCCCGTTAGTCTAGCGTCTGTTGCCCGCAACGTTATGCGGCAGCGGCGGCGTATTTTCCGCGCGCGGCAGCGGCAGCGAAGGCGAACGCTTTACCGTGCGCAGCACGAAGCTGGAGTTGACGTCGGCCACGCCGGCGGCATTGAGCAGGCGGTCGAGCAGGAAGCGCGAGAAATCCGCGAGGTCGGCCACGTAGACGTGCAGCAGGTAGTCCATGTCGCCGGTGAGCGCGTGGCAGGCCACCACCTCGTCCCAGCCGTTGACGCGCTCCACGAAGCGCTCGATCACCTCGGCCTCGTGCTTCACCAGCTGCACGCGCACGAAAGCCTGCAGGCCCAGGCCCACCGCCAGCGGGTCGACCTGGGCGGCGTAGCCGGTAACCACCTGATCCGCCTCCAGCCGTTGCAGCCGGCGCAGGCAGGCAGACGGCGACAGGTTCACCCGTTCGGCCAGCTCGGCATTGGTGATGCGGCCCTCGGTCTGCAGCACGGCGAGCAGGTGCAGGTCGATGCGGTCCAGCGCGGTCATGCACGATACCTCGACATGTCAACCAATCCGAGCACGAATATTGCGTCCAAATCCTGGTCGCGCGCAACATTGCAAGCTTCGTGCGGCGGGTTTGCCGTATGCTCTGGTTGGTCATTCCGGCGCCGGCCGGAACCCCGTCCAGCCCCGGAGCCCGCCATGGAAAACACCACGCCCCGCAAGGTCGAACATCAGCAGACCGACCGCGGCTACATCCCGGTCTACGCGACGGGCGTGGTCGAGCAGCCGTGGTCCGGCTACAGCCGCACCGACCACGAGGTGTGGGACACCTTGTACAAGCGCCAGCGCGAGCTGCTGCCCGGGCGCGCCTGCAAGGAGTTCATGGCCGGCGTGGAACGCTTCGGCCTCGGCGACGGCGGCATTCCGAAGTTCGCCGACTTGAACAAGGTGCTGGCCAAGGCCACCGGCTGGGAGCTGGTGGCGGTGGAAGGCTTGTTGCCGGACGAGGTGTTCTTCGACCACCTCGCCAACCGCCGCTTCCCGGTGAGCTGGTGGATCCGCAAGCCCGAACAGCTCGACTACTTGAGCGAGCCGGACCTGTTCCACGACCTGTTCGGCCACGTGCCGTTGCTGCTCAACCCGGTGTTCGCCGACTACATGCAGGCTTACGGCCGCGGCGGCATGAAGGCGTTCGGCATCGGCCCGGAGGCGCTGATGAACCTCACGCGCCTGTACTGGTACACGGTGGAGTTCGGCCTGATCCACACCGACGAAGGCATGCGCATCTACGGCGCCGGCATCGTCAGCTCCAAGGGCGAGTCGATCTACTGCCTGGATTCGCCCGCGCCGAACCGCATCGGCTTCGGCCTCGAACGCGTGATGAGCACGCGCTACCGCATCGACACCTACCAGCAGACCTACTTCGTGATCGACAGCTTCGAGCAGTTGTTCGAGGCGACGCATCCGGACTTCACGCCGATCTACGCGAAGCTCAAGGCCGAGCCCGCGCATGCGGCGGCCGATGCGCTGGAGGGGGATCGCGTGTTCCATCGTGGTACGCGCGAAGGGTTTGCGACGGGCGCGGATACCTGAGCGCAGCCACGCCCGATACGAATCAAGCCGGCCTCGCGCCGGCTTTTTCGTGTCACGGTCTTGCGTCGAGCTGCAGTCGCCTCCATGCGTGGATTCATCCCACTCAGCACGCAAGGAAGCCATGCTCATCGAATCGCTCGCCAGCCTCGATCTTGCCGGCATCGACACCCTGATCTTCGCCGGCGGCGGCAACCGCTGCTGGTGGCAAGCCGGCGCGATCTCGCACCTGTTGGCGCAGCACTGGCGATTACCCATGCAACTGGTGGGCACCAGCGGCGGTGCCGCCGTGGCCGCGGCCTTCCTTACTGCCGGGCCACAAGTCGCGCTTGCGGCTTGCCAGCGCCTGTATGCCGACCGTACCCGCATGTTCGAATGGCGCAGCCTGTTGCGCGGGCGACTGCACTACGCGCACCGCCACATCTACCCGGCATGGCTGGCCAGTTTCGTCGATGCCGAACATTTTCAGGCGCTGCGGCAGTCGAAGCATCGCCTGCAGGTGGCGATTACCCGACCGGCGCGCCGGCTGGGACTGCGCGGCTCCATCGGCATCGCCACGCTGGCCTATTTCGTGGACAAGTTCCTGCGTGGGCCGCTGCATCCCGAGCTGCCGCGCCGACTTGGCCTGCGACAGGAATTCCGCGAGCTGCGCGACTGCACCAGTCTCGACGAGGCGCGCATACTGCTGGCCGCGGCGGGTGCTGCGCTGCCGTTCATCCCAGCGCGACGCATCGACGGCGAATACGCCTTCGATGGCGGCTACACGGACAACGCGCCGTTGCCATCGCAAACCGACAGCGAGAAAGCGCGCACGCTTGTATTGTTGACCCGCCACTATCCGAAGTTGCCTGCCATATTCCGTGCCAACGGACGCAACTACTGGCAACCCAGCACACGTATCCCGGTGAGCATGCTCGACTGCACCGCTCGCGCCACCGTGCTCGACGCTTGGGCGCTGGGGGAGCACAACGCGCAGGAAGCACTCGCAAGCGGTGGGCTGCATATCGCGTGAGGCGTCATCGCGTAGCCGTGATGACGCCAGAACCTTCCTACAGCCCCAGGTTGCCGATGGCGTGGTCGATCACCACACGCTCGAGCTGGCCTGACGCGGGATTCGCCGTGTGCTGCGCTGCGTGCAGGCAGAGTTCGACGACGGGAAGCGGCGGCAAGCCATGCCTCTCGTCGAGCCGCACGAGCGAGGGCGGTATGCCGGCCGTCGTGCGCAGCGTGATGCCGAGGCCTGCCGCCACGCCCGCCCACAGGCTCTGCAGGCTTGCCGTGGCGTAGGCCAGCCGCCAGGGCATCGAGGCATGGTCGAGCGCCTCGATGCCTGCGCGACGGAAGAAACAGGGCGGGTTGTAGAGCGCGAGATCGAGCGGGACGCCGGCTTTCACGACCGCATCCGTGCCCGCGGGCCCTATCCACGTCATGGGCAGCGTGGCCACACGCCTGGCATCCGCGCGGCTGCCATGGCCCATCGCAAGCACGAGGTCGAATTCACCGCGATCGAGGCGTTCCAGCAAGACCCCATTGCGCTCCACTTCGACATCCACCCGCACCGCCGGGTGGGCCCGCTTGAACTGGCCCAAGGCCGCGGGCAGCCAAGTCTCCGCAAAATCGCCCGGCAGGCCGAAACGCACGACGCCTTCCACCGACATGCCGGCCACGCTGCGGACAGCTTCGTCATTGAGCTCAAGCATGCGGCGCGCATAGGAGTGCACCAGCTCGCCGGTTTCCGTCAGCACCATGCTGCGCCCCCGCTTGCGAAACAGGGGCTGGCCGAGCTGGCTTTCCAGCTTCTTGATCTGCTGGCTCGCCGCCGATTGCGAGCGGCCTATCTTCTCCGCCGCACGCCCCAGGCTTCCCAGTTGCAGGATCGCCACCAGGGTCCGCAAGGCGTCCATATCCAGGTTCGGCAAGGACATTGCTTTCGTTTTTCCGATGGAATGATTCTGAATTATCGGATTTTCTTCAGCGTATCCCGAGCCTAGCATTCGGTGACCCGTGCAGCCATGCGCGTGCACCACTCCAATCCCGGGGACTTACCGCATGAACGTCCATACAGCCGCCATCCGCCACGCCATGGCTGCACTCCTCTCGGCATGCCTGCTCTGGACGTCCGCCGCCTTCGCCGGCTCGGCGCACGGAGCCTCGTCGCTTGCCGGCACCTGGACCCTAGTGGCGGCCGACGTCCAGCACCCCGATGGTTCGCGCGCATCCGACTACGGTGCCCAGCCCAAGGGCCTGCTGATGATCGACAGCCAGGGACACTACTCGTTGCAGATCTTCAAGACCGAGCGGCAAGCCTTCCATGCCGGTGACAAGGCGAAGGGAACGCCCGACGAGTACAAGGCCGCCGTGATGGGTTCAAGCACCCATTACGGCACGCTCCGGATCGAGCCGGACCGCGGTGTCCTCGTTTTCCACATCCAGGGGGCTTCCTTCCCCAATTGGGAGGGACAGGAGCAGCGTCGGCAGTATCAGCTCGGCGATGGCGTGCTGAGCTATCGCGTGACAGCACGCCCCAATGGCGACGTACCGATCTCGGTCTGGCGGAAGATCGACTAAAGGACCGCGAAACGCCGGATGCCTGCATCCATCACCATGAAGAAGCAGGCACCCGCGTTTGCCCGGCAAATGATCGGACACACGGCGAGCACGGATCGTCGCCTGTCTCCCTCGGGCGAATGCGCGCTTCGAAACCCGTTTCCTGCCAAGCGGAATCGCAGCCTGACTCCACGCAGTCCCGACATCAACGCCCGTGCGCATCCACCCACGGCCGCACGATGCCGATCCACAGCTCGTAGCCCATGCGATTCATGTGCAAGCCGTCCTGGATGAACCACTGGGCCTGCGGTTGGCCATCCTTGCCCAGCATCGGCGTGAACACGTCCAGGTACGCCACCTGTTTCTGCGTCGCCGCGTAGTCGCGCACCAGGTCGTTCGCCTCGCGGATCTTCGGCAGCAACGCCTTGCGCGCCATGCTGGGCTTGATCGCGATGAAGGCGATCGGCACGCCGGGGTCGACGGCGCGCGCCTTGCGCACGAAGGCCGCGAAATCGTCGCGCACCTGCCGCGGGCTGTTGCCGGCCTCGATGTCGTTGTCGCCCGCGTACATCACGATGGCGCGGGGGTGATACGGCGCCACGATGCGATCGGCGAAGTACGTGCTGTCGGCAATCTCCGAGCCGCCGAAGCCGCGGTTGATCGTGTGCACTTCCGGGAAATCCGACGCCAGCGTCTTCCAGAAACGGATCGACGAGCTGCCGATGAACAGCACCGCGCCGGCAGGCGGCGGTTGCACGCGGTCGGCCTGCTCGAACGCCGCGATGTCGGCATTCCACTGCGCATGGTCGCTGGTCGTGCGCGCAGACGCGCACAGCGGCAGCAGGGCGAACAGCAGGATCAGCCAGCGTTTCATCGCGCCTCCCGTGGGGTGTTTCGTGCGAGTTCCGACACTTCCAGCACTTTGGCGATGCGCTTGCCGTCCCAGCGATAGACCAGGTGCTGCGCCTGCACGCAGGGTGCGACGACATCCGGATGGAACGCGGCCACGCATTCGCCGGACGGATCGCGCACGCTGTCGTACACGATGCCGTTGGAACCGGCGGCGCGCAACACGCGCGCCAGTTTCACGCTGGCCACATAGCTGTCCGGATCGTGCTCCTTCCTCCAGCCACCGCGAATGTCGTGCAGACGGCTGTCGATGCGCGTGCGGTAGCAGCGCATCTGGATGTCGCAGGCCGGTTCGGCGGTGGCGGCGAGGAAATGCTCGCGGTGATAGACGGTTTCTTCCACCGCGGTGGCCACCGTGTGCGCGGCGTAGAACACGCCCCAGGTGCCATCCGAAAAGCGGCTGCCGTCCGGATTCAAATGTGTGAAGGCCGCCATCACCGGCGTCGAGCCCGGACCGCTGATGCGGTGTTCCTTCGGCACCAGCTTCAAGGCACCGGCTTCCTCGCGCAGGCGCGGGTTGGTCAGCGCTTCGATCGCGAATACCGCGTCGAGATCGGCCGGATCGGCGATGCGGTCGTATACGCCCACCGGCGGGAAGCGGCTGGGCACGATGCGAAACGCCTGGTTCCAGCGGATGCGCTTGAGTGGGGGCAGATCGGTCGACATCGGGGTTCCCGTCGCGGCTGGGGCCGCTGCTGCATGTGACCGGCATCGTCATCGCATGCGGTATCGGCGGCTGCGACAATCGGTGTGCAGCGCCTCAGCCGCGCTGCGCATCCAGATACTGGCGCACCACGAACAGGTCGGCCACGTTGCCCGACAGCATGCGTTCCAGCGCGGAATGGCCGCCGAACAGCGGCGCCGTGTTCGGCTTGCGCAGCCATGCATCGGCTTGCGCCGGATCGGGAAACAGGATCTGCAGGTCCTTCCAGATGCCGAGCAGGTAGCTGATGCGCTCCAGCGTGTCGCGCCCCAGGCTGCCGTCCTGCTCGCGCTTCCACTTGTAGAACGTGGACTCGGGCGGATCGCCGAGCAGCTTGCGCTGTTCGGCCACGCGCAGGTCCCAGTGCTCGGCGAGGCGGAAGAAGCTGCGCAACGCGGGCGCCGTCAGCGCCGCGTCAGTGGGCGGGTAGCGTGATGCGGCTTCGGCGATGCGGCTGGCATGTGCGTTCATGTCGAAACTCTCCATGTGAAGCACATGGACAATTTACTGCAAAGTGGCAGCTTTGTCCAAAATCGCCGGCGCCAGCTTCAGGGGGCGTTCGGCGCACTCTTGCCCTTCGCGCAATCGCAGCCGTAATCCGGCTCCGGCCCGCCCTCCTTGATGAACTTGTCGATGCGCGCCTCCAACACCGGCAACGGCACCGAGCCGGTGGAGAGCACGGTGTCGTGGAAGGCGCGGATGTCGAATTTCTCGCCCAGCGCCTTCTCGGCTCTGGCGCGCAGTTCGAGGATCTTGAGGTAGCCCAGCTCGTAGCTGTCGGCCTGGCCGGGCCAGCTGATGTAGCGGTCCACCTCGTTGGCGATCTCCAGCGGGCTCAGCGCGGTGTTGTCGATGAGGTAGTCGATCGCCTGCTGGCGCGTCCAGCCGAGATGGTGGATGCCGGTGTCGACCACCAGGCGGCAGGCACGCCACATCTGGTAGGTGAGGTAGCCGAACTGCTGCCAGGGCGTCTGGTAGATGCCCATCTCGTTGCCGAGGTATTCGGAGTACAGGCCCCAGCCTTCGCCGTAGGCGGAGATGTAGCCGTTGCGGCGGAACGCGGGCAGGTTGTGCTGTTCCTCGGCCAGCTCCAGCTGCAGCGAATGGCCGGGATAGCTTTCGTGCAGGGTCAGTGCCGGCATGTTGTACAGCGCGCGCGATTTCAAGTCGTAGGTGTTGACCAGGTACGCGTCCGCGCCGCCGCGGCCGGAGGTGTAGTACGGCGCGATATCGGCCGGCACCGGGACGATGGTGAAGCGCGAGCGCGGCAGGTGGCCGAAGAACCTGCCCATCTTGCCGTCCACTTCCTTGGCCACCCAGGCGGTCTTGTCCAGCAACTCCTGCGGCGTCTTCGCGTAGAACTGGGGGTCGGTGCGCAGGTAGTGCAGGAAGTCGGCGAAACTGCCCTTGAAGCCGGTCTCTTTCATCACGGCCAGCATCTCGGCGTGGATCTTCGCCACCTGCTCCAGGCCGATCTGGTGGATCCGGTCGGGCGAGAGCTCCAGCGTGGTGTATTCGCGGATCTGCTGGCGGTAGTACGCCTTGCCGTCGGGCAGCGCCTCGGCGGCCAGTGTGGTGCGCGCCTGCGGCACGTATTCGTCGTCGAAGAACTTCAGCAGCTTCGCATAGGCGGGGATCACCTGGTCGCGGATGCGCTGCTGCGCCTCGCCGCGCAGCGCCTGCTGCTGGTCGGCGGGGATCGTCGCGGACATCTGCTTGAACGGCGCGTAGAAACCCGACGCCGTGGGATCGGTGAGATCCGCCACTGCGGCAATCGAGCGGTCGCGGCCCTTGAGCACCTCGCGCGGCACGCTGAAGCCGCGCTGCAGGCCCAGCCGCATGTTGGCTATCTGCTGTTCGAAGTAGTGCGGGATCTGGCCGAGGCGGTCGAGGTACTTGCGGTAGTCGGCCAGCGTGCGCAGGCGGTCGCCGCCCAGCTCGTAGCCCACGTCGCTCCAGAACGCGGAGTCGCTGTTGAACGGCATCTGCCACTGCTTGAACTGCTGGTCGGCGATGAAGTTGCGGATCTGCTCGCGGTACACCGCGTAGTTCACCCGGTTTTCCGGCGTGAGCTGCCCGACGTCGATCGCGTCGAGCCGGGTCATCACCTTCTGCCAGTAGTCGAGGCGCTGCTGCTGGCTGGCGGCGTCCACGTTGTCGAGGCGGCCGTTGTTCGGCTGCGATTCGCCCGAGGCGCTGATGCCGGACTGGCCGGTGCGCCACGCCCATTCGCTGCCGTAGATCTGCTGGAACCGCGCATCGGCGTCCTGCGCCGCCCAGGCCGGAACGGCCACGCACAACGCGCCCCAAACCAGCCACTGCATGCCCTTGGTGATCTTCACTGTTGCGGTGTCTCCATCGATGGCGGCGCGGAAACCGCCGCTCCGGCGGCATCTTCCACGCTCCAGTAGTCCAGCGCCTGTGGCGGAAGCTGGGGCAGCGCCGCGCGCAGCAGCAGCCCGCGCACGCCATCCTTCAGCCGCGCCACGCGCAGCGGCGTGTTCCGGCCGCCCAGCCACGCCGCGAAATCCGCCAGCGCCTCCAGCGCCGTGCCGTCCAGGTCCGGCGATTCCTCCAGGCTGAGCACCACGGTGCGGCAATCCTCGCGGCGTTCCACCCGCTGCCGGGCCAGCGCCAGCACGCTCTCCGCGTTCGCGAAGAACAGCGGCTCTTCCGGGCGCAGGATCAGCAGGCCGGCCGGCGACCGCGCGTCGGGATGTTCGGCGAGGGCCACGAAATCGTGGCTGCCGGGCAGGCGCCCCAGTTCGCTGAGTCGCGGCGTGGCCAGCTGGCGGATCAGCATCACCAGGCTGAAGGCGATCGCCGCCAGCAGGCCGTCGAGGATGCCCAGCGCCAGCACCGCGATCACCGCCGCCAGCGCCACCAGACGGTCGCGCCGCCACTGCAGGTAGGGCTTGAACACCGACAGCCGCCACGACTTGCTGACCGCGTGGATCACGATCGCCGCCAGCACCGGCTCGGGAATCCGCTCGATCCAGCGCAGCAGCAACAGCACCAGCAGCAGCACGGTCGTCGCCGCCACCAACCCGGCCAGCCGCGAGCGCGCCCCGGCCGCGTCGTTCGCCGAGGTGCCCGAATAGCCCGCACCCACCGGCATGCCGTGCAGCAGCCCGGACAGCGCGTTCGCCACGCCCAGCACCAACAGGTCGCGATTGGGTTGCACCGGATCGCCATGCTTCAAGGCGAACGCGCGGATCGAGCCGTAGGATTCGGCATACAGCACCAGCAGTACCGCTGCGGCCAGCTCCACGCTGGGCAGCCACTGGTCGGGCCGGGGCCACGCCGGGAGCGTCCAGGCAGGGACGAGATCGATCGCGCCGGTCAACGCCACGCCGTGCCGTGCCAGCCAGCCGGACGCGGCCACGCCCAGCACGATCACCAGCAGGCTGCCCGGCAAGCGCCGCACGCGCTCGGAAAGGAACAGCAGCAGCAGCGCGACCGCGCCGGCGCCCAGCGCAGCCGGATTGACGCCGCCGGCCGAGCGCAGCAGATCCACCAGCAAGAGCGGCACGAAGTCGCCGTGCAAGCCCGGCAGGCCGCCGAGGTTCGGCAGTTGCTTCAGCGCGATCACGCAGGCCAGGCCGAAGGTGAAGCCACGCAGCACCGGCCGCGCGATCAGGTGCGACAGCCCGCCGAGCCGGGCCACGCCGGCGACCAGGAAACAGCCTCCGGTGAGCAGCACCAGGGTGGCCGCCACCGCGGCGCGCGCGGCACCTTCCGGACCGGCCAGCGCCAGCGTGCCGGCGGCGAGCACCGCCGCCGAGGACGAAGTGGCCGAGACGATCGCGTAGCGGCTACGGCCGAGCAGGCCGTAGCAGACCAGGCCGACGAACAGCGCGATCACGCCTGCCTGCGGCGGCAGGCCCGCAATCCCCGAGTACGCCACCGCCTCGGGCAGCAGCAGGCCGGCGATCGACAAGCCGGCCAGCACGTCGGCACCGCGGCCGGCGCCCGCTACGGCGGCGGCCGGCGCCGCGTTCATTCGATCGCCCCGCTCCAGCCCGGCAGGTAAGCCGTCTCGTGGCTGTGCGCGAGCAGCAGCGCCTCCTGCATCGCCTTCGCGCCGATCCTGCCGCCCGGCAGCTTCAGGCGTCGACGGTAGAAGTCCGCCCACAGGAATTCCGCATAAGGCTCCGCATCCTTGGCGCAACCACCGGCCATGCGCACCCGCGCGGCAAGCGTGCGGTAGGGATCGTCGGCCAGGCCGACCAGGCCGGTCGGGATCGCGGCGTAGTCGACGCGGCTGCCGCGCTGGTCGTAGGGATGGGCCCAGCGGCTGAACTCCATCGTGCGCCAGAACACCTCCGGGACCAGCCAGGAGAAATCGCGCTGGATCATCACCGGCACGCTCTTCACGCCTTCCTCCAGCAAGGCGAGGCCGAGGTGGTGGTGGTCGACGATGTAGACGTGCTGCTTCGGCCCCAGCACGCCGGGAAACCAGTGCGAGGCGAGCAGTTCCTTGCGCTTCTTCCTGCCGAGCTCCTTCCATTGCGCACGCTTGGCCGCAACCTCGGCCTTGCCCACGGTCAACTGGGTCGGGCGCAGCTTGGCGGGAGCGATCGACAACAGGGGATGACGCACGGTCGATGACATGGCTCGCCTCCTCGGGCTGACGCGGTGTTGCGAGCGTAGCCGAGCGGGCAGATGACGGGCACGTGCGTCGCGCGAAATTTCCTGCGGCGGCAGGCTATTCCATGCCGGCGTAGTCGCCGCCCACCGACTGCAGGTAGGCATCGAGGTTGCGGCCCGGCCGGTCGGCGAAGCACTCGCCGGACACGGTGCAGAGCGCGATGCGGTCCGGGCGGAAGTTGCGGAACCCGTCGCGCAGCCGGCACCACGCGCCCAGCGTCCACTTGCCGCCCCAGAACGCCAGGCACAAGGGTTCGACCTCGCGCGTGCTGGCGTTGCCGGCCTCGTCGCTGTATTCCATCCGCAGCACGTGGCGCGCCTCGATCGCCGCGTGCAACAGGTCGATCCGCGCGGCGAAATCGGCCTTGCCCCGATCACGCCACACCGGCGCGTAGATGCGCGTGCGCGCCGCGCGCTCGCGCAGTTCGGGCGGCAACACCGCCTCGATCTTCAGCAGCGCGGTCTTGGCGCCTTCGGCCAGCCGGTCGCCCGCGAACGCGCGCACGAAACGCGTGCCGACCACCAGCGATTCGAGTTCGTCGGCGTTGAACATCAGCGGCGGGATGTCCGAACCCTTGCGCAGCACGTAGCCCACGCCCGCCTCGCCCTCGATCGGTACCCCGGAGAGCTGCAGGTCGGCCACGTCGCGGTAGACCGTGCGCAGCGACACGCCCAGCGTCTCGGCGAGGTTGCGTGCCGGCAGCGCGGTGCGGCGACCGCGCAAGGCGTGGATGATGAGGAACAGGCGGTCGGCGCGACGCATGCGTGCATGATGCCGCGAACCGTGTCGCAGCGCCTGCGCCACAAGTCACCGCGATGCGACCGGCGCGCCGCCGCAAGCCGCTGGCGCCGGCCGTCCATCGCTCAAGCCTGCTGTGCGGCAGCCAGTGCTGCGTCGGCCGCGGCCGCGCGCTGCATCGCCGGACGCGAGATCACGCGGTCGATGTAGGCGCGGATCACCGGCGTCTCCGGCACCAGCTTGAACATGGTGGTCCAGTTGAGCGCGCCGCCCCACAACACGTCGGCGGCGGTGAAGCGTTCGCCGAGCAGATACGGACCCTGTGCCAGCTGGTCGGTGAGCGTCTTCAGCATGGTGTCGAAGTCGCCGTAGGGAGAGGTCGAGGGTGCCGCCGCCTCGCGCTGCATCGACTTGTCGACCAGCGCCGGCTCGAAGCAGGAACCGTAGTACACCATCCAGCGCAGATAGGGGCCGCGCAGCGGATCGCCGATGGCCGGCGCCAGGCCCTTTTCCGGGAACAGGTCGGCAAGGTAGAGGAACACCGCCGGCTGTTCGGTGACCAGCGCACCGCGATGCAGGATCGCCGGCACCTTGCCCATCGGATTGACCGCGAGGTATTCGGGTTGGCGCTGGGTGCCGGCCTTGAGGTTCAGCACGTGCAACTCGTAGTCCGCGCCCAGTTCTTCGAGCAGGGCGCGAGTGCCGCCGGAGCGGCTGTTCGGGGCGTGGAAGAAGATGAGGTCGGCGGTCATGGCGAGGTCTCCGGGTTCACAGGTGCCGCGTCTCGGCGGGCGGGTTCATCCAGTTGTTCGCGCGGCCGTCGCACCAGCGCACGGGTGCATCGATCAGCTCCCGCGGTTCGACGTCGTCGAGACAGGTGAGGTTGACCGAGACGTAGTCGCCACCGATCTGCTCCACGTAGCCGCGTCCGAACGGGCGCACGCCGCAATGCTTGCAGAACAGGTGGTGCGCGCTCCGCGTGCCGAACTGGTAGTCGGACAACGCCTCCTCGCCCGCCAGCAGGCGGAAGTCCTGCGGCTTGATGGTGATGCCCCAGCTGCGCGTCTTGGTGCAGATCGAGCAGTTGCAGCGCCCGGTGCCGGCGGCGAGATCGAGATCGGCCTCGTAGCGCACCGCGCCGCAGTGGCAGCTGCCGTGATAGGTCTTCTTCATTTGCGACCCCGGATGGATGACACGAGGTGATGCAGGCCAGTCAACGCCAGCAGGGTGAGGCGGCGACGATCCGCCGGACGATCCTGCTCGCCTTCCCGTGCAGGCTTCGTCGGCAGGCGGTACTGGCCGTCCAGCAGCAGGCCTTGCAGGTACAGCGGCCGGTAGGCCATCAACACCCTGTCGATTGCGGATTTCTTTGTCATGTGCGGGCTCTGTTTGAAAGTGCGGCCATGGATGGCCGCGGTTGGACTCGCAGAATCGGGCTGCTTTCCCACAATGAAAACTTGATCGAAGCCGCGCTCACGGACGAGCGCATTCATGCCGCCGCTGCCACGGCACCCGCCAGCCACGGCGGCGGCAGGGCGTGCTTGTACAGGCGGAACCAGTGCTCGCGGTCGCTGGCGTTGTAGAGGTCCAGCGTGCGGATCACCTCGCGCGCAAACTCCACGCTGCCGAGCTCGCTGGCGGTGAGCGTGCCGCCGTCGCTGACCGCGAGCACGCCGGCGTCGTACTGCTCGGCGCCGCGGTAGCCGGGCACGTGCATGTCGATGTGGCCGACGTGGTTGCCGGTGTGCCGGCAATGGTCGAGCAGGCCGGCGCGGGCCAGCGCCAGCACGCCGTCGGCGATGCCGGCCACCGGCGCGCCGGCCGCGTGCACGCGGCGCGCGGCAGCCACCGCGGCCAGGCCTTCGCCGCGCGTCCACAGGTGGCCGCCGGGCAGGATCAGCAGCGCCGCGCGGTTGAGATCGAGCTGGGCCAGGCTCAGCTCGGGCTGCACCACCAGGCCGCCCATCGAGGTCACCGGCGCCGTCGAGAAACCCACCGCCTGCACCCGCCAGTCGCCGGGGCGGCGGATCTCGCACAGCGCCAGCGCGGCCTGCCAGTCGGCGTAGCCGTCGAAAACGAGGAAATAAACCGTGTCGCGCATGCCGTTCCCTCCGTGTTGGAGGTACAGCTTGCGCGGCCCCTGCTGCCAGCATCATGTCAGTAGGCCAGAGCCTGCTCGATGCCTCCGCATAGCCCGCGTTGCCTTGCCGTGGCCGTCAGGTGGTGGTGCGTGGCGCAGCGCCTGCCTGGCTGGCAGGTCAAGCCGCGCGCTGCCGCATGGCGGCCACGGCAAGGCAACCCCTGCACCCATCAATTTCGGGGCCGGGTCTGTTTGCCCGCATCCCTGCGTCATCACTCAGTCGTGGACGGACGTCCACTCCTTCGTTCTTCCTTGGCCTGCGCGCAAACAGCTCCCGGCGCGGGCCATGCGGAGGCATCGAGCAGGCTCTAAGGCATGGCGCGGTTCAGCGGAAGCCGGGACAATGCGCGTTCCACTCTGTCTGCCACCTTGCCACGGACCCGCCATGAAGCCCGTCTCGCTGATCCAGTTCCTGATCGAGGAACGCCGCGCCGGCCATATCAATGCCGAACTCTCCCTGCTGATCGAGGTGGTGGCGCGCGCCTGCAAGCGCATCGGCGTGGCCACCGGCAAGGGTGCGCTGGGCGGCGTGCTGGGCGAGGCCGGCACCGGCAACATCCAGGGCGAGGCGCAGAAGAAGCTGGACGTGATCTCCAACGAGATCCTGCTGGAGGCGAACGCCTGGGGCGGCCACCTCGCCGCCTGCGCCTCGGAGGAGATGGAAGACCCGCAGCAGATCCCGGACGGCTATCCGAAGGGCCAGCACCTGCTGCTGTTCGACCCGCTGGACGGCAGCTCGAACATCGACGTGAACATCTCGGTGGGCACGATCTTCTCGGTGCTGCGCTGCCCCGACGGCATCACCGAGCCGAAGGCCGAGCATTTCCTGCAGCCGGGCACCACCCAGCTCGCCGCCGGTTACGTGGTCTACGGCCCGTCCACCCTGCTGGTGCTCACCTTCGGCCACGGCACGCACGAGTTCACCCTGGACCGCGAGATCGGCAGCTTCATCTTGAGCCGCCGCGACATCCGCATTCCGGAAGCCACCGGCGAGTTCGCGATCAACATGTCCAACCAGCGCCATTGGGAAGCGCCGATGCAGCGCTACATCGGCGAGCTGCTGGCCGGCAAGGAAGGCCCGCGCGGGCGCGACTTCAACATGCGCTGGGTGGCCTCGATGGTGGCCGACGTGCATCGCATCGTGACCCGCGGCGGCGTGTTCTATTACCCGCTGGACGCCAAGATCGCGAAGCAGGGCGGCAAGCTGCGCATCATGTACGAGGCCAACCCGATGGCCTTCATCGTCGAGCAGGCCGGCGGCGCGGCCACCACCGGCCGCGAGCGCATCATGGAAGTGCAGCCCACCGGCCTGCACCAGCGCGTGCCGGTGTTCCTGGGCTCGAAGCAGGAAGTCGAACTGGCCACGCACTACCACCGCGAGGCCGACGGCGCGCAGAGCTGATGCGTTTTCCTCATCGCCAGTTTGCGGTGAACATCGTTCTCTCCAGGATGTCATTCCCGCGAAAGCGGGAATCCATCTTCCGACTCACCGAAGATCGACATGGATGCCCGCTTTCGCGAGCATGACGTCGTCGAAAAGTTGGTTGCATCATCGCAAGCATCCAGGGGTAAGCAGCCCCATCCGCAACCTTCATTCCTGAACTTCTCCCATGCACCTCCGCCGCCTGCTCCTGCCGCTGCTCGCCATGCTCGCGCTCGGTGCCTGCACCCACGCGGCCAAGCCCGTGCCGCCGCCGGTCGCCCCGCCACCACCGCCACCGAAGCTGAAGATCGGCCTCGCGCTGGGTGGCGGCGCGGCCAAGGGTTTCGCGCACATCGGCGTGATCAAGATGCTGGAAGCCAGCGGCATCCATCCCGACGTGGTGGCCGGCACCAGCGCCGGCAGCGTGGTGGGCGCGCTGTACGCCAGCGGCATGGACGCGTTCCAGATGCAGCAGGTCGCGTTCGGCCTGGACGAGGCGAAGATCCGCGACGTGCAGCTGTTCGGCGACGGGCTGGTGCGCGGTCGCGCGCTGGAGAACTACGTCAACCAGCTGGTGCACAACCAGCCAATCCAGAAACTGAAGTTGCCGTTCGCCGCCGTCGCCACGCAACTGGAAACCGGCCAGCGCGCGGTGTTCATCAGCGGCAACACCGGGCAGGCCGTGCGCGCCTCCAGCAGCATCCCCGGCGTGTTCGAGCCGGTGGCGATCAACGGCAAGCACTACGTGGACGGCGGCGTGGTCAGCCCGATCCCGGTGGATGCCGCGCGCCAGCTCGGCGCCGATTTCGTGATCGCGGTGGATATCTCGGCCAAGCCCGACGGCACGAATCCGCAGGGCATGTTCAACATCATGGGCCAGTCCATCACCATCATGGGCCGGCAGCTGGCCAAGCAGGAAATCGCCCGCGCCGACGTGGTGATCCGCCCCGACCTCAGCGGCATCGGCCCCACCGACTTCGAGCAGAAGAACCTGGCCATCCTCGCCGGCGAGAAGGCCGCATTGGCGGCGATCCCGGAGATCCGCGCCAGGCTCGCCGCGCGCGAGGCCACCCAGGTTGCCAGTCACTGAGCTGTCCATCGCCTCGCCGGGGTGACTACCCGCACATGGTGCGCCACCACCCGCGGTTGTAGCGTGGACGTTCCTCTGCCCCGGGTCCGTGCCATGCCGAAATCCTCGCCCCTGCTGGTTTCACTCGCCTTGCTCGCCGCACCCTGGGCCGTGCAGGCGGCACCGGACACGCCCGCCGCCCAGCCCGCCTCGCACATCGAGCAGCTGCAGACCCGGCTCGACCGGGTCCAGCGCCTCGGCGCCGTGGCGGTCTCGCCCGACGGCACGCGGCTGGCCTGGGTGCGCGAAGGCAAGCAGCCCGTGATCGAGCTGGCCGATGCCGACGGCCGCGGCGCGCACGCGCTGGACGTGGGCAAGGCGCTGGCCGGCTGCGACAAGCGCGACATCGCCTGGTCGCCGGATTCGCGCCAGCTCGCCTTCATCGCGAACTGCAGCAAGGACCTCACCAACACCGAGGCGATGCACAACGACGTCTACCTCGCCGACGTGGCTGGCACCGCCGCACCGCACGAACTGGCGAAACTCGCCGGCTATGCCCGTGCGCTGGCATGGACCCAGGACGGCAAGGCGCTGGGCTTCCTCTACGTGCCCGGTGCCACCCGCCACGCCAGCGCCACCGCCGCGGGCAAGCCCCAGGTGGGCGTGATCGGCGAGGACGAGCATGAGGAAGTGCAGCGCGTGGCCCGCCTCGACGTGAGCAGCGGCGCGCTGCACACGCTGACGCCCGCCACGCTGTACGCCTACGAATTCGATTTCTCGCCGGACGGCACGCGCATCGCGTACACCGCTGCGCCGCCGCCGGGCGACAACAACTGGTGGGTGGCGAAGCTCTACGTGCAGGATGCAAGCGCCAGCGCCGCGCCGCGCGCGATCGTCGATCCTTCCACCGTCACCGGCTCGCTGCACGGCCTGCAGATGGCGCTGCCGCGCTGGTCGCCGGATGGATCGCGGATCGCCTTCATCGGCGGCCTGATGAGCGACCAGGGCGCCACCGGCGGCGACCTCTACAGCGTCCCCTCGACCGGCGGCACGTTGAGCGACCTCACCCCCGGTATCACCGTGACGCCGCAGTGGTTCACCTGGACCGGCAACGACGCTTTGCTGGTCAGCCAGAACGCGAAGGGCAAGGCGCAGCTCGCCATCTATGACCTGCACGACGACCGCGCCACGGCGCAGGCGCCGTACTTCACCCTGCCCGCGATGATCGGCGCCGGCGGCGCGGTGCTCTCGGTGTCGCTGTCGGCCGACCACCAGCGCGTGGCCTACGTGCAGACGTCCTACGAGCAGGCGCCGGAAGTGCACGCCGGCAAGCTCGGCAGCACGCCGCCGCCCGCCGTCACCACGCTCAACGCCGCGCTCAAGCCCGCCTGGGGCAAGGCGGTGTCAGTGGAGTGGAAGAACGAAGGGCGCGACGTGCAGGGCTGGCTGCTGTATCCGGCGAACTACGACCCGCACAAGACCTACCCGATGATCGTGCAGGTGCATGGCGGCCCGGCCTGGGGCGTGATGTCGAGCTGGCCCGGCATGGGCGCGATGTATGCCGCCTCCGGCTACTTCCAGTTCATGCCCAACCCGCGCGGCAGCTACGGCCAGGGCGAAGCCTTCGTGCAGGCCAACCGCAAGGATTTCGGCTACGGCGATCTGCGCGACATCCTCGCCGGCATCGACGCGGTGGAAAAAATGGTGCCGGTGGACGACCACCGCCTCGGCCTCACCGGCTGGAGCTACGGCGGCTTCATGAGCATGTTCGCGCCCACCCAGACCCAGCGCTTCCGCGCCGTGGTCGCCGGCGCCGGCATCTCCGACTGGCAGAGCTACTACGGCGAGAACCAGATCGACCAGTGGATGATCCCCTACTTCGGCGCCAGCCTGTACGACGACCCCGCGGTGTACGCGAAGAGCTCCGCGATCAGCTTCATCAAGCAGGCGAAGACGCCCACCCTCATCATCGTGGGCGACCGCGACGAGGAATGCCCCGCGCCGCAGTCCTTCGAGTTCTGGCACGCGCTGAAGACGCTAGGCGTGCCCGTCCAACTGGTGGTCTACCCCAACGAAGGCCACCACTTCGTCGACCCCAAACACGTGCGCGACATGCAGCAGCGCTCGCTGGACTGGTTCGCGAAGTACCTGCCAGCGGCGAAGTAGCGGCAGCATGGTCGGCCCTCCCTGTGCGGGGGTCGGCCATGACTCAGAGAATCTATTCATCCAGAATGATGCTTTGCATGCAAGTCATTGACTGCCAAGTCATTTGACTTGAAGTATCTATTCAAGTATCTATTCACATATGAGCGACCCAGCCGCCCTGACCGAGCGCCTGCTGGCCACCCTGCGCCTGCGCCGGGTGGCCAGCGCGCGTGAACTGGGCGAGGCACTGGGCGCCAGCCAACCCGGCATCTCGCGCACACTGGCAGCGGCCGGTTCGCGGGTGGTGCGCATCGGCCAGGCGCGACGCAGCCGCTACGCCGCGGTGCGCGACGTGCGCGGATTGGGCACGCACTGGCCGCTGTACCGCATCGACGAACAGGGCCGGCCGCAAGCATTCGGCCAACTGACCGCCTTGCACGGCGACGGCTCCCTCGTCGCCGCAACGACACCACCCGACTGGCTGCAAGGCGAATTCGCCGACGGCCTGTTCCCCGGCCTGCCCTGGTTCCTCGACGACCAGCGTCCGCAAGGCTTCCTCGGCCGCCAGTTCGGCCAGCGCTGGGCGCGCGAACTGGGTCTGCCCGCCGACATCCTGCGCTGGAACGCGGATGCCGTGCTCGCCGCCCTGCTGTTGCACGGCGACGACGGCCCCGGCGATTTCGTGCTGGGCGACACGGCGCTGGAACATGCGCTGCGCGCCGACCCGGCGGCGATCCCCAGTGCGACACGCGAGCAACGCTATGCGGAACTGGCGCAAGCCGCACTGGCCGGCGAACTGGCCGGTTCCTCGGCTGCCGGCGAGCAGCCCAAGTTCACCGCCTGCGTGGAAGATGCCGACGGCGCGCTGCGCCACGTCATCGTGAAGTTCAGCGAGCCGGTGAGTAGCCATGCCGGCGCCCGCCGCTGGGCCGACCTGCTGGTCTGCGAACACCTGGCCGGCGAGTTGCTGGCCGAACACGGCCATGCCAGCGCACGCACCGAACTGCTGTGGTCGCAAGGCCGACTGTGCCTGGAGGCCAGCCGCTTCGACCGCATCGGCGCGCACGGCCGGCGCGGCTTCGTCACCCTCGCCGCCTGGAGCGACGCCCACGACGGCGAACGCGACGACTGGGCCGGCGCCGCGCAGCGCATGCGGCAAGCCGGCTGGATAGCCGAGGCGGCACTGGAACAGGTGCGCCTGCGCTGGTGGTTCGGCCGTCTGATCGGCAACACCGACATGCACTTCGGCAACCTCGGCTTCTTCCTCGGCGATGCGCTGCCGCTGCCACTCGCACCCAGCTACGACATGCTGCCCATGCTCTACCGCCCCGCCGCCAACGGCGCGGTGGTGGCACGCGCGTTCGAGCCACCGCCGCCCACGCCCGCCGCGCTGCCCACTTGGCGGCAGGCCGCGGCCTGGGCCGAGCTCTATTGGCAACGCGCGGCGCAACACCCCGACATCGGCGACGAGTTCCGCCGCATCGCCGACGCCAACCACACCGTGCTCGGCCGCCTGCGCCGGCGCTTCGACACGCACGCCGCATGAACCTCGCCCTGTTCGACTTCGACGGAACCCTCGCCACGCGTGAAACCTTCGGCGACTTCATGCGTCACGCGGTGACGCCGCGGCGTCGCGCGCTGGGCGTGCCGTTGTTCGCGCCGATGCTGGCCGGCTACAAGCTGGGCCTCGTCTCCGGCAATCGCATCCGTCACCACGTCGCCGCCTTCGGCTTCCGTGGCGTACGAGCCACGCATGTCCACGCGGCCGGCGAACGCTTCGCCGCCGAAGTCCTGCCTGGCCTGCTGCGTCCCGATGCCATGCAACGCCTCGCCTGGCACCAGTCGCGAGGCGACAAGGTCGTGCTGGTCTCCGGCGGCCTCGACTTCTACCTCGCACCGTGGTGCCGGCAACACGGCCTGGAGTTGATCTGCTCGCGCATGGAAACACGCGGCGAGCGCCTCACCGGCCGCTACCATGGTGCGCAATGCGTGGGGGTGGAAAAGGCCCGCCGCGTGCGCGAAAGCCACGACCTCGCCGCCTACGGTACGTGCTACGCCTACGGCGACACGCACGAGGACGAAGCCATGCTGGCGCTGGCACACAAGCGCTACTACCGCGGTGTCGAGATCGCCTGACCAGCAAGCATCAGAACAATTCTCCTTGCGGCGACGGCTTGCGCGGCGGCGCGAAGCGCGTGCCGTCGAGCCGAAGTTCGCGAGCCCGGCCGAAGCCGTGCTTGCGGCAAGCCACCTCGAAGCGCTTGCGCAGCAGCTCGGCGAACACGCCCTGGCCGCGCATGCGGGTGCGGAAGTCGCTGTCGTAGTCGCGGCCGCCGTTCATCTGCTGCACCAGGCTCATCACGTGTTCGGCGCGTTGTGGCGCGTGCAGCGCCAGCCATTCGCGGAACAGCTGCTTCAGCTCCCACGGCAGGCGCAGCACGGTGTAGCCGGCGCAACGGGCGCCGGCGGCGTGTGCGCGTTCGAGCACGGCTTCCATGTCCTTGTCGTTGAGCGCGGGGATGATCGGCGCCACCAGCACGCCCACCGGCACGCCGGCTTCGACCAGCGCGGCGATGGCCTTGAGGCGGCGGTGCGGTGCGCTGGCGCGTGGTTCGAGTTTCGCGGCGAGGTGGTTGTCCAGCGAGTTCACCGAGACGAAGACCTGCACCAGGTGTTCGCGCGCCATCGCGGCAAGCAGGTCGAGGTCGCGTTCGACCAGCGCGTTCTTGGTGACGATCGTGCAGGGGTGGTGACACTCGGCCAGCACCTCCAGCGCGGCGCGGGTGAGCCGCCATTTTTTCTCGATCGGCTGGTAGGGATCGGTGTTGCTGCCGATGTTGATCGGGCTGACCTTGTAGCCGGGTTTCGCCAGTTCGGCGCGCAGTACTTCGGCGAGGTTGGTCTTGGCGCGGATCTTCGTCTCGAAGTCCAGCCCCGGCGAAAGATTGAGGTAGCTGTGGCTGGGCCGGGCAAAGCAGTAGACGCAGCCATGCTCGCACCCGCGATACGGGTTCATCGCCTGGTCGAAGGCGATGTCGGGCGAGTCGTTGCGGGTGATGACGCTGCGCGCGCGTTCCTCGGTGACTTCCGTGCGCGGGCGCGGCGCGGTCTCGTCCAGCAGCAGGCTTTGCCAGCCGTCGTCCTCGGCGTGGTGACGGATGGACTCGAAGCGCCCCTCCGGGTTGGAGGCGGCGCCGCGGCCCTTGATCGCCTGCGGTGGAAAGACAGAGTCGTTCATCGGCGCAGTGTGGCGCGCGGGCATCTCAACCGGCGCGACACATTCGTAGGAGCGGCTTCAGCCGCGATAACCGGGTGACGAATCGCGGCTGAAGCCGCTCCTACGGTTCTTGTCAGGCGGTGATGTCCACGTCCTTCGTCTCGCGTACGAACAGCAGGCCGACCACGAACGTCATCAACGCAATCACCACCGGATACCACAGGCCTGCGTAGATGTTGCCGGTGAGCGCCACGATGCCGAACGACACCGAGGGCAGGAAGCCGCCGAACCAGCCGTTGCCGATGTGGTACGGCAGGCTCATCGAGGTGTAGCGGATCCTGGTCGGGAACATTTCCACCAGCCACGCCGCGATCGGGCCGTAGACCATGGTCACGTACAGCACCAGCAGGAACAGCAGGAACACCAGCATCGGGTAATTGCTGCGCGCCGGGTCGGCCTTGGCCGGATAGCCGGCCTGGTCCAGCGCCGCGCCGAGGCGCGCCGCAAACGCCTTGTCCTGCGCGGTGAAGTCGGCCTTGGCCAGCACGCCGCCCTCGAACGCATCGATGCTCGCGTTGCCCACCATCACCTTCGCCACCGAACCCGCCGGCGCCGCCTGGTTGTCATACGGCACGCCACGCTTGGCCAGCGTGCTCTTGGCGATGTCGCAGGAGCTGGTGAAGGTCGAGGTGCCGGTGAGGTTGATCTGCAGATGGCAGCGAGCCGGATCGGCCTGCACGATGACCGGCGCACTGTTGCGGGCCGCCTCGATGCCCGGATTGCCGTAGTGGGTGATCGCCTTGAAGATCGGGAAGTAGGTCAGCGCGGCAAGCAGGCAACCGGCCAGCACCACCGGCTTGCGTCCGATCTTGTCCGACAGCCAGCCGAACACCACGAAGAACGGGGTGCCGATCAGGAGCGCGCCGGCGATCAGCAGCTGGGTGGTGGTGGCGTCGATCTTCAGCGTGCTGCCGAGGAAGTACATCGCGTAGAACTGGCCGCAGTACCACACCACGGCCTGGCCGGCGGTGGCGCCGAGCAGGGCCAGGATCACCAGCTTGAGGTTGCCCCAGCGCGCGAACGACTCGGTGAGCGGCGCCTTCGAGGTCTTGCCCTCGGCCTTCATCTGCTTGAACACCGGCGACTCGGCCAGCTGCATGCGGATGTACACCGAGATCGCCAGCAGCAGCGAGGACAGCAGGAACGGCACGCGCCAGCCCCAGTCGTCGAACTTGCCGCCAAGCATCCACTTGCAGCCCAGGATCACCAGCAGCGACAGGAACAGGCCGAAGGTGGCGGTGATCTGGATGAAGCTGGTGTACAGACCACGCTTGCCCGGCGGTGCATGTTCGGCCACGTAGGTGGCTGCGCCGCCGTACTCGCCGCCCAGCGCCAGGCCCTGCAGCATGCGCAGCGCGATCAGGATCACCGGCGCGGCCACGCCGATCGAACCGTAGCTTGGCAGCAGGCCCACGAAGAACGTGGACAAGCCCATGATGACGATGGTGATGAGGAAGGTGTACTTGCGCCCCACCAGGTCGCCCACCCTGCCGAACACGATCGCGCCGAACGGGCGCACCGCGAAGCCGGCGGCGAACGCGAGCAGCGCGAACACCAGCTGGCTGGCCTCGTTCAATCCCGAGAAGAACTGGTGGCCGATGATCACGGCCAGCGAGCCGTACAGATAAAAGTCGTACCACTCGAACACGGTGCCCAGGCTGGATGCCAGGATCACCCGCTTGTGGCTGGTATCCAGTCCGGCGGCGTGCTTGCCGACGGCGTCGATGGCGTTGCTGGCCATGTGCGTTCCCCTCCCGAGGGTGATGGCGGCATCCCGTGGGGGAGGCCTTCGTGCAATGCGGCCCGCCGACTGGCGGATCGCGCGGCGCCCTCCCGCCATGCGGGAGGACAAGGACACCGCAGCCTCCGGGCAGGGAACCCCTTCCCCGCATCGGCTGCATCGGTCGTTTGCTGCTGTCTTGCCGATGCCGGCGACACGCGCCGCCGGCCCTGCCAGCACCTGCTCACGCAGCTGCGTCGAACTGGCGGCGACTCGCACCGCCACCGATCACGCCTAGAACTTGTACATCCCGTTGAGGCTGACCTGGTTGCCCGTGGTGGTGCGGGTCGCCGTCGCGCCGTTGGCCGAGTCGAGCTTGTCGTGCAACCACTCCACGCTCAGCGCGTAGGCGCCGGTGGCGTACTGCACGCTCAGTGCCGACTGCTGGTTCTTCAGGCGGCCGGCGGCGCCGATCCAGCGCAGCACGTCGGCGCGGTCCGGCTTGGCGATGCCGTAGAACGCATACGCGCTCCAGTTCGGAGTGAACTTGTAGCCGGCCTGCACGTAGCCGCCGCTCTCGGAGATGTCGCCGAACTGCGACAGCGCGCCGAAGATCTCGCCCAGCCCCTTACCGGTGTAGGCCAGGCCCTTGAACACCCACGGTCCCGGCATCCAGGCGCCACCTACCTCGTAGCCCACGCTCTTGACCTTGTCCTTGATCGGCGCGGCCACGGTGTTGCCCACGCCCTTGAGGTTCACTTCGCTGTAGTGGGCGGCGGCGTAGGCCACCCAGGTCTTGTCGGCCACGCGCAGGCGCGCTTCCAGCTGCGGGCGGAAGCCCGCGTTGCCCGCGGTGAGGTAGTTCACGTTGTCGCCGGGGCCGTTCCACTGGCCTTCGAACGCGCCCAGGTCGAGCCGCCACTTGGCGCCGTCGCTGCCGTGGTTGAGGTCCTGCATCACCACCACGCCAGGGAAGCGCCAGCCCACCATGCCGGTGCCGAAGCCCAGCGGGAAGGCGATGTGCGAGAGCGAGTCCGGGATGTTGTCGATCGGGAACATCAGCTCCCACTGCTGGCCCACGCGCACCGTGGTGCCGGTGACCGGGTTGGTGAGGTCCATGTAGGCCTGGCGCAGGCGCGGCGTGGGCTGCTGCTGGCTGTACGGCCCGGTGCCGTTGAAGCCGCCGTAGAAGTCCATCTCGATGCGGCCGCCGCCGACCCAGTCGCCGGCGAACTTCGCGCCGCTGAAGTCCAGCCAGAAGCGCGAGTTGCGCACGTCCATGCCGGAGAGCGAGCCTCGCGAGCCCGGCACCGGGAATTCCGCGTTCGTGCCGTTGCCGAAGGTGAAGCTCTTGTTCTGGCTGAAGGCGCTGGCGCTGACGAAGCCGTGCAAGGCCACCGACACGCCCGGCGCGGTGGTGAACACCGGCTTGGACTCGGCGGACGGTGCGGCGGCGACGTTCTGCGCCGGTGCGGCGGGGGCGGGTTGTGCCGGCTGCTGCTTCTGCGCCTGGATCATCGCCTTCAGCTGCGCCAGCTGCTGCTCCAGCTGGTCCACGCGCTGCTCCAGCTGCTGCTCGCGGGCGCTGACGTTGCCGGTGGTCGCGGTTGACGGAGTGGTCTGCGCCTGTGCCGCCCACGGCAGCGCCAGTGCGCAGGCGATGCCCAGCGCCAGCGGCGCGCGGCAACGACGGTTGAGTGTCGGGCTCATGCGGGGCTTCCCCAAGGTGATCGTGGGGCGAGCATGCTCATGCCCCCGCACGCATGACTATTCGCCGATGGTCGTACCTCGACCAAAGTCGATGGGCTGGGCTCCTCGACGCCCCGGCGACGCCGCTACACTCGAAAGCCTCTGCATGCCGTTCGCAGCAGGCCCCGCGCCCGCCCCCACTCTCGCCAGCAGGAGTCCCGCATGTCCACGATCCATCCCGTCGATCCCGCGTTCGCCGCCAAGGCGCGCATCCGCAAGGACGATTACGAGCGGCTGTACGCCGAGTCGGTGAAAGACCCCGAAGGCTTCTGGGCCAGGGTGGGCGAACGGCTGGACTGGGCCAAGCGGCCGACCAAGATCAAGAACGTCTCCTTCGACCCGAAGAACCTGCACATCCGCTGGTACGAGGACGGCACGCTCAACGTGGCCGCGAACTGCCTCGACCGGCATCTGCAGGAACGCGGCGACAAGGTGGCGATCATCTTCGAGGGCGACGACCCCAACGAATCGCGCAAGCTCACCTACCGTGAGCTGCACGCCGAAGTGTGCAAGTTCGCGAACACGCTGAAGCACCTGGGCGTGGCCAAGGGCGACCGCGTGGCGATCTACCTGCCGATGATCCCCGAGGCCGCGGTGGCGATGCTGGCCTGCGCGCGTATCGGCGCGATCCACTCGGTGGTGTTCGGCGGCTTCTCGCCCGACTCGCTGGCCGGGCGCATCGCCGACTCGCAGTGCAGGCTGGTGGTGACCGCCGACGAGGGTGTGCGCAGCGGCCGCAAGATCCCGCTCAAGGCCAACGTGGACGAGGCGCTGAAGCGCCCCGGCACGAACAGCGTGGAAACCGTGGTGGTGGTGCGCCGCACCGGCAGTGCGGTGCCGATGCAGTCGCCGCGCGACCGCTACTGGCACAACCTGATGGACGGCCAAAGCGCGGACTGCCCGGCCGAGGCTATAGAAGCCGAGCACCCGCTGTTCATCCTCTACACCTCCGGCTCCACCGGCAAGCCGAAAGGCGTGCTGCACACCTCGGCCGGCTACCTGGTGTTCACCAGCTACACCCACGAATGCGTGTTCGACCTGCGCGAAGATGACGTCTACTGGTGCACCGCCGACGTGGGCTGGGTCACCGGCCACAGCTACGTGGTGTACGGCCCGCTGGCGAACGGCGCCACCACGGTGATGTTCGACGGCGTGCCGAACTACCCCGACTTCAGCCGCTTCTGGCAGGTGATCGACAAGCATCAGGTGACGCTGTTCTATACCGCGCCCACCGCGATCCGCGCGCTGATGCGCGAGGGCGAGGCGCCGGTGAAGAAGGCCTCGCGCGCCAGCCTGCGCGTGCTCGGCACGGTGGGCGAGCCGATCAACCCCGAGGCGTGGGAGTGGTACCACCGCGTGGTCGGCGAGAGCCGCCTGCCGATCGTGGACACCTGGTGGCAGACCGAGACCGGCGGCATCCTGATCACCCCGCTGCCCGGCGCGATCGCCACCAAGCCCGGCTCCGCCACCAAGCCGTTCTTCGGCGTGAAGCCCGCGATCGTCGACGCGAACGGCGAAGTGCAGGAAGGTGTGGCCGAAGGCAACCTGCTGCTCACCGATTCCTGGCCCGGCCAGATGCGCACCGTGTACGGCGACCATCAGCGCTTCATCGAGACCTATTTCAGCGCCTACCCCGGCAACTACTTCACCGGCGACGGCGCGCGCCGCGACGAGGACGGCTACTACTGGATCACCGGCCGCGTCGACGACGTCATCAACGTCAGCGGCCACCGCATCGGCACCGCCGAGGTGGAAAGCGCGCTGGTGGCGCATCCCAAGGTGGCCGAAGCCGCCGTGGTCGGCTGCCCGCACGAGATCAAGGGCCAGGGCATCTACGCCTACGTCACCCTGGTCGCCGGCGAAACCGGCACCGACGAGTTGAAAAAGGAACTGGTGGCCTGGGTGCGCAAGGAGATCGGCCCGATCGCCACGCCCGACTATCTGCAGTGGGCACCCAGCCTGCCCAAGACCCGCTCCGGAAAGATCATGCGCCGCATCCTGCGCAAGATCGGCGAGAACCAGCCCGACCAGCTCGGCGACATCTCCACCCTCGCCGATCCCTCGGTGGTGAAGAGCCTCGTCGAGGAACGACTGATCAAATAAGCCACGGTAGGAGCGCACCCTGTGCGCGATGCTCTGGCGCTGATCGGAGCAAAAGGCATTCGCGCACAGGGTGCGCTCCTACCCATCCCATCGAACCATGCCCGACATCCTGATCGCCGACGACCACCCGCTGTTCCGCGACGCCCTGCAGCGCGCGGTGCTCGCCGCGTTGCCGCAGGCGCAGGTGCGCAGCGCCGAGAGCGTGCATGGTTTGTACGCGCTGATCGAGCAGTACCCGGACGCCGACTTGCTGCTGCTCGATCTGCACATGCCCGGCGCGCGCGGCTATTCCGCGCTGGTGCACATCCGCGGCCAATACCCCGGCCTGCCGATCATCGTGGTCTCCGGCCACGAGGAAGCCCAGGTCGCGCGCCGCGCGCTGGCCCACGGCGCTGCCGCCTACATCCCCAAGTCCACCGCCGGCGACGACATCGTCCACGCGATCCGCGCCGTGCTCGACGGCGACGTGTGGCTGCCGCCGCAACTGGTCGGCGGCCGCGCCGAACTCAAGCCCGCCGAAGCCGACATCGCCGCCCGCATCGCCGCGCTCACCCCGCAGCAGTTCCGCGTGCTCACGATGATCGCCGAAGGCCTGCTCAACAAGCAGATCGCCTGGGAACTCGGCGTCTCCGAAGCCACCGTGAAGGCGCACATGACCGCGATCATGCGCAAGCTCGGCGTCAACAACCGCACCCAGGTGGCGCTGGCCGCCAGCCAGCTCGCCGTGGAACCTGGTGTAATACAAGGGCTCCCGGAGGGGGAAGAATAAGACCGCATATCCGCGCGTATCGTCGTATTCGGGGCGATAAAGAATTGGCATCTCGTTTTGTGCGATGTGCATGGGGGGTGGATCGTGGCCCACACACCGTGCGACGTTATAAGCGCTTGATTCTTTAGAAGGGTTAGGTAACTTGACGGTCTGATGGCGATGATAAAATGTCCACGACATACCTCATTTTCGAGATCTGCTAAGCGTTAACCGTCGGAAACCGAACGAAGCACATGCCCTATGCAAGAGTCACCCGACGAGCTTCTATTCCCCTTGCTCAAGAACCGAGGGATTGCGTCACTGTGGGCTGAACGCTCAAACCCTCGCACTGATCTCGATTCAGAATGCCGCACATTGGCAGAGGATTCAGAGTTCACAAAAAGCCTAGCTTCTTACTTGGCCGATAATCCCGTAGTTGTTCAATCCCTCGACAACGTTCTGGCCCAACTCGCCTTCTCGGCTGGTATACACTGGCGACAAGCCTCAGAAATTCTTAGGCCGCTAGCACGCCAAGGCTGGCATCTTAGCCGTTGGCTTCCAACTTTCTTGTTGATTGATGGCCCGTTAGGCCGTCTACTTCGCAACAAGCAATCGCCATTGGCGGCGCGGCTTCGGCTGGATCACGCCGCGCTCCCGCTACTCGCGAATTCACGTGATGCTTTCAATCACGATCTCTTTCGGAGAGTTCGCAATGGGTTTGCACACTGGTCATTCACTTGGCACGACAATGCCTCTTCGACTGACATCGTAATCATCAACAACGATACAGGGAGGCAAGATGCTTCCGTTTCACTGCTTGAGTGCGAGGCGCTTCACTACCTCGCAGCTTCCGTCATTCATTCTATCGGTGAGACATTGTTGCGCCGCCATCCACAACTCGATAGCTAACAAATGTTTGGTGCCGACACGTACAAAGCCACGCGCGACGCAAGCATGGCATTCACTGTAAAGGCAATTCCGTCCATGCAAGAAGCCATCATCCTTTCATCCGTGATCACCTGCCCGGTCTGCGGCTACTCCAGGACCGAAACCATGCCCACCGACGCGTGCATTTATTTCTACGAATGCACTTCCTGCAAGGGGCTGCTCAGGCCCTTGCCCGGCGACTGCTGCGTCTTCTGTTCCTATGGCAGCGTCAAGTGTCCGCCCGTGCAGACTCCCGGTTCGGCTATGGGGGCTGCGGCTGACTCCTGGCTCAAGCGGACTCACGCCCTGCATTTGATCGGGCATCAATCCGCTGCGTAGCATCGGCTCAAGCCTCAACACGTCCCTCACCCTGCTTCCTCACCAAGGCCGTCAGCAACGCACGCAACGCCGCCGGCTTCACCGGCTTGTGCAGCAACGGGTAGCCGAGCGCGCGGGCGCGCTGCTTGAGTTCGCTGCTGCCGTCGGCGGTGATCAGCGCGGCGGGGGGTAGCCGGTCGCGGGCAGCGCGCAGTTGCTGCAAGGCCTGCAGGCCATCCACGTCGTCGGCGAGGTGGTAGTCGGCGAGGATGAGATCCACCGGGCCGCGACGCAGTTCGGCGGCAGCGGCGGCCACGTCGTGCGCGGTGCGGCAGTCCACTCCCCAGCGGCCGAGCAGGGCGCGCATGCCGTCGAGGATGGCCGCGTCGTCGTCGAGGCACAGCACGGTGAGCGGCAACTGCTCGTCGCTGCCGCCGCGATGCACCGCCTGGCGACACGGCGGCGCGGCGGCGGCGCGCGGCACCACGATCGCGAAGCAGCTGCCGTGGCCGGGGCGCGAATGCAAGGCTAGCCGGTGGTCGAGCATGGCGGCGATGCGGTCGCAGATCGACAGGCCCAGGCCCAGGCCCTTCTCGCCCCATGGCGAGGGCTGCTCCAGCCGCTGGAACTCGCCGAAGATGCGCGCGCGCTGCTCGGCGGCAATGCCGGGACCGGTGTCCCATACCTCGATACGTACTTCGTCGCCGGCGCGGCGCGCGCCCAGCAGCACGCTGCCGCGCGGGGTGTAGCGCAGCGCGTTGGAGAGGAAGTTCTGCAGCACGCGGCGCAGCAGCTGCGGGTCGCTGCGCACGGCGAGCCCCGTGGGCACCACGCGCAGGCGCAGGCCGCGCTGCTCGGCGAGCACCGCGAACTGGCTCTGCAGCGAGTCGAACAGCTCGGCCAGCGCGAAGTCGCCGATCTCCGGCTGGGTGCTGCCGGTGTCGAGGCGCGAGGTGTCGAGCAGGGCATCAAGCAGGTCCTCGGCGGCACGGAACGCGGCGTCGATGCGCTCGGCGAGTTGCCGCGATTCCGCATCCAGCGCCGATTGCTGGCGCAGCGCGGAGGTGAACAGCCGCGCGGCGTTCAAGGGCTGCAGCAGGTCGTGGCTGGCGGCGGCGAGGAAACGCGTCTTGGACGCGTTCGCCGCCTCCGCGGTGCGCTGCGCCTGCGCGGTAGCGGCCAGCGCCTCGCTGAGCTCGGCGGTGCGCTGGTCCACGCGCTGCTCCAGCGTCTCGTTCGCCTCGATCAGCGCCTGCTCGGCGCGCTTGTACGCGGTGACGTCGGTGTAGGTGGTGACGTAGCCGCCGCCGGGCAGCGCACGTCCGCGCATCTCGATGGTGCTGCCGTCGGCGCGCACGCGCTGGAACACGTGCGGTGTGCCCGCGCGCAGGTGGCCGAGCCGCTTGGCCACGTGCGCCGCCACTTCGCCGGGGCCGCATTCGCCGTGCTCGGCGTTCCAGCGGATCAGGTCGGTCACCGGCACGCCCACGTAGACCATGCCGTCGGGGTAGCCGAACAATTCGAGATAGCGCCGGTTCCACGCCACCACGCGCATCTCGGCATCGACCACGCTGATGCCTTGCGAGACGTTCTCCAGCGTGGAGGACAGCAGCTCGCGGTTGAAGCGCAGCTCCTGCGAGGCCTCGTCCATCAGCGCCATCGCCTCGGCGATGTCCAGGCCCGAGCCGGACAGCATGCCCATCAGGATGCGCCGCGCGCTGGCCGCGCCGACCGCGCCGGCGAGCAGGCGCTCGGTGTGCTGGATCAGCGCGCGGTCGGCCGCTTCGCCGGCCTGCAGCGGCTTGCCGCGTCGCTGTTCGTGCTCGGCGAACGCGCGTTCGGTGCTGCGGCGGCCCACGATGCGCGTGGCGATGGTACGCAGGTCGGCCACCGCCACACGCCCGCGCCAGTCGCCCGCGCCGCCACGGCTGGCCGCATGCGGCGCGACGAACAGCGCCGCATGCAGGCGTTCCTCCAGGTTCGGCCGCCAGCGCAACGAGATGAACACCAGGCAGGCCACGTTGACCAGCAGCGACCACAGCGTGCCGTGCAGCAAGGGATCGCTGCCGCCGAGATGGAACAGCGCCTGCGGCCGCAGCCAGCCCAGGCCCAGCGGACCGTCCTGCTGCCAGCTGCCGACGTGCAGCATCGCCGGCAGCAGCAAGGTGTAGGCCCACACCGCGAAGCCGGCGACGAGGCCGATCGCCACGCCGCGCCGGCTCGCGCCGCGCCAGTACAGCGCCGCCACGATGGCGGGCGCCAGCTGCGCCACCGCGGCGAACGCGAGCAGGCCGGTGGCGGCGAGGTTCTCGGTGTCGGCCACCACCCGGTAGTAGCCGTAGGCCAGCGCGGCCAACGCCACGATCGCCACGCGGCGCACGCGCAACACCAGCCGCGAGAGGTCGCTGCGGTGTTCCAGCCGCAGGCGGCGCACGCGCAGCAGCGCCGGCATCACCAGGTCATTGCTGATCATGGTGGACAGCGCCACCGCCGCCACGATCACCATGCCGGTGGCCGCCGAGAAGCCGCCCACGAAGGCCAGCATCGCCATGCCGCCGTTGCCCAGCGCCAGCGGCAGGTTCAGCACCCAGGCGTCGGCGAGGCCATCGCGCACCGCCGGCAACCGCGTGCCGGTGGCCACGATCGGCAGCACCGCCAGCATGATCGCCAGCATGTACAGCGGGAACATCCAGCGCGCGCGATGCAGGTCGCGCGGGTCCTCGCATTCCACGACGCCGATCTGGAACTGCCGCGGCAGGCAGAACATCGCGAAGAACGCGAGCAGCGTCTGCGCGAGGAAGCCAGCCGAGAGGCCGTCGCCGGGATGCCGCAGCGGCAGGCTCGCGGTGGCGGCCAGTCCCGGCCCGTGGCGCAGGGCGAACCACGCCAGCGCGACGAACGCCACCAGCTTGATCAGCGACTCCAGCGCCACCGCCAGCATCAGGCCATGGTGGTGCTCGGTGGCATCGATGCTGCGCGTGCCGAACAGTATCGCGAACACCGCGAGCAGGCCGGCGCACCACAGCGCGGGATCCGTCGCGACCGCGCCGCGCAGTCCCGGCGTGCTGCCGCCCAGCACCGCGAACGACATCGCCACCGCCTTCAGCTGCAGCGCGATGTACGGCAGCACCGCCACCACCGCGATCACCGCCACTACGGCGGCGAGGCCGTGCGACTTGCCGTAGCGCGCGCCGATGAAGTCGGCGATCGAAGTGATGTTGCGCTGCTGCGCCACCTCCACCAGCCGGCGCAGCAAGCCGAAGCCGAACACGAACAGCAGCACCGGCCCCAGGTAGATCGGCAGGTAGCCCAGGCCCTCGCGCGCAGCCGTGCCCACCGCGCCGTAGAACGTCCACGACGAGCAATACACCGCGAGCGCGAGGCTGTAGACGATCGGCCGCAGGCGCGGCTGGCGCGGGTACAGCGGACGCCGGTCGCCCGCCCAGGCCACCCCGTAGAGCAGGCCCACGTAGAGCAGCGCAACGAGCAGCAGCAGCCAGCCGGCGATCAAGCGTGCCTCCCCGGAAATCGACGTTGCGCGCCGCCTGCTTGTGCGCGGCGGCGCCTGTCCGTCAGCATGCGCGCATGCACGCCATCGACGGATTCCTGCCCGCGAAAGTAGCAGAGCCCCTGCACGCTGACGAGATTCATGTCTGGCGGTTGCGGCGGCCGAAGGGAGCGGGGCGCGGACCCCTGCTGGCCCTGCTTGCGGGCTACCTCGGCATCGCGCCGGGCGAGGTGCGACTGGTGGCGAACGAACACGGCCGGCCTGCGCTGGATCCACTCCATGGCGGTGCGCTCGACTTCAACTGGTCGCACAGCGGCGAACAGGCGCTGGTGGCGCTGGCGCGCGGCATCGCGCCAGGCATCGACCTGGAACAGCGCCGCACGCGCGCGAACGCACTGGAGATCGCGCAGCGTTTCTTCACGGCCGAGGAAGCCGGCTGGCTGGGTACGCTGAACGAAACCGAACGGCGCACCGCCTTCCTCGAACTGTGGACCGCGCGCGAGGCGGTGCTGAAGGCGCTGGGCCGCGGCCTCGCGTTCGGGCTGGACCGGCTGGCGTTCCGGCGCGAGGCGGCCGGGCTGGCGCTGCAGTGGCTGGACGGCGAGGACCCCGCTGCGTGGCAACTGCATCGGCTCGACGTGGGCGACGATGCATGCGCCGCGCTGGCCTGGCGCGGTGCGCCGCGACGCATCCGCCGATTCGCGCTTGCCGACGCCGCCTGATCGGGGCAGTGTTGCACTCCTCCCTTCGTGACGGACCACCGCCATGACCCTGCTCAGCGTCAATCTCAACAAGATCGCCGTGCTGCGCAACTCGCGCGGCGGCCACGAGCCCGACATCTGCCGCGCGGCGCAGACCTGCATCGAGAACGGTTGCGGCGGCATCACCGTGCATCCGCGGCCCGACCTGCGCCACGTGCGCCCCGACGACGTGCGCGCACTGGCCGCGATGCTGCGCGGCCGGGTGGAATACAACATCGAGGGCAACCCGTTCGCCGCACCGCGCGGCGATTATCCCGGCCTGCTCGCGCTGGCGCGCGAGGTACGTCCCACCCAGGTGACCCTGGTGCCCGACAGCGACGGCCAGATCACCTCCGACCACGGCTTCGACCTGTCGCGCGACCTCGATCGGCTGCGCCCGCTGGTGGACGAGCTCAACGCGATCGATTGCCGGGTCAGCCTGTTCGTCGACGCCGGCAGCCAGGATTTCGCGGCGGCGAAGGCAATCGGCGTGCGGCGCATCGAGCTCTACACCGGTCCCTACGCCGAGGCCTTCGCCGAAGGCGAGCCCGACGCCGTGCTCGCGAGTTGCGCCGCCACCGCGCGTCTGGCGCAACAGGCAGGGCTGGCGGTGAACGCGGGCCACGACCTCAGCCAGGCGAACCTCGGCACGTTCAAGGCCGCGATCCCCGGACTGGCCGAAGTGTCGATCGGCCACGCGCTGATCGGCGAGGCGCTGTACGAGGGCCTGGCCACCACGGTGCGCAACTACCTGCAGATCCTGCGCTGAATCATGCGCGTGTAGGAGCGGCTTCAGCCGCGACCGGCGGGGAATCGCGGCTGAAGCCGCTCCTACGACCGCTCCTGCGGTCGCTCCGGTAACCGCTCTTGATCCCACAAACGCCAACCCCCGCACGGGGCGGGGGTTGGCGCGGGTAACGCTGTTGTCCGACGTCGCGGCTTTACTGGTCGCTGTCGGTGAATCCGATCTTGACCAGGTTGTACTGCTTCGCGTCGGCCAGCACGGTAGCGACGTACTGGTAGGCGGTGGCATCGTTGGCCTTGATCTGGATTTCCGGCTGGTTGGTCTGCTGGGCGATCACCGCGAACTGCGCCTTGAGGCCCAGCTCGTCCACCGGCGTGTCGTTCCAGTAGAACGCGCCGCCCTGGTCGATCTTGAGATTGATCGGCTCGGGCGGGTTCTGCGGCTGGATCTGGTTCGGGTTCGGCTGCGGAAGATCGATCTTGATCTTCTCCAGCGGGATCGGCGCGGTGACCATGAAGATGATCAGGAGCACCAGCATCACGTCGATCAACGGCGTGATGTTGATGTCCGCCATCGGACCCGACGAGGCTTTGGTGGAAAAGGCCATGACTGCTTACTCCTTCGCCGGCGCGGTGGTCATGAAGCCGACATGCACCATGCCCTGGCCCTTGGCATCACTGATGACCTTGCGCACGATCTTCCACTCGATCGCCTTCTCGGCGCGGATCTGCAGCTCCGGCTGTGGCTGCTTCTGTGCCGCCACCGCCAGCTGTTGCTTCAGGCTGGCCTCGGTGATCTGCTGATCCTGGAAGTACATCGAACCGTCTTCCTTGATCGCCAAGTCCAACGGCGGGGTATCCGGCGCCTTGGCTTCGGTGCTCTTGGGGTTCGCGATCGGCACCGTGACGGTGATCGGATGGGACATCAGCGGCGCCGTGATCATGAAGATGATCAGCAGCACCAGCATCTCGTCCGCCAGCGGCGTGACGTTGATCTCCGAAACCGGACCGCCGGTATTGCCTCCGACGCTCATTGCCATGGGTCAATCCCTCACTCGACGCGCGAACCGGTCGCGAAGAAGTCGTGCAGGTCGTGCGCGAACTCGTCGAAACGGGCAAAGATGACGCGGTTCGACCGGTTGAAGAAGTTGAACGCGAGCAGCGCCGGGATCGCGGTGAACAGACCGATCGCGGTCATGATCAGCGCCTCGCCCACCGGGCCGGCCACGGCGGTCATCGAGGCGTTGCCGCTGGCGGCGATGCCGATCAGGGCGTGGTAGATGCCCCACACGGTACCGAGCAGACCGACGAACGGCGCCGACGAACCGACGGTGGCGAGCAGGGTCTGGCCGCCTTCGAGGCGCAGGCTCTCGCGGGCCACGGCCTGGCGCAGCGCGCGGTCGACGAACTCGGAACGGCTCAGCGACTCGGCCAGGCCACCCTTGTTGGCCTGCTGGTGATGAGCCACCGCCGAGGCGGCTTCCAGCGCGATCTTCGAGAACGGTTCGCCCTTGGGCTGGCCTTCCAGCTCGCGGATCGCGTCCTGGGTGGACGGGTTGTTCCAGAAGCCGTTGATCACGCCATCGGCGCGCGACTTCACCAGGCCGTTACGGATGGTGTTGGCGATGATGAAGTACCAGGACAGGAAGGACATCACCACCAGGGTGATGAACACCACCCAACCCAGCCAGTCGAAACCCTGGGCGAGGTTGGCGAAGCCCATCTGCTTCATGGCTTCGGCGTTGGAGTTGCCCGCCACCTGGGCGGCGGCATCGGTCGGTGCAGGAGTCTGTAGGAACATAACGCTACCCTTGGGAAGTCAAGCGTGAACTGTAGAGGTCGTAACGGGGATTTACAGGTTGTTGAGGTTGAAGGTGACCGGAACGCGTGCGTAGCCTTCCACCTTCTTGCCGTTCTTGACCTCGGGATTGAAGCGCCACTTGCCGGCCGCTTCGATCGCCGCGCGATCAAGCTCGTGGTATCCGCTGGACTTGTCGACCTTGATGTCCTTCGGCGCACCGTCGACACCCACCAGGATCAGCAGGACCACCGTGCCTTCATGGCGCTGGCGGATGGCCTGTGGCGGATAACGCGGCTGGATCCGGCTGTTGTAGCTGAGATCCTGGCCAGCGCTGATGTCGGCGGGCGGAGCGGGTGGCGCCGGCGGGGCCGGCGGCGCCGCAGCGACCGCATTCTGCGACACCTCTGCCACCGGCGGCGGCGGAGCCGGCGGCGGCGGGGTCGGCGGCGGGATCACCTGCTGGATGATCTTCGGCGGCGGTTGCTTGGGCGGCTCCGGCGGCGGTGGCGGCGGCGGCGGCGGCGGCGGCGGCGGCTCGATGAAATTCACCTGCACGATCTGCTCTTTCTTCTCGTGCTTCTGTCCGGGTGGCGCCATGGGCGCGAGCAGGATCAGAAACGCGAAAGCATGCAGGCCGATGGCGAACGCCAACGCCAGGGTTCGTTTCCAACTGAACCCCTCTTCGCGTCCTGTGTCTTCGGTACTAGAGGCCATCTGTCACTATCTGGAGCTGGGAACGGAGAAAGCGTCGCCGCCGATCCGGCAAGTCCCGTCCGGCATATGGACGGGGCGCGCCGCTGGGGTTACGCAGGGAAGGTTTCAACGGTACAACAGCATCTGGCTTTTGTATAGCGCTCGCGGGGCATGCAGATGGACGTCCATCCGCCCCACGTTTCCTTGCCTGGCAGTCACTTGCCCACGCCGGCCTTGCGCAGCCAGTCCTTGGCCTTGGCGGCGGTATCCGGGTCCTTGGCGGCTTCCATCATGGCGGTGACCGCGGCGGGCTTGTCCTTCAGCTGGCGCTCCGATTCCGCGAGCACCATGTAGGCCTGTCCCTTGTGCTGGACGCCCTTGGCGAGGCCTTGCTTGAGGTACTTGCGCGCGTCGGAGAACTTCTGGTCCTGGAAGTAGACGCGACCCAGCGCGACATCGAGCTCGCCGTCGCTGGCCAGCGCCGCGCCCTTCTGGTAGTAGCTGATCGCCTTGGGATCGTTCTCGCCGATCACCGAGGCATCGCCGGCCAGCTTGTAGTTCGCGGCGCTGGGCTTGATCGCGCCCTTGGCCACGCCGTCGTCGAAGGCGGCCAGCGCCTTGGCGCTGCCGCTCTTGGGATCGCCGCCGTTCTGTGCCTGCAGCAGATAGGCCTTGACCAAGTTGATCCAGTCGCCCTCGTCCTTCAGCGCGCCGTTCGCGCGGCCCTGCTCCAGCACCTTGATCGCGCCGGCGTAGTCCTGCTGCTGCAGCAGGATCGCACTGGCGTTGTGCAGCATGCCACTGTCGGTGGGGTTCTTCTGGTATTCGTCGACGGCCATCTTCGCCGCATCGCCACCCTTGCCGGATTCGGCGTAGCTGGCCATCAGGATCTGGTTCCAGGAATCCTGCGGCTTGTCGGTGAGCGTCTTGGCCTTCTGGATGGCTGCGATCGCCTCGGGGTACTTCTCGAGGCGGTAGTAGTCCATGCCTTCCAGGCCGTAGGAGTCGGCGGTTTCCTTCTTGCCATCGGCGCGCCACTTCGCGACGGTGTCCAGCGAAGCCTGGTACTGCTGGTCGGCGGCGTACAGCTGGGCCAGTTCGTACATCAGCTGGAAGTAGGTGTCGTTCGGCATCACGCCGTTGTCGATCGAGCGCTTCAGCAGCGGAATCGCAGCCTTCACGTCACCCGCGTTGTAGGTGACGTTGGCGAGACCCTGCAACGCGATCGCCTGTGCGTACTTGCTCTTGCTGCCGTCGACGATGGGCTGGAGGATCTGCTCGGCCTTGGCCTTGTCACCGGCGTTCACCGCGTCCAGGCCCTCGTTCAGCGCCTTCTGTTCCTTCTCGCTGGTCAGGTCGAGCTTCGGCGCGACACGCGCGGTGTTCGGATACTGCACCGCCGGCTTGTCTTTCGATGCCTTGTCCGCATGGACGGGAGCGGCGGCGAAGGTGAACGCGAGCGCGGCGCCGGCCAGCATCGTGAACAGGGGCGTGTGCTTCATGACGATCCTCGGTGTCCGGGTTTTACGCAATGCATGGTGCGCAGGGGATCGCTGAGACTACCTTGTGCGGTGCGTGCGTGACAAGTTGCATTGCGGCAAGAAAGCTCTTGTCAGATCAATGACTTGCGTGAAAGCAACCCATACGCCGGCGAATTGACCGACATTTCCGGCCTGTGCCGCAAGCGAATCGCACCGGAACCGCGGTCACACCGCACGCGTGAAGCATTGCGCACTGATGCATGGCTGGTCGCCGGCGCAGGCGGCCGCGCGGCAGGGTCGGAACCCTGCCGCGTCGTCGCTCAGATATCGAGGTTCGCCACCTTCAGCGCATTCGCCTCGATGAAGTCGCGGCGCGGTTCCACCGCCTCGCCCATCAGCATCGAGAACATCTGGTCGGCGGCAAACGCATCCTCGATGCCGACCTGCAGCATGCGGCGGGTCTCCGGATTCACCGTGGTCTCCCACAGCTGCTCCGGGTTCATTTCGCCCAGGCCCTTGAAGCGCTGGATGGTACGGCCCTTCTTCGCCTCGTCCAGCAGCCAGCCGCGGACCTCGGCGAACGAGACGACACCGCGCGTGGCGTTGCCGCGGCGAACCACCGCCTCGGCCTGGATCAGTCCAGCCAGCTGCTGGCTCACGTGGAGGATCGGGCGGAACTCGGCGCCGGCGAAGAACGGCTGCGGCAGCAGCAAGGTGTGGCTGAGGCCGTGCTGGTCGCGCACCACCTCGATCGCCGCGGGCTGCTCGCCCTGCGCGGGGCGCAGCGACAGCCGGTAACGCGGCTTGCCCAGCCCGCTGGCGGCGAGCCGCTGCGCAACGCCGTCCAGCCAGACCTGCATCGCGGCCGGATCGGCCCAGCGCTCCGGCGTGATCGGCGTGTGCTCCAGCAGCGCCGACAGCACGCTGGTGTCGAAGCGGTGGCCGAGGCGCTCGATCTGGTCCAGCGCGCCCTGGTAATCACGCAGCAGCTTCTCCAGCGCCGCACCGGTGATCGCCGGCGCATGCGGGTCGGCCACCAGCTCGGCGTTGTCCACCGCGCTGGAGATCAGGTAGGCATTCAGCGCCGCGTCGTCCTTCAGGTACAGCTCCTGCTTACCCTGCTTGAGCTTGTACAGCGGCGGCAGGCCGATGTAGACGTGGCCGCGCTCGATCAGCTCCGGCATCTGGCGGTAGAAGAAGGTCAGCAGCAGGGTGCGGATGTGCGAGCCGTCCACGTCCGCGTCGGTCATGATGATGATGTGGTGGTAGCGCAGCTTGTCGGGGTTGTAGTCCTCCTTGCCGATGCCGGTACCCAGCGCGGTGATCAGCGTGCCGACCTCGGCCGAGGACAGCATCTTGTCGAAGCGCGCCTTCTCGACGTTGAGGATCTTGCCCTTCAGCGGCAGCACGGCCTGGGTCTTGCGGTTGCGGCCCTGCTTGGCCGAGCCGCCTGCGGAGTCGCCCTCGACCAGGAACAGTTCGCACAACGCCGGATCCTTCTCCTGGCAGTCGGCGAGCTTGCCCGGCAGGCCGGCGATGTCCAGCGCGCCCTTGCGGCGGGTCATCTCGCGCGCCTTGCGCGCGGCCTCGCGGGCGCGGGCGGCGTCCACCACCTTGGAGGCGATCGCCTTGGCCTCGTTCGGGTGCTCCAGCAGGAACTCGCCCAGCTTCTCGTTGACCGCCTGCTCCACCGCGGTCTTCACCTCGGAGGAGACCAGCTTGTCCTTGGTCTGCGAGGAGAACTTCGGGTCGGGCACCTTCACCGACAGCACGGCGATCAGGCCTTCGCGCATGTCGTCGCCGGACAGCGCGACCTTGGCGTTCTTCGCCAGGCCTTCCTTCTCGATGTAGGCCTGCAGCGAGCGGGTCAGCGCGGCGCGGAAACCGGTGAGATGGGTGCCGCCATCGCGCTGCGGGATGTTGTTGGTGAAGCAGAACATCGTCTCGTTGTACGAGTCGGTCCACTGCATCGCCAGTTCGATGGTGATGCCGTCCTGCTGGGCGCCGAGGCTGATCACGTTCGGGTGCAGCGCGGTCTTCAGCTGGGCCAGGTGCTGCACGAAGGAGCGGATGCCGCCCTGGTAGGCGAAGGTGTCGTGCCGCCCCTCCCCGCGCTCGTCGTAGAGATCGATGGTGACGCCGGAGTTGAGGAAGGCCAGCTCGCGCAGGCGCTTGGCCAGGATCTCGTAATGGAACTCGATGTTCGAGAAGGTCAGTGGGCTGGGCAGGAAGCGCACCGTGGTCCCGCGCCGATCCGACGGGCCCACGACCTTCAACGGGTACAGCGGCTCGCCCAGCGAGTACTCCTGCTGGTGTTCCAGGTGGTCACGGTAGATTGTCAGCCACAGGTGCTCGCTGAGTGCGTTCACCACCGACACGCCCACGCCGTGCAGGCCGCCGGAGACCTTGTAGGAGTTCGCGTCGAACTTGCCGCCCGCGTGCAGCACGGTCATCACCACCTCGGCGGTGGAACGGCCCTCCTCCGGATGGATGTCCACCGGGATACCGCGGCCGTTGTCGTTGACGCTGACGGAGCCGTCGTCGTGGATGATCACGATCACATGGTCGCAATAGCCCGCCAGCGCCTCGTCGATCGCGTTGTCGACCACCTCGAACACCATGTGGTGCAGGCCGGTGCCGTCGTCGGTGTCTCCGATGTACATACCGGGGCGCTTGCGGACCGCTTCCAGGCCTTTCAGCACCTTGATGTTGCTGGAGTCGTAATGCGATTCGTTGGTGGGTTCGTTCATGCGACTTCCGGTTCCTGGTGGTGCGGCAGACGCGGCCTGCAAGCCGTTGAGCTGCGGTGCAATCCTCGATTATAGCAGGGGCGTCAGGCGGCCCTGTTCCACGTGGAACAGGCGGTGCGGCAAGCTGCGCAAGGATGCCGGCAAGTCGGTGCCGGTCACCAGCACCTGCGCCCCGCTCTCCGCAAGCTGGGCGATCACTGCGGCCTGGTGCGCCTCGTCCAGTTCGGACGCGAGGTCGTCGAGACAGATGATCGGCCAGTCGCCGTGCTGCTCGGCGTACAGCCGCGCCTGCGCCAGCATGCAGCCCAGCGCGGCGAGCTTTTCCTGACCGCGGGACAGGTGTTCGCGCTGCGGCGCGTGCTCGAAGGCCAGTGTCCAGTCCGCGCGGTGTGCGCCGAGGCTGGTGTGCCCGCGGGCGAGGTCGCGGCCCCGCTGGGCCTCCAGTTGTCCGCGCAGATCTGCTTCCTCGGACCAGCCCCGTCGATAACGCAAGTCGGGCTCGCCCAGTTCCGGCAGCAAGGCGGCGACGCTGGCGTGCAACTGGGGGCGCAGACGATCCAGATAGCCGCGGCGATGACCATCGATCCAGTCTGCAAGGCCGGCCAGCTCGGTTTCCCATGGTGCATACAGCAGTGAGCCCGGTTCCGTCCCCGCGCGCAACAGACTGTTGCGCTGCTTCAGGGCGCGCTGGTAGCGCCGCCAGGCATCCAGAAATGCGTGTTCCACGTGGAACACACCCCAGTCGAGGAAACGGCGGCGCTCCTCGGCACTGCCAGCGATCAAGGCATGCGAACCGGGTTCGAAGCAGGTCACGGCGCACTCGGCGATCAATGCACCAAGATTTGCACCCTCGCCTTCCAGCCGCGCCTCCCAGCGGGAAGCTTCGCGACCCAGTCCGACGCGCAACAGGCGGTCGCCCGATTGCCGCAACTCCGCGAACACGGAAAGACGCGCGGCACCACGGCACAGCAAGGCCTCCCGTGCCCCACTCCGGAACGAGCGCGCATGCGAGAGCAGGAACACCGCCTCCAGCACGCTGGTCTTGCCCGCCCCGTTCGCGCCCACGAAGACGTTGAGGCCGGGCGCGAACGTCAGATCGACCTCGTGCAGGCAACGCAGACCCTGGATGCGCAGGCGTTCCAGCCTCATGCCGGCCCATGCCCAAAGCAAGAACGCCGGAGCGTCTGGCGACGACTCCGGCGTTGCTCGTTTTTGCCGTGTCCGACCGACCGCATGCGTCAGAGGCGCAAGGGCATGATCACGTGGCGGGCCTGCTCGCCATCGTGTTCCTGCACGAGGCAACTGGACTGCGCGTCGCGCAGGCTCAGCCTGGCCTGGTCGCCGCGCAGCGCGGACAGCGCATCCAGCAGATAACCCACGTTGAAACCGACCGCGAGATCGGAGACGTGGGTGTCGGCCTCGACCTCTTCCACGGCCTCTTCCTGCTCGGGGTTGTGCGCCACGATGCGCAGCTTGCCCGGGGACAGCTCCAGCTTCACGCCGCGGTACTTTTCGTTGGACAGGATCGCCGCGCGCTGCAGCGCGCCGCGCAGCACCTCGCGATCCAGGATGGCGGTCTTGTCGGCGCCCAGCGGGATCACCGCCTCGTAATCGGGGAAACGACCGTCGATCAGCTTGGAGGTGAAGGTGACGCCGCCGCGACGCACGCGCAGGTGGTTGCGGCCGAATTCCAGCTCCACCTCGCCCTCGCCCGGTTCCAGCAGGCCGATCAGCTCGTTGACGCCCTTGCGCGGGATGATGATCTGCCGGCGCGTCTGCACCGAAGTGGCCAGGCTGGTTTCCTTCATCGCGAGGCGGTGGCCATCGGTGGCCACGCAACGCAGGCTGTGCTCCTGCAGGTCCAGCAGCATGCCGTTCAAGTAGTAGCGCACGTCCTGGTTCGCCATCGCGAATGCGGTGCGCTCCATCAGGTCGCGCAGCGCCTCTTCCGGCAGGCTGACCTTTTCCACCAGTTCGATCGAGTCGATGGTGGGGAATTCGCTGGCCGGCAAGGTGGTCAGGGTGAAGCGGCTGCGGCCCGCGTTCAACGCCACGCGGTCGCCGTTGAGCTTGAGCTCGATGTTGGCGCCGTCGGGCAACGCGCGCACGATGTCGAAGAACTTGCGCGCCGGGATGGTGATCTCGCCGTCGGCCAGCTTGTCAGCCGCCGTGGTGGCGATCATTTCCACTTCCAGGTCCGTGCCGGTCAGGGACAGTTGCCCGTCGGCGACCTTGACCAGCAGGTTGGCCAGTACCGGAAGGGTCTGCCGGCGTTCCACCACGCCAACGACCTGTTGCAGCGGCTTGAGCAGAGCTTCTCGTTGGATGCTGAATTGCATGTCTGCGCGTCCCCTATGCCTGCTGTTCTGTCTTTGAAAAGAAGTTGGTGGCTGTTGTAGGCGGCGTGGATAACTTTTTCTCGCCGTTTATGCTTTTAAAATCAACGTGTTGCCTGGTTTTCAAGGTGTGCGGAAAGCCGTGCTTTCGAAGTGGGCGGAATGTGGATAACTTTGCCGCCTCGTTCGTCCACGCATTATCCACAGCTTCCCACCCAGCTTATCAAGAACTTGTGCGCGTGCCGGGCGAAAAACTCAACCGGTAAGGGTGCGGATCAGCTGTTCCCAGTCCTGGCGCATGCGCGCGTCGGCCTCGCACAGCTTCTTGATCGTGCGGCAGGCGTGCAGCACCGTGGTGTGGTCGCGCCCGCCGAAGGCCTCTCCAATCTCTGGCAGGCTGTGGTCGGTGAGTTCCTTGGACAGCGCCATCGCCATCTGCCGCGGCCGCGCCAGCGAGCGCACGCGCCGCTTGGAGAGCAGGTCCTGCAGGCGCACGTTGAAGTATTCGGCGGTGATCTTCTGGATGTTCGGCACTGTCACCGCCTGGGCATGCGTGGCCAGGAGGTCGCGCAGGGTTTCCTCGGCGAAGTCGATGGTGATCGGCTTGCCGTAGAAGTTCGCGCGCGCCGCCAGCGTGTTGAGCGCGCCTTCCAGGTCGCGCACGTTCGAGCGGATGCGCTTGGCCAGCAGCATCGCCACATGCGCGTCCACCGCCACGCCCTTGTCCTGCGCCTTGGCCAGCAGGATCGCCGCGCGTGTCTCGAAGTCCGGCGGCTCGATCGCCACCGACAAGCCCCAGCCCAGGCGCGACTTCAGCCGCGGCTCCAGCTTGTCCACTTCCTTGGGATAACGATCGCAGGTGAGGATGATCTGCTGCTTGGATTCGAACAGCGCGTTGAAGGTATGGAAGAACTCCTCCTGCGTGGTGTCCTTGCCCGCGAAGAACTGGATGTCGTCGATCAGCAACGCGTCCACCGAACGGAAGCGCAGTTTGAACTGGTCCATGCTCTTGGTGCGCAGCGCCTCGATCATCGATCCCACGAACTGCTCCGAGCGCAGGTACAGCACCTTGCACGCCGGGTTGTTCTGCCGCATCAGGTTGCCGGCCGCGTGCATCAGATGGGTCTTGCCCAGGCCCGTGCCGCCGTACAGCAGCAACGGGTTGTAGGCGCGGCCGGGGTTCTGCGCCACCTGCATCGCGGCGGCCTTGCCCAGCTGGTTGGATTTGCCCTCGACGAAGGTCTCGAAGGTGTAGTGCGGGTCGAGGTTGTGGTTGAACGCCGGTGCGGGCGCCGCGGCCGGCTCGGCCACCGCGCCGGCACGTGGCGCGGCGGCGGGCCTGGCGGCGGCACGCGGCGCGCTGGAACCCACTTCCAGACGCACCGGCAACTCGCGGCCGGCCAGTTGGCGGAGCAGCAGGGTGATCTGCGCCAGGTAGCGCTCGCGGACCGTGTCCAGCGTGTACGGGTTGGGAGCGAACAGGGCCAGCCCGGTGTCGTCCTCGCGGGCCTGCAGCGGCATCAGCCAGGTATGCAGATCCTCGGCGCTCAATTCGCCTTCCAGACGCTCCAGGCAGCGCCGCCACAACTCACTCATGAATGTTTCTCGTCCACAGGCAGGGGCGCTTGCGCGCGGGGTGGACGGACAAGTCTAGCAGCACGCTCCAGCCTGCCGATCCCCGATTCGTCCACACGGATATCCACAAGTCGCGGCCCGGCGCTTTACCCGGCAAACCGCGCCGATTTGACATCACAGCCCGCAGCCCCGCATAATCTCCAACCTTTTTATCCACATACACTTCCCTTCGGAGCCACGCCATGAAGCGGACCTTCCAGCCCAGCAAGCTCAAGCGCGCTCGCACCCACGGCTTCCGTGCCCGCATGGCCACCGCCGACGGTCGCAAGATCCTCAACGCCCGCCGTGCCAAGGGCCGCAAGCGCCTGATCCCGTAAGCGGCGCGCGCGCCATGCACCCTGCCGGCCTGCCGCGCGAGTTGCGGCTGCGTCTGGCCGGCGACTTCGCAGCGTTGCGCACGAGCAGCGGTCGCCTCGGCGGCCGCTGTTTTCATGTGCGCTACCGGCCCAACGGACTGGGGCATGCGCGGCTGGGCCTGGCGATTTCCAAGCGGGTGTCCAAGCGCGCGGTGGAACGCAACCGGCTGAAGCGCCTGCTGCGCGAATCGTTCCGCCGCATCCGCGACCAGTTGCCGCCGGTGGACGTCGTGGTGATGGCGCGCGATGTGGCTGCCGGCCTGCCGGGTGCGGAGCTGCTGGCCGAAGCCGACGCGCTGTGGCAACGCCTCGCGGCGATCCGGCTGGCGCCGCCGCCCGCCGCCGCGCCCGCGGCATCCGATCCGCACCATTGATGCCGATGGATACCGCCGCCACAATCGCGCGTTGACCTTTCCCTTTCCCCTGTGGCCGCGTGCTGCGTGGCGTCGTCCGGATCCGTGAGCCGATGAACCAGACCCGCAATTTCCTCCTGTTCGCCCTGCTCGCCGTGGCCTACTTCCTGTTCATGGCCTGGGAGAAGGACTACCTGACGCCGCCGCCCGCGCCCGCCGCGAGCAGCAGCGTCGCGAACGCGGCCAGCGCGCCCGGCGTGCCGAACGCCCAACCCGGCAGCGCGCCCGCGGCGCCGGCGATCAGCAACGCCGCCGGCGCGAACGCGCCCTCGTCGCTGGTCACGGTCACCACCGACGTGCTGCGCCTCACCATCGACACCCGCGGCGGCAGCCTGGTGCAGGCGCAGCTGCTCGACTACCCGGTGGCGCCGCGCACGCACAAGGATCCGAACCCCGCGCCGGTCACCTTGTTCGACAACACCGACACGCATTACTTCGTGGCGCAGAACGGCCTGGTCAGCAGCAGCGATCCCGCCGCCGCGGACCAGCCGAACCATCTCGCCGCGTTCGCCGCCGCGCAATCCAGCTACACGCTGGCGCCGGGCCAGAACGAACTCGATGTGCCGCTGACCTGGCAGGACGCCAAGGGCCTCACCGTCACCAAGACCTACCGTTTCACCCGCGGCAGCTACGTCATCGCGCTGGACCAGAAGATCGCGAACGGCGGCAGTACGGCCTGGCAGGGCAACGCCTACACCCAGCTGCTGCGCACCGAGCCGCCGCACACCGGCAACTGGCTGAAGAACATCTCCGATCCCGAGTCGCGCAGCTTCCAGGGCGCCGCGTGGTACACCGGCGAGAAGTTCGAGAAGCTGCCGTTCAAGGACTTCAGCGAGCCCAAGGACACGCTCAACGGCGACTTCAAGAACGGCTGGGCGGCGATGCTGCGGCTGTACTTCTTCGCCGCGTGGATTCCGCCGGCTGGCGACACCTTGCACTACGCCACCGACACGGTGAACCCGGGCAGCGCGCACCCGCGTTACCTGATCCGCGCGATCGGCCCCACGCTCAGCGTGGCGCCGGGGCAGAGCGTGGATGCCAAGGCGCGCCTCTACGTGGGCCCGAATGTGCAGGGCAAGCTCGACGCGATCGCGCCGGGGCTGGATCTCACGATCGACTACGGCATGTTCAAGGCGATCGCCGTGCCGATGCACGGCATCCTCTCGTTCTTCCACTCCCTCGTGAAGAACTGGGGCCTCGCGATCATCCTGCTGGTGCTCGCGATCAAGGCCGCCACCTGGAAGCTCACCGCGATGCAGTACCGCTCCAGCGCGAAGATGCGCAAGCTGGCGCCGCGCGTGCAGGCGCTCAAGGAGCGCTACGGCGACGACAAGGTGAAGCTGCAGCAGGCGCAGATGGAGCTGTACAAGAAGGAGAAGGTCAACCCGATGGCGGGTTGCTTCCCGGTGCTGATCACCCTACCGGTGTTCTACGGCCTGTTCTACGTGCTGGAGTACTCGCTGGAACTGCGCCACGCGCCGTTCCTGTGGATGCCCGACCTCAGCGCGCCCGATCCGTACTACATCCTGCCGATCATCTACGCGCTGGTGATGCTGGGCACGCAGTGGTTGAACCCGGCCACCGTGGGCATGGACCCCACCCAGGCGAAGATGATGAAGGTGATGCCGCTGCTGTTCACGGTGATGTTCGCCTTCTTCCCCGCGGGCCTGTGCCTGTACTACGCGGTGAACGGCCTGGTCGGCCTCGGCCAGCAGTGGTGGATCACCCACCACGTGGATCGCGAGGAAGCGGCGGCCAAGGCGTAAACCTTGCGATCGTCCGTGATCGAGAGAATCAAACGGGCAGCCATCCCTGGTTGCACTTTCAATTGAAGCGGCCGCGCCGGGCAACCGCCGCGGCCGTCTTCGTTTGTAAACTCCGGCTTTGCCCGCCCTTCGACTCCGCCGCTGCGCGGCTACGCTCAGGGAGAACGGTGCAGGGGCAAGTTGACCCGTTCGTCCTGAGCGTAGCCGCGCAGCGGCGCACGCGGGGAGCAGCCATGGATGGCTGCAACTTTGAGGAGCGAGGAAGTCGAAGGACAATGCGTGCGGCAAAATCTTGGTCCAGACCAGAGCGCGACTTGTGAAGCCCCGCCATGACCGTCCAGCCTGACGACACCATCGCCGCTATCGCCAGTGCGCCCGGCGCCGCCGGCGTGGGCGTGCTGCGCGTGTCGGGGCCGCGGGTGCCGGCGATCGCGCAAGTCCTGCTGGGCCGTGCACCGCAACCGCGCCACGCGCACTTCGCCAGCTTCTGTGATGCGCAAGGCGAAGCCATCGACCACGGCCTGCTGCTGCACTTCCCTGCCCCCGCCTCCTACACCGGGGAACACGTGCTGGAACTGCAGGGCCACGGCAGCGCGGTGCTGCTCGATGCGCTGCTGCGCCGCGTGTGCGAACTCGGCGCCCGCCTCGCCCGCCCCGGCGAATTCACCGAGCGCGCCTTTCTCAACGGCAAGCTCGACCTCGCCCAGGCCGAAGCCGTGGCCGACCTGATCGCCGCGCGCTCGCAGGCCGGCGCGCGCGCCGCGCTGCGCTCGATGGAAGGCGTGTTCTCGCGCAAGGTCAAGGCGCTGCTGCAATCCTTGATCGCGCTGCGCGTGCACATCGAGGCCGCGATCGACTTCCCCGAGGAGGAGATCGACTTCCTCGCCAATCCCGCCATCGCGCAACAACTCGACGCGCTGCGCACGCAACTCGCCGAACTGCTGCGCGAAGCGCAACGCGGCCTGCGCCTCAACGACGGCTTGCGCGTGGCCATCGTGGGCCGCCCCAACGCCGGCAAGTCCAGCCTGCTCAACGCACTGGCTGGCAGCGACCGCGCCATCGTCACCGCCATCGCCGGCACCACCCGCGACGTGCTGCGCGAAAGCGTGGCGCTCGACGGCGTGGCGCTGGAACTCGCCGACACCGCCGGCCTGCGCGACACCGACGACGAAGTCGAACGCGAAGGCGTGCGCCGCGCCCACGGCGAACTCACGCGCGCCGACGCCGCGCTGCTGGTCACGGATGCCGAACACGCCGAAGCGGATCTCGCCCTGTTCGCGCACCTGCCCGCCGGCGCCGAACGCGTGGTGCTCGTCAACAAGATCGACCTCGCCCACGCCGCGCCGCACGCGGAAACCTGCGACGGCATCCGCTGGTTGTGGGCCTCCGCGAAAACCGGCGACGGTCTCAACGCCTTGCGCGAGCACCTGAAGCAACTTGCCGGTGCCGGCAGCGGCGAAGGCGCCTTCAGCGCACGCCGCCGCCATGTGCTCGCGCTCGAAGCCGTGCGTGCCCACCTCGACCACACCGCCCACGCGCTTGCCGGCACCCGCGCCGGCGAACTCGCCGCCGAGGAACTGCGCCAGGCTCAGCACGCGCTCGGCGAAATCACCGGCGATTACACCAGCGATGATCTGCTCGGCGCGATCTTCGGGTCGTTCTGCATCGGCAAGTAGCCGACGCGGTCAGTGCGCGAGCAGGGCCACCACCTCGTGTGCGGACGGCATGCCGCCCTGCGCGCCCAGCTTGGTCACCGACAACGCGGCGGCGGCGCAAGCCTTGCGCACGGCCGCGGGCAAACCTTCGTGCAGGAACACGGCGAGTGCGCCGTTGAAGGTGTCGCCGGCGCCGGTGGTGTCGATCGCGTCCACGGCGAAGCCGGATTGGCGGGCGGGTTCGGGGTGCGCGTGGTCGCGGTACCACGCACCTTCGCCGCCGCGGGTGAGCACCACGGGGCACGGGGCGCGGCGCATCAGTTCGCGGAAATCCGTGCGCGCGTCTTCGCCCAGCGCGGTGGCGAGTTCGTGCTGGTTCGGGGTGAGGTAGCTCGCGAGCTTGAGCCACTCGGCGGGCAGCTTCTGCGCGGGCGCAGGGTTGAGGATCACTGGCACGTTTTCGCGGCGGGCCAGGCGCAGCGTGGCTTCCACGGCATCCAGCGGGATTTCCAACTGCACCAGCACGGCGTCGGCGCGGGCGATGGCGTCGCGCGCGGCTTCGACCTGGGCCGGGCTGACGCGCGCGTTCGCGGCGGGCACCACGATGATCTGGTTCTCGCCTGCGGCCACGGTGATGGATGCGCTGCCGCTGCCTTCGTCGGCCAGGCGGACGACGTGGTCGAGGGCGATGCCTTCGCGCGCCAGCCCGGCGTGCAACTGGTCGCCGAACGCATCGCAACCCAGCGCGCCGACCATCGCCACCTCGGCGCCCAACCGCGCGGCGGCCACTGCCTGGTTCGCGCCCTTGCCGCCGTGCGCGGTGAGGAAGCGGCTGCCGAGCAGGGTTTCGCCCGGGCCGGGGAAGTGCGGCGCGAGCGTGACCAGGTCCATGTTGATGCTGCCGACGACGACGATGCGGGGCATGGGGGTTCCTGTGTGCTGTTTGGTGCATCCCGCTTCTGCTTGCGGGAGCGGGTGGCGGCAGCCGGGAGAGGGCAAGCAGTACGACAAGGCGACCCTCTCCCCCAGCCCCTCTTCCTCGCTCCTCAAAGCAGGGCCATCCATGGCCCTTCCTCGCGTCCGCAAGCGGGAGAGGGGAGTAGAGCGCAGTTTGCCTTTGCGGGAAGGATGCGCAAAGCCCAAACAAAACGCCCGCCGGGGTGCGGCGGGCGTCGAGGTGTGGCGACCAAGCGTGCCGTCAGTGCATGTGCTCGATGCCGGCGTCGCCGGGCTCCAGCGCGGGCGCGGGGCCGGCCACGGCGAGCAGGGACTGCGCGTAGCCGTCGCCGATGCTGAGCGTGGAGACTTCGTCCCAGGCGAAGAACGAGGCCTGGCGCATCCATTCCGCGTCGGGGCTGAGTTCCTGCAGGTAGAAGCCGTCGTCGTCGACGCGCACGAGGTGGCCGATGTAGCAGACCTCCTCTTCTTCCTCGGTGTCCACGTGCACGCCGATCACCGGCGACATCGCGCCGGCGGCCTGCACGGCCTCGCGGATGCCGTCCAGCGGGAAACCGCGCGGCAGCTGCGGCGCGATGCCCTTCAGTTCCAGCGCCTTGGCCATGAAGACGTGGTGGCGTTCGGGCGACTCCAGCTCGGAGATGTCGCGATGGCGCATCACGTAGATGCCGTCGTCGGTGATGCCGTCGCCGAGCACCCACAGCAGGATGAATTCGCGGCCGACACCGCCTACGTAACCGCAGAAGCTGCCGTGTTCCAACTCGCTGCGCCACAGGCGCACCATGGTGTGCTGCTGCTGGGCCTCGCGCAGCTGGGCGCGCAGGCCATTGGTCTTGAACTCGAGAATCTTTGCCATAGCGGACCTATTTTAGCAGAGTGGCCTCTCTGGCTTGTTCAAACGACATAAGTTCGGCGAACGTGCCAACAAAATGCGGCAATTACGGGATTTGGTGGGATATCTGGCGCCGACGCGCCCTATTCTGGCGTCATGCCCGCTTTCGCGGGCATGACGTTGGCGTAGCGCAGGCGCCACCCTGTTACAGGATGTAGCGGCTGAGATCTTCGTTGCTGACCAGGTTTCCGAGGCTCTTGTCTACCTGTTCGGCGTCGATCAGGTATTTTTCGCCGGATTTGTCTGCCGCATCGTATGAGATCGTTTCCAGCAGCCGCTCCATCACGGTGTGCAGGCGGCGGGCGCCGATGTTCTCGGTGCGTTCGTTCACCTGGTAGGCCACCTCGGCCAGCCGGTCGATGCCGGAGTCGGTGAACTCCAGGCTCACGCCCTCGGTGCCGAGCAGGGCCACGTACTGCTTGGTCAGCGCGTTGTGCGGTTCGCGCAGGATGCGCTTGAAGTCGTCGACGCTGAGCGCCGACAGCTCGACACGGATCGGCAGGCGGCCCTGCAGCTCCGGGATCAGGTCCGACGGCTTGGCCAGCGAGAACGCACCCGAGGCGATGAACAGCATGTGGTCGGTCTTCAGCGGGCCGTACTTGGTGGATACGGTGGAGCCCTCCACCAGCGGCAGCAGGTCGCGCTGCACGCCTTCGCGGCTGACGCCGGCGCCGCCCCATTCGGAGCGCTGCGCGATCTTGTCGATCTCGTCGAGGAAGACGATGCCGTTCTGCTCGGCGGCCTCCACCGCCTGGGCGCGGATCTCCTCGTCGTTGAGCAGCTTGGCGGCCTCCTCGTCGACCAGCAGCGGGCGGGCCAGCTTGATCGCCAGCTTGCGGTGCTGGCTCTTGGCGCCGCCCAGGTTCTGGAACATCTGGCGCAGCTGCGCGCCCATCTCCTCCATGCCGGGCGGCGACATGATCTCCACGCCCACGTTCATGGCGAAATCCAGCTCGATCTCGCGCTCGTCCAACGCGCCTTCGCGCAGCTGCTTGCGCAGTTTCTGGCGAGTGTCGCTGTCGGCGGTCGGCGTGGCGGCCTGGTCGTGGCTCCAGTCGGTGGGCGTCTGCCGGCGCGGCAGCAGGGCGTCGAGGATGCGGTCCTCGGCGCGGTCCTCGGCCTGCGAGCGCACGCGCTTCATCGCCTGCTCGCGGGTGAGCTTGTAGGCCACGTCGGCGAGGTCGCGGATGATCGATTCGACATCCTTGCCCACGTAGCCGACCTCGGTGAACTTGGTGGCCTCCACTTTCACGAACGGCGCGTTCGCCAGCGTCGCGAGGCGGCGCGCGATCTCGGTCTTGCCCACGCCGGTGGGGCCGATCATCAGGATGTTCTTCGGCGTGATCTCGTTGCGCATCGCCGGTTCCAGCTGCATGCGCCGCCAGCGGCTGCGCAGCGCCACCGCCACCGCGCGCTTGGCGCCGTGCTGGCCGATGATGTAGCGGTCGAGTTCGTTGACGATTTCGCGGGGGGTCAGTTCGGACATGAAGTCACCGGAAAATGGAGTCTTGCTGGCTCGTCATCCCAGCGAAAGCTGGGATCCAGCGTCTTTCGCGGGCGGCAGAGGCACTGGATTCCAGCTTTCGCTGGAATGACGGCATTGAAGCGCGCCTACAGCTCTTCGATCGTGGTGTTGTGGTTGGTGTAGATGCAGATGTCGCCGGCGATCTTCAGCGCGCGCTCGACGATGCCGCGCGCGTCCAGCTCGCTGTTCTCCATCAGCGCCAGCGCGGCGGACTGCGCGTAGGGGCCGCCGGAACCGATTGCGATCAGGCCGTGCTCGGGTTCCAGCACGTCGCCGTTGCCGGAGATCAAGAGCGAGGCCTCCTTGTCGGCCACCGCCAGCATCGCTTCGAGCCGGCCGAGGCGGCGGTCGGTGCGCCATTCCTTGGCCATCTCCACCGCGGCGCGGGTGAGGTTGTTGCCGTGCTTGTCCAGCTTCTGTTCGAACAGCTCGAACAGGGTGAACGCATCGGCGGTGGCGCCGGCGAAGCCGGCCAGCACGTTCTGGTCCTTGCCGAGGCGGCGGATCTTGCGCGCGTTGGCCTTCATCACCGTGTTGCCGAAGGTGACCTGGCCGTCGCCGCCGATCACGACCTTGCCGTTGCGGCGCACGCTGATGATGGTGGTGGCGTGGAAGGATTCCATAAAAGCTCCAAGGTTGAGCGGACGACATGGGGTCGTGTCGCCGGCGCTTCAATGCGGAACGAAACTGCATGGCACGTTCGCCTCCTCTCCCCTTTGGGACGCGGGGAAGGACCATGGATGGCCCTGCCTTGAGGAGCGAGGAAGAGGATTGAGGTGAGGGGGCACTTTCGCGAAGGATTCTGTCGAAGCGAGCTTCGATGAATACTCTCGTAAGCACCCGCCCCTCATACCAACCTTCCTCGCTCCTCAAAGCCGACGCCATCCATGGCGTCTCCCCGCGTGCTCCCCGGAGGGGAGAAGGGGCAAACGCAACAAGCGCGTTTACTTTTTTCGGGCTCTTGGGTGCGCCGCGTCGTACACCTTCGCCAGATGCTGGAAATCCAGGTGCGTGTAGATCTGGGTGGTGGCGATGTCGGCATGGCCGAGCAGTTCCTGCACCGCGCGCAGGTCGCCGGAGGATTCCAGCATGTGGCTGGCGAAGGTGTGGCGCAGCAGGTGCGGATGCACGTGCTTGGCGAAACCGTGCATCAGCGCGAGTTTCTGCAGCCGCGCCTGCACGGTGCGCGGGCTGATCGTCGCGCCGCCGCGGCCGCGGAACACCGGCGCTTCCGGCGCCCGGCCTTCGGTTTCGCCCAATGTGCGCAGGGCGGCCACGGCGTGGCGGCCCACCGGCACGATGCGCGTCTTGCGGCCCTTGCCCAGCACGCGCACTTCGCCGCCGTCGAGGTCGAGGTCGCCCCAGCGCAGGCCGACCAGTTCGGACAGGCGCAGGCCGGAGGAATAGAACAGTTCCAGCATCGCGCGATCGCGCACGCCCAGCGCGCCGTCGCCGCCCGCTTCCACCAGGCTGGCGGCCTCGTCCACGTCCAGCACCACCGGCAGCTTGCGCTGCACCTTGGGGCCGTGCACGCCGGCCAGCGGGTCGTGCGCCAGCGCGCCTTCGCGGCTGAGCTGGCGGAACAGGCTGCGGCAGGAGGACAGCAGGCGCTGCAGGCTCTTCGGCGCCAGCCCTGCGCGATGCTGGGCGGCGACGAACTGGCGCATCCGGTTCGGTTCCAGCGCGGCGAATTCGCCGACCCCTTGCGCCTCCATCCAGGCGGTGAGCTTGGCGAGGTCGCGGCGGTAGCCGTCCACGGTGTGCGGCGAGGCCTGCCGCTCGCCGGCGAGGCGGGCCAGCCAGGCCTCGACCTGCTGCGGGGGCGTGCTCACGGACTCAAGTGAGGTCGTGCGCCCGTGCCAGCGCGGCGGTGACGGTGGCGGCGATCATCTTCAGGAACAGCGTGCCCATGCCGGGCTGGAAGCGGTCCGGGTCCTGGCTGCCGATCGCGAGGATGCCGGCGTCGCCCAGCGGCATCAGCGCCGCCGAGCGGATCGCGGCAGCCTCGTCGCCGAACAGCCGCGCCAGCTTGTCGGCCGACAGCCGGCCGGAGACGGGCTCGTGCCGCTGCAGCAGCTCGGCCAGCTCGGGCAGCTCGGCGGCGCCGCCACCCACCTGGCGCAGCCAGTCCGAGCGCGGCAGGTCGGGGTTGTTGCCGAACAGCAGCAGGCGCACCTGCTCGGTGTGGAAATCCTCGCTGAGCCGCGCCATCACGGTGCGCGTGGTCACTTCCAGCGTGTTCGCGCGCAGCAGCGCCACGGTCAGCGCGTGCACGCGTTCCATCAGCCGCTCGTTGTCGGCGGCGATCGCGGTGAGCTCGGCGAGGCGGCGCTCCAGCTCCGCGTTCTTCTCGCGCAACTGCTGCAGCTGGTAGGTGGCCAGCGAGGCCACCGCGCCCTGCTCGCGCGGCAAGGTGAGCTGGGCGGCCAGCTCGGGGTAGTCGCTGAGGAAGGCAGGGTGCTGTTTCAGGTAGGCCGCGACGGCGCCGGCCTCGGTGGCGTCGTCGGACAGCGGGACGTTCATGCGCGTTTTCCTCGGGCCGGTCATGCCGCGAGTGTGCGATGGACGCGCGCGGGGATCAATAAAGGATGCTCTGATTGGCCCCGGCACAAACGACATGATGCCCAGAAGGCGCGCAGATTGTCGTGCGTGGCGCTGCCCAGACTGGCTGTCTGGGCAAGACGCGCGCGGCGATGTGCGCGCCTTCTGGGCATCACCCCATCATTCGAATTCAAAAGCAGGGCCGGTCTGTCTGCCTGCATCCCTTCGGCGCGCCGTTTCGACAGACGGCCAGTCTGCCTTCAACGTCGCACCTGTGGTCTGCAGGCAGACAGATCGGTGTCGTTTGTGCCGGGACCAATCAGAGCATCCCGAGCCATTCACCTTCGAACACGAACGCGGCCGGGCCGGTCATCCACAGCGTATGGCCGGGGCCGCGCCAGTCGATGCGCAGCACGCCGCCGGGCAACGCCACCCGCACGCTTTCGTCCACCTCGCCGCGCCGGCGCAGCACCGCCATCGCGGCGCAGGCGCCGGTGCCGCAGGCCTGGGTCCAGCCCGCGCCGCGTTCGTGCACGCGCAGCTTGAGATGGCCGCGGTCGAGGCGCTCGACGAAGCCGGCATTCGCCCCCTCGGCAAAGCGTGCATGCGTGCTGAGCGCCGGGCCCAGCCGCGCCGGTGCGTCCGCGGCCAGCGTGTCCGTCATCACCACCGCGTGCGGGTTGCCCATCGACACCGCGCCGATCTCCAGCGTGGCGCCGTCGACCTCGATCGCGTAGCGATCCGCCTCGGCCGCCGCCGCGAACGGGATGCGCGCCGGCGCGAACGCCGGTTCGCCCATGTCCACGGTGACCTCGTGCGCGGCGAGCAGGCGCACCGTCACCGGGCCGGACGGGCTCTCCAGCCGCACCGCTTCGCCCAGCGCCAGCGCGCCGGCGCGATGCAGCCACGCCGCCACGCAGCGCACGCCGTTGCCGCATTGGCCCGAGGGCGAGCCGTCGGTGTTCCAGATGCCGTAGTAGTACGCGCAGCTGGGATCGCGCGCCGGTTCCACGCTGAGCAGCTGATCGAAGCCGACGCCTGTGCGACGGTCGGCCAGCGCGCGGATGCGCGCCACGTCCAGCGCGAACGGCGCGTTGCGGCAATCGAGCACGACGAAGTCGTTGCCCAGGCCGTGCATCTTGGAGAAGCGCAGCATCGCCGCGCTCAGTGCGTGGCGGCGGGCGCGGCGCTGCTGCTCGCCGGGACCGGCGCCGATTGCGCGGGCGCAGGCGCGGGCTGCGGCGGCACGTGGACCGGCGGATGCGGGTTGTTCGGCAGGTACAGCGGACCCTTGTTGCCGCAGCCGGCAAGCAGGGCGGCGGCGAGGCAGAGCGGCAGCAGCAGCAGCGGACGGCGCATGATCGGACACCAGAGGGAAACGGGCGGGAAGGTGCACGCGGCGACCGCGGTCGCCGGGAACGTCCGCAGTATAGCGAGCGCATCCGCGCGGCTTATCATGCGCACGCCCCCGTCCCGGAAAACCCGATGAACCCGATCGAACTGCTGCGCCTGCCCGCCACCGTGCTGCTGGTGCTGGCGGCGGTCTTGCTGCTGCTGTGCCTGCTGCAGCTGGTGACGTTGCGTCGGCGCCTCGACGCCGGCGCGCGGCTGGCGGCGTGCTGGCATGGGCTGCTGTGCGTGGCGTGTTTCGCGCTGGCGGTGCTGCTCGGCACGGGCGGCTGGGCGCTGCGCGGCTATCGCCTGCTGGGCGAGGAGACGCCGGTGGTCGATATCGATGCGCACATCCTCTCGCCGCAGCGCTGGGCCGTCACGCTCGCCTGGCCCGACGGCAGCACGCGCCGGCTCGAACTGGCCGGCGACGACTGGCGCGTCGAGGCGGTGGTGCTGAAGTGGAAACTGCCGGCCCTGCTCACCGGCCTGCCGCCGCTGTACCGGCTAGCCCGCATCGACGGTCGCTACGACGATCCCGCGCAGGAGGCGAGCGCGCCGCGCACCGTGGTCGGCCTCGGTTCCGCCGACGGCTTCGACCTGCTCGATCTGCGCCGGCGATATCCGCGCGCGCTGCCGATGGTGGACGCGGTCTACGGCAGCGGCGCCTTCCTGCCGCTGGTCGACGGCGGCCACTACAGCGTGAGCCTCGCCCGCGATGGCGCGTTGGTGGCGCGGCCGGACGCGGCCACGCAGCAACGCATCAGCTCGCCGCTGGGCGGTTAGCGGCGGAGTCGCCATCCGGCCAGCCGGCGCAGGAGCCCCCGCACCTGCCGAACGAAGACGACGCAGGAACTTGAAGCGCGGCCGCGCTAGATTCGCGTCGCCACGAGGGCGCGGCCGTGCGTCGCCCGTGGCATCCACACCACCGGGGGAGACGCACATGAAGAAGCTCACAGGGGCCGTTTCGGCCGCCGCGCTGGCGCTGGTCGCCGCCGCCGCGTTCGCTGCGCAGCCGGTACGCGACGTCAGCGGCCATCGTCATCCGAACATCGCCGCGGCGCAGCGGCTCACCGACCAGGCCTACCACCGCATCGTCGCCGCGCAGCAGGCGAACGAATGGGACATGGACGGCCACGCGGCGAAGGCGAAGGATCTGCTCGACCAGGCCAACCGCGAGCTCAAGGCGGCGGCGGAAGCGGCGAACCACGACCGCAAGTGACGACCGCGGCGCGCGCGTGAATCGCAAACCGGCCTTGCCGCCGTCGCGGCGAGGCCGGATCGACGGGGAGACGAAGCCATGCGAAATCTTTCACCCTGGTGCTGCGCCAGCCTGCTGTTCGTCAGCGTCGCCGCGCAGGCGGCCAGCGACGGGCTGGACCGCATCACGGTCTACGCCGGCACCTGGCATACGCAAGCCGAGCACTACACCACGCCGTACAGCAAGGTCGGCAAGGAAACCGGCACGCTGCACAACGACTGCTGGCGCGGCCGCGCGTTCTACGCCTGCGAGCAGATCGTGGACGGCCAGCCCAAGGCGCTGATCGTGTTCCAGCGCGGCAAGAACGGCGATCACTACGTCACCCACGCCATCCCCGTCGACGGCGATGCGGGCGGCGCCGGCACGCTGATCGTAGCCGGCGAACGCTGGACCTTCCCGTGGCAGTTCAGCGACCACGGCAAGACCGTCTACGCGCGCACCGTGAACGTGTTCACCGGCCGCGACCGCATCGACTACCGGCAGGAATACTCGCTCGACCAGGTGCACTGGACGCCGATGGCGAAAGGCGTCGAGACGCGCCAGCCCTGATGCCCGCGACGGCTCAGGCGGTCAGCAGCTTCTCGTAGCGCCAGCCGTCCGCTCCGTCTTCGTAATAGCTCTCCAGCGCCGCCAACCGACGATAGCCGAGGCGCTCGTACAGACGGGCCGCGGCGGGGTTGTCGGCGCGCACTTCCAGGCGCAGGGCGCGGCAGCGGCGGCGGCGCGCGAGTTGCTCGGTGGCGTCGAGCAGGGCCGAGCCGACACCCTGGCCGCGCGCCGCGTGGTGGGTGGCGATGGAGTACAGCCGCGCCACGCCGCTGCGCTTGCGGAAGAACACCACGGCGGTGCCGAGGAAGCGGTGCGGGCCGGTGCTGGCCACCAGCACCTTCGCGCTGTCGCTGTCGAGGTGGCGGCGGAACTGCGCGCGGCTCAGCCGGTCGCTGGTGAAGCTGTGTTCCTCCAGCGCCACCAGGTCGTCGAGGTCGGAGAGTTCGGCGGAGCGGATGCGCACGGTGGCGGCTGGCGTCATGGATCACGGCCTCGGTTGACGGCGGGTGCGGCCGGCCGCGCAGCAAGTCCGTCGGCCGGGGCGGACTGTAGTGCCGGGCTCGCGGTGCGGCAATCGCGCTGTCGTGCGGACGCTCAGAAAAGGTTCAGTGCCACGCCTTGTGGCGCGGTCTCGCTGTGCGACACTGCGCGTTCGCGACCCCGCCGCCCTGCGCGCAGGGCGCTTCCCCGCAATCGCAAGCCTGAGTGGTGACATGGCCCGTCTGGTCATCGTGGTCGAGAAAGCCTCCGACTGGGGTTCCTACTACCCGTCCGTGGACGTGGTCAGCGCGGCGGACTACCTGCGCGAGCCGGCGGGCAGCGACGACGAGCGCACCCACGTCATCAACCTGTGCCGCAGCTACAAGTACCTGGGCACCGGCTACTACGTGTCGCTGCTGGCCGAGGCGCGCGGGCACAAGGTGATGCCCTCGGTGCGCACGATCAACGACCTGGGCCGGCGCTCGCTGTACGGCGTGGACATCGAGGATCTCAACACCAATCTCACCCACTTCCTGCCCGCCGGCGGCCGCGACACCACCGATTTCGGCATCCTGGTCTACTTCGGCGAGACCGCCTATCCCGCGCTGCAGGATCTCTCGCGGCAGGTGTTCGAATCCTTCCCCTGCCCACTGCTGCGCATCGAGTTCGAGCGCGACCGCGTGTGGCAGGTCAGCTCGATCAAGCCGGTGGGCCTGCACACGCTGGACGACGCCCAGGAGGACGCGTTCGCCGAGGAGCTGGACCGCTTCTCGCGCAAGCTGTGGCGCAAGCCACGCGCACGCAAGCTGTACCGCTACGACCTCGCGATGCTGGTCGATCCCAACGAGCAGATGCCGCCGTCGAACAGGAAGGCGCTGAAGCAGTTCGTCGCCGCCGGCAAGGAGCTCGGCATCGAGGTCGACACCATCGGCAAGAACGACTACCAGCGCCTCGCCGAGTACGACGGCCTGTTCATCCGCGAGACCACCGCCAGCGACAACCACACCTACCGCTTCGCCCATCGCGCGGAGAAGGAAGGCATGGTGGTGATCGACGATCCGGCCTCGATCCTGCGCTGCACGAACAAGATCTTCCTCAACGACCTGATGGTCTCGCGCAAGCTCGCGGTGCCGCGCACCGAGATCCTCTACCGCGACGACAGCAAAGGCATGAAGGAAGTCGCGGCCCGGCTCGGCTACCCGCTGGTGCTGAAGATCCCCGACGGCTCGTTCTCGCGCGGCGTGGTGAAGGTGGAGAACGAGGAGGCGCTGGGCAAGGCGAGCGGCGAACTGTTCCAGCACAGCGCG
>Ga0105237_10000109_pt1 | contig 115699 bp, 96 predicted proteins | sample KBSC24metaG_FD_81520 | JGI IMG/M metagenome (GOLD analysis project Ga0105237, IMG submission 81520) | Corn rhizosphere microbial communities from Kellogg Biological Station, Michigan, USA - KBS C2-4 metaG | ecosystem: Host-associated > Plants > Roots > Rhizosphere > Soil | place: Michigan, USA...
ACTTTGATCTCTAAACTCATAGTGTTGTATTAATATTTATGATGGTTAGTAACTGATAATTGCGAAGTTAGATTTTTAAACTAATCTCTGATCTCTAATCACTAATTAACTAACTCAATCTGCACTAACAGTCGACATTTTTTCTGTCGTTTTATTTATTTTTTCTTTTTGCTCAGGGGCAACCGGCGATTCAAACGCTTTTGCAATAATATGCGTTTGCTGCGCGGCGTGCTGTTTGGCAAAACCGGTAGCGGTGCTGCTGCCTTCCAAACGTGATATTACATCCAGGTTCAGCACATCGCCTTTGCGGAATTTGCGGCACATATACGGCCAGCCACCCATATTTTCGGGTTCTTCCTGTACCCATATAAATTCTTTGGCCTTGCTGTATTTAGTTTTTAGCTTAGCCATTTGCTGCACAGGAGTAGGGTACAACTGTTCGATACGAACAATAGCTATGTCCTTGCGACCATCGGTCAGTTGTTTTTCCTGCAGGTCGTAATATATTTTGCCCGAACAGAATAACACGCGTTTTACTTTTTTAGCATCGGCGTAGCTGTCATCAATCACTTCCTGGAATTTCCCTTCGGTAAAATCAACCAGCGGCGATACACATTTAGGGCTGCGGAGCAGGCTCTTCGGTGTAAATATGATCAGCGGTTTGCGGAAATCGCGGTATATCTGCCTGCGCAGTACGTGGAAGAAGTTTGCCGGCGTAGTACAATTAGCTACCTGTATATTATTATCGGCACAAAGCTCCATAAAACGCTCAATACGTGCCGATGAGTGTTCAGGGCCCTGGCCTTCATAACCATGCGGCAACAGCATTACCAGCCCGTTGCCACGCTGCCATTTTGTTTCGGCGCTGGCTATGTATTGGTCTACTATAATTTGGGCGCCGTTAAAAAAGTCGCCAAACTGGGCTTCCCATATGGTTAAGGCGTTTGGCTGGGCCAAAGCATAGCCGTACTCAAAACCTAACACGCCATATTCAGATAATAATGAATTATAGATGCTGAATTTCGCTTCAGTGTCAATTTCATCAAACGGGTTATATTCGTGTTCCGAATCGGCCAGCGTTAACACTGCATGGCGGTGCGAGAAGGTACCACGTTTAACATCTTCGCCGCTCAACCTAACCGGGTGGCCGTCTTTTAACAAAGTACCATAAGCTAGCAATTCGCCCATTGCCCAGTCGAACACATGGCTTTTTGTTACCATGGCGTTACGATCCTGGAAAAGCTTTTCAATCTTTTTGAAAAATACCTTGTCCTTTGGTAATACGGTTATCGTTTCACCAACATTCAGCAGTTGTTCTTTTGAAACGGCTGTATCGGTTTTGGCAATAGTTTCTTTTTCAGTAGCTATGTGCAGGCCTTCCCAGGCACCGGCAAACATAGGGATGGTTTCGGTAAAGCGTTCTTCCGCTTTAGATTCATCAAGCTTTTGCTGCAAATAATCGCGGAATTCCTTTTCAGTGGCTTTAGCAGTAGCGTCGTCAATACTGCCTTCGGCCAATAGTTTATTAAGGTAAACTTTGCGCGGGTTATCGTGAGCGTCAATAGCTTTGTACAGCAGCGGCTGGGTAAACTTAGGCTCATCAGCCTCGTTATGGCCGTAGCGGCGGTAACATACAATATCTATAAATACATCGGCGTGAAATATCTGCCGGTATTCCATAGCCATATTAATTACATAAGTAACTGCTTCAACATCATCGCCATTTACGTGGAAAACGGGTGATAATACTGTTTTTGCAACATCGGTACAATAAGTGCTCGAGCGCGCATCGATATAATTGGTGGTAAAGCCTATCTGGTTATTTATCACCAGGTGAATGGTACCGCCTGTGCTGTAGCCATCCAGCTTTTCCATCTGTAATACTTCATATACAATACCCTGACCGGCGATAGAAGCATCGCCATGTATGAGTATAGGGGCTATTTTTGAATGGTCGCCTCCATATTTGAAATCTATCTTTGAACGGGTAAGTCCCTCAACAACAGGGTCTACCGCTTCGAGGTGCGATGGATTAGGGCAGAGGCTAAGGTGTACTTTTTTACCATCGGGTGTTTCCACATCGGTTGAGTAACCCAGGTGATATTTAACATCGCCGCTAAAAGCCGAATCTTCATCATAGTTTTTGCCCTGGAACTCAAAGAAAATCTCTTTGTAGGTTTTTTCCATGATGTTGGCCAGCACATTTAATCGGCCACGATGGGCCATGCCTATAATAAATTCCTCCAGCCCAAGGGTCGATCCCTTTTGTATAACTGAATTCAATGCCGGGATGATAGCCTCGGCACCTTCAAGCGAGAAACGTTTCTGCCCTAAAAATTTTGTCCCTAAAAAGTTCTCGAAAATCACGGCCTCACTTAATTTCTTGAACAGCGTTTTCTTTTGCTCAATACTAAACGAAGGGGTATTACGGGTGCTTTCCATGTGATCCTTAAACCACTTCAGCTTTATGGGGTTGCGCAGGTAGCGGAACTCTACGCCTATGGTGCGGCAGTAAGTATCTTCAAGCGCTTTGCGTATGTCGCGTAATGTGGCCGGGCCCATTCCTAACTCTACACCGGCATTAAACACGGTATCCATATCCGCTTCGCTCAATCCAAAAGTTTCCAACTCCTTACCAGGGAAGTATTGGCGGCGTTCGCGCACAGGGTTAGTTTGGGCAAACAGGTGCCCGCGCGAACGGTACCCGTCGATCATATTCAATACGTTGATCTCTTTTAAAAAGTGATCGGGCGTTTCAGTACTTACGGCAGCAGCTTCGGAGCCGCGGCCAAAATCAAAACCTTCGAAGAATTTTTGCCATCCAAAATCAACTGAAGAAGGGTCTTGTTTGTAAGTTTCGTATAGGGAATCAATAAAGGCTGCGTTGCCACTGTTAATATAATTCAGGCGATCCATGTAAACCAATCTTTAAAACGGTACAAAAGTAAGCATAACGCCTTACAAACTTTGAAATTAATTTGTAAAACATTTTTACTACCGATAGTAATACGGCGTAGCTATTGATATGTTTAGTAAATTTTACAGTATTTTGATGTGGTGAAGAAAACACGGCAAATTAATGCGTTAGTTTATGCCAAAAATCCTTTACATAATCGAAGCCCTCTATCAGTACCGCGAGCAGGCCGATAATAACGGTATATTCTTCAAATGAATTCATTTTGGTTTATGCTTGTAGTTTATAGACTATGCAACTCACAAAAAGTTACTCAAGAACCAGTTTAAATATCCCCGGTAAATTTTTTCAATTGCCGTTTGGCTTAGCCAACGGGACTTATAAATTGGCAACGCAGGGCATCAGCCAAAACATCATATTGGCTGATGCCCTATAATATGCCTGCAATTACCCGTTGGCTAAAGCCAAACGGCAATATGGTATTCCGCTTACAACAAATTTTAAATGGTTTAACCAGTTCCTTGTTTATTTACAACGAGGTGGCGTGCAGATATTTTTCGTTAACATCCTTTAATGCAGGCAGCCAGGTATCAATAAAATCGCTTTTCAATTCGGCTTCGGCAGGCAGTTTGGCTAAGTTGAAGTAGCGGCTGTCGCGCGGATCGTTGTTTATGCCGGCTATAAATGCCCAGTTGCCCCAGTTGCTGGCGGGGGAGTAGTCGATAAGCTTTTCCTCAAAATATTTGGCGCCTTTTATCCAGTCGGCCTTAAGATTAGCTACCAAATATACCGCCACAATTTGGCGGCTGTAATTATTTATATAGCCTGTGGCATTCAGTTCGTGCATAATGGCATCAACCAATGGCATGCCGGTATTGCCGTTCTTCCATTTCTCAAAAAGCTCGTCGTGGTTGGCGGCAAGTTCGGGCTGTTCATCATTATTTTGGGCGATGAATTTTTGCCCATGCTTTTTAAACATGAACCTGAAGTAATCGCGCCACAGCAGTTCCAGTATCAGCGGATTGTTATTATTAAGGTTGCCTTCGTGCTTCATTACTTCCCAGTAAATATGCCTTAACGAAATGCAGCCCAGCGCCACCCAAGGCGACAGGTGCGATGCTATGCCGGCAGAATGATATTTGGGCCCTTTATGAGGGTCGGCTTTATCGATATTGGTAAAATATTGTTGCAGTTGTTTTAGCGCTTCGGTTTCGCCGCCGGTAAAACGGGTTGCTGCGCGAGGGTCGTCAACAGGTTCATCCAAACCCAGTTGCTGTAAAGTTGGCATTTCACCGGCATCAGTAATTTCGGGGATATGTATTTCGCCGGGCGTATCAATGCAGGGGCGTACATTGCTGTCGCGTTCTATTTTCTTTTTAAAGGTGGCGAAGCTATCGGGTATATCTTTTATAGGGAATGGCAGGTCTTCCTTATGATATAAGGTATGGCCTATAAAATGTTTAAGGTTAAGCTTTATTTTCCATAGGGCAGCTTCCACTTGTTCCGATATTTCAGTTTCCTCGTGCGCCACTTCGCGATGATGGTACACCTCGTTCACATGATATTCTTCGGCAAGCTGCGGTAATATTTCGGCGGGATGCCCGGTGCGAATAATAAGTTCTGCGCCATGTGCACGCAGGTTTTTGCGTAGGTCGGCTACTGATTCCAGTAAAAAACGCACTCTGAAATTGCCTGTTTTGGGTTCGCCGGTTGCTGTTTTGGTAAAATAAAACGGGTCGAAGCAATATACCGGCAATATTTTGTCGGCCTTACGGATAGCTTCTAACAGTATTTCGTTATCGTGTATTCGCAGATCATTTCTAAACCAAACCAGGATAGTTCTTTCGCTCATTTTACAGGAAACCTCAGCAATAGTAGAGCACAAAAATTGCAATTTTTTATTTGTTTTTCATATTTCGGTAAATTATTTGACACCGGCTAAACATTTCAGTACAATTATGATTAATAATCAGAGTATTATAAACGAAACGACAGATCACAAGATATTAGGCAATTAATCGTTTAATTATAGATAAGCATGACATCTGTCTGCTTATTTAATCCGTAAATTTATAGTGAAATTTAAATAACATGGCAACTATCGAAAGCATACAAAAGGCATATATCGATTTTGTACTCACACAGGGAGAGCAACCTAAGTCGGTGTATATATTCGCCAAGAAAAATAAAATGACCGAAGCTGAATTTTACCAGTTTTTCGGCTCGTTTGACGCGCTTGAACAGGATATATGGACGAGCTACGCGCAAACCACACTGGCAGAGATAAGAGGGCAGGAGGTTTGGCTGCAATATAGCGCCCGTGAAAAAGCATTGTCATTTTTTTACGCCTTTTTCGAACTGGTAAAGGGCAGCCGCAGTTTTGCAGTTTACAGTGTGAAAAAGCAGCCGAAAGGGTTTACTACTCCACTGGTTTTTGAACGGTTAAAGGATATTTTTGAAAATTTTGCTGCAGAGATCATCAATGAGGGTATCGAAACATCAGAATTGTCTGACCGCAAGTTCTTCGCCAAACGTTACAAAGACGCGTTGTGGATACAGTTTGTATTCGTGTTGAACTTTTGGATAAATGATAGCTCGGCAGGCTTTGAAAAAACAGATGAAGCTATTGAAAAAGGCGTTAATGTAACGTTCGACCTGTTCCAGCGCTCGCCGATTGATAATTTGTTTGAGTATGGTAAATTCCTGGCGAAGAATGGCGGTATGCCGGAGAAGATGAGATTCGGGCAATTTTAATTACTGTCATTTCGAACGATAGTGAGAAATCTTATACATCCTGCATTTACGCTATGCATGGCGTATAAGATTTCTCCTCGTACCTCGTCGAAATGACAGGAGCTTATATATTATTAGCACATCAACCTTTTGAAAAACTTTACCGCAATTTTTGATATGGATGGTACCCTGGTGGATAACACCCCATATCATTTTAAATCATGGCAGCACCTGTTTAACAAATATGGCATGGGCGGGCTATCTGTCGATACCTATAAAAAACAAATAAGCGGTGTGCCGATTATTGATACCATGCGCAGGCTTTTTGGCGATAACTATGATGAGGAAGGCTTAAAACAATTGCTTGATGAAAAAGAAAACTATTACCGTGAGATATACGCGCCGTTTTTAAGGCCCATAAACGGACTGGAAAATTTTTTAACAGGATTGAAAGATGCTGGTATAAAAATGGCAATGGCGTCATCGGCTACGGCGGGTGATATAGATTTTATATTGGACAGGATACCCATAAGGCAGGATTTTGAAGTGATTATTGACGGTAGCCGGGTAAGTAAAGGCAAACCCAACCCGCAGATATTTTTAAAGGCTGCCACGGATATGAAAGCCAATCCTGCCAATTGCGTGGTTTTTGAAGACTCGCTGGCAGGTATTAAGGCCGCGAATGCCGCTGGCATGAAAGTAATAGGTATTACTACCGGGCACCCGGCAGCCGACCTGCAACCGTCGAGTTTGGTAATAGACGACTATTCAACGTTAACGGTACAAAAGCTGGCCGCATTATTTGAGAAAGATTAGTTATGAGCGATACACCAAAAGAACAAAACAGTATACCAACCAGCAAGGTTCAGCGGTCATCAAAATTCGTGAAAACCGGGTTTAAGATAGGCGGGAATTATATTAAGCATTACTCCAAAAAACTGTTCAACCCAGACATGGATAAAAGCGAGTTGAACGAGGATAATGCCGCCGATATATATGAATCACTGAGCGAATTGAAGGGCAGTGCGCTTAAGGTTGCTCAAATGCTCAGCATGGATAAAAACCTGTTGCCGCAAGCTTATGTCGATAAGTTTTCGCAATCGCAGTACAACGCGCCTCCCCTGTCGGGGCCGCTGATTGTGCAAACGTTTAAAAAGTACTTCGGCAAAACACCCGATAAAATATACGATAAGTTCAATATCCGTTCATCCAATGCAGCCTCTATAGGGCAGGTGCATGAGGCTGAACTGGGCGGAAAGAAACTGGCGGTAAAAATACAATATCCAGGTGTGGGCGATTCTATCTCTTCAGACCTGAAACTGGTTAAGCCATTCGCTTTCCGCTTGCTGGGTATGAGTGAAAAAGAACTGGATGTGTACATGAAAGAAGTGGAAGAACGCCTGCTGGAAGAAACCGATTACGAATTGGAGATACGCCGTTCTATTGAATTTTCCAATGCCTGCGCCAATTTGGATAACGTTGTGTTCCCGAAATATTACCCGGAGCTATCCAGCAAACGCATCATTACTATGGACTGGCTTGAGGGAATGCACCTGCGCGAATTTTTGAACACCAACCCCTCACAGGAGTTGCGCAATACTATAGGCCAGGCGTTGTGGGATTTTTATAATTTTCAACAGCATGAATTACGCGCCGTGCATGCCGACCCGCATCCAGGCAACTTTATGATAACGCCTGAAGGTAAATTGGGTATTATTGATTTTGGCTGTATAAAAGAGATGCCCGAAGATTTTTATTCGCCGTTCTTTTCGCTCACTTCAACCAATTTGCTCGATAATAAAGAAGAGACCATCAAAGCTTTCCGCTTACTGGAAATGATCCACCCCAATGATACCCCGGCGCAGGTGGAATTTTATTACACCCAGTATAAGCAAATGATCGGCCTATTTGCCATGCCTTATATTGGCAGCAGCTTTGATTTTGGCGAAACCCAATTTTTTGATGAGCTGTACAGTTTTGGCGAGAAAATATCAAAAATGCCCGAGTTTAAACAGGCGCGAGGTGTGAAGCATTTTATTTATGTTAACCGCACCAATTTTGGCCTGTACAATATTTTGCATGAGTTGAAGGCGAAAGTAAAAACGGATACCTTTAAGCCGCATGTTACCGAACAATTTACAGTTGATAGTTTACAATAACACATTAATTATTATAATCCCATGCTCCTGAAAAACACCTTCACCCACCATGTACATTTCTGGCTGAAAGATAAAGCCGATAAAGAAAAACTCATTGAAGGCCTGTATTCGCTTGTGCCTATAAAAAGCATACGCAATATACACATCGGCGTGCCTGCCGATACTAACCGCGATGTTATTGACAGATCTTACGATGTTTCGCTGTTAATTTTGTTTGACGATAAAGCCGCGCAGGATGCTTACCAGGATGATCCTATTCACTTGTTGTTTGTAGATAATTACGCCAAGCCTTTGGCTGCAAAGGTGGTGGTACAGGATAGTATAAACATTTAACTGCCCTTTTTTATACTCCTATTGAAAATAGAGCCGAAACACCTTGCCCGTTTTATTGTTCAATACACAGCGGATAGGTAATATCGAGGTCACTTATGGGTAAACACATTTTAATAACCGGCGGCACCGGGCTTTTAGGGAAACACCTCACGCAACTTTTATTGGATAAAGGCCATACGGTGAGTCTTTTAAGCCGTACACCGGGAAGCGACCCAAAGGTGAAGACTTATTTGTGGGATGTAAACAAACACGAGATAGACCCGGACTGTACTACTGGTGTTGATACCATAGTTCACCTGGCGGGTACCGGGATTGCCGATAAACCCTGGACGGATGAACGCAAAAAAGAGATTGTTGAAAGCCGAACCAGATCTATTGGGCTGGTGTATGATTTGCTTAAAAATAATCCGCATAAGGTTACATCTGTTATTTCAGCATCAGGTATAGGCTATTATAGCGACAGGCGGAATGAATTGCTTGACGAAGACAGCGAACCCGCGCATGATTATTTGGGCACTTGCTGTGTTAAATGGGAGAAAGCTGTGGACGAGGGCGAGGAGTTAGGCCTGCGTATAGTAAAGTTCCGCACAGGCGTTGTGCTTACCAAAGAGGGTGGGGCATTAACGAAACTAGCCATGCCTGTAAAATTTGGCTTTGGCGCGGCTTTAGGCAGTGGCAGGCAATGGGTATCATGGATTCACTGGCGCGATGTAGCTGCCATGTACTTATATGCTATTGAACGCAAAGGGGTAAAAGGGGTATATAATATGACATCGCCAAACCCGGTTACCAATAAACAGCTTACAAAAGCGCTTGCCCGGCAATTAAAGCGCCCGTTATGGCTGCCGAATGTCCCGGCGGTTGCGTTAAAGCTTATTTTGGGCGAGATGAGTACGCTGGTTTTAGGCAGCACCAAAGTATCGGCACATAAAATTGAGGCTAAGGGGTTTAAGTTTGCTTACCCATTGGTGGAGCAGGCACTGAAGGAGATCTATGGATCATAAAGCACCCGTTACTATCTTTTGGTTCCGGCGTGATTTGCGGCTAGACGATAACGCCGGATTATACCGGGCATTAAAAAGCGATCAGCCGGTTTTACCTGTTTTTATTTTTGACAGGGAGATATTGGATGAATTGGAAGATAAGGACGATGCCAGGGTAACTTTCATTTATCAAACGATTACCGAAATAAACATCGAACTAAAAAAATACCACAGCAGTTTACTGGTAATTTATGATAAAGCCGAAAATGCCTGGGATAAACTGATAAAGGAATATGATATAGCCGCTGTTTATACCAATCAAGATTATGAACCTTATGCCAAAAAACGCGATGGAGCCATCGCCCAAAAATTAAAAAAACATGGCATTGAATTTAAAACTTTTAAAGACCAGGTAATATTTAACGGAGATGAAGTTTTAAAAAGCGATGGCTCGCCTTATACCGTTTATACGCCTTATATGCGTAAGTGGTATGAAACACTGAAGCCATTTTACTTAAAGCCATATCCTACAAAAAAATATTTTGAAAATCTGTTGAAAACCGACGGCTTTAAAATTCCTTCATTAAATGAAATGGGCTTTGAAAAAAGCAACCTTGAGATACCCGGCAAAAGCTATGAGCATTTTATAAAAGATTACGCTGATAAAAGAGACTTTCCCGGTATAAAAGGCACAACGCATATTGGCTTGCACTTGACGTTTGGGACGGTAAGCATACGTGAGCTGGCGGGCACAGCTAATAGCTACAGGGAAAAGACCTGGCTGAACGAACTGATATGGCGCGAGTTTTATATGATGATACTCGATCATTTCCCTAAAACGATGGATCATGCTTTCAGGCAGGATTATGACCGCATAAAATGGATGAATGATGAAAATCAATTTAAAGCATGGTGTAATGGACAAACCGGTTACCCGCTGGTAGATGCGGGGATGCGCGAACTGAATGCCGCCGGCTATATGCATAACCGCGTACGCATGGTAGTTGCCAGTTTTTTAACAAAAGATCTGCTGATAGACTGGCGCTGGGGCGAACGCTATTTTGCCCGTAAGCTGTTGGATTATGAAATGGCAAGCAACGTAGGCGGCTGGCAATGGTCGGCTGGATGCGGGACAGATGCCGCGCCTTATTTTCGCATTTTTAACCCTGATTCGCAGCTTAAAAAGTTCGATCCTGACCTTATCTATATAAAAAAATGGGTTCCGGAATATGCCGACCCCGGCAAATATCCAAAACCCATTGTTGACCACGCTTTCGCGCGCGACCGCTGTTTAAAAGCTTTTAAAGCGGCCCTTGATAAATAGTTTTATGGCGATACGCTGTGAATAGTGAATTCAAAACGCAGGCAACTATTGGCAGGCAGGCCGGTTTGCGCCTGGGTACCATAACCCAAATACGATGGTATCAGCATTGATATTACCGTTCCCTGTACCGCGTGATTTTTCAAGGTACGCGATACCCCGGTTACCAGGTCGGGTATATTAAGCGCGGTGGTATCAGTAATACTACTTGCGTCAAATTCAGCATTGTCATATAGCCGGCCATTATAAGTAACTTCAACTGTTGAATTATCAGTTATATGATCTGTGCCGGTACCTTGCGTTTGTATGTGGTAATATACGCCTGAATCAAGGGTATAGCCGGTTAAATTATTTGCAGCTATGTAGTTTTTAATTACCTGGTAATCATAAGCAGCCTGTCGCTGCGCATTATCAGGTTGTGATGCTATTACGTGTACATAATAATCGAGGCATTGGTTGCCGGCTATGCGCGAAGATGTATTGGTGATACTGCCTGTACCATAGCCGTTTACGCCATAGGCCAGGTGCGATGGTATAAGCACGCGCATGCTGGAGCCTACATATTTCAGATCGTTTAAAATGGCTAATTCAAGCCCCACGGGTAAAGCATCGCCTACGATGTGCCCTACGTACCCCTGGTAATGGTTCCTGATGGTATCGGTGCTTATATAATGGCCGTCAAAGCTGCGTAGGGTAAATACGAATGATATATTATCAGAGTAGGTTAAAGCGGTATCAGTTTTTGGCGGCAAAATAATTTTGTAGTACATGCCGGTGGTATCGCCGCCTGCTGTATCTTTTTGCATTCCTGTTATGCCATTTGCGGATATATAGCTTTGTATCTGATCCTGGTCGTATTGTTTGATCCCGGGTTGTTCGCCAAGTTTTCGGCATGATGACAGCCCGATTGCAGAAAGTAGTAAAAGCGTAAAAATTGTTTGTTTCATTTAATTAGTTACATTATAAAGTGTTATATAAAAATCAAGCACTGCATTTGCCGGCAATCCATTTTTTAAACCGTAATCCAGGCCTATTTGCGGTTGGGCAAAAGGGCCGTAAGCATAGCGCGAAGGTACCAAAAGCCTTACTTCGCCACCGGTTAAAATTTCAGGCACCCCTAATTGCCATGCCCGTATTACTGAACCTAACGAATATGTTGGATGAAATTGATTTGTTTCGTAAAATGTTGTTTCAGTCAAATCGTTGTTAATTAGCTTTGCCGTATCGCCAACTGTTATTTGGGTTGATGTTGTAAAAAGCGTTTGCCCGCTACCCGGGTTTATCGGTATAAAATAAACCCCGATGGTATCGTTCAATTGCACATGTTTGGCTATCCCCTGTAAATGGTTGGCAACAATAAACCTGCTCAGCAGCGTATCATCAATTTTAGCCTGCGCCTTTGCCTGCACAGGGCCATATAATGATGATTTTGTACATGCAGCTAAACAGCAAACAAAAACAAGCCCCAAAATTAACAGTATCCTGTTCATCCCAATTTCAAAAGGCAAATTTATTCTTTTATATTTCAAAAACGGCAGGTTAACACTTTTTAACACTATTATGCTCTTTTAACCTTTTTAAGGGTGTTTTATTGTGGGTGACGTTGCTTTTTCAGCGGTTATCGGGCTTATAATTAAGGGTTAGCTGGTTTATTTTTTCGAGCATCTGGATGAGATATTGCTTATCGCTTTCGTTAATATGGCTGTTAAGGTAGTTGTTAAACTGTTTTACAATACCACGCGCTAGGTGGCGCTTTTCCTTGCCCAGATCTGTTAGGTAAATTTTTACCGAGCGTTTATCCCCGGGGTTCGATCCGCGGTATATCAGGCCGGTTTTTTCCAGCTGGCTTAACATGCGCGACAGGCTGGTTGATTTCAATCCCAGCAACGCTGCTGCCTGCGAAACAGTGGTGCCTTCCTGCTCGTCAATATTTATAAGTAAATAGCCTATTGATTGCGTAATGCCAAATTCGGTTACCAACTGGTTATACCGGTTGGCTACCGTTTGCCATACTATCTTTAAAAAGTAATCGATCGTTTCGTGGTTCTTTATATTGTTACGCATGTTCAGTTTGCAGTTTATAGCCGGCAGTTTGCAGTTGGGGTGATCGCGGTTGCAAACTGCCAACTGAATACTGCTAACTTATAACTAATATCCTAATTTAGTGTCATCCCCGCGAGGGTCAGCACCACCTTCATAATAACCCCATTTAGTTTTTAAAATTGCATCAACACGGCCAATAGGGCTGTGATCAATAATTTTATAACCTTTTTTCTGTAGTTTTTTCCAGGTTCCCGTATCCAAAGCGCCGCTTTCAACATCTACCTCATCAGGCAGCCATTGGCTGTGGAAACGCTTTGCCGCTACGGCATCCTGCATATCCATATCAAAATCAATCACATTTAATATGGTTTGAAATACCGATGTAATAATGGTTGAGCCGCCCGGTGTACCCACAATCATAAACAGTTTGCCATCCTTCTCCACAATGGTGGGCGTCATGGATGATAACATACGTTTATTAGGTTGTATGCTATTCGCTTTGCCCCCTGTAAGGCCAAACATATTGGGGACACCAGGTTTTTCGCTAAAATCATCCATTTCGTCATTCAGCAAAAAGCCTGCACCATTTACTACTATCTTCGACCCAAACCCATTATTTAAAGTTGTAGTAACCGATACAGCGTTGCCATCCCTGTCAACAACACTATAATGTGTGGTTTGGGTGCTTTCATAACCGGCGAATGTACCCGGTTGTACGCTGGCGCTTGGTGTTGCCGCAGCCCAGCTAAAGGTTTTCATGCGCTGGTTGATGTAAGCGGGGTTCAACAAACTATCCACAGGAACCTTGAAAAAGTCCGGGTCGCCTAAATATTTCGAACGGTCGGCATATACCCTGCGCTCGGCCTCTACAATTAGCTGCACGGTCGAATCCTGGTTATGCCCCCACCTGTGCAACGGGTATTTTTCAACAGAGTGCAAGAGCTGTAGCAAAGCGATCCCTCCGCTTGATGGCGGTGGCATGGTAATTATAGTATACCCCCTGTACTTGCCGATTATGGGTTTGCGCCACACCGCCCGGTAATTTTGCAGGTCGGTTTTAGTGAAGATGCCCCCTCCGTTTTTCATTTCGGCAAGCATTTCATCTGCAACCGGGCCGTCATAAAACCCGTCCCGGCCTTTGTCGCGTATCAGTTCCAGCGTTTTGCCAAGGTCGGTTTGTACCAGTATGTCGCCTTCCTTCCATGGAGAATCCTTTAAAAAATATTTTTTGCCGGGGTTTAATTTTACAAATTCGTCATGCGTTTTATTCAGGTCGGCAGCCAATGCCTGGGTTATTTTAAAACCATTATTGGCAAGGTCGACGGCAGGCTGCACCAGGTCGGACCATTTTAATTTACCGTATTTACTATGCGCCTCAACCATCCCTGCAACCGAACCGGGTATGCCTGACGATTTGTGAGTTGACAAGCTCATACCGGGCACAGGGTTACCTGCTGAATCCAAAAACATGTTGGTGCCGGCTGCCGCAGGGGCTTTTTCCCTAAAATCGAGTGTGTTGCTTTGCCCATCAGCGGCACGGTAGACCATAAAGCCGCCGCCGCCAATGTTACCAGCCTGGGGTAAAGTTACCGCCAATGCAAAATGTACCGCTATAGCCGCATCAACCGCGTTACCCCCTTTTTTTAAAATGTCGATCCCTACTTGCGACGCATCGGGGTAGGCACAAACCACCATGCCGTTGTGGTACTCGTGGCTATCGGTATTGGTTAAGCCACCGCGCACACAGCCGGAGAAGGGGAAGGCCAGTAAAACAACAAGCGGTAAGCACGCCTTTTTTATATAGATAGAATATCGCATCATTATAAAATATTATTTCTTTAAACCTTTGCCCCCTTACCAACGTCTATGCGTGTAAAATTGCACTAATTTATAATATTTTGACCCATTGCCTTATTAAAACCGGAATTGTTTTTTGCTGTTAAACAGTATATTACAATGCCTTTGTAATTATTTTTTTACAATTGAAACCATAAAATCTAATTTCGGCCGTTTATTGCAACAAACAACATCACTAACAAAAACTCACAATTGAATGAAAAAAGTAATATTATCAGTAGCCGTTCTATTTTCTTTTATGCTGATGGCGAACAGATCGCTGGCACAAAATTCCCAGTATTCGCAAGATTATAAAACCGCCGTCGGGCTTAAGTTCGGCGCTTATGAAGACGGTATCGCCGTAAAATATTTTGCATCGCCTGATATATCATACGAAGGCGTATTAGGTTTCCGCAATCATGGCGTTGTTGTAACCGGCCTTTATGAAATAAACCAGGAAGCATTTGATGTGCCCGCCCTAAAATTTTACTACGGGTTTGGCGCACACATAGGTGCTGAAGGTAGGGGTGATTACCAAAGATTAGGTAACGACCAGTATTATGATAGCAGCCATATTTTATTAGGGGTTGATGGCGTATTGGGTTTGGAATACGTTATCCCAAAATCGCCAATAGCTGTTAGCCTTGACCTTAACCCACGAATTGAACTGGCCACCGGCCCGTTTTTTGATATTGCACCGGGTTTGGGTATCAAATATGTTTTTTAAGTTGAAAGTATAAAGTTGAAAGTTAAAAGTGTGTGCCTGGTACTACTTTTAACTTTACACTTTCAACTTCCCCTCAACTACCTCTGTATAATTATCTTATTGGTATACACCCTTGTGCCTAACAACAGTTTAAGTATATAAGCCCCCGGCGGATAATTAGTTACATTTATGGCGGTGCTGAAATTGCCTGCCGCAATGTTTTGGTTGTTTTTAAAGACGGTTTCTCCCACACTGTTTATTAACGACATGGTTAAACTACTACTTGCTTTAGCGGTAAACAATACGTTTAACACCGTATTTGCAGGTACCGGGTATATGGCAAGGCTAATATCATTACTCCCGGTTTTTGGCGGAACAATATATACAAAGCTTGCCGATGTATCGGTACAACCCGTATTTAAAGTGACCAATAGTTTAAAGCTGCCACTGGTAGTTGGGGTATAGGTTGGATTGGTAGCGCCTGTTATTATCTTCCCATTTTCAAACCATTGGTTACCTGTGCTAAAATTAGAGTTTAATATACCCGAATTTAGGGTGATAGTTGGCCGTACCAGTGTTACCGCCTGCCGCGCTGCTGAAGGACAGCCTGCGGCCCTTATTTTCATATTGTAAAAATAATAGTAAAAATTTTTGTAATAGGTGGTATCGGAATTGTTATTAGGATCAACGGCATTGTTTCCTGTAATGCTGAACAATCCATCGCCCACAGTAAATGGGTAGCCGCCTACACCGCCGTTATTACGGTACAACGTAGCGTTTGCATCAAAAGTGGTCGTTATAATGTAGTTCCCTGCAGAAGGTATTAATAAATTCAGGTTGTACACTTTACCGGTATCGCTCGGGTCATCGGCCTGTGCGCCCGCCCCCGGCCTGGTGCGTGTAGCAACTGCGTTAATAGTTGCGCTCGACAGTGTTTCACCATCGCTATTGGTAACGCTAAATGTTATTTGCCCGGGATAGCCTACATAAAGACGGGCACTTTCAATAACAACAGGCGCGTCAGCATGTACAAGCATCGATGGTCCGTATTGATTGTATCCTCCTGACGAAAATACATTTTTTGTTTCGGGGCCAACGCTCGCACTGTAATCATTTAATCCGGCGTAATAAGTATTGTTGCTGGGTGTTTGAGTAGTTTCAACGGGGGATCCTAAGGCTAACGGAGTGGTTGACGTAGCAGATGGATACCAAAAAATTTCGCCATCGCCGGTACCTGTTAGCAGGTATAGCTTGGTACTATCGCAATAATTCACAGCCAGGGCGCTTATTACCGGCGCCGGGTTAGTGGTTACGCTTATACTTGCCTGGTTGTTGGCGGTAATAAGGTCATTAGCCAAATTGGTAGTGGCTGTTATAACATAAGTTGATGATGCCAGGGCCGTAAATGTGCTGCTTAAAGTAAAGCTTTCTTCTTCCAGGGGCTGAAGGGTACCGGTATAGGTTTCGCTTATAGAAGTAACCGAATTATCGGGAGCTTTAACGGTAACAGTAACCGGGATATTGCCTATGGCTTTAGCGCCAAAGTTTTTAACAGTAACCGTAATAGGTGTAACACCCGAACATGCACCGGCAGTATCAGGGCTGGTAATAGCAGTTATACCGGCATCGGCGCCGGTTTGGGTAAATTGTACGCGGTAATCCTGCGTTTCGCCTTTGGCATAAGTACCGCAGGGGGTTATGGTTGATGTGTCGCCGGTTTCGGTACATACTACCCGCATCAAGCTATAATTACCGGGTATTACCGATGTGGGTACGGTAATATTTGTTTTGTAAGTAGCGGTGCCATTTATAATGTTAGTGGTGGCAGCCAGGTCACCGGCATCGGTAAATGTGCCATCACCCTTCCAGTCGATATAAACCTTAGCCGCTTTATTAAAGTTCGCGCCGCAGGTACCTAAAGTAATACTCAGCGGGTACGTTTTACCTTGCTCCAAAGTAGCCGTTTGGCTGGTGAAGTCGGAATAAGTGGTGCAGCCTGTGGTTTGTGTGTTATTTATGGTTGATAAAGTAACATTATTAATGCGTGAATCGGCACTTGATGTTGGCCGGGATGTGCAGTAAGCTGTTCCGCCCAAGCCTGTGGCAATAAGCGAATAAGCCTGCGAGCCCGATTGCAAAGTGCCTTTATGCGAAACTGTAATTGTATAAGTTTTGCCCGGCACTGCATTGGCTATATAAACCTGCTCCACGTTATCGCGGATATTATCACCGGTTGTTGCCGGTGTCGCCGGGTGGGCAGGGTCGAGTATCCAGGGCATAAAGGTGATTGTGCCGTCGCTTACGCGGATGTCGAGGTCGTTAACCAGTTTTATGGTGCGGTCGTTTACCGTGCCATCGGCTGTAGGCGTCGCGGCGGGGTCAGTCCATGATATGGTAGCTACCAGCGGCCCGCTGCCGGATGCTGTTACCTGCGTGGTTTGCGTTTGGCCCTGGTTCAGGGTGTTTTCTTTTACAATGCTTTTTGTGCCATTATCGGTTATGGCCTGCGCGGCTTTTTGCATATCGAGCAACCCCCAGCCGTAAATATAATCGGGGCCAACGTTTCCGGCATCGTCAGCAGTGGCGCAGGCAAGGCCCTTTAATGTTGCTGCAAGCATAAACTTGCCGCCGTTTTTCTTGTTATAATATTCCTGCAATAAATAAAGCGAGCCGGTAACATTGGGCGAAGACATGGATGTGCCCGATAAAGTTAAATAGTTAGTAGGATCAGCGCTGCCGGTTGATACCACGTTTACTCCCATCCCCGAAATATCGGGCTTTACCCGGCCATCATCAGTTGGCCCCCAACTGCTAAAATAGGCAATTTGTATATTCTTACTGCTTGCCGGGCCATAGGGTAACGGCCCCACCGCCGCCACAGTTAGTGTGTTTTTCGCGTTACCGGTCGAACTTATGCCATCATACCATTGCTGGTTACTTATGCCGTCAGTCGCGGTATGGGTTTTAAGCACTAATGTAGAGTTGGTTCGGCTTTTGTAGCCCATATAAGTTCCACCCACTGCCGGCCCCGGATACCCGCGGGCGTTGCCTGCCGATTCAACAATTAAATAATAGGGCGCGTTATAAGCTATCTGGTCATAGGCCTGGGTACGGTCGTTATATATGCCAAAGGTGTAATCAACAGTATCGCCTGGCAGGCCGTACCATGTCCAGTTGAAGCCGGTTTCATCTAAATCCCAGCCGGCCACATCGCCATATGAGTGATTGGAGAGCAGCAACCCCGCCGCTGCTGAACCCATAGTAGTTATGTCATTATCAAAGTCGTATGATTGTAAGGTAGTTGCACCGTATGACATACCTTTAACAGGGGGATAAACGCCTTTGGCTATCATGGTACCGGCTACGTGCGTAGCATGGTCAATTGCAGCCTGGTTTGTATTTAGGGTGATGGTTTTGCCTGCAAATTCCTGGTGCTGGGCATATACGGCTCCGCCATCCCAAATAGCCAGTTTATTATTTAAAAATGAGCTTGATCCTGTGAGGCTCAAACCTAAGGCACCACCGGGATATACGGTATTGGTGCGCGTGGTTGCGGCAGATACTACATTTCCGTTATCGGTTGTTTTTAAAAATACAGGGAAACCAAGGGCATTTAAACCCTGTAAAGAGAAAGCCCCGCCATTTTTTGTTTTTTGTCGGATGGGCCATTTATGACTATCGGCCAATGCCACTGCTTTTTGGTGGGCGGCAGTATATGCCGAAGCTTTTTTAGCTGAAAAATCTGTTAATGCTTTTTTATTGGCATTGGTAACTAATACCTGCTGACCAAAAACATCGCCTGCAAAAAATAATAATAGGAAACCGGTAATAATTGCCGCGTAATGTTTTTTCATAGGCCTGGGGTTGACGAATCTATATTTAACAAGTTTCTGTAAATTAAACCGTAAAATGAAATATTTTGCCTGTAAAGAGAATTAGGCCCCAAAATAATCCACCATTAAACACAAAAAAACACGGTTTATAGTTGCCAGCCTGGGCAGGAAGTGTTTTAGCGGCAGTTCAATTTATACTTTGTCTATCCTAACCCAACGCATCCCGGCGGCTTCAGCGGCTTTTACACCGGGGTCGCCATCTTCAAAAACAAGGCATTGTCCGGGTGCTACACCCAAAAGTTCGGCAGCTGCTAAAAAAGGATCGGGAAAAGGCTTGCCGCGGGGAGTTTCGCCTGCACAAACCATTATTTCAACCAGTTCGAATATTCCAAGTATACTTAAGGTACGTTTAACAGCCTCCCTGTTACCACCCGATACTACCCCGATCCTCATTTTACCGGCATGGGCCTCTAAATGGTTCACCACGTAATCAATGGGCTGTGTTTGATCGATGTATTCGCTAAGAAATATTTTTTCCTTCCTTTCGGCAAAGTCAGCAGGGTCGAAGGTGCTGTTATAGCGTTTGTTTATTTCCAGCACCACATCAAGTATAGGCAAACCGGCAAACTCATCAATTATCGATTCTTCGATCAACACGCCATCTTCGGCAGCCACACGGACATAACTTTTTTTATGGCCGGGCATGGTATCGGCAAGGGTACCGTCGCAATCATACAAAAATGCTTTAAAGTCGCCGGTGGTTAATTTGGTAAGTGCCTGGTATTTATCCTGGGCGGTTTTGTTAGTAGCTGTCATATTACCGGCAAAGGTAGCGGATACGCGTTTAATAAATTATTTAAAATAGCATATATGTTAATTGCTGTCGGCTTTAGCCGACGGAAGCTGATCAATTGGCTTACCTGGCTTTAGCCAAAAATAGGTGCGGCATGCTTTGGCTAAAGCCCTGAACTTTAATACTTATATTCCATTGACTGAAGTCAACGGCAATAGATGAGCAACGGTATACACTCGTAATCTTAACAGTTTATAATTGAATGTCAGGATTGAAATATTTTATCCATCAAAACCCACTTTTGGGCTGAGCCTTTAAATGGCTGCTGGTATTTCAGCATCAGTGTTTCCCATTGCTGTACTTTAGGGTCAGCGGCATCCATGGCGGTTTTTCGTTCAAAACTAAAGCTGCTGTCGGTTTCCATTATCATAAAAAGGCGCGTACCATGACGGTATATCTCCATATTGGTTATCCCCGAATTTCTTATACTGGCAAGTATCTCGGGCCAAACGTTTTGGTGATGCTCCTCATATTCGCGTATTAGCGCGGGGTCGTCTTTTAGGTCGAGTGTTAAGCAATAACGCATGGAATTAATTATTGAATTATATAATTATTGAATGGGTGAATATAGAAATAACCAATCAGAAAATAGGTTTCATTAATTCAGTAAATCAATAATTATTGATCACTCGTTAAATTTAAAACTATTCACTAAAATGGTTTGCAGCACATCAGTAGCACTTTTGCATTTATTGGTGGTGGTTTCGAGCGAGTATAGTATCTCGCGGTATTTTATCAGGGTAATGGCATCTTGTTCATTAGCAAAAAGCAGCGCCAGTGTGCTGTAATACACCTGGTCCGACTCGCGTTCATGGTTTTTTATCACCCGGCACGATTCCAGTATCAAGCGCCCTTTGGATGATACACGCAGCATATTAACCGACTTCTCTATCTCTCTGCTGGCTTTTAATATAATATCTGCTATTTGTTTTATAGCGGGGATAACCTTATCAATATTGTACAGGAACATGCGCTCGCTGGCTTCATGTATAAAATCGGCCACGTCATCAATAGCCGAGGCAAGGGTATGTATATCTGAACGGTTTAACGGGGTGAAGATAACCTTATCAAGCGCGAGGTATATTTTATGGGTTATATCATCGCCAACGCTTTCCAGCCGTTCTATTTGTTTAAAGTAAGTTTCCCGGTCGGCAGGGTGGTCGGTATTCACGGCTTTTACCAGTAATCCGGCCATTTCAACGGCGTTTTTTGCAGCCTGATCAAACAAATTATAAAATTGTACCCCGTTTAAAAAGTAGTCCTGTAGAAACCAACCCATAGCCGTTTATATGAAAATGCTAAGGTAGGGGGTACATGTTAAGTGCATATTAACGCCGGGCTTTGCTATGTTAATTCTGTATGAATTTTTAGTATAAGTGCCTTTTCTTTTCAATTATTTAATAATCAATTAAAACAGGCATAATGTTTATTAAACAACTGATGATGATATTTACGCCAAGCCTGTTCCACTAATTTGTACTTGAAGGGCTTCATGTTTTATTCATATTAAGAATGCAATTTTGCTTGCCGGCCGATATGCCAAGCAGTAACCTTTTGCAACAATTACGTTACTAATTGATCATGATAAATAAATTGTTATGATTTTTGCGGCGCAAACAAATAGTCAAAAAGAAACAAAGCCGTGAGGTTAAAAACGTTGTATTTTATTTTTTATGTAGCTGTATTAATGTTTACAGTAAAGCCATTTATTGGCTTTAGCATAACCAACGTTAATTGTTTTTTGATCGATTCGCATAGCATTTTAGCGAAAAGTTTCTCCAAGCGCAAACCTGAAGACCTTGAAGACAGCAAAGCCAAAGCTACTGCTATCCATCGGCAAATAACCAATCCGCCTTTTCCATTATTATTAACCATAGCGGCGTTATTGTCGCTTTTATTCCCGGTTGTGTTTAAAGTGGAAGGCCGTATAAGCAACAGTTTTCTCAATAAGCTAAAAACAGCCTTAATACCTGCTCAGCAGTCCTACCTGCTCACTGGTAAATTAACCATTTGACCTTCCCATCGCAGCCCTTCGCGGCTAAACTTTTGAACTGACCGGCATACCAGGTCTATCATCCCCATTTCATTTCATTTTTTTAATTAGTTAAGATCAATAATGTTATTTATAAAACGATGCATGTGCCTGGCGTTAATGCTGTTAGCAGTAACAGCCTACGCACAGCAACCAGCAACATCAGTTACGTTAAAACAACTATTAAGCGATGTGACGTCGAGGGCGCCGCAATTGCTTACCGATTCCGCGGCCATACGCATACGCCAGGCGCAGGCCGCTGAGGTTAAAGACAACTGGCTGCCCAACCTTAAATTAAATTACCAAACCGACATAGGCACCAGTAATAATGTTATCGGCGCTTATTTTGGTTTTGGCATTGTACCCTCAAGTTCAAGCGGGGTACACACTACCAATGTTACCACAGCCGCATCCACAAATTTGGGCATAGCCCAACTGGATTGGGAAGTATACAACTTTGGTGCCTATGGTGCGGCCAATAAAGTGGCCAATTCAGAGGTTAATGTTGAGCAAAACAACTTTGCGCAGTCAAAATACCAATTGCAGGTATATGCTATTGGTAACTACCTGCAATTATTACGTTTGCAGGATCTGCTGGCCATACAGGCCCGCGATATACAGCGTAACCAGGAGATAAGGCGATCTATTGAATCGCTGGCTAAAAGCGGTGTTAGGGCAGGGGTGGATACCAGTATTGCCGAAGCCGCACTGTCAAAATCGCGCCTGAACTATATCGAAATCGAGAACAATTTTAAGCAGGTTCAGTTGCAGTTATCAACCTTAAGCGGTATACCGTACCCATCAATTGTTCCTGATACCACTACCGATGCCTTGCTTATCAGCCGGCCGCCGGCTATGCTATCATCGCTTGACACCAGCAACCATCCTGTTATAAATTTCTACAGGTCGGTTTATCAAAATAGTTTGCAGCGCGAGGATCTGGTTAAAAAGCAATATAACCCCAAAATTTCACTGGAAGCAGCGGCTTGGGACAGGGGCTCGAGTATTGATGCCGCCGACCATTACGGCAGTTTGGGCAGTGGTTTTGGTTTCGACAGGGACAATTATTTGGTAGGCGTAGGCATATCCTATAACCTGTTCGATTTGCGCCGCCGGCATTTAAAACTGACTACCCAAAAAGCCAGCACGGATTATGCCCTTAGGAAACTGCAGGAACAACAGCAACTCTTAGCCGCCAGCGCCAACCAGGCCGATGTGGAGCTAACAACAGCTCAACAGCGTTTGCAGGAAATCCCTCATCAGCTAAAGGCTGCTAATGATGGCTACCGCCAAAAATTGTCGCTTTACCGCAGTGGTTTAACCGATATTATCGAGCTTAATGCCGCACTGAATATCCTGTACACTGCCGAAACTGATTACGCGCAGGCCAAATATTCATATGCCAGCGCGCTGTTCCAAAAGGCTGTTACCGGCAACCAGTTAACTCAAATTTTAAATGTTTTAAAATAATCGCAATATGTCAATGGTCACATCCGCGCTAAAAAGGCCCATTACGGTAATAGTAATTACCCTGAGCCTTTTGATATTCGCGGTACTTAGTGCAATAAATATACCCATAGATATTTTCCCGCAGTTAAACCTGCCGACTGTCTATGTTATCGAGTCGTACGGCGGAATGTCGGCGCGGCAAATGGAGGGTTTTTTCTCCACCCGTATGCAGGACCAGTTCCTGTACGTTAATGGGGTAAAAACCATCACCAGCAAAAATATACAAGGCCTAACACTGCTCAAATTAAGTTTTTACGAAAGCACCAACATGGCCGAAGCTTCGGCCGAAATTGCGCTGCAGGTAAACCGCGCCATGAAATTTTTCCCGCCCGGCGCCTTGCCGCCGCAGGTTATCAGGTACGATGCCTCATCATTGCCGGTAGGCGAGCTGGTGCTTTCGGCAAAAGGGCGTAGCCTTAAGGAGATATATGACCTTGCCGCCACACGGGTACGGCCCATGTTTGGTACCGTGCCAGGTTTATCGGCGCCGCCGCCGTTTGGCGCTAACTCGCGCTCTATCACGGTTAATGTCGACCCTGCTAAGCTGCGCAGTTTTAACCTTACTGCCGATGAGGTAGTGGCTGCGTTGGCTAAATTCAACGTCATGTCGCCATCGGGCAACCTGCGTTTGGGTAACGATATGTATGTAACCACCATCAACTCGCTTATAAAAAACGCGAACGATTTTGGCGATGTACCTATCATTACAAAAAACGGCGTGCCCATACTGGTAAAAGATGTTGCCCGTGTTGCCGATGCATCGGATATAACGGTTGATTACGCCCTGATAAATGGTAAGCGGTCGGTATATATTCCCGTGGTAAAAACTGCCGATGCTTCTACATGGTCGGTAGTGCAGGGCCTGAAGGCTAAGATACCCGAAATACAAAGCCTGCTGCCCGACGATGTAAAGGTATCGTACGAATTTGACCAGTCGGTTTTTGTGGTGAACGCCGTAAAAAGCCTGATGACCGAAGGCGGCCTCGGCGCTTTGCTTACCGGCCTTATGGTGCTGCTTTTTTTGCGCGACTGGCGCAGTAGCCTAATTGTAGTTATCACCATACCCGTTTCCATACTTATAGGTGTATTGTTGCTTGGCCTGTTTGGGCAAACCATTAATATCATGACCCTTAGCGGGCTGGCACTGGCCATCGGTATTTTGGTCGACCAGGCTACGGTAACCATCGAGAACATCCACCAGCACCTGGAGATGGGCAAATCAAAACGACTGGCTATTTATGATGCCTGCGAGGAAATTGCCTTTCCGCTATTGCTTATACTGCTTTGTATACTGGCGGTTTTCGCGCCGTCGTTCTTGATGAATGGCATCCCGAAGGCTATGTTTTTGCCGTTGTCGTTGTCTATAGGTTTAACCATGATCGTATCGTACGTACTGGCCCAAACCCTGGTACCTATATTAAGCAACTGGATGATAAAGGCCGAAAAGTACCAGCATTATGAACATGGCCGGTTGCATGCACATGCCGGTGAAGGTTTGGATGCGAATGAGGAAAGCCAGATAAACCATCACCTTAAAAAAGAACAGGACGAGCCTGAAAAGAACGACTTTTTTGAGCGGGTGAAACTGCGCTTCATAGCCATTATTACCCGGCTGATGCCGCGTAAAAAGCTTATCATATCCGTTTACCTGGTTGTGGTGATAGCCCTTGCCGCGGTTGGTTTTGTGGTGATAGGGAAGGACATGATGCCCAAACTAAACAACGGACAGTTCCAGGTGAGGATAGAAGAACCCGACGGCACCCGCCTTGAACGTACTGAGGATGCCGTAAAACAGGTACTGCAAATTGTTGACAAAACGGTGAACCACCATGTGGCCATAACCTCGGCGTATGTGGGTATTGTGCCCAGCAGTTACGGTACAAGCAACTTGTATGTATTTAATACCGGTACGCATGAAGCCGTTTTGCAGGTAGAGCTCGACCCTGATTATCATATGAATATGGACGATTTGAAGGATGCCCTGCGGAAAAATATTGCTGCTGAACTACCCGATCTACGTATCACATTTGAGCCGATAGATATGACGGAGAAGATCATGAGCCAGGGAGCTTCAACACCAATTGAAGTAAGGGTTGCCGGCAGGGATATGCCGCAGATAGAGGGTTATGCTAATAAGGTGGTTGACAAGCTAAAGCAAATAGATTACCTGCGCGATGTACGCATAGCGCAGCCACTTAAAATGCCCACCATTGCCGTTACGCTCGACAGGCTTAAAGTTGCGCAGTTGGGCCTGAATGTGGCAGATATAGCCCGTTCGGTAACTGCCAGTACTTCATCAAGCCGGTTTACCGAGAAAAACCAGTGGCTTGATGAAAATAAGGCTTATACCTACCAGGTACAGGTACAAATACCCGAATACGTGATGAACACCATGGATGAGCTGAAAGAGATACCTTTATTAAAAGGCCAAAGCAGCCCAACGCTGGCGGATGTTGCCGACTTTAAGGTAAACTATAATCCCGGTGAGTATGACCGTACCGGCCCGCGCCGCTTTTTAACCGTAAGCGCAAACATTTATAAAAAGGATCTCGGTACAGCGACAACCGCTGTACAAAAAGCTATCAAATCGTTAGGCACGCCGCCAAAAGGCTTGCTGGCTGAGTTAAAGGGCATGTCGGTTTTGCTGACCGATACTTTAAGCAGCTTACAAAACGGGCTAATGTTTGCCGTGTTGGTTATCTTTTTATTACTGGCGGCAAATTACCAGTCGTTTAAGTTATCGCTTACCGTGCTGGTGACCATCCCGGCGGTGATATTGGGGTCGTTAATAGCCTTATTGGTTACGGGCTCAACCCTTAATTTGCAGTCGTACATGGGCATGATCATGTCTACCGGGGTATCAGTTGCTAACGCGATACTAATAGTTACCAACGGCGAAAAGTTGCGCCTGGAATACCGCGATTCAACTCGGGCGGCCATTACAGGCGCGGCCATAAGGTTAAGGCCGATATTAATGACCAGTATGGCCATGATTGCTGGTATGATCCCCATGGCATCGGGCATGGGCGAGGCGGGTGAACAGTCGGCACCGTTAGGGCGGGCAGTTATCGGCGGCCTGTTTGCATCAACGTTAGCTGCCTTATTTATACTGCCGCTGCTATTTGCCTGGATACAGGAAAAAACTACCTACATCGAACCATCATTATTGCCAGAAGAAACCGAATCTCAAAACTTAACTACAATAACATCATGAAATATATAGCATTTATAACAATAGCTGCTGCCTGCCTGTTCGCGGGCTGCTCAGGCAATCAGAAGCCGGTTGACCTGACACAAACATCGGCACAAAATGCCAATAAGTTCCAGTTGGGCGCAGTAGCCGAAAAAGAGCTGTCGAGCTCGGCGCGGTTGCCAGGGCAACTGGTACCTTTTAACGAGGTGAATTTGTTTCCGAAGCTTAACGGCTTTGTAAAGGAAATTTACGTAGACCGGGGTTCCCTTGTTAAAAAGGGCCAGTTACTTGCTGTTTTGGAAGCGCCAGAAATGGAGACACAACTGCAAGCAGCCAATTCAAGGTATTTGCAGGCACAGGAAAATGCTGAAGCCAGCAAAGAAAAGTATGAGCGCCTGAAACAGGCCGCGCAGGAACCCGGCTCCGTGTCGCCGCTTGATTTGGATAATGCTACCTCGAAGATGAAGGCTGATGAAGCCATGGCGCAATCCGAAAAATCAAACGTGGGTTCGGTAAAGGCGATGCAGGATTACCTGCGCATCTATGCCCCGTTTGATGGCATGATCGTGCAGCGCAATGTATCGCCGGGGGCGCTGGTATCGCCCGGCAAGGCTACCGACCAGCCCATGTTCGTTTTGCAGGATATCAGCAAAATGCGGCTGGTGGTTTACATCCCCGAAGATTATGTAGATAAGGTTGACCTGAAGCAACCAGTAAACTTTGTGTTCAACGCTATGCCGGGGCAGCCATATTCGGCAAAGATCAGCCGCTCGGCAAACGCGCTGGGCAGTATGCGGTCGGAGGCTATCGAGATAGATGTGCTGAACAAGGGCGGCCAGCTAAAGCCGGGCATGTATGCCGAGGTGCATATCCCTATGTTGTCGGGGGCTAAATCATTATTGGTACCCAACAATGCCATTGTGCGCAGTACCGAGCGCGAATATGTGGTAGCCGTTAAGGGCACTATAGCAAGTTTGATAGATGTAAAAGAGGGCCTGGCGGGCAAGGACTCGACCGAAGTTTTCGGGGCGCTGAAACCTAACGAAAAAATAATACTGCATCCGGGCGATGAAGTAAAACAGGGCGACAAAATAGATTAAAGCTAATAGGATGGATGTATCAGTTTAAAGTTTTAAAAAATGAAAAATTTAAAAGCAGTGCTCATTATGGTAACGGGACTATTTATAACCAACAGTGTGGCGCAAGCTAAGGATGCAAATAACATTCCGCAGACGGTTATGCTTTCGTTTAGTAACAAATATCCCGGTGCAATAATTAAGAGGTGGGAATTGAAGGATAATAACTATACGGCAAAGGCAATTATTGACGGACATAAGTATTTCGCTACGTTTGATAAGGATGGGAATTGGATAAGTACCGCATCAAATACCAATTTTGCTTATAAAATGCCAAAAGTTATTAATTCGGCCTATAAAAGATCGCCATACAATAATTGGGCAGTATATTTTGCAAAGCGAGTTGAAAAACCTTCGGGCGAATATTACCAGTTATTGGTTGATGATGTAAACCTGCATGTGGGCATTAATCACCAGTTAGTTTATACACAGGATAAAATGATGGAATTTAAAGCCGATGGCGAGTTAACGGGCATAAAAGATATTACGTTCCACCCGGAGCCATGATGATAGTTGTGTGTTGTTTTGAAGGGTCGTTATAATTTTATGGCGGCCCTTTTTTGCGTTGTATATCCTTTCTGAAAAGTATATTTCTCTTTCCTAATTGTCATTTCAGGGCAATGAATTACCTGTGTTAACTGAATATTAAGTGTTTTAATTACCCAATGTTAACTCTGTATAAACTTTTTAACATTTGTTAATTTAATACTTAATGATTTGTAAATGAATATTTTATGAATTAGATAGTTAACCATAGATTAATTTATAACTACTCCTGGTATGTAATTTTCGTCAAGTTAATATTTAAATAACATTACCAAATGTTAATCCATCCTTAATATTAAGGTAACCTGTGCGCTGCACCTTTGGAGCAAAATATTTAACCCTATTTCAGTTATGAAAAAATTGTTTACGAAATTATTGAATACGGCTTTAGTAGCAGGTTTGCTAATAACCGCTGCTAATGTACAAGCCCAAACTACCTTGGCATCGACAGAAACGATGAATAAAAAGGATGCAGCTGCAACTGAAATTGCACCTGTAACTGCTGTGAAAACCGAAGTTAAAAAACAAGCCGACCCGGTTGATACCTCATGGCACCCACAACGCAGGCTTTGGGGCTACACCTTCGGTGATTTCTATTATGATCAGCATTCGCCGGCTATAACTTCAACCCAGGGTAAAGAGAACAATTACTACCAGGTTCCTTCTAACCGTAATGCTTTCCAGTTCCGTCGTTTATATTTAGGTTATGATTATGATATAACCAAAAAATTTAAAGCAGAAGTATTATTGGCAAGTGAGCCAACTGCAAATACTGGTACTGTTGGTAGTTCAACAGTACAAAATGGTGACAACCTTGCAGATAACCACATGTCGTTCTACATCAAAAACTTTAACTTAAGGGTTAGAGACATTTGGAATGGTACAGATTTAGTTTTTGGTGAACTAAGCACCCCTGGTTTCGCATTGAATGAGCCAGGTACCAACGCCCCTAGTTCATTATCAGAGTCGACCTGGGGTTACCGTTCAATTGAAAGGACTATCACCGACTTCCACAAAAACAACTCATATGATGTTGGCGTGTCATTACAGGGAACCTTCGATCCTAAAACCAAAAACTATGGTTACGTTTTAATGATGTCGAATAACAGCACTTCAAGTTTGTTGTCAGCAGCTAATGCTAACACCGGCTTCTACAAAATATTCTATGGCGATTTATGGGCTAAGTTCCTTGACAATAAATTATATGCCGATATATATGCGGATTATGCCATGACTGCACCAAACACGCCTTCTACAGCAGTTTCTTCGGGTACTTTAAATTCACAGGAGCACAATATGTTTAAAATATTTGTAGCGTATAATACTTCTCCTCTATCAGTAGGTGTTGAAGCTTACACCCAAAAATTTGGCTATGGCGTTACCAACAAAACTACATTAACTGCTGAAAATGCTACAGCACAAGGCCTAACCATTTGGGCAAAAGGCGCCATTACTAAAGGTAAATTAGGTTGGTTCGCACGTTATGATAGTTACAACCCTGATACCAAAATAGTTGCTGCTGATGCTTACGCGGTTAACACCAACTACGGTTCATATGACCCAACAGTTAAAGAAACATTTGTTACCGCTGGTTTAGATTTTACCCCTGCTAAAAATATCCACTTTATGCCAAACGTATGGTTTACACAGTACAAAGACCAGTTGAATTCAACAACTGCCGGCTACTTCCCTGATAACCACACATTAGTATACAGGGCTACTTTCTTCTTCACCTTTGGTAAATAATAGCATATCTCAAAATAAACATTAATAAAACAATAAGATCATGAAAGTAATTAAAAGTTTAAAGTTTGCGGTTGTTGCCCTGGCAGCATCATGTATAACATTGGCTGCTTCAGCACAGGATAACACCTTGTTGGGTGCCGGCAGTACATTTGTTTACCCGCTTTTTTCAAAAATGTTCTCTCAATACAAGGCTTCAAAGGTTAACTACCAGTCTATCGGTTCGGGCGGTGGTATATTACAGTTAACCAACAAAACTGTTGATTTTGGTGATTCAGATGCTCCTTTAAACGCTGACCAAACAGCTAAAATGAGTGCCTCTGTTCTGCATATCCCAATGACCTCGGGTGCTGTAGTTGTAACTTATAATGTACCCGGCGTAAAAGGTGGTTTAAACCTTAGCGGCAAAGATCTGGCTGATATTTACCTTGGTAAAATAACCAACTGGAATAGCCCGGAGATAAAAGACGCAAATAAAGGTGTGAACATCCCAAGCCTTCCAATAGTAGTTATCCACCGTTCAGACGGTAGCGGTACTTCATTCATCTTCACCGATTACTTAACCAAAGTAAACCCTGATTGGGCTTCGAAAGTAGGTAAAGCGAGTGCTGTGAACTGGCCTGCCGGTTTAGGCGGCAAAGGCAGCGAAGGTGTTGCAGGTTTAGTAAAGCAAACTCCCGGCGCTATTGGTTATGTTGAATTAGCATACGCTAAACAAAATAACATGCCTTTTGCTAACATCCAGAACAAAAGTGGTAAATATATTACCCCAACTCTGGAAGCTACAACTCTGGCCAGTAATGTTACTATCCCGGCCGATACTAAAGTATCTATCACTAATACAGATAACCCTAAAGGTTATCCAATTTCCAGCTTTACCTGGGCTTTGATATACAAAGAACAAAACTACGGCGGCCGTTCAAAAGAGAGGGCTACCGCAGTAGTAAAATTACTTTGGTGGAACATTCACCAGGGCCAGGCTGATTGTGCTGCATTGAACTATGCACCGCTTTCAAAAGCTGCTGTTAAAGCTGCTGAAGCTGTGTTGAAATCAGCTACTTACGGTGGCAAAGCAATTTTATAATTGAAGTTAGAATCAAGAATCAAGAGTCAAGAATCGAGAAAAAAAGAAAAGCTCCTTTCTTGTCTCTTGATTCTTGACTCTTGATTCTAAAATAAACACTGCCAGTTTCCTTTTATAAAATCGGGGGCTGGTAATTGTTGTGTAATAGCAAAACCGAAATTTGTGGAAAATAAAAGATTAAACCTATCTAATAGTCAGCTAAAATGGGAAACCTTTTTTAAGCGGATATTGATAGTAATGAGCGCCCTGCTGGTAATCATTATTTTAGGGGTGCTGGCAACGCTTATACTGGAGTCGATGCCCTCTATCAAATCATTAGGAATTGGCTTTTTATGGGGTAAAATATGGGACCCGGTTCAAAATATCTATGGCGCTTATCCATTTTTAGTGGGTACCCTGCTTACATCATTTATCGCCCTTATTATATCAGTACCATTTAGCTACGCCATAGCTATTTACCTGGGCGAATACAATCCTAAAGGCTGGTTGTCTGATCTGCTTAAAAATACCATTGAACTGATTGCCGCTGTGCCATCCATTATTTATGGTTTTTGGGGATTATTCGTGCTTGTGCCAATTATCCGCACATTCGAAATGAAGATAGGGGTAGCCCCCTATGGTATTGGGGTATTTACTTCGTCGCTTATTTTGGCGGTGATGATCATCCCTTATGCTGCTTCGTTAGGTATAACATTGATCAGGATGGTGCCATCGCCGTTAAAAGAAGGTGCTTACGCTTTAGGAGCAACACGCTACGAGGTAATAAAGAGTGTTATTATGCCTTACACACGGTCGGGCTTGTTTGCGGGTATATTGCTTTCATTGGGCCGCGCGCTTGGCGAAACCATGGCGGTTACCATGCTTATTGGTAATACCAGCGCCGTTGCCGATAGTTTAAAGAATGCCATCTTCGGCCCGGGCAACACCATGGCCAGCGTTATAGCCAATGAATTTACCGAAGCCGACCATACCGAATATTTATCGGCACTGATAGAATTAGGGCTGGTGCTGTTTTTTGTTACCGTAGTTATTAACCTTATTGGCAAACGTATCATTACACGCTTTACTAACAACTAATATGGAAGCAAAAATAGGATTCAGGAACGTTAAGAGCGTTATTTTTAAAAGCATAGTTGTATTCTTCGCGTTTTTAATAACAGTGCCGCTTATAGTTGTTTTAGTTTACATTATTAAGCAGGGCGTTACCCAGGTTAACTGGCACTTTTTAACCAATGTGCCCGCACCGGTTGGCGAAACAGGCGGCGGGATATTGAATGCGCTGTGGGGTAGTTTTATTATGGTGATGGCAGCCGCGGTTGTTGCCATACCCATTGGTATGATGGCCGGTATTTATCTTAGCGAAAATTCGCGCACTAAACTGGCTTATTACAGCGGTTTATGTGTAGATATTTTGCAGGGTGTACCTTCTATTGTGGTAGGTATAGTGGTTTACTTTTGGGTGGTGAAGCCGCTGGGCACATTTTCGGCCATATCGGGTAGTTTGGCATTGGCCATTATGATGCTGCCGATAGTAATACGCTCGACCGAGCAAACCCTCAGGCTGCTGCCCGACTCGTTAAAAGAGGCGGCGCTATCATTGGGAGTACCATACCATAGGGTGATATTAAAAGTTATTGTTCCCTGCGGTTTCGCGGGTATACTTTCGGGTATCACGTTATCAATTGCGCGCGTAATAGGCGAAACCGCGCCTTTGTTGTTCACCGCATTTGGTAACCCATACCTTTCTTCGTCGTTAACAAAACCAATGGAAAGCCTGCCACACCTGATATTTACTTATGCCACCAGCCCGTACGACGACTGGCATAACCTGGCATGGGGTGCCTCATTCATATTATTAATGTTTGTTTTAATATTAAACATAGTTACAAAACTGCTCACAAGAAGATGGAAAATACAATTGTAAAAGCTGAAAATTACAACTCTTATTTTGGTGATAACCACGTTGTAAAGGATGTAAATATCAGCATAAACAAAAACGAGGTTATTGCGGTAATGGGCCCTTCGGGTTGTGGTAAAACTACGTTTCTGCGTGGTATTAACCGTATGCACGAATTGATTCCCGGCGCAACATCAAAAGGCAAAATATTGCTCGACGACCAGAATGTTTATGACATGAACGCCATTTACGTACGTGCAAAAATAGGCATGGTGTTCCAGCGCCCTAATCCTTTCCCAAACCTTAGCATATACGAGAACGTAATAGCAGGTTACCTGCTTAACGGCATAAAAGTATCAAAGGCCGACAAGGATGTAATTGTTGAACGATCATTAACCAGCGCGGCTTTGTGGAAGGAAGTTAAAGATTCACTGCATAAAAAAGGTACATTCCTTTCGGGTGGCCAGCAGCAGCGCTTGTGTATAGCACGCGCCATTGCCATGCAGCCTGAACTGATATTGTTTGATGAGCCAACCTCGGCACTCGACCCGATATCAACTTCAAGTGTGGAGCAATTATTTCATGAGCTGAAAGCAAATTATACGCTTATCATCGTAACGCATAATATGCAGCAGGCAGCAAGAGTAAGTGACCGGACAGCGTTCTTTTACATGGGCGAACTGGTTGAATTTGACGATACCAAGCAAATGTTCACCGCCCCCACCGACCAGCGTACACAGAATTATATAACCGGACGTTTTAGTTAAGATTTAAGGTGATAATCAAGTTCACTTTTGACTTTTAACTTTTGACTTTTAACTTAAATAAAATGACACCATTAGAAACCGAAATAACCGCAGTAAAAAAAGAGCTGATCAGTATGTGGATACTGGTACAGTCGCAATTGAATAATGCCAAGAAGGCCATGGTTGCTTTTGATAAAGACCTGGCGCGCGAGGTGCTGGTTAAAGAAAAAAGGGTAAACTCGTTCGAGTTGAAGATAGACCGAGATTGCGAGAATGTATTCGCGTTGCATTGCCCCGTTGCTATCGACCTCCGCTTTTTATTGGCTGCGCTGAAAATAAACACCAACCTTGAACGTATTGGCGATATTGCCGCCGGCGTTGCCAAATACGTTGTGGATTCAGCAGTAAACTTTGACACAGCTGCTATGGAAAGCACCTCAATGCTGCGCATGTTTGATGAAGCTATTAATATTTTGACGGATGCACGCACTGCCTTCGAAATGGAAGACACCGTACTTGCCCGCAGCATATTTAAACGCGACGATGTACTGGATGCTATCAACGATAATGCTTCGGCCAGCGTTTCTGAAGTTATTAAAGCAGATATTAAGGGCATTACCGAGGCACTTTACATCCTTTCTATCATCCGTAAGCTTGAAAGGGTAGGCGATCAGTCGAAAAATATTGCCGAGGAGATTATTTTTTATGTAGAGGCAAAGATATTAAAACACTACGCCAGCCAAACAGGCTCAACTGACGAAGAATAATTTTTAGTTTAAACAATTGGTTAGGGCAGGTAGCAATATCTGCCTTTTTTGTTTTTGGAGGATTGTCCGGTGGGTTAATAATGCTGTCTCACTGCTGTTTCATTTTGAGACATTTTGTGCTGATTTACCTTAATTTAGGTGGATAAAAGGGCGTTAAAAACGAAAATTTCAGCGTTTTTTGACGAAAAAGACCGCTTATTTAGGTTTTTTGATGAAAAAACCGGGTTAAAATAGTGGTATTTTAGTGTTTTGGAGGCTAAAAAAGGATTATTTTGGCATATTTTGAGCGGTTTTGAATCTTTGATTATATTGGTAATGAGGCAGTTATATTTTTAGGTAATTTTATTTTCTAAGCGTGTGTCTCAAAATGTCTCATATGTGATAATGAGACAGTTATGCAAATTCATCTTCCGGCGTTACCTGTTATAGGCTTGTTGCATAGCCCAATGAAACCCCCGTGTTACCAACGGGAAACTACTGCTCATCGGTTGTTTTACCAGCTTTATCTGAACCGAATCATTTTTCCAGGTACCCTGTAGCATAATGGTATCGGGCTTTAAAATGGCATAACGCAATATGTATTTATGCCGGCTGATGACTAAATGCTTATGTACGGTATCAACATTTAATAAATAGCCGGTGGTACTATCGCTGCATACTTTCACGTTTGCATTATTGTCGATAGCCAGTATATTCCAGCGTGTGGTGTCTGTTGTTAGCGGTGGCAGCGTATCCTTGCCGCTTATAAAGGTTTCCACCTTGTAAACACCGTATAACGGCGGCTTCTTGCCATCATCGGGCGAGCCATAATAAAATGCCATAAACACATTACTGTAAAGTACATAGCCTATTAGTAAACACTTAAAAACCAGCAACGCTATATTCTTTTCTTTCGACCTGAACCGGTGCGGCGACAGATTTGATGGCGCTGCCTCACGATTTTTGAAAAAGAAGTTCACCAGCCTATGGTAATCCCTGAACATCAAAAATATGCACATCACCACCATGGTGGTTGATAGTAGCTTTACCGGTACATCAAAGCAGTAGTTAACCGCCATTACATTACCTATAACAAACACGCCCACAATGGCGCCCAGCGTGGTTGTGCGGCGGAAGAACAGCAGCAGCCCTACACTTAGTTCGGCAAGGCCGGTTACCCAGTTAAAAGCTTTTGAATAACCCATGTACGTCCATGCCAGCCCCATGGGCGACATTTGCCCCAGCGGTTCCAGCATCCGCCCAAGTGATGGTGCCGGGAATTGCAGTTTAACCACCTTAATGCCGCCATAAACCACCATGGTAATAGCTACGTAATAGCGTACAATTACACAAAGCCAATAATATAGTTTGTTGTAGTTTTTTGTTTTACGGTCGAGCGCTGTCCAAACCACCATCCCAAAAGCGGCTGTAGTTACCATCAGCAACATCAAGAGGTAATCGTACATCGTATCGCCGCTGCCGGTTTGCTCAACCACAACAGGCTGGGCCAGGTGCAAAATATTCTTCCCCACCCATGGTATAAAATGCACGAACGGCGCCATGTAAATGGTTGATAATACATCAGAAAAGGGCAGTACCCCGTTCGGTTCCATGATAATGTACAATGTGAAAAATATCATAAAAAACCTAAAGGCCAGCTTTTGCGCGGTGGTCCAGTTGGCAGGTTCAATTGTAGTTGCAGCAGTTGTCATTATGGTGATAGTGATTGGTTTCCTAAAAATAACCTTATCAACCATAAAATCAAAAGCTGTATTAATAAATAACACTATTTAATTTTTGATGACAGCACGGGCAATTTAAAAACCTATTTTTGCGCCGATGACAAACAGCAGCTTACAAAATAAATTCGACAGCATAATTTTCGACCTCGACGGTACCCTTTGGGATAGCACCGCTAATGTGGCCCGCGCCTGGCAAGCAGCAAATGAAGAGGTAAAATACATCAAAGAAGATAACATCGATCAGGCAATGGTACGTTCAATTACGGGCATGACCTATGTATCCATCTTCGAAAAACTGTTCCCTTACCTATCTGCCGAACAGATGGAAGAATTTATGGGCATTTGTGCCGTAAAGGAAATTGAAATGCTGCAAAACCACGGCGGTGAGCTATACCCGCAACTGGAAGAAACGCTGCATTACCTTTCAGGAAAATATAAGCTGTTTATTGTAAGCAATTGCCAAAGCAACTATATCGAAACCTTCATCAGCTTTAGCGGGCTGGGCCATTACTTTATGGGGCACCAGTGTTTCGGTACAAAAGGGCAGCCTAAATTTGAAAATATTAAGGACATTGTTAACGATCATAACTTACGATCGCCAGTATATGTAGGCGATACCATGGGCGATTTCACCAGCGCCCAAAAAGCCGGTGTGCCATTCATTTTTGCCTCATACGGTTTCGGCGCAGTAGAATCAGGCCAGGTAGCCACGACAAATAATTTCAGCGAACTGAGAGATATATTATAAGTAGTTATTGGTTTAGTGAACTGATCTTTAAGTACTGATCATTATCTACAGTTATGCTGTTAAATTTTCCATTACCAAAATAGCGGCGCCAACCAGTTCGGCATCAAAACCAAGTTCTGATATTAAAAGTTCGGTGCTGGCAGCCAGTCGGGGTATGCAGTATTTGTGCAGTGCCTGTTGTATAGGGGCACGCAATATTTTGCCCACTATGGCGCCGCGGCCGCTTAACACAATGCTTGCGGGGTTCATAATATGTATCAAAATGGCCAATGCCTTACCTATTTTATAAGCGGCGTCTGATAATAGCTCAATAGCAAACTGGTCGCCATTGTTGGCGGCTTCCATTAGGGCGTCGCCAACCAGTTTGGGGTGGTCTTCCTCAATATATTTCAATATCGATATACGGCCCTCCTTAATGCCCTCAATGGCTTTTTGCACCACCACCAGCATCGATGCTTCAACTTCCAGGCAGCCCCGTTTTCCGCACACGCAAAGGTTATTACTATCTGTTATAGGGATATGGCTAAACTCGCCCGCGAAGCCGTTATGCCCGCGGTAGATCTCATCGTTCACTATCATCCCCAGGCCAATGCCCCATCCTAAATTTATTACCATTACATCCTTACGGCTTTTGGCTATTCCAAATTTTTGCTCGGCCAATGCAATAAGGCTCGAATCATTATCAATATAGGTAGGTATACCTGTTTCAGCAGTGAGTAACTCCGTAAGGCTTTGGCCATCAGTAATAAGGTGTGTGTAATTAATACCTTCATTTACGTTAATAAAGCCCGGCATCCCAATACCTATTCCGGCGAACCGGTCGCGCTGTAGGCCGGTATTATCAATGTACCCGTTTAGCTGGATGATCAGTTCGGCCAGAGCGCCGGGGTTGTCCCAAAGTGGCAGCTCAAATATCATCATATCGCCTATGGGGTTATTCAGCAGATCTATCAGTTGTATGCGGGTGGAGAACTGGTCCATTGCCACTGTAAGGATATACAGGGCATCAGCTTTTATAGAATAAACCAGCGGCCTTCGCCCCCCGCTTGATCGTGCGTATCCGTCCTCGATCACCAGGCCGTCTTCTATCAGTTCGTTAATTGCTTTTGAGATAGAGGGCAGGCTTTTATCTAATATCTCACTCAATTCAGCACACGACAAACCTTTATCGAAATAAAGATTCTTTATTATCAGGCTTTTTAAGGGGGTGTTTTTCACGCTTATTTTTAAATAATAAACCTGTATGCTTAGGAGCAGTGGGTTTATACCAGTATGGGATAAATTTATAAATAAATCCTAAAAAAGCGAAAAGCTGATAGCTAAAAGGAGGAAGCTACAAAAACATAAAAGCTTAAAGCTAAAATAAGAAATCCGTAAGTCTCTAAATTTTAGCTTTAAGCTTAGTTGGGTTTTTACATGCTAAGCATGCGCAACAGGGGTATAATCCTCGTTGAGTTTTGATGATATTTTTAACTCCTTTGTTTCAAGTAACCATATACCTGCAGAGCAAATGAGCAGGCATGCTGCAAGGGTAATATCAACAATAACATGTTCTGCCGGAACCGATGCAAATGATATATGCAATGCGTTTGCCAGATCGGGGGCAGAAATTCCAATAAACGGGAACAGGGCAAATATCCTGAACAGTAATAACTCTTTCATAGGCGGTAGATTGTTTTAGAGCTTACGGGAGTAAAATTATAACTTATATATTTTTAATGCAAATAAACATTGCCTTTTATTTAAAATTTAATAAAAAGTTAACACAGGTATTGCCAAATCTCCATTTTTCCTGCATCTATATACACTATACATTTAATCTGTCCTTTATGTTTTAAATAATTTTAATTAGGTTTGGGGAAACTGATTATTTATTTAATTGACCGATTATTAACATATGATGATATTTGTAAAAAAATCTCTAAGCCAACTACTTGCAACGTCAGACGAAGGCGAAACAACTCTTAAACGTACGCTCAGCGCAGGCAACCTTATCGCCTTAGGTATTGGCGCTATTATTGGCGCCGGCCTTTTTGTGCGCACTGCCGCCGCCGCAGGCGAACATGCCGGCCCCGCGGTAACCATTTCATTTATTGTAGCAGCTATTGGCTGCGCTTTTGCAGGCTTATGTTATGCTGAGTTTGCATCTATTATCCCTATTGCGGGTAGTGCATATACTTATGCCTATGCCACCATGGGCGAAATTGTTGCCTGGATAATCGGCTGGGCTTTGATATTGGAATATGCGCTTGGTGCCGCAACCGTATCCATTAGTTGGAGTGAATACGCGAATAACTTGCTCGGGCATCGAATACCCTTTGAGTGGTGCCACTCGCCACTCGAATCGGTTATGGTAAATGGTGTATCACATCATGGTATCATGAACATCCCGGCATTGGTTATCTTGCTTTTACTATCGTTATTGCTTATAAAAGGCACCCAGGAATCGGCGACGGTAAATGCTATCATCGTAATACTGAAAGTAGCTATTGTATTGGTATTTATTGCTATCGGCTGGCAATATATTAACCCTGCTAACCATACACCTTATCTAATCCCTGACAATGCACCAAGCGTAGTACAAGCTGATGGTACAACGTATTCATACAGTTCATTTTTTAACCATGGCTGGGGCGGTGTATTAAGCGGTGCAGGTGTGGTATTCTTCGCATTTATTGGTTTCGATGCGGTATCTACCGCAGCGCAGGAAGCAAAAAACCCAAGCAGAGATATGCCGATCGGTATCCTGGGTTCATTGGCTATCTGTACTGTATTATACATATTGTTCTCGTGGGTATTAACTGGCGTTGCACCTTATACCGACTTTATGCGATCGGGTAAAGAAGCCTCTGTAGCCTACGCTATCAGCCATTATATGACACATTATGCCTGGCTTTCAACCCTGGTGACAATAGCTATTTTGATGGGTTTTTCATCGGTTATTCTTGTGATGCTGATGGGGCAGTCGAGGGTGTTTTATACTATGTCGACCGACGGCTTGCTGCCTAAAGTATTTTCTGAGCTACACCCTAAGTTCCGTACGCCTTATAAGAGTAACATCATCCTCTTCATATTTGTGGGTCTGTTCGCGGCATTTTTACCCGAGAGTGTGGCCGGCGACCTTACTTCGGTAGGTACCCTATTCGCCTTTGTGCTGGTTTGCATAGGCGTTATTATCCTTCGTAAAAAAGATCCTGATTTGGTTAGGCCATTTAAGACACCGCTGGTTCCGTTAGTGCCTATATTGGGTATTATTGTGTGCGGAGCCATGATTTTAAGCTTACCAACTGAAACCCAGTTAAGCGCATTAGGCTGGATGGTTATAGGGTTGGTGATCTATTTCTCATATAGCGTGAAGCAAAGTAAATTGGGCAAGGCCGGTGATATTTTGCCAAAAGCGTCGGATTTTGAAAAGCAATAAATAGAGTTTTAATAATTAACAAAAGGCGCTGACAAAATCAGCGCCTTTTATGTTTGTTTTTATACCATACTTTGTTTTAACTTAGGACTATAACCAATAAACCATTACCATGTACGCTTTAAATTTTAACGAGATACTCTCCGTAACCATGATCCTGTTCGCGATCATAGACATCCTCGGTGCTATACCTGTAATTATTGAGCTTCGCCAGCGTGCAGGGCACATACAATCAGAAAAAGCGAGTATTGCCGTATTGGTTTTAATGGTAGCGTTCCTGTTCGCGGGTAACGGGCTGCTTAGTATCATAGGGCTTGATGTATCGTCATTCGCCATAGCGGGGTCGCTGGTTATATTTATTATTGCGATGGAAATGGTGCTTGGTGTAAAATTTTTCAAAGAAGAAATGCCCGAAACCATATCTATTGTGCCGCTGGCCTTCCCGCTTATAGCAGGTGCCGGAACAATGACTACCTTGCTGTCCCTAAAATCACAATACCAAACACAAAATATATTGGTTGGTATTGTATTGAATACCATGTTCGTTTACCTCGTACTGAAAAACGTAGGCTGGCTGGAACGGTTATTTGGCAAAACGGGTATCAGCATATTACGCAAAGCATTCGGTATAATTCTTTTGGCTATCGCGATAAAGCTGTTTAGGAGTAATACGCATTTGTAGGATACAGATCACCGCGCGTCATTGCGAGGTACGAAGCAATCTCAACGATTCATGTATGGACGAAGAATTAAAAAATAGAGCCTATCTTGAAGCTTCAAGACTAAAAAAAGCCGGTCATGATAATGAGGTCATTTATGCACGGCTTGAAAAGCTAGGTTGTTCTGATGGGCTTATTGAAAGGGTACTATTTAATTTATCAGTACAAAAAGTAATAGATAATGATAAACAAATTAGGCCATTTTATAATATAGCGTTAATTAAAATAGGTGTTGGAATCTTGTTAGCTATAGCATCGGCAGTTTTGATTCCGGGCCAAATTTATTTACCACTGGGACTTATCGCTACAGGCATTATCTATGCCGTGGCTACAAAGAAATATACGTTATAATTATCTTTCACCCTCTTGCGCTCGTCTACGACGAGTGCTTAAAATGGTCTTGCGTTTTCAACGCATCTATTTACTCCACGCATCCAACGTCACCACATCTCCCCGCTTGGTAAATATATTTTGAGTTAGCACGCGGTGCACTTCCTCATCGCTATCGCCACAACAATTGCTCAAAACAGTCAGTTGGTAATCCTTATCTGCCGCTTCAACAACAGTTGCCAGTACAACGCCGCTGGTTGCTATGCCGGTTAATACCAGGTGCTGAATGCCCATTCCCCTTAACACTACTTCCAGATCGCTGCCGGTAAAGGCGCTGATGCGGCGTTTGATAATGGTTACCTCGCCATCAGCAGGAGCAATATCCGGGTGCACTTTCATGAATGCATCCATGTCTACCTGAGCAAAAGCTTCTTTACGACCGCCAAAAACTTTGTTGTTCGGGTTTATTTCGGGTGTGCCTTTTCGGAAACCGACTACTACGTAAATAACTGGTATGCCTTTACTGCGGGCATTGGCTATCGCGTTAGCAACATTGGCTATTAATTCTTTCGCACCGGGAAAATTTCCAAGTATGCCTTGCTGCATATCCATAACCAGCAAGGCTGTATTTTTTATGTTTTGTTCCATAGTGTAGTTTTTAAATGCTAAAGTGTTTACCCTCTTTGCGGCTTGCCGAAGAGAGGGTGGTCAAGCGGAGCGATGACCGGGTGAGTCAACGGAGCACGTTCATCGTCAGTTGCCCGGCGGGCTAAGCCTTGCCACAAACATCGTATCTGCCTTATGCTCGTAGCCTTTCAAAACCTTTTGTTCCTCTAACTTCAACCCTAATCCCTTCACCAAAAAATCAACCACATCTTCATTTTCGCTTTTAAAGGCCGAACAGGTGATATAAACCAGCGGCTTACCTGGCTTTAAAGATTTCACCACGTTTTGTGCTATGCTTTTTTGCAGGCGGTTAAAAAACTCAATTTTAGAGGGATGAAACTGCGCTATCATTTCCGGTGTACGGCCCCAGGTGCCTGAGCCGCTGCACGGTGCGTCGAGAATGATACCGTCGAACTCATAATCGTGCATTTCCTGGTCGTTGTTTTGGGTGAGGTCGAGCAGTTTCTTTTGATATTTCCGCAATCCCGACTGCTGAAAGCGCTCATCCAAATTGGCCAGTATCGATTCCCGTATATCCGACACCACCAGGTTTACATTAGGCTCCAGTTCATGCAGCAACAGCGATTTCCCTCCCGATGCCGCGCAGGCATCCCACCATTTGTCCCATTTTTGGGGCCTGAAATAGTTGGCGGTTTGCTGCGAGGAATGGTCCTGTACTTCGAACCAATGCTGCGTAGGGAACAAATGTTCCAGCCGTGTGCCGTTCGGTAATGAGAAACAGCCATCGCCCTCATCCTTAAAAGCAATTTCAGCTTTGTTCAGTTCGGCCTTCACCAAAAGGTCGTAACCGTTGTGTACATGTATATACAGGTCCGGCTGTATAAAGAATGATTTTAGAAAAGCGCCTTTATCTACCCCAGTTGATATTTTATCCGTCCAGGGAAATACATCATTCAAATCAAAATCTTTATAAACCGATTTTACCATCGCCAGTTTTTCATCAATCTCAAAACCGATGCAAGCCGCCCATTCGGGTTTAAAATGTTGTAAAAACGAGTTGACTTGTGTGTTGCATAGAAACTCGGCCACCATCAGGCGGTCTTCAGGAAGCAATGCAGCTAACACCCTGCCGATACGGAAATAATTGTAGATGAGCCGGCTGGCAACCTTGCGGTCGGTAGAGCCCATTTGTTTGTTTTGGCGGTAAAAGCCGGGCAAAAATTTGCTTAGGGGCGTTTCCGCAGGGTATTCATCCAAAATTCGCAGAAACGTCTTTAACTGGTTTATCGCCTTCATTCTACTTTCTTAAGCGCAAAGTTACTATATAATAGCAGGTTTACATGGGTGTTTATCCAGCCAAGTCCAGCTTTTTTCTGAAAATTAAAATCGTTATGCAGGCCCTGGAAACCATTTTTTCCCATGTCCTTTAAATTGTCAGTACCCAACAACTGACCAAAATACATTCCCTCGTCAAAGCCCTTAACGGCATAAGCCGATGGCTCGGTGTGCCAGGTATTGCGGTAATTGCGGATAAATGTAATGGTGGCTGCAGACTTATAATCCACATCATCAGCCGAGGTAATATGCGTTCTTAGCAATTGCAACCGCTGGGGTGTTAAAAAAGCATAATGCTGCCAACTGGGATGGCCGAATAACATAATCGGGTACCGAACGGATAACTTTTCAAGCGAATTTAAGGTAACAGTTAAAAACGCCTGGTCGGTTGAGGCGATGACAAAAATGTTATCCTTAGCCAAGCTAAGCTGCGCCATAATTGGGTTTAAGCGGCCGTGTATTACCGTAATGGTGATTATTTTGATATGTCTGTTACTTATGCTGTCGATAGCTTTATCAAACGGGGTAAGGTACTCGTTCTCCTCACTGTAACCCGACCTTAAAACAAATATTTTTTGTGGTTTAATGCGGATTGCGATGTACTGCGCCGAGCACCAGGCATGGTATTCCAGCGGCGGGTTAACAGTGACCAGGTTTTGATTATGAAAAGTAGCCGGCGCTTCTGGCGATAGGGGTGATATGATCGGTTTCCGCGCGCCAACAAGCACAGCGATAAAGGCCTTTATATCATCAGGAAAAACCGGGCCCACGATCAGGTCGCTTGTCCTAACTTTTGGATTATATGCAAGCCCATGCGCCGTAGCAGGGTCATCCTTTGAATCAAAAAGCTGCAGTTTATAGTTATACCCGTAAAAGGTTAACGAATCAAGCGCCGATTTGAACCCGCGATAATAATCGGCGGCTATACGTGCTTTTTTCAGGCTGATGTCGTCATACGATTGCCCCGGCCCGATATGATCAAGTCCAAAAGGTAATAACAATGATATAACCGATACTTTTGCCTCGGCCGGCTTAACCGGTATGGGCTTTTCAACAGGCGGCGGTGGATGTTCAACAGGTTTGTTTACGGGGGTAGGTACTATCCTTACCTTTGGCGAACAAGCCGCCAAAAGCAAGGTGATAAATCCAATAACTAACCGCCTATTCCCATTCAATTGTGGCAGGCGGTTTCGAACTGATGTCATATACTACCCGGTTAATACCCTTTACGTTATTAATGATCTCGTTCGAGATCTTTGCCAGCAGGTCATAAGGTAAATGGCACCAATCTGCTGTCATTCCGTCTAATGATTCTACGGCGCGCAGGCAAATTACATTCTCGTAGGTGCGCTCATCGCCCATAACACCTACGGATTGTACCGGCAAAAATATAGCGCCGGCCTGCCAAACTTTATCGTAAACACCAGAACTGCGCAAATTGTTGATATAAATCGCATCTGCTTCCTGTAATATGGCAACTTTTTCGGGAGTGATGTCGCCCAATATCCTTATCGCCAGTCCCGGGCCGGGGAATGGATGCCTGCCTAATATATTGGGGTCGATGCCTAAAGCCTTGCCAACCTTGCGTACTTCGTCCTTAAATAACGTATTCAATGGCTCAACTACCTTCAGCTTCATAAAACCGGGCAATCCCCCAACGTTGTGATGAGATTTTATAGTTGCCGACGGCCCTTTTACCGATACTGATTCAATAACATCAGGATATATAGTGCCTTGCCCAAGCCATTTTACATCCTGCACCTGGTGGGCTTCATCGTCAAATACCTCTATAAATACGCGGCCGATAGCTTTACGTTTCTTTTCAGGATCAGTTAGTCCGGCCAAAGCATCATAAAACCGCTGTTTAGCATTTACGCCTTTAACGTTAAGGCCCATGTGTTTATAGGAGTCGAGTACCAATTCAAATTCATCTTTCCTCAATAACCCATTATCTACAAATATGCAATACAGGTTTTTGCCGATAGCATGATGCAGCAACACTGCTGCTACCGATGAATCCACACCGCCTGATAATCCTAAAACAACCTTATCATTGCCTAATTTCTCTTTCAGTGCGGCAACGGTCGTTTCAACAAATGAATCCGGTGTCCAGTCCTGTTTGCAACCGCAAATGTCAACCAAAAAGTTTTGCAATAATTGCTTACCGTCAATACTATGTGTTACTTCAGGGTGGAACTGTATGCCGTAAGTATCGGTACCGGTTACATGATAAGCGGCAACTTTTACAGTATCGGTACTGGCTATCACCTCAAAATTATCGGCTATGCGGGCAATAGTATCCGCGTGCGACATCCATACCTGCGATTCAAGCGGGATATCTTTAAATAGTTTATTTTCTTTATCGATGTACTGCAGGTTAGCCCGGCCATATTCACGTGTGCTTGATTTCATTACCTCGCCACCATTATTATGGGCAATGTGCTGCGCGCCGTAACAAACCCCCAGTAAAGGCAGTTTGGTATGAAATTTTTTGAAATCGAAATCAGGCGCGTCATCCTGTCGAACAGAATACGGGCTGCCCGAAAGAATAATGCCTTTTACAGTGCTGTCAATTTCAGGAAAATGATTGAAGGGGTGTATCTCGCAGTAGATATTGAGCTCCCTGACACGGCGCGCGATCAGTTGGGTAAACTGTGAGCCGAAGTCAAGAATAAGGATTTTTTCTTGCATGGGCAAAGATAGGATTTTGATTTCGGATTTTCGCTGTTGTTTTGTTTTTTCAAAGGCGCTCAAGAAGACTTCGTGTTTCGAATTTTTCGATTTAGGATTTATCGAAATGCTCTCAAATAAAAATAGCGATGGGTTTCAAACTCATCGCTATTTTTAAATGAATTAGTTATCGCTTAAAAATTCACGCCGATATTTAAGTTGCTGGTTTCATTCTGAACAGTTGAACCATCTCTGAAAACGTTGGTGCCGCCGCCCTGGCCTCCAATTTCGATAAAGAATTTCGCCCTGTCAGAGATCGGGAATTTAACACCAAGGTCAACCCTAAAGCCGACATCTGTAGTGGCAAATGAATCTTTCACATCATAGCCACCTGCTTTAGCGCTGGTCAGGATGCCAACATACGGGCCAAAATCCAGATACCAGTTTCTGTGCATACCAAAGTGCCAGTTTGCCATTACCGGGATGGTAATATAGTTCAGCTTAAAATCAACACCATCAAGCTCATTGCCCTGGTCGTCAGTAATAAAACCATTGCCCCAACCTTTCTGGTCGTACAGGGCTTTTACTTTCAAGCTCCACCTGTTCGAAAAATAGAAATCTCCGGCTACGCCTACGTTTAGGCCTGCAGTTGCATCGGTGCTTTCGCCATCATAGGCAGAAACATATGATGTGTTAAGACCGACGGTAACACCAAACTCTGTGTCGCCTTTTTCTTTTACCTGTGCCGAGGCAACCCCGTAAATGCCTAATACAATAAATAGTGTTGTAAAAATTTTCTTCATGTGTGATATTTTTTAGATTGATGGCAAAGATAGTATTATTTTAGATTTCGAAAATTACAGACCCGAACGTTAGTTAATTCAGCAAAACATAGCAAGTTCCGGGTTTTAACGCGTGTACAGCCGAGGTAAATTTGTTGTATGAAAATTTAATGATTATGAACACGCAGGAAACCATAAATTACGAACGTATTGCCGATGCCATTAACTACATCAGGCTGAATTTTAAAAGCCAGCCCGACCTGGACGAGGTTGCAGAAAAAGTGAACCTTAGTCCGTTTCACTTTCAGCGTTTGTTTACTGATTGGGCAGGCATCAGCCCTAAAAAATTCTTACAATACCTAAGCCTTGAACATGCTAAAGGTATTTTGAAAGATCAACAGGCCACATTATTTGATACCGCTTACCATACAGGCTTATCAGGCACAGGCCGTTTGCACGACCTCTTTATTAATCTTGAAGGCATGACGCCCGCTGAATATAAGAACGGCGGCGCGGCGCTAACCATTAATTATAGTTTTGCCGAAAGCCCGTTTGGGAATATAATCGTAGCATCAACCCCTAAAGGTGTTTGCTATATGGCTTTTGCCGATGACCAGCAAACCGCATTTGATGAATTAAAAAAGCAGTTCCCCAACGCAATCTATCGGCAATTTGCCGATACGATGCAGCAAAACGCCCTGTTTATTTTCCGTAAGGATTGGTCGCAGTTATCGAATATAAAGCTGCATTTGAAAGGCACGGCATTTCAGCTTAAAGTTTGGGAGGCATTGCTTAAAATACCCATGGGTGGGTTAAATACCTATGCTGGTATTGCGCAAAAGATAGATGCGCCAAATGCCAGCAGGGCGGTAGGCAGCGCGGTTGGCGATAACCCGGTGGCTTTCCTTATCCCATGCCATAGGGTGATCAAATCCACGGGCGAGTTTGGACAATACCATTGGGGTGCTACACGCAAATCGGCAATAATAGGTTGGGAAGCAGCGAGGAGCGCACAATAATATAGCAAAGAGATGGATATACGACAAAGGATCGATCAGCTAAATTGGGATAAAGCCGCTGCTGATATGAACAACACAGGCTACGCCATATTGCCCGGTGTTTTAACCGGGAATGAATGTACTGATCTCATCGCCCAATATGATAATGAAGGTCTGTACCGAAAGAAAGTAATTATGGAACGGCATCAATACGGTAAAGGGGAGTACAAATATTTCAGTTACCCTTTACCGCCATTGATACAGCAATTGCGCGAAACTGTTTATCCCAAATTAGTGCCCATTGTAAATGGCTGGATGCAGGCGCTGAATATTGCAAAAGACTTTCCAGCTACATTGGTGGAACAACTGGCACTTTGTCACGCCAATAACCAGGTTAAACCCACTGCATTAATATTAAAGTATGCAAAAGGCGGGTTCAACGCTTTACACCAGGACCTTTATGGCGAAATATTTTTCCCGGTGCAAATGGTGATGTTTTTGAATGAACGGGGTAAGGATTATGAAGGCGGCGAATTTGTATTGATAGAACAAAGGCCACGTGCGCAATCAAAAGCGATTGTGCTAAATCCCCGTAAAGGTGATGTGCTGGTATTCACCACCAATTTTAGGCCGGTAAATGGCACACACGGCTATTACCGGGTAAATATGAAACACGCTGTAAGCGAAATTACCGAAGGCAACCGGCACACTTTAGGTATCATTTTTCATGATGCTGGTTAATCCGGATCATAATACGCTTATGTAACAATTATATGTATGGACAGGTTATGTTAAACATTTTATGATGTTGAAAGTTATTTCAATAAACCACCACTAAAAAAAAACAACTCCATGAAAAAGTACCAAAATAGGGTAATCGCCTTAGTATTATTAACATCATTTGCAGCTACGAGCTGTTCTGTTCAATACCGCGAACGCAGAAGGGCAAGGAGGCACCCGGTGACAACTGAGCGCATAATAATCCGTAATTAACATCAAAATATAACTACTTATGAAACATTTTAAATTTATAGTAATGGCACTAATGGTGGCTTTTACTTTCGGAAGTTTTGATAGCGCGAACGCGCAGGTTGTTGTACGGGCACGAGTTGGCATAGGCACCGGCCCATATTACTGGCATGGGCGCCACTGGCGCCACCGCCGTGCATATTGGCGCCACCATCACAGGTATTACCGCTATTATTAAATAATAGAGCAGCCCTGCCAATCGGCAGGGCTGCTCTATTTCATGGCATTTCCAAATGCCATGAACAACGTATTTTTACGCTTTAATTAACTTTCCTTTTTTAAATTGCGGCTTTTAATATAGTGAGAACTGTGAACTTTCTGAAGATATTTTTAATAATAGCAGCTATAAGTCTGTTGCTGGATTGGTATGTTTTCTCAGGGTTAAAGACGCTGGTTGCTGACTGGCAATCTTCGAGGATGCGCCAACTGGTTACCTGGGGTTTTCTGGTAATATCAGTAGGAGTAACGGTAGTATTTATCGCGGGGATGGGTAGTTTCAGTACCGCACGTGGAATGACACCTTTCCATGAGTATATGCTGAGCTTTTTTCTGGTTATTCTCATTTCCAAGCTGTTTTTTGCCATCGTTCTTTCCATAGGCGACCTTGGTCGCTTTCTTTATGGCATAGGTAACAATGTGATCAATACAAGTAAACCCGGTCATCCCTTTTTTCCTGGCAGGAGAAAGTTTATAAGTGAGCTGGCTGTATTGATCGCCGCTTTACCTTTCACCAGCCTTATTTATGCCATGATAAGGGGTAAATACGATTATAAGCTGCACAAGCAAACACTTTATTTTGATGATCTGCCCCAATCGTTCGATGGTTTTACCATCACCCAAATATCCGATATACACTCGGGCAGTTTTGATAATACAACGGCAGTACAACGCGGTATCGACCTGGCCAAGGCCCAAAAAAGCGACCTGTTTGTTTTTACAGGCGATCTGGTAAATAATGCCGCCTGGGAGATAGAGCCCTATATGGATAATTTTAGCCAGTTGAAAGCTCCTTATGGGCAATTCTCTATATTGGGTAATCATGATTATGGCGATTATGTGCAGTGGGACAGTGATGCCGAAAAGGCAGCGAACCTTGATAAATTAAAACAACATCATAAAGAACTGGGCTATCATTTGCTGCTTGATGAAAACGTAACAATAGAAAAGGACGGCCAGAAAATAGCACTTATAGGCGTGCAAAATTGGGGCAGGGGCTTTATACAAATAGGCGACCTTGATAAAGCGCTGAAAGGTGTTGATAACAATGCTTTCAAAATATTGCTCTCGCACGATCCCACTCATTGGGAAGAAAAAGTGCGTTTTAATCCCGTACCTATACACTTAACCTTGGCCGGTCACACGCATGGCGCGCAGTTTGGTATTGAAGCCGCCGGCTTGCGATGGAGCCCGGTTCAATACCGCTATCTTGATTGGGCTGGGCTGGGGCATCATAATGATCGTTATATTTACGTTAACCGTGGCTTTGGCTTCCTGGCATTTTCGGGCAGGCTGGGTATATGGCCTGAAATAACAGTCATCACCCTAAAGAAAAAGACGGCATAAAACAAAATGGTGGTCCTGGTGCTTTTAATTATATATAAAAGCATTAATTATGGCAACTCAGCATAAAAGAATAACAGATACAACCCAAGCTCAGGCTAAAGGCACCTACCTGCATAAAGATAATTGGGAAGTGATGAAGCCTTTCGTTCATTTCGCTTTTAAAGCTATCGCGGTAATTGGGGGCACACTTTTGGCAATTGTTAAGCTTATCCCAAATGCATTGGAGCATAAGCCGCATGATAAAAAGGATAAGATCATAAAAATATAATATTTCTCATTGCATAAAGTACTCGCCGATAACGCGATACAAGACTGCGATAAGTTTATTTTTTTAATTAAGCCGATTTTCAGATATTTGCTGCCCGGTGTTTAACGCACCGCACACTTTCCAGTAGTGTAACGGTAGCACATCAGACTCTGACTCTGCTAGTCGTGGTTCGAATCCATGCTGGAAAACATTGACAATATAACGCGTTCCCATTCAGGTGAACGCGTTTTTTGTTTCGCAAAAAGCCCATTATCAAAGCCCCACACCGGAACAAAAACAACCTGCATTAACAAAACTGTAGCGATATTTAACAATTTTGATACTGATTATTTTTACTATGGCATAGGTTTGACAATTGATGCCTTATGGTAAGAGAATCTTATATCTGGATTACACGATAGCCGGGTTTTTTACATTTCCAGGGAATAAAAAGTGTAATTATTACAATAAAAAGGTACTATCTTAACATTTTCATCTCAAAATCAACAAAAGTAACGCCATGAATATATTTATGCTATAAATTTATAACACCAATTTAACTATCCAGTCCCAAGCCAATACAAAAAAATGAAATGCATTAAATGTTTACTAATTCTGTTATTAGGTGTTTTACTATTTTCCGGTTGCGGAAAAAAGAAAATTAAAATAAATGAGGCCGAAATCCTTCACGCAAATGAGGAGGAGCTAACAAAGGTGATTATATACGACGTATTCTCACCGCCTGTGGCCGCCCGGATCTATGGATATACCAACCTGGCGTCGTACGAGGCCATGCGTTACGCCGATCCGAAATATTGCTCGTTTGTTACCCAGATCAAAGGGTTTGATAATCCGCCTGTGCCCGAAAAAGGGAAGGAGTATGATTTTACATTGGCGGCTACCAAAGCCTTCTTTACAGTTGCCCATAAGGTTACCTTTTCAGTTGATACCCTCCAGGCATATGAGGATAATATTTACGCGCTATATAAACAGGCTTTGGATACGGCTACTTACTCCAGGTCAATGGCGTTTGGCGAAAAGATCGGTAAACTGATAATGAAAAGAGCCAACGTGGATAATTATCCTCAAACCCGCGGTAAACCAAAATACTTGGGCAGCAACGGACATGCTATGTGGAGGCCAACGCCGCCCGATTATTTTGACGGCGTGGAATATTGCTGGGGAACCATGAAGCCCTTTATAATAAATTCATCAAAGCAGTTTCCGTTGCCGCCGCCACCGGCTTACAGCGAAGATACCACCAGTGCTTATTACAAAGGGGTACAGCAGGTGTACCTTCTGAATAAAAACCTTACCGATGAGCAAAAACTTATTGCCCGCTTTTGGGATGATAACCCTTTTGTAGTACAGCATAGCGGCCATATGATGTTCGCCGATAAAAAAATAACACCCGGTGGGCACTGGATAGGAATTACTTCCATCGCATGTAAACAAACACATGCCAACGCTGCGAAAACAGCGCAGGCTTACGCGCTTACCTCTATCGCTTTATATGATAGTTTTATATGCAGTTGGGAAGCTAAGTACGATTATTCATACATCAGGCCGGTATCGGCTATTAATGAAATGATAGACCATAACTGGCAGCCAATGCTGCAAACACCGCCGTTTCCCGAATATCCTGCGGGCCATGCCTGTATAAGCGCGGCAACCTCAAGCGTATTAACCCATATTTTTGGCGATAATTTCAAATTTCATGATACTACCGAAATGCGCTACATCGGCCTGAAACGCGATTTTGATTCATTTGTAAAAGCTTCGGATGAGACAGCGCTAAGCAGGAACTACGGGGGTATCCATTACCTTAACAGCGTTTTGAAGGGGGAATACCAGGGCCATGAAGTAGGCGATTTTATTGTCAGCAAAATTAAACTTACAAATTAACAAGGTTATACATTACCTATACCACGCAAGTAAAATCTAACTATGACTCAAGTCCGCTGCGCGCTTTTGCTTATGCTTTCTGCTATTATTGCCTCCTGTAACATGGGTTCCTCAGGTAGCAAAAGTTCGGTTGGGAGTGATACGATAACATATTCATACAAAACATTTAAACAGCGCGATACTTCGTGCGGCAACAACCCCGATAGCGCCTGTACCATAGTGAAAATTGAATACCCGGATTTTGGCGATAAAAAAGCTTTGAATAATTCGATAGCCCAAAAGTTTATAAAACTATATGCGGTAACAAATGCCAAACCTGATACTAACTATAAGCAGCTTGCAGGTAACTTTATAAATAACTATCACGATTTTAAAAAGATACAGCCTAAATCAACTTTGTTCTATTTGCTTGATGGGCATGCCAAAGTACTAAGGCAGGATACAAGTATGGTAAACATTGAGATCACGGGTTATTCCTATCATGGCGGCCCGCATGGCGTTGAGTATACCGGGTATGTTAACTGGGATACAAAAGCGAACAAAAGCATCAGCCTTAATGATATATTGGTGAGTGATTATCAGGATAAATTAAATAGCATTGCCGAACAGCTATTCAGAAAAAATGAAAAGTTGAGCGATACATCATCGCTTAATAACCAGCGCACCTATTTTTTCAAAAACAATAAATTCAGTTTGCCCGATAATTACCTGCTTACAACTTCGGGGATTTGCTTTTTATACAATGTATACACCATAAAGGCGTACGCAGCAGGGCCAACCAAACTTTTTATACCATACGCCCAAATTGAGCCATTGTTGCTGCCCGGCAGCGTTGTAAAACCCTATATAAAGAAATAATTATTACCGGTTCCCTCAATTTATAACTGATGAAGATCAATAAAATAACAGTACTTGGGCTTGCACTGCTCTTAGCCACAGTTGGAAAAGTTTTTGGCCAGGTTCATAATGATATGATGCCCAGGATCATTGAAAAAGACGGTCGGCACGCATTATTGGTGGATGGAAAGCCTTATCTGGTACTTGGTGGCCAGGCCCATAATTCCAGTAGTTGGCCGGCACTGTTGCCCGGTGTATGGCAGGCGGTAGGCCAAATGCACCTGAATACTCTGGAGATACCTATTTACTGGGAGCAGATCGAGGCCATCCCCGGCAAGTTTGATTTTTCATTGGTAGATACGCTGCTTATACAGGCCCGGGCACATAAAGTGCATTTGGTATTGCTATGGTTCGCTACCTGGAAAAACGGCAGCAATCATTACATGCCCACCTGGATGAAGCGCGATGCTGCAAAATACCCAAATGTAACAGGTAAAAACGGGCAGGAAGTTGACTCGCCGTCACCAAATGCACCGGCTACGCTTGCGGCTGATATTAAAGCTTTTACCGCGGTAATGGGCTATTTAAAAAAAGCAGATGCACAGCATACGGTAATTATGGTTCAGGTTGAAAACGAAACAGGCGCCTGGGGCAGCGTGCGTGATTATTCGCCTGCCGCGCAGCGGTTGTTTGAACAGCAAGTGCCGACAGAATTATTAAAGCCTGCAATTCTTGCATCACTTAATGTGCCGGTGGTAAGCAGCGGCACCTGGAAACAGGTATTTGGCAATAGGGCCGATGAATATTTCCAGGCCTGGTACGTGGCCCGCTTTGTAGGGCAGGTTGCGGCCGCGGGCAAAAAAGAATATCCATTGCCTTTATATGTTAATGACGCCCTTCGCGACCCGCTTACCAACCCCATGGCTAACAATTATGAAAGCGGCGGCCCAACCGATAATGTTATACCGATATGGAAAGTTGCAGCCCCTGCTATTGACCTGCTGGCACCTGATATTTACTTGCAGGGCAGCGAAAAAGTATTGAAGGTAATAGAACTTTACTGCAGGCCTGATAACCCGCTTTTTGTACCCGAAGCCGCTTTAATGGCAGGCAATGCAAAATACCTGTACGAAGCTATTGCCCGCGGCGGCATAGGCTTTTCGCCATTTGGGATCGACGACAATGGCCATGGGGCACCAATAGCCGAAACTGCCCAGCGACTTGCCCCTTTTGCCCATGAATATGAGATGGCAGCCCTCATGATGCGCGAGCTGGCCCAATGGGCCTTCGAAGGAAAAATTAAGGCTGTAGTTGAACGCGAGGACCATGCCGACCAAACGGTAGACCTTGGCAACTGGCAGGCAATTATAACATTCGGCACAGGGAGGGATGGTACAACTAAGGCTAATACCCAACCAGATGGCAAACTGATGATAGTGCAGTTAGCTAAAGATAAATTCATTGCCATAGGTACACTCTGCCATATTACGTTTAAACCTACGGGTGTCAATTCGGGCAAGGCCTGGCAATATTTAGCGGTGGAAGAAGGCCATTACCATAACGGGGTGTTCAAGCCATCACGCATACTCAATGGTGATGAGACAGACTGGGGAGGCCCGCGTTTTGGCGCTACTCCAACAGTATTACAAATAGCTTTGATTACACGATAAGTATTGTTTGGTAATTCGGTAGCACTGTTTTGGCAGGCTTATATGGGTGTTAGTGGTGTACAATATTAAAATTTGTAACATCGGCTACTTTTCTGGCACTATTTTAACATTTATTATACAAAACATTAACTTCTGTAGCAGTCCGTTAAGGTGGTAAGCAATAGTTTTATACAAACTTTTGCTTACCATTTATAACATGCTAACTAAAAACCTAATTAAGCTTACGCGAAGTATCACTTTGCTCATAACTATTCCTGCCATAATTATCACACAACCTGTAAAGGCAGCCGTAAGGTCATACACAAAAACCGCGGATGGGGTAACTTTTTTGCTCGATAAAGGGCAAATGAAGATCATTATTTGCAAGGATGATATTATCGAAGTAAAATATACCATGCTTAATGGGTTCAGCCAAAAACCATCACTGGTGGTCAATAATAAATGGCTAACAAAAACGAGCTTTACGGTAACGGATGATAAAGTATCAGTCACCATTAAAACAGCAAACTTAAAGCTCAGTATTGATAAGGCAACCAACGCCATTACCTATTTCGATAAAAACGGGCACTTGATAACTGCTGAAAGTAAAACTGATAATAAAAGCATGCAGGCTGCTACAATTGCAGGTATTAAAACCTACAATTGCAGTACACAATTCAATTCACCTGCCGATGAGGCGCTCTATGGGCTGGGTTGCCACCCCGAGGATTCATTGTCTATCAACTATAAAGGGCGCGACCAAAGCATGCTCATTAAATACATGACGGGCGCTATACCTGTGCTATTATCAACCAAAGGTTATGGCCTGATGTGGGATAATTATGCGGCGTCAAATTTCTATGGTGCCGAAGCCGGGAATACAAAATTCAAATACGTATCAGAAAGCGGTAAACAGATTGATTATTACTTTTTCTACGGCCCCGATTTCGATCATATCATTGATCTTTATCGCATAGCTACCGGCAAAGCGCCTATGTATGGTAAATGGGTGTTTGGGCTGTTCCAGTCGCAGGACAGATACAAAACGCAGGATGAAATATTATCGGTGAAAGATAATTACCGGAAAAACAACATCCCGGTTGATGCCATTGTTCAGGATTGGTACTGGTGGTCGCCACTTCCGATAGGCTCACACGTAATGAACCACGAGAGGTATCCCGACCCCAAAGGCATGATTGATGAATTGCATAAAGCGCACCTGCATGCCATGATCTCGATATGGCCTGTATTTGGCAGCGGTACAAATAATTTTAACGCGCTAAAAAATCATGGTTATCTTACCAGCATTACCTGGGATAACTTTGTTACCCATACCTTCGATACTTATTATGATGCCCACAACCCTAATGCCCGCAAAATGTATTGGGACCAGGCCCGCGACAGCGTAGTAAAGCGCTACGGCTGGGATGCCTGGTGGGTTGACCAGTGCGAGCCTGATAACGGCTCATTGCTCGATGAGCGTAGAAAAGCCGTATTTTCGGTAGGAAAGGGGATTGATTATTTTAATACCTATTCACTTGAACATTCTGAAGGTTTATACAAAGGTTGGCGCGCGGATATACCGGGCAAGCGCGCGTTCTTTTTAATAAGGCAATCATTTGCAGGCGAGCAGCGCAATGCGGCTACGCTCTGGTCGTCTGATGTTACCACTACATTCAGCTCATTACGTAACCAGGTGCCGCAGGGCATCAATGCATGCATTTCGGGTATCCCTTACTGGACATCTGACATTGGCGGATATATCTCCCATACCTCACCAGATGGGATACCTGATTGGTCGCAGCCGCAGTACCGCGAGCTATTTACGCGGTGGTTCCAGTTCGCCACTTTTTGCCCCGTAATGCGCATACACGGCAAGGGCGAACGCGCTTTATTCTCCAAAAACTGGGACGATAATACCAAGGCAATACTTTTAAAATACGACAAACTGCGTTACCGAATGCTGCCATATGTTTATTCACTCGCCCACAAGGTAACAGCTGAGAATTATACCATTATGCGCTCGCTGGCATTTGATTTCCGCAACGATAAAAATGTATATGATATTCCCGATCAATACATGTTTGGGCCGGCGTTCCTCGTTAATCCTGTAACGGAGCAATTATATACCGGAGGCAATATAGGTGGTAAAATAACCCGTAAGGTTTATTTGCCTGCATCGGCACAATGGTATGATTTTTATACAGGCAAAGTATACACCGGCGGCAAAAGTATTGAGGCCCCGGCGCCGATAGATATTATCCCGCTTTTTGTTAGGGCAGGTTCAATCATACCAATGGGCCCGGTTATGCAATATGCTACCGAAAAGCCGGCCAAAACAATCGAACTAAGGATTTATCCTGGTGCAAATGGCCGGTTTGAATACTATGAGGATGAAAACGATAATTACAATTATGAAAAAGGTAATTGTGCAACTTTCAATTTTACCTGGAACGATAAAACACATAGCCTCACAATATCTGATACAAAAGGGCACTTTAACGGAATGCTGAAGACACACACTTTTAATGTTATTTTAGTTAACGGCGAACATGGTTCAGGTATTAATGCAACTACCAAAGCCGATAAAGTAATAACCTACCAGGGCAGGCAATTAACAGTAAAAATATAGTCGGTAAACAATCCGGGTATACATATTCTTCATATGTACTTAAACTATATAGCATGTCACATGCCTGTGGTATTGGATATTTTTTGTTAAAAACTCATTATATTAATAGGTAATTATATTAATATATTAGTAATTGTATAACAACGGTTTCCTGCGCCGTATCCAATCATTAACCAATGTTTTTTAAACTATACATACCGGCTGTACTGCTTTGCTTGTTTTCGCAGTGTTTGTTTGCGCAGAATAATGATTACCAGTTTTCGCAGTTAGATATAAAAAACGGGCTTTCAAACAACCGAGTGATCTGTATTTATAAAGATATCCAGGGCTTTATGTGGTTCGGTACCACTGCCGGGCTTAACAGGTACGATGGTTACGAATTTAAAGTATTTAAGCATAACGATGGCGACCCTAATTCGCTGATTAGTAATTATGTTGAACATATTGATGAAGGGCCCGACAACATGCTTTGGATATATACCAATAACGGCATTAGTATATATAACCCAACCACCGAAAAGTTTTCAAATAATACCGATGTTTTATATGCGCTGATCAAGTACCATGTATTTAAAGATCGTGTAACATCGATAAAAAAAGATAAACGTGGGAGTTTTTGGTTCGTAACTGCTAACAAAGGCATCTATTGCTATGATCCTAAAACCCAAACCACTGCCTTTTTTAATGGTTCCGAATCGCAGTTAAAACTACACTCCAACCAGGTAGCTGAAGTTGTAAATGAGCAAGGCGATATTTTTTGGCTCATCTATGCCGATGGGGTTATTGACAAGATCGATGTTCATACAAACAAAATCCTCTCACGAAATTTTGGATTGTATAATGCAAATGCAGGCAAACTTGAGCCTTATACCTGTATAATCGGGAACGACCATAATTTGTGGATATATGTATCAGAAAACTCAATGGGGGTTTATTGTTATGATACAAAATCAAACGGGCTGATGCATTTTGTGAAGGGCGGACCCGTGATCCCCCTTAACTCTAATGTAATTAATACCATTGTCCAGGGCGATGACAAAACTATTTGGATAGGCACAGACCATGGTGGCATTAATTTGATCGACCCCATTAACCATAAAGTGAGCTACCTGGTAAACCGGGTTGATGACCCTAAATCATTGGGCGGAAATTCGGTTATGTTATATAAAGATAATACCGGCATTATATGGGCCGGTACATTTAAACAGGGGATAAGTTATTTTCATAAAGGGATAATCCAGTTTCCGCTGGTGCGCCATTATATGTTAGACAATACAAGCCTGCCCAATGAGGACGTGGATTGTTTTGTGGAAGATGCAAGCGGAAATTTGTGGATAGGCACAAACGGCGGCGGGTTGATATATTTTAACAAACAAAACAAACAATACACGCAGTATAAGCATGATGCCCAAAACCCCAATAGTTTATCCAACGATATAATTGTAGGCCTGTGTATTGATCATGACCGTAAACTATGGGTAGGAACCTATTTTGGTGGCCTCAATTGCTTTGATGGCAAAAAGTTTACGCATTACGTGCACGACGAAAAGGATAAAGCCAGTATTTCTGATGATCGCGTGTACAGCATTATCGAGGATTCATCGTTAAACCTGTGGGTTGGCACCTTTGCCGGGGGATTAAATATCCTGAACAGGAAAACGAATAATTTTATTCACCCTCATTACTCCATGAGTTCTGAATACACATCGATAATTTACCAGGATAAACAAAAGAATATTTGGATAGGGCGCGATAATGGTGTTGATGTTATTGAGCATAAGACAAATACCGTAAAGCATTATTATAACCAGGCTAAGAATAGTAACAGCCTGGTAGCTAATGATGTGAATGTTATTATGCAGGACCACAGGGGCCTGTTTTGGATCGGTACCAAGGATGGCCTGAGTATTTTAAACGCGCAAACCGATAAATTTATAAATATTGAAGATAAAGACGGGTTGCCCAGCAATAACATTTGGAGCATTTTAGAAGATAACAGTGGCCGCATTTGGTTAGACGGTGCCAACGGTGTTGCCAACATAAAGCTAATACCGAAAGGTGCAGGATATACCTACGAAATCCATAAATATGATGAGTTTGATGGTTTGCAGGGTAATGAATTTAACGCTGATGCCGCGCTGAAAACCCGGAATGGAGAAATGATATTTGGCGGCGCCCATGGATATAATTTATTCAACCCTGAAAAAATAAAACCTTTTGATTTTAAGCCTAAATTGCTATTTACCGATTTTGAGTTGTTTAATAAAACCGTAGGCGTGGGTGATACCGTTAAAGGGGATGTAATATTAACAAGATCTATCACACAAACACGGTCGTTGGTGTTAAATCATAATGAAAATGTGTTTAGTATTTCCTTCGCGCTATGCGATTATTTTAGCCCCAATAAAATAGTTTACCAGTATAAGCTCGAAGATTTTGATAAACAATGGCTAACCGTACAAAATAATTCGCGCAAAGCAACCTATACAAATCTCGACGCGGGCAATTATGTATTTAAGGTACGTACAAGAAATATCAATGATCCCCGCAGCGTAAACGAAATAACGCTGAATATTAAGATATTACCGCCTTTCTGGAAATCTACTTCGGCCTATATTATATATTTTGTATTGATAGTAGGCTTATTGTTCTATATCAGGCATAGGGGCATACTTAAGTTAAAAAAGGAATTCCAGGCTACACAAAACAAGCTGGAGGCTGAACGTGAAATAAAACAGGAACGGGAAGAAGCCAGCCGTATGCACGAGCTCGACCTGATGAAAATAAAATTCTTTACCAATGTAAGCCATGAGTTCAGGACGCCATTGTCATTGATAATATCGCCGATTGATTCACTGATCAGGAACAACGATAACCCTGAACAAACCAACCAGCTTTTAATGGTTAAGCGAAATGGCAGGCGGTTGCTGAACCTGGTTAATCAGTTGCTCGATTTTAGAAAAATGGAGACAAAGGAATTAAAGCTTAATTTAAGAAAGGCTGATATAATTGAATTTATAAAAGACGTATCGTTTTCGTTCAATGATTTGGCTGATCAAAACAGCATAACCTATGTATTTGACAGCGAAGTAGATTCGCTGGTTACAAAATTTGATCATGATAAAATAGAACGGATATTATTTAACCTGCTGTCTAACGCGTTTAAGTTCACTGCATCTGGCGGTCATATCAGTGTTTTGTTAGGATTGGCTGGTGAGGCATCGCATCAGTTGCTGGTAATAAAAGTAATAGACACCGGCATCGGTATATCCGAAGAAAAACAAGGGAAGATATTTGAGCGCTTTTTCCAGGCCCCGCTGCCCGAAAACCTGTTGAACCAGGGTAGCGGCATTGGCCTGTCAATTACCCACGAGTTTGTAAAAATGCATGGCGGCGAAATAAGCGTGGAAAGTGAGCCGGGCAATGGCAGTTGCTTTATCATAAATTTACCTGTCAATGTTGAGGAGGAGAGGCTTGCCCCTGCAACACTGGTTGAACGCCCTGTTGAAACTGTTTTAAAGCCGGCCCCCGATGTTTTAGTTACCGGTAAAAGACCTGTTATTTTATTGGTTGAGGATAATGACGATATGCGGTTTTATTTAAAAGATAACCTGAAACATGTTTTTAATATTGTTGAGGCCACAAATGGTAAAGATGGCTGGCAAAAAGCGCTTGCCTTACACCCTAATTTAATTGTAAGCGATGTAACCATGCCAGAAATGAATGGCATTGACCTGTGTAAAAAGATAAGGAGCGATAACCGAACAGCTCACATCCCGGTGATATTGTTAACTGCCTTAACGGAGGAACAGGATCAGTTGACAGGGCTGCACAATGGCGCAAATGATTATATCACCAAACCGTTTAATTTCGAGATTTTGCTTTCAAAAATTAACGGCTTGCTGGCAATGCAGGAAACTTTCAAGAAGACCTACCAAAAACAAATGGAAATAAAGGTGCAGGACCTGGCCATTGTTTCTGAGGATGAGAAATTCCTGAAAAATACATTTGATTGCATCGAAAATAATATCACTAACTATAACTTCTCTGTTGAAGAACTGAGCCGGCAAATGGCAATGAGCCGGGTATCGCTTTATAAAAGATTGTTGGCCCTTACAGGCAAAACGCCTGTTGATTGCATCAGGACAGTACGCCTAAAAAGGTCGGTACAATTGTTGGAAAAAAGCCAGCTGAGCATTGCCAACATAGCCTACGAAGTAGGGTTTAACAATCCCACCTATTTCTCGAAAGTATTTAAAGATGAATACGGAATAGTCCCTTCGGAGTATGTTGCCACTATCTGTAAAAAAGAAAGCGAAGTGGAAATAAGTTAGGTGCAAACTTTTTTATAAAAATATGGCTGTTAACAATTATAGCATAAATATTAACTTTTTTATAATTGTATATTAAACACTAATTATATTTTTACATTTGATTGCGGAGCAAACCTGTCGCAGTTAATAATTATGTCGAGCCATTATTCAAACCTAAAGTTTCTCTGCCTTTTTGCGGCCATTTTTTTAGGCGGATATGTTCCGTCTGTCGCGCAAAATATTGCGAACACACCGCCTATGGGCTGGAACAGCTACAATTGTTTTGGTTCAGCCGTTCACGAAGATGAGGTAAAAGCCAATGCCGATTACATGGCAAAAAATCTTAAGCAATACGGCTGGCAATATATTGTGGTTGATTTCTTATGGTCGTATGATAACCCTCCGGGCAGTATAGCGGGCAGCCCCGAGCAGGCGCGGCTGTGGGATGGCTCTTATATCCCCTGGCTTACAATGGACAAATGGGGCAGGTTAATGCCGCAGCCAACAAAATTTCCATCTGCGTTTGGCGGTAAAGGATTTGCACCGCTGGCAGCTTATGTACATTCATTGGGCCTGAAATTTGGCATACATGTAATGCGTGGCATTCCGCGGCAGGCAGTTTGGGCAAAGTCGCCGGTAAAGGGTACTAACGGAATTACGGCAGATATGATATGCGACACCTCGGCAATATGCAAGTGGAATAATCATATGTACGGACTGGACATGAAAAAGCCAGGCGCGCAGGAATACCTTAATTCCATATTGGAATTGTATGCATCGTGGGGTGTTGATTTTATTAAGGTTGATGACATTGCCAGGCCATACCGCGAACCCGAAATTGAGGGTTACCGTAAGGCCATTGACAACTGCGGCAGGCCTGTTGTACTTAGCCTTTCGCCTGGTGCCACTGCGGTAAGCGAGGCCGCCCATGCAGCAAAAAATGCCAATATGTGGCGTATGGCCGATGATTTTTGGGATAACTGGAAGGAAATAGTAGGCATGATAGGTTACGCCGAACAATGGCAGGGAAAAGGCGGCCCCGGGCACTGGCCCGATTGTGATATGATACAAATTGGCAAATTATCAAAACGTGGGCCGGTTGGGAATGAACGTTACAGCAGGTTCACGCCCGATGAGGAATATACACACATGACTTTCTGGAGCATTTTTCGTTCGCCTTTGTTTATAGGGGGGGATATGCCCGAAAACAGGCCGTTTGAATTGCAGCTATTTAATAACAGCGAGGTTATAGCGGTAAATCAAAACGGAAGCAATCCGTTGGAACTTTACAGGAAAGACGGGAATATGGTTTGGTACTCACATGCGCAGGGCAGCAAGGATATTTATGTGGCCATGTTCAATTTAAATGAAAATACTGGCGACGTAACTGTGCCCTTTGTCGCTTTAGGGTTAAAAGGAAAAGTTACTGTACGCGACCTTTGGAAAAAACAGGATGTGGGCACATTTACCAATAGCTATCACCAACAAATAAATAAGCACGGCGCAGCATTATTAAAGCTATCCGCCCGCTAAATTTTCAGATCAATAAGTAACCAATCTTATTGGGGAGGTGCTATATGCATTTGTTTTAATGAATTAACATTTATTATACTCATGTTAACATATTTGTTAAAGCCTGTTGGGTATTCCAAATACTTTTATGTGATGATCATAACTACAGTTTCATACAGTAGTTTTAATTTTTAATAATTATAATTGGTTGAGGCTGACGCAGTAATGTGCCACGCCTCTTTTTTCGTTTATAGCTTATCATTAATTAACGACGGTAAAATTTCTGCTCCAAATAATTTGAAAAATGGGGTTAATACAGGCATAAATTAATCAGCGCAACCACTATAAATGTAAAAAGCCGTCCGAAACCCTTGAGTTAACATTTGTATACTATAAATAAACATTTGTTATGAATGGCGGCTGGTAAAGCCTCTAAATTTGAGAGTGGCTTTTTATAAGGCATATACCAATTATTAACTTTTCATGCAAAAACCGGTTTCTATTTATAAAGCTGTTATAGCTTTTGGTAACATTAGTAATGGCTTGCGCCCTTCTGATAATGTTGCACCTTTCCTTTTAAAATGCGGCGCATTTCTTTTACTGCTATTTATCTCACTCAATATACAAGCGCAATCGTTTGAACCTGTAAATAAAAACGCAACACCCGAGGCAAAAAGCCTGTTAAAATATTTATACAGTATAAACGGCAAGGCAATTTTATCGGGCGAGCATGGGGGGGGTAACCGGTTTCTAGATAGCACAAAAGCCATAACAGGCAAGTACCCGGCATTGTGGGGCAGCGACTTTATTTGGTCGTGGCCAAATGGCGGCGGGCAAAGGGTGGTGAACGAAGCTATAGCAAATTATAAAAAGGGTTATATAATAGCGTTGATGTGGCATCAGGGGCGGCCAATGGATAAGCCGCCATATGGTTTTAAAGAAAGTGTTCAGGCTAAAATGACAGATGAAGAATGGGAACAATTAATAACACCTAATACTAATCTTAATAAAAAGTGGCTTGCCCAGGTTGATACCATTGCATCATATTTAAAACAATTGCAGGATGCGCACGTGCCGGTGCTATGGAGGCCCTATCATGAAATGAACGGCGTATGGTTTTGGTGGGGCAACAGGCCCGGAAAAAACGGCGTGCAGAAGTTGTGGAAAATGATGTACGACCGGTTTGTGAACTATCACCATCTGAATAATCTGTTATGGGTATGGGGGGCTAACGGACCCAGGGATATACCCTTGGATGAAGCCTATTCATATAAAGGCTTTTACCCGGGAGCCAATTATGTTGACATTTTAGGGGCAGATATTTACCATTCAGATTACGAACAAAAGGATTATAACGAATTGTTAAAGTTAGCCAACGGTAAAATTATTGCATTAACCGAAGTAGGCGAATTGCCAAAACCCGAGATACTGGCAGCGCAACCTGCGTGGGCCTGGTTTATGATATGGACAAACTTTTTATGGCAAAATAATACACATCAACAGGTTAACGCTATTTTTTCAAGGCCTGAGACTATATCGTTAGGTGATAAGAGATTTTAACAAAATGTTTAACGATAAATAAAAGAGAATACAATCGATTAAGGTAAAAGAATGTAAAAATAGTATTACAAAAAAGGTTAAATCTGATCTAAATTTATTCAATCAATTATAAGGTATTACAAATGCCAAAATGCCTTAAAATAGGGCATCTATACAAGTAAATAAGCAAGCATATTATATATCTATCGTCAACTCATATAGCACTAAATTAAACACCTAATATTAAAATGAATGAAAATGAAGAAAAATTTACTACTAAACGGTATTAATAGTAGCAAAAGATCGGTTTTGATCATACTGCTTACTGTTTTCACAAGTTGCATTGCTTTTGCGCAAACACGGCAAATATCAGGTAAGGTAATTTCATCCGACAATGAAAGCGCTTTGGCCGGTGTTACCGTTAAAATTAAAGGGACATCAAACGGTGTAGCAACCGACGCAAATGGCTCTTTTAATATATCGGCACCCTCAAATGCTACGCTGGTATTTACCTATGTTGGTTATGTTCCGCAGGAAGCCATTGTGGGTAAAAGTAATGTTATGAATATACGATTAGCGCCTGATATGAATACATTAACCGAAATAGCTGTAGTAGCGATTGGTTACGGTACCGCTAAAAAATCTGACCTTACAGGCGCAGTAAGCTCGGTTAGCGCGGCAACCATAGCCAAGGTACCTGTTACATCGTTAGACCAGGCTTTACAGGGACGGGCAGCGGGTGTGCAAGTTACCAGCAATGATGCTTCGCCGGGTGGTAATATTACGGTACTTATCAGGGGCGTTGGTAGCCTTGCAACTAATGGCAACGGCCCTTTATATGTTGTTGATGGCTTCCCGTTAGATAACGGTGGTATTAATAATATCAACCCTAACGATATTGCTTCGATAGATGTATTGAAAGACGCTTCGGCAACAGCCATTTATGGTATCCGTGCAGCCAATGGCGTTGTTATTGTTACTACTAAAAAAGGTAAGAAAGGTACCGCACAGGTTTCTGTTGATGCATACACTGCCTTTCAAAGCAAGCCAAAAGAATACGATGTGTTAAACGCGCAGCAATTCGCTACGCTGTATAACACTATTGCTGCCGACCCTAAGCAAAGTGTGGCATTGCCCGCGTTCCCTACTTATTCAGATCCTTCGTCGTTACATAACGTTAACTGGCAAGACCTGGTATACCGCAGCGGCCTGACCCAAAACTACAGCGTAGCCATACGCGGCGGCAGTGATAAAGTACAGGCATCAACCTCACTCGGGTATTATGATCAAAAAGGTATAGTATTAGGCTCGTACTTTAAAAGGGTTACTTTTGGTAATAATACCGATTACCAGCCTACAAACTGGTTAAAATCATCATCGAGTATTAAATACACTTTCCAGGATTCTCAAAATCCTTATGGTAGCCAGCTTATAAATGGCGGGTCATTGGTTCAATTAACCGAATTGCCGCCAACCCTTGATGGTGGTAACAAGCTAACCTATTTGCCAAGCGATGGTAACGGGAACTTTGGTTTTTATAACCCTAAGTTTACTGAAATATCAAGCTACAGCAATCCGCTATACACTATTAATAATAACCGCAGTTATGGCTTGAATAACTTCTTACTGGCCAATACTTCGCTCGAAGCACAAATCATCTCAGGACTTAAGATCAAGTCAAACATAGGTATCAATACCAGCAACTTTGCCGGGTCTTATTTTTCACCCGAAGATGACCGTGCTTTCAATCAATACCCCGGGTCTCAAATAACAAATGCTTTTTATAGCCAGCACATTAATTCAACCTTTAATTGGCTATGGGAAAATACATTGAGCTATGACAAAACTTTTGGAAAACATACTATCAACTTCTTGGCAGGCGGTTCCGAACAGAAAACCTTTTGGAACGGCATGGGGGGATCAGGTATACCTCCTAATGGTGTGATCAGGGACTTGGCACAGGTTTCAAATTTAAAACTTGATACTAATACTCCTGCGGGTTCAAACACCGGCAACGGTAGTAATATATATGACCTGCAATCATATTTTGGCAGGTTGACTTATAATTATGACGATAGATACATTTTAACCGGTACTGTGCGTAGGGATGGATCATCTAAATTTGATGAAAGTAACTATTATGGTACTTTCCCTTCAGGTGCTATAGCATGGAAAGCCAAACAGGAGTCATTTTTGAAGAATGTTAACTGGTTATCCGATCTGAAATTTAGGGGCAGTTATGGGGAAGTAGGTAACCAGGGCGCTATCCTTCCTTTCCAATACCAGGAATTGTTTTCAACAGGTTTACCGGCATCCGCTAATGGTGGTGGTGTAGACAACCTTGGTTATCCTTTTAATAAATTATACCAAAATGGTACAGCTGAGATCCAGCCGGCAAATATAAAACTGAAATGGGAAACCGATTATCAGACAGATATAGGCGCCGATGCGGCCTTTTTAAATGGCGACCTTACTATTACTGCGGATTGGTATAACAGAAGATCAAAGGATTTCCTGTTGTCGATCGCAGTACCTGCTCAAACCGGTTTTAACTATCTAACACAAAATATAGGCAGCATTGATAATAAAGGTTTTGAGTTTGCAGCAAATTATAACCATAATGTATCAAAAGACTTTCAATATGGTGTAAGCTTAACCGTTGCTACAGTTAATAACAAACTTACAAGTGTAAATTCGGGGGCCAGCTACATTCAAAACTTTGGTGGCCTTAATGTACCGGGCGATGGGTGGGCTACTTTTTCTGAAACACACATAGGCCAGCCGGTAGGCGAGTTTTATGGTTATAAATCCCTGGGTATTTTCCAGAGCCAGACCCAGATCGATGCGCTGAATGCCGCCGCTGTTGCCAAACATGGTGCAGGCAGTGTTTACCAACATCCTAATACCCAACCAGGCGACCGCTATTTTGCCGATACCAATGGTGATGGCATAGTGGATGCAAATGACCAGGTTAGTCTTGGCAGTCCGCTTCCTAAATTTTATGGTGGCTTTGATCTTTCAGCTACTTACAAAGCGTTTGATTTTAACGCCTATTTTTATGGTGTTTACGGAAACAAAATATTCAACTTCCAGGAAAGCGTGTTAGAAAGTTTCCAGAACCGCAGCTTTGTTGGCGTTGAAAACGTTAGTACAGACTATTATAACAATTACTGGACACCTTCAAGGCCATCAACCGTATATGCCAGGGCCCAGGCTAATGACGATGTTGAAGGCAATAACGTAGCATCAAGCGCCTATGTTGAAAATGGCAGTTTCCTTAAATTGAAAACCTTTACAGTTGGATATACCTTACCTCATAGCTTATTGCAAAGTATCAATGTATCAAAAGTAAGGTTATATGTTTCAACGCAAAACCTGTTCACTATAACAAGCTATAAAGGTCTTGATCCGGAAATAGGTATACAAGGTGGTAACCCAACGCAAAATGGTATTGACACCGGTACTTATCCGTCATCAAAATATTATACGATTGGTTTAGATGTAACATTTTAATAAAGGAATATAAAATATTAAAGATATGAAAATGCAAAAAAAATATATTATCCTGATTGCCCTGCTGGCGGTACTGATAATCCCGCTGGCCTGTAAGAAAAGTTTTTTACATCAAACAAATACCTTTTCATCAACAGTGGGCTCTACTTTTAACAAGCCCCAGGATGTTGTCGCGTTGGTAAATAGTATTTATGATACTTACCAGAATAGCGACTTTATGAAAAAATCCATGTGGTATTATGCCAATTTCCTTACTCATGATTGGTATAATAATGGTAACGATGTTGTGTGGAACAACTATACCATTCCATCAACCTTTGGCGCGCTCTCAACCTTCTGGAACGATTCATACATTGGCATAGCAAGAGCAAATGCTGCTTTACCTATTATTGCGACTGCGAAAGCAAAAGGCGTAATTGATCAGGCTTTAGCCGATCGATTAACTGGTGAGGCATACTTTTTACGCGGTATGACTTACTATTACCTCGCAGGTACATTTGGCGGCGTTCCGTTAGAGTTGGATACTTCAACCACTGAACCTACCACTGGTTTATTGCCAAGAAGTACTCAGGACCAGGTTTTCACCCAGATCGTAAGCGATATGAAACAGGCTGAAACCCTTTTATTATCAAAAACAACCTTACCTTCAGGGGATTTAGGCCGCGCTACTAAGGGTGCCGCGTATGCTTACGAAGGATCAGCTCAAATGTGGTTAAAAAACTATGCCGCTGCTTTAGCTGCATTTAATAACTCCGAGATAACCAATAACTATCATTTATTGCCCAAGTTTGTAGATGTACACGAATTTGATCACCAGAATAATGACGAGTCGCTATTTGAGGTTCAGTTTGATCTTCCTGCGGGGGGCACCCAGGATTGGAACGGTAGTTGGCAGCCACCGGGCGGTGAGTTGGGCTGGATAGATAGCTTTGGCTGGCCTTCAGAAATAACCGGCCAGGGTTATGATTATGGTAGCCCTGCGCTTGAATATTCTTACCAAAACGGTGATACCCGTAAATACGCTACTATTTTAGGCCCCGGCGATACCATAGTAAGCCCCGGTATCATTGCCCAATGGGGTGGTATAAAAGGTTATCCCAACGTAACTGGTGGTTATGCTGCTTATCTGGCTGCCCCAAATACTGATGTAACTGATAAAAACAGGTATACTGACGGGCATGGTAATATCATCAACTCCAACGGAACAGCAGCCTATCCATGGTATGGAACTGATGGTACAGCACGTTCCGGTTATACTGATGCAAAAAAATGGAGGGATCCCAATCTAACGGGTGGTTCGGGCCCGCAAAAACTTTTCGGTAGCCAGAACCAAATATTAATGCGTTTGGCCGAGGTTATATTATCAAGGGCTGAATGTAAGATTCGTTTAGGCGATAATGCCGGTGCATTAGCCGATATAGCTTTAGTTAGGAACAGGGCTTTTGGCGGAACCGCACCACTTGTATTCCAGGATGGCTTGCAGGTTGATGGAACCCCGGCCCCTGTTATTACCGACCCTATGCAAATGGTGCTGAGCGAATACAGGCACGAACTTACTGCAGAGTATTCATTAATGTACCTGCTTCGCCGTGCCGGGATTGATGCTGCTACTAACAAACCTTACGACGAGGAATTCATACACAAAGTTAACCACGTAGCCGGTGCCGGCCCTGATAATAATCCAAACCCGATAATTTATCCGTTTGGGCCAACGTCTGACGGGAAAACCCATGGTGTAACTTACAATGATATTCCAACCGGGCACGATCTGTTACCAATTCCACAAGCCGCTATCGGCCTTAATCCAAATTTGAAACAGAACCCTAATTATTAATAATAACAATTACCTCATAAAAAAAGCCGGCTCATTTGGGCCGGCTTTTTTTATGAGGTTCAGGATAAATATAATGACTGATATGATGATAAATGTGTAAGTGCACTTATTTCTCTATCATTAATAATATCTTTTTTGTTTCCTGCGGATAGATAGCAATATGATGGCTTCGCACATATATGTCGGCGGTTGAGGTTTGATTGCTGTTCGATATTAAAATAACCTTTGAAAGTAAAGCCGGCATGTGGCATTTTATGCAATTAGATTTGATGAGCACTGTATTTTGAGTGGTTGCTATTTTGCAATAATTATGATTGACCACGCTGTGGCAGCCAAGGCATTTTTGTGTGAATAAGGCAATATCGCCGCGTTGATTTTGGTGCGTATTATGGCAGGTTGCACAATCCATATTGCTTTTAATAAAACATTTGCTGCTTTCCAACAATTGCACCTGGTTGCCGTGCACATCCAGATGTGTAGAATCGGATGGCCGAACAAAATCGGGTAATTTAAAACCGGAAAGGTTATCGCCCGGCTTAAAGGCAAAAGTCGATCGAAGCATTTGGCTTTTATTGCCCGAATGGCACACCCCGCACATATCCATCCTTAATGCCCGGGGCAATGAATGGTAGCTAATCATATATATCGGGGTTTTCACATTCGGGTTGTTGGTATGGAATTCAACATGTTTGGCACCGGGACCGTGGCACCGTTCACAATCAATGCTGTATACCACGCTGTTTTTATCAAATTGTTCGGCGGCATCTATTTTTTGAGACTCTGCTGGTTGGTCGGCTATGTATGATGCATGGCACTCCATGCAGCGCGACGTAATAATACGTGCAAAATCTACTATTCCAGGTGCATAGCCGGGGCTCATCAGCCATTTGTTTTGTTTTGTAAAATAGGATATTGGTAATTGGTTAAGCCCATTGCCGTTCCAGGAAAGATAACTTTCGCCCTTTATACCGCCTAAAGCAATATCAAACTGGTGGCGTTCTTTCAGCTTTCCATCCTGGTAATAAGTTTGAAACATAGCGCTGTTATGTTTTTCCATAACTATTTTTTGCGACGGGCTAACATTAAATACGTTAAAGCCGGAGGTAAAATTACCATGAACGGTATTGCCATCTGCCGGGAGCGAGGCAGTATAATGGGCAGTATGTAAATAAGAGTTATAAATATCGCCGTGGCACTTAAGGCACTTTGCCGACCCGGCGTATGCATATCCGCGGGGATCAGATGGTTGTTCGCTGCCTTTGAATGCGAAATAAAAAATAAAAAATAAAATAGTTATGATAATTGATATAAACAGGATTTTTTTCATGCAGATTCGAGTGGCCTTTTTTGAAAATTACATAGGGCTAAAAAAACGTGTTTTTAAGCCGCTTTTCTGTAAATATAATTAATAATCCCTTCTTTTTTTAGAAAACTATTTAGTATAATTGTTATAGCCGGTTTATAGTTTTCCTTTAATAATTTACTGCATAAACAATTGATTATAAATATTTTATGTATAAATGGCATACAATTAGCAGAAACTAATGTACTATTAAGTGTTTGTTTGGAATTTTAAGGAGCAACAGTTAAATACGGTAGTGTGGTTTGCAACAAAAAATAGTTTTTTTGAATGGCTTGTGGCAGGCAATTAGCTAATATTAAAATATATAAACATAGGTATTGTGATAAATAATATATCCATATAATAAGTAAACAATACTTATTATTACGAGTAAATTAATATTAATAATAAACTAAAAAATAACAATGAATAAATTTTTACCCGGGATTTTTTTCTTCTGTGTAGTATGCCTTTTTTCATGTAAGAAACCAACCTTATTTCAGCAAATCCCAGCATCCCAATCGGGTATTTATTTCAATAATAAGATAACTGAAAGCGATTCCATTAATCCCCTGGATATTGTAAATGTTTATAACGGAGGCGGCGTTGGTGTAGGCGATTTTAATAATGACGGCCGGCCCGACCTGTTTTTTGTTGGTAATATGGTACAAAATCGCCTGTACATTAACAAAGGCGACTTTAAGTTTGAAGATGTTACCGATAAGGCAGGCGTTGGCGGCGTTGGCCGCTGGGGCAGGGGTGTTGCGGTCATCGATATTAATAACGACGGGCTGCCGGATATATACGTTTGTAATACCATTTACCCCGACTCAAACCGTCGACGCAACATGTTATATGTGAATCAGGGTGTAGACAAAGATGGTATTCCTCATTTTAAGGAGATGGCCAAAGATTACGGGCTGGATATAAACCTGCAATCGACAATGGCCACATTTTTTGATTATGATAATGACGGCAACCTCGATATGTACCTTACAGTTAACGCGGCAAACGAAAGCTATTACCCCAACGTTTTTGGCGGGAGCAAGGCTAAAGAAAAAACTGCGAGTATGGGCAGGCTGTACCATAGCGAGTGGGATCCAAAGCTAAAGCACCTTGTTTTCCAGGATGTTTCGGCCAAAGCAGGTATCAATATCGAGGGCTACGGGCACGCGGGCACTATTGTTGACATTAACCGCGATGGCTGGAAGGATATTTATGTGAGTAATGATTTTATCGGCTCAAACATCCTGTATATCAATAACCATGACGGCACCTTTACCGATCGGTCGAAAGAATATTTTAAGCATACTTCATTTAACGCGATGGGGCAGGATGTTATAGATATGAACAATGATGGCCTGGCTGATTTTTTTGAACTGGATATGAACCCGGAGGATAATTACCGCAAAAAAATGATGCTGAATTCAAATAGTTATCAAAACGTACAAAGCCTTGAACGCTTTGGTTACCAGATGCAATATGTACGGAATACCTTGCAGCTGAACCAGGGGCCACGCCTTTCGCAAAATGACTCTATCGGCAGCCCTGCTTTTAGCGAGATAGGTTTTATGAGTGGTGTTGCACAAACCGACTGGAGCTGGACGCCTGTAATTGCCGACTTTAATAATGATGGCTATCGCGACCTGATCGTAACCAACGGTTATCCGAAGGACCTTACCGACCATGATTTTGTTACCTATCGCCAAAATGCGTTTGCAATAGGTTCAAAACAAAAAGTACTCGACCAAATACCTTCGGTAAAAATACATAACTACGGCTATCAAAATAATGGCGATCTTACCTTTACCGATGAAACCGCTAAGTGGGGATTGTCTGTCCCGTCTTTCTCGAACGGCGCGGTATATGCCGATCTGAACAATGATGGTGTAATGGATCTTATTATTAATAATATTAATGATGAGGCACTTATTTATAAAAATACTTCGCGCGAAAAAGATACCATTAACACCCACTATCTGCAGATCAAATTTAAAGGCGACAGCCGCAATGTGAATGGTTTGGGCGCATGGGCCGATATTTATTATGACCATAACAAACACCAGGTGGTTGAAAACAACCCATACAGGGGCTATCTGTCAACCGATCAGAATATAGCACATTTTGGCCTGGGGAAAATAAAGATGGTTGATTCGGTTGTGATAAAATGGCCGAATGGTAAAAGACAAGTACTTCAAAATGTTAAAGCTAACCAGCTTTTAACAGTTAACATTGGTAATGCAGCCACACCTTATAACTGGGCCCAGCCAAAGGTTGCCGACAAGGCTTTATTTGCAGAGGTAACTAAAAACAAGGGCATTACTTACAAGCACCAGGAGCTTGATTTTGTTGATTTTAACATACAAAAATTGTTACCGCATAAGCTTTCAGATTATACCCCTGCATTAGCCGTGGGCGATTTGGATGGTAATGGTTTGGATGATATTGTTATTGGCGGCAATACCTATAACCCCGCCCAGGTATTATTACAGCAAGCCAATGGGAAATTTATTCAGCGCGACCTTATTGCTGATAAAAAGGAAAGCTTTAGTGTGGTAAAGGATGAAGGCATTATATCATTTGATGCCAATGGCGACGGTAAGCCGGATATTTATATTTCAAGCGGGGGCTACCAGAACGCGCCGAACGATACTACTTACCAGGACAGGTTGTATATAAACGACGGGAAAGGCAATTTTACTTTCGCCAAAAACGCATTGCCCTTTAATCATACCAGTAAAATGTGCGTGAGGGCCATTGATTATAATAAGGATGGTAAGCTCGACCTGTTCATCTCAGGCAGGGTTGACCCATGGAATTACCCTAAGCCGGTATCGAGCATAATACTAAGGAATGACAGCAAAAATGGGCAGGTGAAATTTACAGATGTAACCAACGAAGTGGCGCCGTCTTTAAAAAATGCGGGCCTGGTGTGCGATGCGCTGGTTACCGATTACGATAATGATGGCTGGCCCGACCTTATTTTAGCAGGTGAATGGATGCCGGTCACTTTTTTAAAGAACGACCACGGCGTATTTAAAAATGTAACACAGTCCACAGGCATAGCCGATAGAACAGGCTGGTGGAACAGCATTGTAGCGGGTGATTTCAGGCACAACGGCAGGATGGATTACATTGTGGGTAATGTTGGCCAAAACACCTTGTATAAAGCCAGCGAACAATACCCTGTTTACATTACTGCCAAAGATTTTGATCACAACGGGGAGTATAATGCCATAACCTCTATTTTTTTACAGGATAAAAGCGGCGAAAAAAAGGAATTTCCGGCTGTTGGGAGGGACGATATGCTAAAGGAGATGATCACCATGAAAAAGAAATTCCAAAACTATAAGCAGTATGCAGTAGCAACTATGGACGATATTTTAACGCCTGAGCAACGCAAAGGCGCGTTAAGATTAAAATCGAATACCTCCGAATCATGCTATTTACGGAATGACGGCAACGGCAAATTCACCATGGTCCCTTTGCCAAACCAGGCACAGGTATCCACACTGAATGGCATGGTGGTTGATGATTTTGACGGCGATGGCAACCTGGATGTGATACTAAATGGCAATGATTATGGTACCGAAGTTTCAATAGGCAGATACGATGCTTTAAACGGGTTAATGCTGAAGGGCGACGGGCATGGTAATTTTACCCCGCAAAGCATAATGCAAAGCGGTATATATATACCGGGCGATGGCAAGGCGCTGGTAAAACTACAGGATAAAAATGGTAATTATTTACTGGCAGCAAGCCAAAACAGCGGGCCGCTAAAAGTATTCCAGCTTAAAAGGAAAGTAAACAACATTAAATTACAACCCGACGATGAGTGTGCGTTGATCACTTACAAAAATGGTGTTAAAGAAAAACAGGAATTTTATTACGGCTCCTCGTTCCTATCGCAATCGGGCAGGTTTTTAACAGTGAACGATAACGTTAAACTTATCGAGATAACTAATATTAAAGGCCAAAAACGGCAAGTAGCTTTCAATTAATAATTATACTGCCTTATCATAAAGTAACAGCCTTGCTAAATGCGGATTCGTTTCCATGCATGTCAACGGCTGTTATTTTTACTGTTTCTCCGGTGCTGTTTGCAGGGATGGTAAAACTATTTAAAGGCGTATACCAAACGCGTTTATTATTTAAGTAGATATTATACCCTACAAATGTTTTAGCAGTATTTGTCTCATTCCAGGTTAATGTAGCGGAACTGATTACATTGCTCACTTTTAAATTTGAAGGGGTTAAAGGCGGTACAGTGTCGGGCTGAAGGCTTTGTATACAATTCATCAACGCCCTGAAACAATGATAAGTCCCCTTCCATATTTGGCCTTTTAAAGCCTTTTTGTATTGGGGCTGCTTATCTAATCCGCCCTGGTACCAATCACCGTTAACACTATCTATTAAATAGGTTTTAACATAGTTCCATTGCTGTTTAAATTTGTTATAATATTGGTGTTTATCATTTGGGAAATACTTATCCATTATTAACAGCGTATTTAATCCCTCTGCCTGTGCCCACCAGTTTTTGGTATTGGCAATAATGGTTATACCGGGTTTATCTTTAAAATAATAACCTTCATCGTAAAAGCCACCTACCTGGTTATCGTAACCATTATCAAGCGCATGATCGAGCATTTTTTTGCCGATGCGTAATGTAAGCGTATCATTTTCCAGCCCTAAGGTATGGCTGGCTTCCAGCATCAGGTAAGCCGTTTCCACATCATGGCCGAATGACACGTGATTCAATTCACGGTGTTTCAATATCACCGCTTCTGACGAGTCGCGGTAGGATACCGGCGTCCAATCATCATGGAAGAACAGGTTCAGATACCCTTTGGGTGTAACAATGGTATCCCGAATGAGTAAAAGCATTTCATTTAAACGCTGCTTTAACAATTCATCGGGCCAAACGGTATATAGTTCATTAAAAGCCTCGAGCAAATGGATAGATGTATTCTGATCTTTATAACCGGTTTCGGCCGTTGTTGGTGTATTTGCATCGCGTTTTATAGGCGTACCATCGCGTTGCATATGCTGAAAATAGCCTTTATACACCGGGTCGTGGCTGTGTTTTTCGAGCCACATAAAATCCGCTATAGCCAGGTTTAGTGCGCTGGTATCGCCGCTTAGCTGATAATAAGCAGCAAGTGAATAGATGGCGAATGAGTTGCCGTAAGCTTCCTTTGGTGCAAAGTGGCCGTCCTTTACATTGCCCTTCCTGTCAATATAAGTATAAAAGCCTCCATACTGCTTATCCCACATCACATCTTTTAAAAATTTAAAACCATGTTCGGCACCGGTCTTATAATAAGTAACTGAAGGAAACAGCTCGGCTGCCTTGGCATTGCTCCAGGTATGGCGTGCCTGGGTAACTATCATTTTGTCCTGGTTGCCCACGGGTTTAAAATCATAAGAAAATGAGCTCAGGAAACCGCCATATTCATTGTCGATAGCTGCCGGGTACCAGGGTTTAAGCAGTTTGTTGACCATTGAATTTTGCATTTGAACGGCTATTTGTATCCGTTCATTAGTATTGGTTTGAGCAAAAGACTGTAATGTGAAAAACAGGAGGCACACAACCGTAGCCCTGGCAGATAAAGATCTTAAAAATAGCATAATGGGAAAATGAATTACATAAAGTTAATGCTATTGCACCGGATGGTACATTTTAGTGCGTTTTAGACAAGAATTTGATAAAAAAATATTACTGTTACTCTATTACTCTGGCTAAGTTTGTTTAGTTGTGGCTGCCTTTAATAGCCATTCCCTGTCAGTCTGATTCTCCCTTTATCTTATGAAAAACAAGCACCTGTTTAAACTTATTGGCCTTTGTGTAGCGGTTTTAATTAACACACAAGTATATGCGCAGCTTCAGAAAAAAGAAGCAGGGATGACGCTGAATAAACAAGAATATTTGGAGTATGAAGGGGTAAACGTAATGTTGGCCCACGATTTTTATCCCGAAGGGCATCAGGGCGGCGTTGGTGTTATACAAAACGGGGAAAGGGTTGCCACGAATGGCGACCTTCGGCTTGAGCCAACGCCCGGCCAGTGGTCGCCGATACCGAAAGTGGGTAAAAGGGTGGTTGATGAAAAAAACCAGGAAATAAGCGTGCGGATGGAATACCCCAATGAGGCTATTGACCGAAAAGGCTTTAACCCCATTATTTATCCTGACCTGAAATTTGCCTATACTATAAGGGTGGTACCGGCCGGGAAAGCATTTAAAATAATTGTTGATCTTGATAAGCCGCTGCCCGATGACTGGATAGGCAAAGTTGGATTTAATTTTGAGCTTTTCCCGGGGATACTTTTTGGCAAGTCGTACTACATGGACAGGCAATTTGGCATCTTTCCGCAGCAAGGGAACGACCAGGTATATAAAGATGATGCAGGTGATTTCCAGGTAACGCCAATGGCAACGGGGAAAGCTTTGACAGTCGTACCCGAATCAGACAAACAACGGATGACCATTCAGGACCTCGACGGCGGCAGTCTGCAATTACTCGATGGCCGGAGCAAGTTTAATAACGGATGGTTCGTAGTACGGTCGTTAGTTGCAAAGGGTGCTACTAAAAACGCCATAGTTTGGCTGGTAACGCCAAACGCCATTGAAGGTTGGAAGTCGAATCCGGTGATACAGGTTTCGCAGGTTGGCTATCATCCAAATCAAAAAAAGGTGGCCGTTATTGAGTTGGATAAGCATGATAATAAACGGCTGCAGGCATCATTATTAAGAGTGAATGAAAAGGGCGGTTTTGAAACCGTACAAAAAACTGGTACCAAAGATTGGGGCAATTTTTTGCGTTACCATTACCTGCAGTTTGACTTTAGCACTGTAAAAAAGCCGGGCATGTATGTAGTGGCTTATGGTGCGTTTAAAACACAACCATTTAAAATAAGTAATGATGTATATGCCACTAATGTTTGGCAGCCAACACTTGAATATTTTTTGCCAGCGCAAATGTGCCACATGAAGGTGCTGGACCATTACCGGATATGGCACGGCTGGTGCCACATGGACGATGCACGCATGGCGCCAACTGATTCTGACCATTTTGATGGCTATATACAAGGGCATTCCACGCTTACTAAAAATGCGCCCGGCCAAACTGTACCGATGCTTAATAAAGGTGGCTGGCATGATGCCGGTGATTTTGACCTGCGGATTGAATCGCAGGCCGAAACTGTGCACGGTTTAACATTGGCCTATGAGCAGTTCAATGTAAAATACGATAATACCACTATTGACCAGGCCACGCAGGTTACCGAGATACAGAAACCTGATGGAAAGCCTGATGTTTTACAGCAAATTGAGCATGGTTTATTATCTATAATTGGCGGCTACCGGTCGATGGGGCGGTTTTACAGAGGGATGATAGAACCTACATTGCCGCAATATACCATACTGGGCGACCCTGCAAATATTACCGATAACAAACCGTTTAAAGCACCGACCGATGGTAGTGCGGTACCCGCTGTGGGATTGCCTGGTTCGCCTGATGACCGTTGGGTTTTTACTGAGGATAATCCCGAAAGAAGCCTTGAAACCGCGGCTGCTTTGGCCGCTGCCTCGCGTGTTATGAAGGGTTTTAATGATACGCTTTCAACCCAATGCCTGCAAATTGCAAAAGAAGTATGGGCGCAAACCAAAGAAAGAAGGCACCTGAGCCGGCTGCCATTGGCGGTTGAATTATTGATAACGACAGGTGATAAACAATATGCCGATTTTTTGACCAGCAACGTACAGGCAATAGCCGATAATATAAGTTATACAGGCTGGTTGGCAGGGCGCACCTTATCGCTGATAAACGATAAAACTTACCACGATGAATTGAATAAAGCTGTAGCCAAATATTATGAACAGGTAAAGCTGGATGGCACCAAAACACCGTATGGTGTTCCGTATGAACCCAGTATTTGGGGCGCAGGCTGGGGGATACAAAACTTTGGTTACAGGCAATACTTCCTGTATAAATATTTCCCGGCTATTTTTTCGGACGAGTATATGCTGAGCGCGATAAACTTTGTATTGGGGTGCCACCCGGGATCAAATACGGCCTCGTTTGTATCTGGTGTTGGATCAAGGTCAATGACTACAGCTTATGGTTTTAACCGCGCCGACTGGTCATATATTCCCGGAGGGATAACTTCGGGCACAGCGCTTATAAGGCCTGATTTCCCCGAACTGCTAAACTGGCCCTTTTTGTGGCAACAGGGCGAGTATGTATTAGGCGGGGGCACTACAGATTATTTATTTTTAATATTGGCCGCTGATAATATATTGAACAAGCAATAGGCTGTTATTCTTCATTCTTCCTGTATCACATAATGGATGTTACATTGATGGTGATGGCAATTTAGGCCGGCTGGTTTACAGGTATAAAAGTAGAGTAGTCAGCCCCACCCAAACCCTCCCCGGAAGGGAGGGCTTTAAAAAACATGAAAGTTTGAAGTCTCCCCTACCGGGGGAGATTTAGAGGGGGCTTTTTGCTAAGGCAAATTTCCCCCAGAAATCAATTGATTTAGACATTTCACCAAAGTCGGCATTACTGTTATTATTGCCGCCGCCCCTGTGCCCGCCGCGGCCACCGCCCATTCCGCCACGGCCACCGCTACCCATTCCACCATCCCTGTGGCCACCTCCATCGCCATCCTGTTCACCACTGCCCGGTTGCGGGCGTTGAACGCCATTTATTTTAAGATTAAATGCCCAAAGGGTTTTACCGCTTTCATCGGCATGGAAAAATTTCATGGGTATCGCCTCTTCGTAAATCAGATTGCCTGTAGAGTCATAATCGATTGCAGTTTGTATGCCATAGGTGTTCGATGTGGTTATCATGTAATCCTCAATATCATTGCTAAAGCCGATTACTTTAATGCCGCGAAGGTTAGTTAGTTTTTCCTGTAAAAGTTCATCACGGTCGGCTTGGGTAATACCGTCCTCTGCATCGGGCTTATGGTTAAAAACCGGGGTGCTCCCGTGTATATTCAATGGGTAAGTAGTGCTAAAAGTTTCTTTCTTTTTACCCTTTAGGTCAATGCTGAAAGTTAGTCCGGCGCTTAATATGCGCGCTATCTCGCTTCGGTCATATATCTTTACCGCAAGGTATAAAGTATCCTTTGTATTGGCTAACATATAATTCAGCCGTTCTTCGGGGCTGTAAAAGGTAAGGCTGTCGCCCCAATCTTTAATGTTGCCGTCAATAGCAATGTTTTTTTGCGGCATTTTTAAATTAAACTGTGCTTCAGGCGCTTGCGCCCTGCATACATCAACCAAAATAAATTGAAAAACAATAAAAGCAAGGACAACAGTAGTAGTTTTTTTCATGTTAAGGGGCATCAAATATTAAACTGCTTACATTAATGTAATTCTAACCGTTTTATTATAGTTTTTGAGTAAATTTGCAGTTACATATGCCAACCGAAGTACAGGAAGAAACTTTTACACTCGAAGAGTTACTGGTAGGTTTGAAAGAAATTCACCGCCTTATTTTATGGAATGACGATGTCAATAGTTTTGACCATGTGATATTTTGCATGATGAAATACCTCGACTATTCCGAATCGCAAGCCGAAAAGATAGCCTGGAAAGTACACAATGAAGGCAAATGCGCTGTTTTAGAGGGCTCCTTTACCGAAATGGAGATCTACCGCAAAATTTTACAGCAGGAGGGCTTAACCGTTACGGTGGAGTAAACTTGTTTCACAAAAAGTACGGCCATAAAAAAGGCCGCTTGTTTAAACAAGCGGCCTCTATATTTAAAAGCTGTTTTTAAACTATATAATTCCAGCCATGCGTATCGGCAGCGGTGCCATATTTAATGGCATCAAGTTCGCGCAATACCCGTTGCGAAAATTCACGGGTTTTGGGATCACTTAAAAAATATTCTTCACCATTAAGGCTTATCGAGCCTACAGGGGCTATAGTAGCGGCAGTACCGGCACCAAAGGCATCGTTAAGCTTGCCATTTTTAGCGCCTTCAATAATTTCAGCTACCGAAACGCGGCGTTCTTCAACCGGGTAGCCCCATTCACGGGCCAGGGTTAATACGGTATCGCGGGTTACGCCATCCAAAATGGTATCGCGGGTTGATGGGGTGATCACCTTGCCATCCAATACAAATATTACGTTTGCCGCGCCCATTTCTTCAATATATTCATGGTTTTTGGCATCTGTCCATATCAGTTGGTCAAAACCTTCTTCGGTAGCTTTTTTAGCCGGCAGCATAGCACCGCCGTAATTGCCCGATGATTTTGCATAGCCCATGCCGCCTTCAGCCGAACGGGTGTAATGGTTCTCGATCTTCACCCTTAAGGTTTTTGAAAAATAAGGGCCGGTCGGGCCTAAAAGCACCATATATTTATAGGTAGATGATGGCGCCACGCCCAAATAACGGTCGGTAGCGAACATGAACGGCCTGATATACATGGAGTGGTTGGGTTTGCCGGGTATCCAGTCGCGGTCAATATCCACAACAGCAGCAATACTTTGTATAAATATATCTTCGGGCAGGGTAGGCATACACAACCTTTCAGCTGATTTATTAAACCGTTTCGCGTTTTTATCGGGGCGGAAAACTGATACCGTGCCGTCGGGATGTTTGTAGGCTTTCAATCCTTCAAAAAACGACTGTCCGTAATGCAAGGCAGAAATAGCAGGGCTCACACTAATATCGCCATAAGGGACTATCTGAAAATTCTTCCATTCGCCATCGGCATAATCGGCCACGAACATGTGGTCGGAAAATGTTTTTCCAAATGGCAGGTTGTTAAAATCCGTTTCCTCTAAACGGGAATGCGGTGTTTTGGTGATCTTGATGTCCAGCGTCTCAGTCATGGCTTTTAGGGTATTAATTACGAAAATGGCAAGATACGAGTTTTGGCTGATAGTTCATAGTGACCCCACCTAATCCTCCCGGAAGGGGGGATTTAAAAAAGAAAAATCAAAAGTCTCTCTTCCGGGGGAGATTATTCACAATTATTTGCTTTTAATGGTGTTCATGAGGGCTTCGCCGTTTAGAGGGAGCCTAATACTTTCTCCACCCAGGCCTTACCCCAATTCTCTTCCTGTTCTTCCGTCCATAATGATGGATAGAATATGCGTTTCTGAAAACGAGGAGGCAAATACTTCTGCCAGTTGGTACCTCCCGTGGCTTTTATTTCATCGGGCTCGCGGTTAAGGTAGCGCACTGCCGATTTATAATGAACGAGCGGCCAGTTTACGTTTACGTTTACGTCAAGCTGGCGTAATTCATCTTCCAGTTGTGGAGTGGCATTGCCTTCATATTTTAATTGCTGCAGTAAGGCGTTAAAATTATGTTGGGTGGTTGCTTTAGCCAGTTCAATAAACGTTTTGCTATATTTTTTTTCGAACTGTTTAAGCGTTAATGTTTTTTTGCCGGTCGCCAGCTCGGTAGCGCCCGATTTCCAGTATAGGTGCTCAAACTGTTCTTCGATGGGAGCATCACGCAGTTCAACACGTTTATCTTTTGCCACCAGGTTAATGAAATCAGTGGAATATATCTCAACCATCCGGTACTGACCTGATTGAAAGCCGCTTGCAGGTAATAGTGACATGCGGAATTTCAGGAACTGCTCTTTTTCCATACCATCAACCATAATAGCAAACGATTGGGTAAGTGCCTCAAAATAGCTGTTCATGCGCTTTAAACGCGCGGTAAAGAATTCCGTGGTTAAAGGCTGCGCTTCGGCAATTTGTTTGCATTCATGCAGCATAAGCTTAAAGTAAAGCTCGGTTATCTGGTGATACATGATGAATATTTCTTCATCAGGGAAAGGCGTTTTGGGGCTTTGAAGGCTTAGCAGCGTATCCAGGTGGATATAATCCCAATAGGTTAAAAAATCGGCGTAAAGCAGGCCGTCGAGGTATGATGGCATATCCTGGCCCATGGCCTCATACTTTTCCTGCAGGCGCGCCAGGCGCTCCTCTATTTCGGTCGTAAAATGCATGGTCAAATGTAGTAAAGAAATAATATCTGCTAATATTATGATAGGCCATAGTTAATGATTTTTGTAGGTAGGGAAAACATATCACATCTCACTTGTTATAACTATGAACAATCGCTATTATCATGATAAAGAAAATATTAATAGGCATTGACGACAGCAAGTATGCTGAAAATGCCGCTAAATATGGTTTTAAACTTGCCGAAACACTTGATGCCCACGTTGGGCTGGTAAATATACTTGAACCGCTGGCCATACCCATGACAGGCAGTGGTGCCGATGAAATTTTGGGCACACCAATCCAGGGTATCAATGCGCCTGATATAGATATGATAGAAACACAAACCAAAATGTCAGAGCATATTATTGAGGGCATTGTTAAAAAATATGCGGGAAAAGCTCAGGTTACCCGTTTTAATGAATATGGTTCAACAGGGGAGGGTATTATTAGCTGCGCTGCGGAATTTAAAGCCGATATAATAATTATAGGCAACCATGAACATTCGGGTCTGGAGAGGCTGTTCTCGGGCAGTATAGCCGAGTATGTTGTACGCCATTCGACTATACCTGTTTTAGTGATACCGGGTGGTAAGTAAGCCCCACTTAAATCCTCCCCGGAAGGGAAGACTTTAAAAAAGGAAAAGTCAAAAGCCTCCCGGCAGGGGGAGATTTAGAGGGGGGCTGATTAATATAGCAACCTAAACTTAATGGTCTGCTCAATGGCTTTCAGCTCGTTCAGCACCTGGGTGTCGTAACCTGTATTAACATCCGTTATAACATAGCCTATCTGTGGGTTAGTTACCAAAAACTCGCCTACTATGTTAATGTTGTGCTTGGCGAACACTTCGTTTATCTGCGCCAATATGCCCGGCACGTTTTTGTGGATGTGTATGAGCCTGTGTGCGTTATTAATGCGTGGGGGCTGCAGATCGGGGAAATTGCAGCTGGTATGTGTTTTGCCCTCGTTCATAAATGCCATTACGCGCTTGGGGATAAAGTCATCGTTACGTGGATTATGCTTGGGGTCATCAAAAATAATAATGCCGTTTTCGCAGGCAGCTTCGGCTAATTTTCTGCTCGCTATCTTACCAAAAATACCAATAACTTTTAGCCTGCCGGCATCTTGCAATTGTTCGGGTGTTGGTTGGTTATTTTCATCGCAAAAAAGTATACCGGCTTCTCCCAGGTATTTTCCATCAATATGGTCACGCTGGCGGATGTTGTAACCTTCTTTGCGCATTTGCGCCAGGGCGTCTTCTTCAATATCGCCTATTACCAAACATTTTATGCGGTTTTTGGGGTAGGATATGGCCCTCGGCAATTTGTTGATGTATAAAAATTCATCAAAGCTGGGGGTAACGTGGTCGGCCTTTTCAGCCACCGATTTACGCTCGATATTTTCAGTAAAGGCAAAGAATTTTTTGATCATGCCTGATTCCTTTAGCTGGAAATCCGAGTAACCATCACCAATGCCATAAATATCGCCCTGCAGGTTAAGTTCCTTTAATAATTTAACCTTGCCGCCCTCCTGCGACAGGGGGTTTTCCCTGTCGTAACCTATAATGTTACCATCATCATCAAACACAAAGGTATTGGCGTAGATATTTTCTTTTTTGATGTGATACTCTGTTACCACGGGTGTAATAAACTCTTTAAACCCGCCCGATACGATCAATACCTCGTCCTGGTGATTTTTAAAAAAAATGGTATTGCGCGAAAAAGAGGTAGAAACCTTTTTTTTTAAATGGGTGATCAATTGTTTTAAATGTTCGCGGTTGGCCTGCAAAAGCTTTACACGGTTTTCCAGGCTTTGAGTGAAGGACAAGCGGCCTTCCATCGAGGCGTTAGTGAGGTCCTCAATTTGCTGATATATTTTTTCCCTGTCGGGATGATTTTTTAATGATATGCGGGCAAGTTCGTCCAGCGCTTCAACCTGCGTAAATGTGCTGTCGAAGTCGATAATAAAATATTGATCCATTTTATTGATGTGCAGATATGCGGATGTGCAAATGTGCAAATTTTGGATGAGGGTTCATAGTGTAATATGAACAATAAGTTGGGGGTGGAAAAAGATAACCTTTTTTTGGTAATTATAATAAATGTATTAATTTTGCTCTATTAAGAATGAACTTAATCTAAAAAGCTTGGCGGCATGAATCATTTTATTATTTTTAATCATACCTAACCATGCAGGTAAAAATTGAAGATCACTTTCTGGGTGAAGTGGCCAATTACAACAAAGTTCCCGGGAAATCACCTTTCCCGGATGAAGTGATAAAGGCTTTTAAGAAGCGGCTATTCCAAATTAGAGAAGCAAATAATACTGCTGATTTAAGAAAGATCGGAAGCCTGCACTTTGAGAAATTAAAAGGGAAGGAATACGAAGGCAAATATTCGATAAGATTGAATATAAGTTATCGTATGATTTTCCGTATTGAAAATGAACAGGATAGTAGAATTGAAATAATTTGTATCGAAGAAATCAACAATCACTATTCATAACATGGCCAAGGAGGCTTTATAATTTATGAACAATCAGGTATTGGATCATAATGGGAATGAAATTGAAATAGAAGCATTCCATCCCGGTGAATTTCTGAAAGAGGAAATAGAAGAAAGGGGAATGCTTAAAAAGGATGTAGCAAAAGCTATTGATATTTTACCGCACCATTTAAGTGAAATATTTGCAGGAAAAAGAAATATCTCGGCTGTATTAGCGGTAAGGCTCGAAAAGCTTTTAGGCATCAGTTCTCATTACTGGTTAGGTATGCAAATGGAATACGACTTGTTTTTAGCTAAACAGGCAGAGGCGGCGGCATAATATTTATTTCTTCATATCCGCAGTTATCTCCCGAACCGATTCCTCAATCGGCCTAAACTCAATCCCAATAGCTTTCTTGATTTTCGAGTTGTCATAATTGCGTGTCAGCGAAGCCGTTTTAGCCGCAACCTTATCTATTGACGGTACTTTACCAGTAAGTGCAGCAGTAATCGCCGCCCCTCGCCAAGCCAACTCCATCATCCATGGCTTAGCTAAGATTGCAGGTGGTTTTATGCCGAAGCCGTTGGCTATACTCGCGGTAATATCCTTGTAGCTTATGTTTTCAGCGTTGATAATATAACGTTCGCCTTTTATATCGCTATTCATTAATGCTTTCATGCATTTGGTTACATCGGCTACATCAACAAATCCGCCGGTGCCGAGCGTATAAAATTTCAAGCCTTTGCGTACGGTTTCAAAAAGTTGCCCGGTACCTTCGGTACCTGCATTGGAGCCGATAATCAACGAAGGATTTACGATAACCGCGTCAAGTCCTTCAGCAATACCGCGCCACACTTCCATCTCGCTTTCCAATTTTGAAATGGCGTAGCCATCGTTCTCACCTGTTTCTTCCAAATGGGTGTTTTCAGTTATCAGCATACCTGGTAAAGCCTGCCCGATAGCCGCTATAGAACTTACATGCACCAGCCGTATGCCGCGCTCCAAACACAGGTTAACCAGGTTGGCCGTTCCGGTAACATTGGTGCGTATCATGGGCTGTTTATCGGCCTGTTTTAATGATACCCATGCAGCGCAATGATATACTTGTGTAACGCCTTCAAGCGCATCTTCCAGTGCGAAGATGTCCATCATATCAGCATCAACCCATTCAATATTATTTTTATAGGGGATAAGCAGCGCCGGGATAACCGAACTGCCGCGTTTAGTGCAGCGGATAATATTGCCTGCCTGTACCAGTTGCATAGCCAGTTCCGAACCTAAAAAACCTGTAGCGCCTGTAACCAGTATCATAGCTTGCAAATGTATATTAATTTGAAGATAGATTAATTTGAAGATTTGGCAATTTGCAAATTTGAAAATGGAATTATAAAATACACCTCATTTTAGATATGTTTGTTCGTCCGATAAGAAGTTTGAGAAACCAATTTTCAAATTTTCAAGTCAGCGAATTTTCAAATCAAAGTGATGTCATTAGCCGATTTTTTTGCCACCATCGACCTTAGTAAGATAGTCCCCAAAAAGGGGTATTATACCAGCCATTTGGGTGATAAGATAAAGCATTATGCCACTGATTTTCCTGATTTTGAGCAGGATGTGGATATGGCGATCATCGGCGTTCAGGACGACCGCAACGCGATAAACAACGCAGGCTGCGGCCTGGCTCCCGATTATGTACGCGAAAAACTTTACCAGCTTAACGAAGGCAGTTATAACAGCCGTATTGTAGACCTGGGTAATATAAAAGCAGGCGCCAGTGTTACTGATACTTATTTCGCCTTAAAAACTACTGTTGAGGAGTTAATTAAAAAGGATATTATCCCCATTATTATAGGCGGCGGGCAGGACCTTACCTACGCCCAATACATGGGCTATGAAAATTTGGAGCAACGTGTTGACCTGGTGGTGATCGATTCGCACTTCGACCTGGATGATGATATTCACCCGGATACTATCGAAACCACATCCGAATCATACCTCAACAAAATATTTCTGCACGATCCTAATTACCTGTTCAACTTTAGTAACCTGGGTTTCCAAACCTATTTTACCAGTCAGGCAGGTTTACGGGTTATGGAAAAGTTGTTTTTTGATGTTCATCGCCTGGGTGAATTAACAGGGCAGATAGCTATCGCTGAGCCTATTATCCGTAATGCCAATATGGTAAGCTTTGATATGAGCGCCATCCGCTCGGCTGATGCAATGGGTAATGCCAATGCCACACCCAATGGCTTTTATGCCGAAGAAGCCTGCCAGTTGTGCCGCTATGCGGGCATTAATGATAAATTGACTTCCATAGGCTTTTACGAATTTAACCCCGCTTATGATAATAATGGCCAAACCGCCATGCAGTTAGCACAAATGGTGTGGTGTTTTATTGATGGGTTTTATAGCCGTAAAAAGGATTTTCCGCTTCAGCCAAAATCACAGTATATTATTTATAAAACGCGCCTGATGCATGAGGGCCACGAGGTAATATTTGTAAAGAGCAAAAAAACCGACCGCTGGTGGATGCAGGTACCGTACCCAACAGGCGGCTCAAAAAACGAGCGATCGCATTTAGTGCCCTGTAGTTATGATGATTATAAGGTTGCCGTTTCAGGAGAAATGCCCGACCTTTGGTGGCGCACCTATCAAAAACTAAGCTGATATATAATTCAGCCTGCTTTTAAGCGTTAATTAGTTTAATACTTTTTGTTTCCATGAAAAAAATATTCATTTGTATCATCGCACTGTTACCTTCGATTGCATTTGCACAAGGCGGTTTTAAAATAAGCGGTACGGTTAAAAACCTTAACGCGCCTGCTCACGTGTACCTGCTTTATAACCTGGGCGCCAATAAAGTGGTCGATTCGGCTGTGGTTGCTAACAACAGCTTTGCATTTGCAGGCAATGTACTTAGCCCGGTAAGCGCAACCCTGGTAGTCGATCCTACCGGACAGGGCTTTGAGAAATTTTCACAAAGATTTGCACGGCAAACTGATAATACCAAACTCCCCGATTTTTTAAATTTTTACCTGGAAAACGATACAGCCAATATTACCGGCACCGATTCTATCGCGAAAGCCACAATAACAGGTTCGCCAATTAATGATGATAATAAATTGCTGACCGCACAATTAGTACCTGTACAAAAGAAAGCGGAGCAATTGATGGATGAAAAAAATTCGGCAACATCGGCACAGCAAAACAGCGAAGCCTTTAAAGCAGGTTTGGAAGCCAAACAAAAAGCCTTGCAACAAGAACAAATTGCCGTTCTTGAAAAATTTATCAGGGCAAAGCCTAATAGCTATTTAAGCCTGATGGCGCTAAGCTCGCTGGGCCCGGTAATTGATGTATCGGAACTGGAACCTTTATATAACTCATTAGGACAAAATTTAAGGGATATGGAAAGCGGCAAAAGCATCAAAAAATCTATTGATGCTTTGAAGCCTACCGCCATTGGCTCGGTGGCTCCTGACTTTACGCAAAATGACGTAAACGGGGTGCCAGTTTCATTATCATCGTTCCGCGGTAAATATGTGCTGATTGATTTTTGGGCCTCGTGGTGCGGTCCTTGTCGTGCGGAGAATCCGAACGTAGTTAAAGCATATAATAAGTTTAAAAGCAAAAACTTTACCGTATTAGGCGTATCATTAGATAAAGAGGAAGGCAAAGCAGACTGGCTGGCAGCTATAAAATCAGATGGGTTGGTTTGGACACAGGTATCCGACCTTGGCTTTTGGAACAATAAAGCCGCATTATTATATGCCGTTCAATCCATCCCCCATAATTTTTTGTTAGACCCCAGTGGAAAAATTATAGCCAAGGACCTGCGCGGCAGTGACCTGGATGCTAAGTTGACCTCAATTTTTGGAAAGATGTAGATTTTTTGGAATAAAGAGTCAAGAAATAAGAATCAAGAAGACCGGATTCCGGTTTATTTTGTCTTGTATCCCGGCTCTTGACCTCTTGATTCTTAAATTCTATTTATTACTTTTATACCAATACCCCGGGCTAAATTTTAATTGACATGAAAAAACTCATTCTACTTATGCTGGCATCAGCCCCGGCAGTGCTTTTTGCACAGGAAAAATATGTGATAAAAGGTAAAGTCGGTTCAATAGCAGCCCCTGCAAAAATATTCATGACCCATCGCGATGGCGCGAGTACTGTAACCGATTCAGCAAGCGTAAATAACGGCGTTTTTATGTTTAATGGCGAAGTTAAGGATATTACCCGTGCAAGTTTGGTGGTAGACTATAAAGGCACAGGCATCCAAAGCATCGATAGGCGTTCGGCAGATATGCTTACTATCTACCTGGTTAATGGTACAACAAATATTACCAGCGCCGATTCGCTGTCAAAAGCAAAATTGAGTGGTACTAAAGTTAACGAGGATTTTGAACGCTATAATATTTTTTTAAAGCCTTATAATGATGCTGAAGCTGCGTTGGAAAAAGAATACGAAGCCGCTCCCGATGATAAACGTAAATCAAAGGAGTTTGGCGATTATATTGATAAAAAGGACAGCATTAATCAGATACTGTCCGAAGACCTGAATAAAAAATTTATCGCTGCAAATCCTGATTCATATATCAGTTTGCAAGCGTTACGCGGCATAGGCGGCCCGTATCCGGATGTTGCTGTACTTGAGCCAGCCTTTAATAACCTTTCACCCGCTATAAAAGCAACTACTGCGGGCGTTGCATATAAGAAATATATCGATGTACTTAAAACGGTAGCCATCGGCCAAATGGCGCCAGAGTTTGCCCAGGCCGATACAAACGGTAAAATGGTGAGCCTGTCTTCATTTCATGGTAAATATGTGTTGCTTGATTTTTGGGCATCATGGTGCGGCCCTTGCCGTGCCGAGAACCCGAATGTGGTAAAGGCATATAATAACTTTAAAGGAAAAAACTTCACTATACTGGGCGTATCATTAGACAGGCCCGGCAAAAAAGAAGCATGGCTAAAAGCGATACATGACGATCACCTGACCTGGAACCATGTGTCTGACCTGAAATTTTGGGATAGCGAAACCGCGAAATTATATGGCATACAAGCAATCCCCCAAAACCTGTTGATTGACCCAAGCGGTAAAATTATCGGCAAGAATTTGTTTGGCGATGACCTGGAAAAAAAATTGACTGATATATTCGGGAAGATATAATTTAGTCGGAAAGTCCGAAAAGACAGGAAGTAAAAACAAAAGCCGGGGTCAATCATTGATCCCCGGCTTTTGTTGTCTTAAATTATTTGTAATCAGTCTTTCTGACTTACGGACTTTCGGTCTTTCCGACTTATCCTACAGCAAATCAAACCCAATATCTTTCCTAAAGTACATGCCGTCATAATAAATACGACTGGCATCTGCGGTGGCTTGCTGCAGGGCTTTGAACAGGTCATCCTGTAGCGAGGTAATGGCTATTACCCGCCCACCAGATGTTTTTACTTCACCTTCATCCATATAAGTGCCTGCGTGGAAAACGTAAGAATCGCGGATGTTCTCCATGCCGGTCATCACTTTATCTTTTAAGTATTTGCCGGGATAGCCACCGGCCACCATCATTACTGTAGCGGCTATTTTATCGGAGATAACAAGTTCCCTCTGATGCAAATTACCTTCGGCTACGCCTAATAAAAGGTCGACCAGGTCCGATTCTATTCGTGGTAAAACGCTTTCCGTTTCAGGGTCGCCCATGCGGCAGTTATATTCTATCATGTATGGGTCGCCATTACAATTCATCAGGCCGATGAAAATAAAGCCCTTGTAAGATATGCCCTCGCTTTTCAGTCCCTCAATGGTAGGTATCACCATGCGGTCTTCCACCTTCTTTAAAAATTCAGCATCGGCAAATGGCACCGGCGATACTGAACCCATGCCCCCGGTGTTCAATCCCGTATCGCCCTCGCCAACCCGCTTGTAATCTTTTGCCGATGGCAGCATTTTATAGTGCGTGCCGTCTGTCAGCACAAAAACCGAAAGTTCAATACCCTGTAAAAATTGCTCAACCACTACTTTCGAACTAGCGTTGCCAAATTTGGCATAGGTAAGCATTTCTATCAGTTCCTGCTGGGCTTCCTGTACGGTAAGGCATATCAGTACGCCTTTGCCTGCAGCAAGTCCGTCAGCCTTTAAAACTATAGGTAAACCTATGGTCGGCAAATAATCAAAACCCTCCTGTAAAGTTTCGCGTGTAAAGGTGCGCGAAGCGGCAGCGGGGATATTATGGCGTTCCATAAACTGTTTCGAAAAATCCTTGCTGCCTTCCAATTGTGCGCCTTCAGCCTGAGGGCCAATAACGGGTATGTTTTTCAGTTGCTCATCGGCAAGGAAAAAATCATGTATGCCACGAACCAGGGGTTCCTCGGGGCCAACCAGTACCAGGCTTATGGCGTTAGTTAAAACACACTGTTTAATGCCCTCAAAGTCATTAACGGCAATGTTAATATTGATGCCATACTGACCGGTGCCGGCATTTCCGGGCGCTATAAACAAGCGTTCGCATTTTGGGCTTTGTGATAATTTCCAGGCGAAGGCGCTTTCCCTTCCGCCCGAACCGAGGAGCAGGATGTTCATGTGCCAAAGATACTTTTTTAGTGAGTATCAAGTATCAAGTATTTAGTATCAAGATTAAAAAATTCCAATTAATGTAAACGGTAACTATAGCTAATTACTTGATATTTTTTATAGTATCAAGTATCAAGATTTTTCTTTGGATGGAATTACCTGATCTTTTGTCTTGATACTTGATACTCGCTACTTGATACTAAATTCTTATCTTTGCCTGCCATTATGACTTTTCAATTACCTATGGCTTAATTGTTGAGTGCATGATAATCCATATATCAAATTAACATGTTAGATTTTTTTAGTAAGCTTTTTGGAAGCAAATCAGAACGGGATGTAAAAAGCATACAGCCTTTAGTTGAAAAGATTAAGGCTGAATATGCCAAACTCGGCGATATAAGCAATGATGAGCTCAGGGCCAAAACCATATATTTTAAAGAAACCATTTCAACCGGGCTTGCCGGTATAGACAGCGAAATACAGGCGATAAAAGATCGCACGGAGAATGAGCTGGATATGGAAGTGAACGAGAAGGTTGAACTGTATACACAGCTAGACAAACTCGAAAAAGACCGCAATAAAGAACTGGAAGACATATTGATGAATATACTTCCCGAAGGTTTTGCAGTGGTAAAAGAAACTGCCCGCCGTTTTAAAGAAAACAAAACTATTGAGGTTACTGCCACAGACTTTGACCGTGAACTTGCTGCCCGCAAAGGCAACGTAGTAATAAAAGGCGATAAAGCCATACATCATAACACCTGGCTGGCTGCCGATAATGAAGTTACCTGGGATATGGTACACTACGATGTGCAACTGATAGGCGGTGTGGTATTGCACCAGGGTAAGATTGCCGAAATGGCCACAGGTGAAGGTAAAACGCTGGTAGCCACGCTGCCTGCATATTTAAATGCACTGGCCGGACAAGGTGTACACATTGTAACCGTGAATGATTACCTGGCCCGCCGCGATAGTGAGTGGATGGGGCCGCTGTATGAGTTTCATGGTTTGTCGGTGGATTGTATTGATAAGCATGAGCCAAATTCGGAAGAACGCCGCAAAGCTTATTTGTCCGATATTACCTTTGGTACCAACAATGAATTTGGTTTTGACTATCTGCGTGACAATATGACACGCAGTCCTGAAGAACTGGTACAGCGCAAGTTGCATTTTGCTATGGTGGATGAGGTCGATTCGGTTTTGATTGATGATGCCCGTACACCGTTGATTATTTCAGGCCCTATACCGCGCGGCGATGAGCACGAGTTTTATGAGTTGAAACCACGCATAGAGCGTTTGGTGAATGCCCAGAAAGCTTATGTGAACAGCGCATTGAACGATGCAAGGAAACTGATAGCCGAAGGCAAAACGGGTGTTGACGAAGGTGGCCTGGCATTGCTACGTGCTTTCAGGGGCTTGCCAAAAAGCAAAGCATTAATAAAGTTTTTGAGTGAAGGGGCTAACAGGCAAACCCTGTTAAAGACCGAAAACCATTACATGCAGGACCAAAGCAAGGAAATGCCTATGGTTGATGCCGAATTATATTTTGTTATTGACGAAAAAAATAACCAGGTTGAGCTTGCTGAAAAAGGTATTGAATTAATAACAGCATCGGGTGAAGACCCGCACTTTTTTGTAATGCCTGATGTGGGAACCGAAATTGCCGAGATTGAAAAAAGCAACATCCCCGCTGAAGAAAAAGTAACTCAAAAGGATGAGCTGATGCGCGATTTCTCGATCAAATCAGAACGTATCCACTCGGTTAACCAGTTGTTAAAGGCTTACACGCTTTTTGAGAAAGATACTGAATACATACTTGATGAAGGCAAGGTAAAAATAGTTGACGAGCAGACAGGCCGTGTATTGGATGGCCGCCGTTATTCTGATGGTTTGCACCAGGCTATCGAGGCTAAGGAAAATGTGAAGGTAGAAGATGCTACACAAACATTTGCTACCATCACCCTGCAAAACTACTTCCGTATGTACCACAAGCTTTGCGGCATGACAGGTACTGCAGTTACTGAAGCAGGTGAGTTTTGGACGATATATAAGCTGGACGTTGTTGAAATTCCAACCAACACACCGATAAGCCGTTCAGACAGGCAAGATCTGGTTTACCGGACAGTGCGTGAAAAATACAATGCTGTAGCCGATGAGATCGTAAAATTAACAGAAGCAGGCCGCCCGGTACTGGTGGGTACAACTTCGGTTGATATATCGGAATTGCTGAGCCGTATGCTTAAGCTACGCGGCATTAAACATAATGTACTGAATGCCAAAATGCACCAAAAAGAGGCCGACATTGTGGCCGAAGCCGGTAAAACAGGCACTGTTACCATAGCCACCAACATGGCTGGCCGTGGTACGGATATAAAGTTAGGCCCTGGTGTTAAAGAAGCAGGGGGTTTAGCCATTGTAGGTACTGAAAGACATGAATCGCGCCGGGTTGACCGCCAGTTGCGTGGCCGTGCCGGCCGCCAGGGCGATCCGGGTTCATCACAGTTTTTCGTATCGCTGGAAGATAACCTAATGCGTATTTTCGGTTCAGAGCGTATATCGAATATGATGGTGAAAATGGGTATTGAGGAAGGCGAAGTAATACAGCATTCCATGATCTCAAAATCAATTGAGCGTGCGCAGAAGAAGGTTGAAGAAAATAACTTCGGCATACGTAAGCGCCTGCTGGAATATGATGATGTGATGAACTCGCAGCGTACGGTTATCTATACCAAACGTAAAAACGCCCTGTTTGGCGAACGCCTTGATGTTGATTTAAGCAACACCATTTTTGATGTGGTTGAAGATATTATTGTTGAATACAAAGAGCAAAACAACTATGAAGGCTTCCAGCTGGAAATGATCCGTCTTTTTACGGTTGATGTACAGCTTAGCGAACAAGATTTTGGCTCGATGAATGCTAAAGAGATCACCGATGCTATTTTTGCCGAAGTGATGGCTTTCTACAAACATAAATCTGAAGCTATTGCCGCACAGGCGTACCCGGTATTAAAAGATGTATATGATACCCGCGGCGATTACGTAGAAAGCATTGTAGTGCCATTTACCGATGGCGTACATGGTATGCAGATAGTTGTTCCGCTTAAAAAAGCCATTCAGAACAAGGGTTTGGAAGTGTTTAAATCGTTTGAAAAGAACGTAACCCTTGGCGAAATTGATGATGCGTGGAAAGAACATTTGCGCGAAATGGACGAACTGAAACAATCGGTACAAAATGCAGTTTATGAACAAAAAGACCCGTTATTGGTTTATAAGTTTGAAGCTTTTGAGTTGTTCAGGGATATGCTGGCGGCAGTAAACAAAGAGATGGTTAGCTTCCTGTTCAGGGGCGGTATAGCTGTACAGCAGCAGGCCGATGAAATTCGTGAAGCCAGGCCAGCACCCCGTACCGATATGAGGAATATACGTACCTCGAAACCGGAAACAATTCAGTCCAACGGCATACCTATGCTTGATGATACCCGCGAAATGCAAAAGCCAACCCCGGTTAGGGTAGAGCAAAAAATAGGCAGGAATGACCCTTGCCCATGCGGAAGCGGTAAAAAGTTTAAGAACTGCCATGGCCAGGGCCAGGCATAATTTTACAAATATGAAGAGCAGCGCACCTTTTTGTAAAGCTATTTTAGCAGTAACAATAAAGTGCGCTGTTTTTTTAGGGTTGATGTTTTTACCAACGCTTTTATCCGCGCAAACACGCGGAAAAGTTGAGGTAGATAAAAATCCAAAAGTGGACTCGCTGATAGGTAATTACCTGCTAAACGGCAAAACCGGCAATGGCAATGCTACATCATCGGGTGGGTTCAGGGTTCAAATATATAGTGGTTCCAACCGTAAAGGCGCTTATACTGCCCAGGCCAAATTCCAGGATATGTTTCCAAACGTGCCTACCTATATTACTTATCGTGAACCAAATTTTAAGGTGCACGTCGGTGATTACCGGTCGCGCCTGGAAGCTGAAAAGATGATGGAGGATTTGAAAACCTCGTTCGCCAGCTTGTTTATTATTGAAGAAAAAATCAACTTTCCAAAACTCGATACAGAATGATAAAAGAGAAAATACAGGAATTATCGGCGAATATTTTTAACGATGTGGTGACCAACCGCCGCCACCTGCATTCGCATCCTGAACTCTCATTCCATGAAACAGAAACATCGGCCTTTATTGCAAAAAAACTGGATGAACTGGGCCTGCAATACCAGCGCATGGCCGATAACGGTTTGGTAGCATTAATAAAAGGCGAAAAACAATCGGACAGGGTGGTAGCACTTCGCGCAGATATGGACGCCCTGCCTATTTTGGAGGCTAATGAAGTGCCTTACAAGTCGCAAAATACAGGGATAATGCATGCCTGCGGGCACGATGTACATACCTCATCATTATTGGGTACTGCCAAAATTTTAACCGGCCTTACCGCTGAGTTTGGCGGTACCGTTAAACTGATATTTCAACCTGCCGAGGAAAAATTGCCCGGCGGTGCGAGCCTGATGATAAAGGAAGGTGTACTGGAAAATCCAAAACCGCAAGCGGTATTGGGCCAGCATGTAATGCCTTTGATTGATGCCGGCAAAGTGGGTTTCCGTGCAGGCAAATACATGGCCTCGACCGATGAGATATATGTTATCGTTAAAGGCAAAGGCGGCCACGGCGCGCAGCCGCAGCAAAATATCGACCCGATATTAATTACAGCGCATATGCTTACCGCGCTGCAACAGGTAGTAAGCCGTTATGCCGACCCGAAAATACCATCGGTATTATCATTTGGTAAGGTGATAGCCAACGGCGCTACCAATGTTATCCCCAACGAGGTTTATTTAGAAGGGACTTTCCGTACCATGGACGAAAAATGGCGCGCCGATGCCCACATCAAGATGAAAAAGCTGGCCGAGGGCCTTGCCGAAAGCATGGGCGGCAGCTGCGATTTTAACATAGTGAGGGGTTACCCGTTTTTAATAAACGAGGAAAAGCTAACCGCTGTAACCCGCGCCAACGCTGAAGATTATTTAGGCAAAGAAAACGTACTTGATCTGGATATCTGGATGGCTGCGGAGGATTTCGCCTATTACTCGCAGGTGGCCGATTCCTGCTTTTACCGTCTCGGTATACGCAACGAAAGCCGTGGTATTACCTCATCGGTGCATACCCCAACCTTTGATATAGAGGAAGATGCTTTTAAGATAAGCACCGGTTTGATGGCTTATCTGGCAGTGAAGCAGTTGGGGAACTAATAATTAAATTGTCCATGCTGAAGTACAAAGCATTTTCTAAACTATGCAATTTTAGAAGATTCTTAGCTATCGGTTACTATGACAAAGGCAGTTTTTGGGCATTCTCACTTATGAAAATTATTATTCTTGCTTTCAGCTTTTTGCTTTTCGCTTTAAACGCCTACAGCCAGCAGCAGCCCCGTTATAATCCCGATACCATCCGCACTATTGTTATTGATTCTGTTGTAAATATCCGCTCGCACAAACTCAACGTGCAGGATTTTATTGATGCGGTACTGGCCGATACCGGCTTTTACAAGGCCTTCCGCGATATGAAGAAATATTCCTTTACAGCCGAAAACTACATCTACACCTATGATAAAAAGAATAAAATTGATGGCAAAATATACCGTAAGCTAAGGCATATCAACATAGGCTCCAACCATACTATAGAATATATTGCCAATCGCGATAGCGGCAACGTGTACAGGAAGAACGGCAAGTACCAATTGTATACTGTAAATATGTTCGATTATATTTTTACCAATGCCTACAAATCAGCATATACCACAGGCAGTACATTGAGTTCGGCAGGTGGAAAGGATGAGTCGTACAAAAGCAAGCTTAAAACCCTCATATTCGCGCCCGGGCACAGGGTTGACGGGCTGCCATTTATTAGCAATAAAACCGAAATATTCTCGCCCGATATGCGGCAGTTTTATGATTATCAGTTTGCCCGGGGTAAATATTTGGATAGTATCCCAGTATACCGTTTCAGGGTGGTACAAAAAAGCAGCACACAGGGAAATGATGTGGTAATAAAAGAGCTGACCACTATCTTTGATATACGGACGTTTAAAATACTGGGCCGCTATGTAAACCTAAGCTATCATAACCTGTTTATTGATTTTGATGTGCAGATGAATATTGAGTTGAGCCGTATTAATGATGATTGGGTGCCCGCAAAAATAACCTATCAGGGCAATTGGGATGTGCCGTTTCATAAGACAGAAAGAGCGAGCTTTTTGATAGTACAGAAAGAATATAAGTAATTTCACCGATTTTGTTGTGATTCTACCGATTAGAAATGTCAAAGAACGACCCCTAAGGGCTGCACCACTGCGGGGCGGAGACGCGAATTATCGCGCCCCTACAGCGGAAAGGGATTATTCAAATTTCGGGGATCGGGTTGAGAAAAGTGGTGACACTGTTTTGTCAGTTATTGATAACCAGTGGGATATTTTGTTGGTGACAACACCAACAAAGGCGGGGTGCCCCGATTTATTCCTCGGCGGCTTTTTTAATAGCGGCGTTCCTTGTTTCGAGCAAATTGGTCATGTATCTTTTCAGGAACAGCCAATTAGCTAACTTGCCGAGTATGCCGAGAGGCGATTCAAATTCAAATACATCCTTCATGATCGTATGCTGGTCAACTTGTGAGAAATGATGTTCATGGCGGAAGCTTTTAAAAGCGCCACTAACCATTTCATCAACAAACAAGTAGGGGTATTGAAATTCAGTAATTTTTGAGGTGAGATTTTGCCAGATGCCGAAATGCCTCGCCCGCCAGGTAACGGTTTCGCCCAATTCAATTAAACCGCTGGTTTTGCCTGCTATAGCCCGTTCGCCGGTGTGTTTAGTGGATTCTATGTGAAGATCAATACTGCGCGACAGGTCGAACACCTTTTCGATAGGGGCGTTGATTTGGGTAATTAGTTCGATCGTCGGCATTTTAATTATGATAACAGATTTACGAAGTTTTTTAAAACTTAAAATCAATAGCAAGAACTTTAAAAATCAGCGCAATCAAAAAAATCAGCGTTAAAATCAGCGGTCTAGAATTCCGCGTTCTTTGGATACCTTGGGAACGGTATCACATCCCTGATGTTCCCCATACCCGTAACAAACAGCACCAAACGCTCAAAGCCTAAACCAAAACCCGCGTGCGGACAGGCGCCGAAGCGGCGGGTATCCAAATACCACCACAATTCTTCGGTTGGTATGCCCATTTCGTCCATGCGTTGTTCCAGTTTATCCAAACGCTCTTCACGTTGCGAACCACCCACTATTTCGCCAATGCCGGGGAACAGGATGTCCATTGCGCGGACAGTTTCGCGGCCCTGCGCATCAGGCTCATTTTGACGCATGTAGAATGCTTTTATCTCTTTGGGGTAATCGGTAAGTATCACCGGTTTTTTAAAGTGCTTCTCTACCAAATAACGCTCATGCTCTGATTGAAGGTCGGTACCCCAGCCTTCAACCGGGTACTGGAATTTTTTCTTTTTGTTAGGGGTCGATTCCCTGAGTATCTCGATAGCCTCGGTATAGGTAAGGCGTTCAAAGTCGTTATCCAAACAGAATTTAAGCTTATCCAGCAAACTCATTTCCGAGCGCTCATTTTGTGGCTTCTGTTTTTCTTCCTCGGTTAAACGCTGGGTCAAAAACTCCAGGTCTTCAGCATTTTTATCTAACACATACTTTATTACATATTTCAGCAACTCCTCGGCCAGGTTCATATTGTCGGTCAGGTCATAGAACGCCATTTCGGGCTCTATCATCCAAAACTCCGCCAGGTGACGGGTAGTATTCGAATTCTCCGCTCTGAATGTTGGCCCGAAGGTGTAAATATCGCTCAAAGCCATCGCCCCAAGCTCGCCCTCCAACTGGCCCGATACGGTAAGGTTGGTAGCACGGCCAAAAAAGTCCTGTTTAAAATCTATTTCGCCGGTATCGGTTCTTGGTACGTTGTCTAAATCAAAATTGGTCACATGGAAAGTTTCACCCGCGCCTTCAGCATCCGAAGCGGTGATGATAGGCGTATGCAAGTACACAAACCCCTTATCCTGGAAGAACTGATGAACAGCAAATGCCAGGCTGTTACGCACACGGAATATGGCCCCGAAAGTATTGGTGCGGAAACGCAGGTGCGCTTTTTCGCGCAAAAACTCCAAAGTTTGCCTTTTGGGTTGTAGCGGATATTCTTCCGGGTCGCAATCGCCCAGTATTTCGATAGCTTTGGCAATAACTTCAAATTTTTGTCCCTGGCCCAGTGAGGGTATCAACTCACCGGTAACGCTGATGGCAGCGCCAAAGGTGATACGTTTAAGCAGGGCGGGGTCGGTATTTTCAAAGTCGACGACAATTTGCAGGTTGCTGTTGGTGGAGCCATCATTCAAAGCAATAAAACGGTTTTGGCGGAAGGCGCGTACCCACCCCTTAACAGTTACATCAATCCCGGTTTGTTCACTCTGTAATATTGCTTTTATTTTTGTGCGCTGGCTCATGTTATTAAAATATTCCGAGCGGCAAAAATACTATTTTTCATTTTATCGGTGCTGTAAATAACAACATAAATTACTTTCCACATTTTAATTTATACCTGCCGATTTAGCTAAGTTTGCGGCATAATTAATTTAATGAACCCGAAATTGAGCCTGTTTATAGGCATTTTGTGTATATCATTTTCGCCGATTTTTGTAAAGCTGGCAGGGGTAGCGCCTATTGGTGGTGCCTTTTACAGGGTGTTTGTTGCGTGGCTGTGTATGTTGCCGTATTGCATCATCAAAAATAAACTTAAGGTAGAAAAGAAGCAGCTGCTTGTCGCGCTATTGGCGGGTGTGGTTTTTGCATCGGATGTAGCGGTATGGAATATTTCGTTATTAAAGATCAGCGCTACAGTATCTACATTAATTGCCAACCTGGCCCCGGTTTGGGTGGGGCTGTTAAGCTTTATAATACTTAAGAAAAACGCGGGCTCATTATTTTGGATCGGAACCGTGGTAGCCATTACCGGCATGATAGTTTTGGTGGGATATGAGCATATTTTGCATTTAGAGATCAACGCCGGTATAATGTTGGCCACCCTCGCCAGTTTGTTTTATGCCATCTACATCATGATAACCAAAAACATCATGGCGCGGATAGACTTGTTCAGTTTTATGTTTTATTCCATGCTGGGTGCAAGTGTGTTTTTGCTGATGGTGAATGGCGCTATGGCTAACAATATTGTTAATTATTCCACAAACGTTTGGCTGTATTTTATAGGCATGGGGCTGATCTGCCAGCTTACCGGGTGGCTAACAATAAATTATTCGCTTCGATACCTGGAATCGACCAAAGTGGCTATTACGCTGTTAAGCCAAACGGTATTCGCGGGCTTATTGGCCACATTTTTATTGGCTGAAAGATTAGAGCTGAATGAAATTATCGGCAGCATAATTGTATTGGCGGGCATAGCCATTACTTTTTTAAAACGGTCAAATAAAACTGTTATCGCCGAAGGCAACAAAGCCTAAAAAAACTATTTTTGTGATTAACCCTCGCGGATTATTTTTTCAATGATTACAAAACCCACTATCGACCGTATCATGGAAGCCACCGACATTGTTGAGGTGATAGGGGAGTTTGTGCAATTGAAAAAACGCGGCGCTAATTATGTGGGCCTTTCGCCTTTTGCGAATGAGCGTACGCCATCGTTTACCGTATCCCCCGTTAAAGGTATTTTTAAAGATTTTTCATCTGGCAAGGGTGGAAGCGCCGTTACTTTTTTGATGGAGCTGGAAAAGTTCAGTTATCCCGAAGCCCTGAAATGGCTGGCGAAAAAATACGGCATAGAGGTTGAAGAAACTGTTGAAACACCCCAGAATAATGAAGAAAACCAACATCTTGAAAGCCTTAGAATAGTTGCAGCCTATGCAGGTAAATTTTTTCATGAAAGTTTATTGGAAACTGATGAAGGTAGAAATATTGGATTGAGCTATTTTAAAGAGCGTGGTTTTAATAATGATGTAATTAAAAAATTTGAATTAGGCTATTCACCTAATCAATGGGAGGCATTTTCTAGTCAAGCGTTAAAAGACGGTTATCGTGCAGAATTCTTGATAGAAAGCGGATTGTCTGTTAAGCGTGATAATGAAACACTTTATGATCGTTATCGAGGAAGGATAATATTTCCGATACATTCCGCGACAGGCAAGATTGTTGGTTTTGGTGGAAGAACATTGCTGAAAGATAAAAATGTTCCAAAGTATGTTAATTCTCCTGAGTCGCCGATATACAATAAGTCTAATATACTTTACGGATTTTATTTTGCACAAAAAGCAATAAGAAGTAAAGATAAGTGCTATTTAGTTGAAGGATATGCCGATGTGATTTCTGTTTTTCAATCAGGTATTGAAAACGTAGTTGCATCTTCAGGAACATCTTTAACCGAACAACAAGTTAGGCTAATAAAAAAACAGACTAACAATTTAACAATATTGTATGATGGCGATTCTGCTGGAATCAAGGCTGCAATTCGAGGCTTTTCATTGTTATATAAAGACAGACTTGTCGTAAAGATTGTTACTTTTCCTGATGGTCATGATCCAGATTCATATATCAGAAGCGTAGGTACATCGGCCTTTGAAAACTATGTAGAAAAGTCTTCTAAAGGAATAGTAGAATTTTACTTGGCTACTATTCAGAAAGATGAATTAAAAGATCCTATTAAAAAAATAAAGGTTGCGGATGATTTGGCTGAAATACTGTCAAATAATTTAGAGCCTGAATTTAGAGGCGCCTATACCAAACAGGTAGCCGAGAAATTAGGAATTGATGAAAGAAATTTCATAAATCTTGTAAATAAACTCATCCTAGCCAAGGCTAAAAAAGAAAGTAATCAAATTCGAACTACAATAAACGATTCTGAAGTTGAAGAACTTGTTCAAGATAATTCTACTGAGGGTCTTGAAAAGTTAAGTGAAGATGATTCCAAGTTATTATATGCCGAAAAGTCTCAAGAAATGGAGATCATTCGTTTGCTGTTGCTTTACGGCAATAAAATGATCGACTGGGACGGCATAGCCAATACCTATATCGGCCCGTTTATGATTGCTGAACTAAGCGACGTTGAATTTGACCATCCTGCAAGTAAGAATTTTGTCGAATTGTATCGCAAGGAAGTGGAGAACGGTGTATTGCCCGATGAACAATTCTTTATCCATTATCCTGATAAGGAAATAGTTGACCTAACGGTTACGCTCATCGCCACAAAATACACGCTTAGCGACAATTGGTACGAGATGCACCGTATTTTAGTGCCCGATGAGCAAGCCAATATGAAGGCCACTATTCTTGGCGCTATATTCCACCTTAAAAAACAAAAAGTGGGCAAAATACTGGAGAACCTACGCACCGAGCTGCAAAAAACCGAAAGCGAAACCGACCAGGAAATTCTGCTTGGGCAGTATATGCACATGAAGAAGGTGGAGAAAACCATATCCGATTACTTAGGCTCTGTAATACTGAAATAATGGCCAAACACCTCGAATTTGGCCGCAGGGGCGAAAGTATGGCAAAAGCCCACCTGGAGAGCGCCGGCTACGAAATATTGGACGAGAACTGGACACATGGCAGGAACGAAGTTGACCTGGTAGCTTATAAGAACAAGGTTATTATATTTGTGGAAGTAAAAACACGCAGTGGCAATGCATTTGGCGAACCCGAGGATTTTGTTGACGCGCGAAAACAACGCCTGCTGGTTGAGGCAGCCGATGAATATATTTACCTGATGGAGCATGAGGGCGAGGTGCGCTTCGACATTATCTCTATTTTATTTGATAAAACCGATAACTATACACTAAAGCATATTGAAGATGCGTTTTGGCCTCATGCTACCTGATACTATGAATAACAAGTTAATCTTATTTTTTGCAGCCTTTATTTTATTCGCTTTTGGCTGTAACCGTAACAAAAACCAGCAAACCAACCCGAGCATAAACCCCGAAGCGGGATCGACCTACAAGGCCGGCGATGTGGTAAAAGTGAACGTTGTATTACCTGATGCCAAAATGGACTCGATAGTTTACCTGGTCGATTCTGTTAAGCTGTTCTCAAAAAAAGATACCGCGGGCATTAGTTTAAAAACGGATACCATGCGTTTGGGCGCAAAATTAATAACAGCCAAAGTTTACCATGATGGCAAAAGCCAGGAGGTGTCGACCAATATTGTTTTAGTGGCTGCTAAGGCGCCCGAAGATTATTCTTTTAAGGTAGTTAAAGTTTACCCGCATGATACCAGTTGCTATACCGAGGGCTTGCTTTACCAGGACGGATTTTTGTATGAAGGTGGCGGAGGCCAATCGAGAACGCCTGCCGGAAAAAATAATGCCGATACTACTGTTGGCCAGTCGAGCGTACGTAAAGTTAACTTAGAAACAGGTAAGCCGGTGTTAAAAACAATGGTAGACCCGACAATATTTGGCGAAGGCATCTCCATTGTAGGCGATAAACTGATAGAGTTAACCTGGACGGAGAAGATAGGTTACATATATGATAAAAACACCCTAAAGCGGCTTAGTACTTTTACTAACAATATAGGTGCTGAAGGTTGGGGGATGACATTTGATGGCACTAAACTATATATGGACGATAGCACCAATCGTATATGGTTCATTGATAAAAATTCGTGGCATGCGATAGGCTATATTGATGTTTATGATGATAAGGGCCCTGTAAATGAATTGAATGAACTGGAATATATTGACGGGAAAATATATGCTAACATATATACCACTAATTTTATAGTAGTGATAGACCCAAAAACGGGCGCGGTGCTGCAAAAGATAGATATGTCGGCACTGTATCCCGAACCCCGTACGCCTCCTGCCGAAGTACTGAATGGCATAGCTTACGATGCAAAAGGTAAACGGATATTTGTTACCGGAAAAAAATGGCAGCATTTATACCAGGTGGAGTTTGTGAAGAAATAGTAATTTATTATGAAAAGACTTGTTGCCAACCATACTTGATCATAAATTCATCAACCTCATCATTAAATGATTTTTTGGCATGGTGTTGTTCTTGATTATTAATATAATTCATAACAGTTTCAACTTGCGATTCACTTACAGACACAGCAAAGTAATCATCTTGCCAATTGAATTTTTCTGATGTCAATTTATTTTGGTTGATCCAGAATGAAGATTCGCCTTTTATTAGCTGGCTAATTTTGGCGATGTTCTGATCTTTCCCTAATGAAATAAGGCAATGGATATGATCGGTATATCCATTTATGGATCTTAAAAATATATCCTTCTCTTTACAATTTTCAGCTATGTGCTTATGCAAGTTGTATCTGATTCCTTTTTTAATAAAGGTTCGCGGTTTTTTGTAGCGAAAACTAAATGCACCCAGATTTTTACAAATGACATGGTGAGGGGTAAGTTTATCCAAATATAATATTATTCGACATATGTTGAAATTGCATGGCGGTGATGTTTGGCTAAAGCCGAATGAGTAGTTTATTGTTATCCGTTGGCTGAAGCCAACGGCAATGTTGAAAAATTTAAGGCGATATGAAGTTGTTTATAAAAATAATTAATTGTCGTTAGCCTTAGTCAATGAATAAGCTATTAGCAATAAATAAATTCTGATAAACCTACAAATTGATAAGATATTGCCGTTGGCTTTAGCCAACGGATAAATAAAGAGATATCCCGGCTTTAGCCAAAAATCACACATAATTCGCAGCTGTTTTATCAACAAAAAAAAAATGGCAGCATTTATACCAGGTGGAATTTATGAAGAAATAAAACAATTTGGATGTAATTAAGAATTTGCTTAGTTTTAGTAAACCTTAATAATATCACAATGTTTAAAGCCCCCTTTTCATTTAACGGACGTATTCATAGAACTGAATATGGAATAACCTTTTTAATAAGATGTTCCGTATTTGTTTTCGTATCAGTCATGAATTCACGCACTGAAACCCAAATATGGGGATTAGTTTACTTGCCCATGTTATGGTTTATATGGGCACAGGGCGCAAAAAGATGCCATGACCTTAACAAAAGTGGCTGGTGGCAAATAATACCATTTTACTTTTTTTGGTTATTATTTGAAAAAGGCAGCCCATGGCCAAACCAATACGATGTACCTGGAAGTGAGGTGTTTTATGGTGCCGATGACTACGAAAGGCCGTTTGACATAAATGAGCCTTTACAAAGCAATGCCATTTCAACCACGGCTAATGATATAATTCCTCCTGCCACAAACGAATAAAATCGATAAACAAAAATGGCCCAAAATTTCGGGCCACTTTTGTTGTTGAATATGAGCACAGCTGCTTACCGCCATTCTTTGTATTGGTTTATCAAACCGTTGGTCGATGAATCGTGACTTGTTATCTCATCATCATTCCTTAATTCCGGCTGTATTTTCTGTGCTAATTGTTTGCCCAATTCAACGCCCCATTGGTCAAAGCTGTAAATGTTCCAGATAATGCCTTGAACAAATATTTTATGTTCGTACATCGCTATTAATGAACCCAGGCTGCGCGGGGTTATCTTTTTCAGCAGGAATGAGTTTGTTGGGCGGTTGCCGTCGAATTCTTTAAATGGCGCCAGTTTATCAATAGCGTCCTGCGATTTCCCGGCGGCTTTTAATTCGGCAACCACTTCATCCATAGTTTTGCCGTTCATCAACGCTTCGGTTTGCGCAAAATAGTTCGACACCAACAACATATGGTGATCGCCAATTGGATTATGACTTTGTGCGGGTGCAATAAAATCACAAGGGATCATTTTAGTGCCCTGGTGTATCAGTTGATAAAACGCGTGCTGGCCATTAGTGCCTGGTTCGCCCCAAATAATTGGGCCGGTTTGGTAATCAACACGGTTGCCATTACGGTCGACATGCTTGCCGTTACTTTCCATATCGCCTTGCTGAAAATATGCGGCAAAACGGTGCAGGTATTGGTCGTAAGGCAGTATGGCTTCAGTTTCGGCTTCAAAAAAGTTGTTGTACCATATACCTGTGAGCGCCATAATAACCGACGGGTTCTGTTCAAATTCGGTATTTTTAAAATGCTGGTCGTAAGCATGCGCGCCACTCAACAGTTCCACAAAATTCTCGTAACCCAGGCTCAATACTATTGATAAACCGATAGCGCTCCATAACGAATAACGTCCGCCAACCCAATCCCAAAACTCAAACATATTCTGGGTATCGATGCCAAATTTCTCAACGCCTTCGGTATTGGTTGACAAGGCAACAAAATGTTTAGCTACATCCTCCTGTTTACCGCCATTTGCCAAAAGCCAGTCCTTCGCGGTTTGTGCGTTGGTCATGGTTTCCTGGGTGGTGAATGTTTTTGAGGCGATAAGGAATAATGTGGTTTCTGGGTTTACTTCTTTCAATGCTTCGGCAATGTGTGTACCATCAACATTGCTTACAAAGTGCATTTTTAAATGGTTTTTGTAGGGGCGCAACGCTTCGGTAACCATCACAGGGCCAAGGTCTGAACCGCCTATGCCAACGTTAACTATATCGGTAATTGATTTGCCGGTAAAGCCCTTCCAGTCACCCGAAATTATTTTTTCGCTGAATGTTTTCATTTGTTCCAGCACACGGTTCACATCGGGCATTACGTCTTTGCCGTCAACATAAATGGGCGTATTGCTGCGGTTACGCAGGGCAATATGTAGCACAGGCCGGTGCTCGGTAGCATTGATCACCTCGCCTGAGAACATGGTCTCAATTGCATCTTTTACCCTACACTCGCGCGCCAACTGCATTAAAAGGGCGAACGTTTCATCATTGATACGGTTCTTCGAATAATCGAACAAAATATCTTCAAATTGCGTAGAAAATTTGTTAAATCGCTGGTTATCAGATTTAAATAGGTCCTTTAGGTGCTGGTCCACTATATCAATATAATGGTCGGCTAAATATTTATAGGATTGCGTGGTGGTGAAATCAATGTTTGGCAGCATAATTGGAATGTTTTTTTGACAAAATTAGAATTTAAAAATTCAGGTAATAATTTAATCTGAATTCTTACAATACGGTATGTGAATTGTGTATTATTAACACACCCTACTTAGTGTTTGTTTTACACCAACTCGATTGTCATATTTTAAACAAAATTTGTATTTTATTTTGATATTAAAAACTATTATTTGGTATATTTGTCTAAATGATAAATAAAACATGAATTTATAATCATTTTGTTAATCGGCTTTTAAAACTTAACTGCAATGTTTGAAAAACTTTATTTGCTTGTAAAAAATAATGCCGGGACGGCTGTTATTAGCAACCCCCTGATAGCTGAAAAATACCATGAAGCTGTAATTAACGACGCTTCAAGTTCGATTATTGAAACCCTGAAAGGCCAGATGGAAGACGGAAAGCTGAAGGATTTGGTGAATTACTTTCAATTCCCGGGTATGTATAACAACCCTATGGTATCGAGTGCGGTTAAAAAGTTCGCTAACAAGCTGAATAATTTTTACGGCATTGATTCGGCTGATGCGTTAAAAATTTCGCAGCAACTGATAATCCCTGTTATGCAGGAAATAATAAAGGCCTCGAAAAGCGAACAGAATAAAGAGTTTGCTTTAACCACGCTGCTTTCAAAACTAAGCGGAAAGTTCATCGATATGAATACGCTAGCCAACCAGTTGGCGGTATAACTATAATATTTTATTAACTACCTCTTTTAAGGGCCTGCCGTTTGGCGGGCCTTTTTTGTCTGAACCATGATTTATAGGATTAAAGATTACATGATAAAAAAATCTTTCAATCCTTTAATCGGGAAATCATGGTTCAGACAATCCGAAATAACTATATCTTTGCCAAATGACTAAAGAACAAATTCAGGATTTAAGGGATAGAGTAGCGTCCCTGAGGAGGCATCTTTGACATCGATACTAAACTCGGTGCGCTTCAAAAAGAGCAGGATATAACACTTGGTCCTAATTTCTGGGATCAGCCAAAGGAAGCCGAAAAAGTATTGGCCTCGATAAAAACCAAAAAAATATGGACAGACGCCTTTCACAAGGTTGAATCGGTAGTTGAGGATGCGGGTGTAATGTTCGAGTTTTTCCAGGGCGGCGATGCTACCGAGGCCGAAATGCAGGAGCAGTATAATGCAGCCATAAAAGCTGTTGAGGAACTGGAATTTAAAAATATGCTATCGGCTGAGGAAGACCAGCTGAACGCTGTTTTGCAGATAACTGCCGGTGCGGGCGGTACCGAAAGCTGCGACTGGGCCGGGATGCTGATGCGTATGTACATCATGTGGGGCGAAAAGAACGGTTACAAAGTAACTGAGCAGGATTTCCAGGAGGGCGATGTTGCCGGCGTTAAAACAGTAACCCTGCAAATTGAAGGGGAATTTGCCTACGGCTATTTAAAAGGAGAGAACGGGGTTCACCGGCTTGTACGTATATCTCCGTTTGATTCAAATGCCAAGCGCCATACTTCTTTTGCTTCGGTATATGTTTACCCATTGGTTGATGATACTATTGAGATAGACATTAACCCGGCAGATATTGAGTTTGAAACCTTCCGATCGGGTGGTGCAGGCGGGCAGAATGTGAACAAGGTGGAAACAGCCGTACGCTTATATCACAAGCCATCGGGTATTATCATTAAAAACCAGGAATCGCGTTCGCAATTGCAGAATAAGGATAATGCCATAAGGTTGCTGAAATCGCAATTATACGAAGCCGAAATGCGCAAACGCATGGAGCTGACAAACGCGATTGAAGGCAATAAAAAGAAAATAGAATGGGGATCGCAAATACGCAATTATGTATTGCACCCATATAAATTGGTTAAGGATCTGCGTACCGATCATGAAACATCAAACGCTGCGGCAGTATTGGATGGTGATCTGAATGATTTCCTGAAAGCTTACTTAATGGAGTTTGGCGGACCGAAGGGGTAATGTCGTTTCAAATAAAAAATATAAAGGTGTTGTTGGATTATTCTGCGGCACCTTTTTTAGTTGCGTCTAAAAGTAATGACACTCCAGACTTTTAATGAATTAGAGTTGGAACTGTCATCTGAACATTTTTGTAGGGTTCATAAATCATTTATTGTAGCTTTGGACAAGATAGAGAATATCGAACGCGACAGGATCAGGATAAAAAACAATCTTATCCCTATATCTGAAACCTATAAACAAAGCTTTTATAATTTAATTAAATAACACCTATGAAATTTGCATGCATGTTTTTATTAGCAATGGGTACCTATATTATCAGCTTCGCACAACAGAAGCCCATCCCGTTATATCCTAAAGGTGTTCCCAATTCCAAGCAGACACCGGCTGATTATAAGGAAGTGTTGGATGCCAATTCGTTCCTGTCGAAAGTAACGGTGCCAACCATTACGCCATATTTCCCGGCGAATGGTACAGCGAATGGCACGGCCGTTGTGATTTGTCCGGGTGGTGGCTACAGTGGCCTTTCGATGGTGAATGAGGGTTCAAGCATTGCCGAGGCATTTAACAAGATAGGGGTTACAGCATTTGTTTTAACATACCGCCTTCCCAGCGATCTGATCATGATAGATAAAACCATTGGCCCCCTGCAGGATGCACAGCGGGCTATACAAATGGTAAGAGAAAATGCCGCTAACTGGAACATTGACCCTAATAAAGTAGGGATCATAGGTTTTTCGGCCGGAGGACATTTGGCATCTACGGCTATTACACATTTTAATAAAGCGGTTATTGAGAATTCGGCCAATGTTAACCTGCGCCCTGATTTTGGGATATTGTTATATCCGGTTATTTCCTTTGGTCCTCTGGCGCACGTAGGTTCTCGTGAGAATTTGATCGGGAAGACACCGTCGCAGGAAATGATTGATCTATATTCCAATGAAAAACAAGTAACCGCCAACACACCACCAACTTTCCTGGTACATGCCGAGGATGATAATGTAGTGCCGGTACAAAACAGCCTGATGTTTTATGATGCCCTGTTACAAAACAAGGTAAAAGCCGAAATGCACATTTACCAGGCCGGCGGCCATGGTTTTGGATTACATAACTGGACCACTAAAGATATGTGGTTCGACAGGTTAACGAACTGGATGGATGAGAATGGTTGGTTGAAAAAGTAGTGTCATGCAATTTGACCCTGAAAATAATATAGTAAAGCTTTGCGCCAAAGGTATAATGACCGAAGGGGAAGGCAAAGTTTTGGAAGCCTATGAGCTATACCAACAAGCATGGGATTTAGCACAGGATGGGTTTGAGAAATTCACAGCTGCGCATTATTTGGCGAGGGGCAAAAAAGACCCGCTTGAAAACCTGAAGTGGAATGAAATTGCTTTAAACCACGCGTTGCTTTTAAATAATGATTTTGCAATTACCTGCTACCCATCACTGTATTTAAACGTTGGTAAATCATACGAAGATATCGGCGACTTTACCCAAGCCATGAGGAATTACTTGCTGGCTGAAACCTATACAGATAAGTTACCCGAAGACGGCTTTGGCAATATGCTTAAGTCGGGCATCGTGGCGGGAATAAAGAGGGTGCAAAGTTAAATTACCATTTTTTAAATATCACGAACACTGCCAAAACTATCAGCCCGAAACCTAATAAGTGGTTCCACGCCAGTTTTTCGCCCTTAAAAAATAATAGGGTAAATAACATAAACACAGTGAGGGTTATAGCCTCCTGTATGGTTTTAAGCTGAACTAACGAGAATGGCCCGCCGTTGCCTTCAAAGCCGCCTTCATTGGCCGGTACCTGGAACAGGTATTCAAAAAATGCCAGTCCCCAACTGATGAGAATTATAGCGAGCATAGGCAGGTTCTTCCCCCATGAAAAATCCTTAAAACGTAAGTGACCATACCATGCGAAGGTCATGAAGGTGTTTGATATGATGAGAAAGAGTATAGTTCTAAGTCCTTTCATTGGTGATTGATTTTTGAGATAAACGCAAACGTACAATTATTGTTGGCTGGTGAAATTATAAAACAATCTGCACATTAAAAATATCTGCACATCTGCATATTAACATATCTATACATCCACACAAAGTGTTCAAAACTCCTTTTTGTTTTTTAACTAAAGAGTAGCATTTTCGCAATCCAATTTTTACTATGACCACGCATTATAAAAAAATAGCTACGGAATTATCTATCGCTGAAAAGCAGGTGAGCTCTACTGCCGCTTTGCTTGACGAAGGCGCGACAGTGCCATTTATATCCCGTTACCGCAAGGAAATGACCGGCACACTGGATGAGGTGCAGGTAACCGCTATCCGCGACCGCCTGGTGCAGTTGCGCGAACTTGATAAGCGACGCGAGGCTATCCTGAAATCGCTTACCGAATTGGGCAAGCTTACCCCCGAACTGGAGCAGCAAATCAATGATGCCGAAACCATGGTTGCGTTGGAAGATATTTACCTGCCTTATCGCCCAAAAAGAAAAACACGCGCTTCGGCAGCAAGGGAAAAAGGATTGCAGCCTTTGGCAGATGTTGTTTTTGGTCAAAGCCGTATCGACCTTGAAACTGAAGCTGCTAAATATATTGACGAAGAAAAAGGTGTTAACAATGCGGAAGAAGCATTGGCGGGTGCGAGGGATATTATCGCCGAACAGATAAGCGAAAATGCTGAAGCCAGGACTAAAATACGTACCCTATTTGTGGAGAAGGGCAATTTTGAATCGAAAGTGATAACCGGCAAAGAGGAAGAAGGCATAAAATATAAGGACTACTTTGAATGGACGGAGCCTGTAAAAAGCGCGCCATCGCACCGCATACTGGCCATGCGCCGGGGCGAGAAAGAGGAAATACTTTGGCTGGACATAAAACCACAGGAAGAAGAAGCCATTGCCCAACTGGAAAATATGTTTGTGAAAGGCAACAACGCTTCATCAAACCAGGTACAAATGGCAATTGCCGATGGCTATAAACGCCTGCTGAAACCATCGATGGAAACGGAAGTGCGCCTGCTTACCAAGAAGAAAGCCGATGAAGAAGCCATCCGCGTATTTGCTGAAAATGCAAGGCAGTTGTTATTAGGCGCTCCTCTTGGTCAAAAACGTGTAATGGCCATTGATCCCGGCTTTCGTACAGGGTGTAAGGTGGCTTGTTTGGATGAGCAGGGCAAACTGCTGGAAGATACCGCTATCTATCCACATACAGGCGCAGGGCAGGCAACGCAGGCAGAGAAAACCACTAAATATTTATTCGAGAAACATAAGATTGAAGCCATTGCCATAGGAAACGGAACCGCCGGGCGCGAAACTGAAGTGTTTATCCGCAACCTGAATTTGCCGGGCGCAGTTATTGTTATGGTGAATGAAAGCGGAGCCTCTATTTATTCCGCATCGGAAGTTGCGCGCGAGGAGTTCCCGGATAAGGACATTACCGTGCGTGGTGCGGTTTCTATTGGCCGCAGGTTGATGGATCCGCTGGCTGAACTGGTAAAGATCGACCCGAAATCAATAGGGGTGGGTCAGTACCAGCACGATGTGGATCAGAACAAGCTGCAAACTTCATTGGATGATACGGTTATTAACTGCGTGAACGCGGTAGGCGTGGAACTGAATACAGCATCAAAACAAATCCTTGCCTATGTATCGGGTCTTGGCCCGCAACTGGCGCAAAATATTGTGGAATATCGCGATGCGAACGGCGCTTTCAAACAACGTGAACAGTTGAAAAAAGTGCCGCGTTTGGGTGATAAGGCATATGAACAGGCGGCTGGTTTCCTTCGTATCCATCATGCTGAAAACCCATTGGACACCAGTGCCGTTCACCCGGAACGTTATGATTTGGTTAAGCAAATGGCTAAAGATGCCGGCTGCACCGTTAAAGACTTAATGGGCGATGACAAATTGCGCAAAAGCATCCCGCTGCAAAAATATACATCTGAAACTGTCGGTTTACCAACCTTGAACGATATTATGGCCGAGCTTGCAAAACCCGGCCGCGACCCGCGTGAGCAATTCGAAACATTCAGCTTTACCGAAGGTGTAAATTCCATCAACGACCTTAAGCCCGGCATGAAACTACCTGGCATTGTGACTAACATTACGGCCTTCGGCGCATTTGTTGATATTGGTGTTCACCAGGATGGACTGGTGCACTTAAGCCAGATAACCAACCGCTTTATTAAGGACCCAAATGAAGTGTTGAAAGTGGCTCAAAAAGTTCAGGTAACGGTTACCGAAGTGGATGTGAACCGCAAACGTATATCATTAACCATGAAGGAAAATGAAAAGCGGGAGCCTGCTCCGAAACCAGCTTATAATAAGCCCGTTGCAAAGCCGGTACAGCAAAAACAGTTCAACAATAAAAAAACTGAGCCAGAACCGGAAGGTGATTTGCAGGTGAAATTGGCGGCGCTGAAGAATATGTTTAAGTAGAATTAAGAATTTGTCATTTCGACGAGGTACGAGGAGAAATCTTATACACCATACATGATTGCCACTTTTATGGTGTATAAGATTTCTCCTTGCGCCACACGCTCTATTCCATTGCCGGCTCGTCGAAATGATATTTGGTGGGGAACGAAATATAGTAAAGCTTATTCCAGCGTTATTTGCCTCTTGATACTTTCTTCCAGCGATATAAAAGTTTCGGTGCGTTGTACACCGGTTATGCCTTGTATCTGCTCATTCAAAATCTCGCGCAGGTGCGTGGTATCGTGGCATACAATTTTGGCAAATATACTCCAACTGCCTGTGGTGTAATGCAGTTCAACAATTTCCTTTACCTGTTTTAACTGTTTTACAGCCTCGTTGTATTGCGAGCCTTTTTCAAGATATATGCCCAAAAAGGCGGTTATATCGTAACCTAATTTCTGCGGATCGACTTCCAATGTGGCGCCTTTTATCACACCCATCTCCTCCAACTTTTTCATACGCACATGGATAGTCCCGCCCGAAACGATCAATTCTTTAGCGATTTCCGTGTATGGAGTGGTCGCATTCTTCATTAAAATCGATAAAATCTGTATATCAAGATTATCAATTTCTAAATTTTGGGCTTTTCTATGTGTCATAAATTTTAAATTCTA